>Ga0302154_10000953_pt1 | contig 24836 bp, 16 predicted proteins | sample I_Bog_N2_3_FD_193507 | JGI IMG/M metagenome (GOLD analysis project Ga0302154, IMG submission 193507) | Peat permafrost microbial communities from Stordalen Mire near Abisko, Sweden - I_Bog_N2_3 | ecosystem: Environmental > Terrestrial > Soil > Wetlands > Peat | place: Sweden: Abisko, Stordalen... | reverse complement strand
TCGCATGCGCGTGCGCTGCTTGCTGCCGGGCCAGGCTGTACTCGATGACGTGGGCCAGCAACTGCGTGCGGTCATAGCCCCATTGGGCGCCGGCGAGGCCCAGTGCACCGCGAACGCCCAGATAGCAGCAGATGTTCATCTCCAGCACGGCGCGCTGGCCGGTCTGCGGGTCCCACCGATAATCCAGGCGGAAGTAGTCGATCGGACCCAACGCCCCCCAAACCGTTTGTACATCCTCCCGGATGGCCGCCCCAGTGGCGGCGCCGACGTCGGCCAGTTCGTTGCCGAGCGGGTCGTTGGTCTTCAGATCCGCGGTGAGAATGTTCCCAACCTTGTCGGATCGCGGCGAGACATGGCCGAGAACCAGGTAAGGCGAGTGACCGATGACAGGCACGGTGACGTCGATCCCCGGGCAGAAGCGCTCCACCAGGACTTCCTTGCCGCTCGCATGAAAGTCACCGATGACACGGGACGCACCGCTCCAGGTGTCCTGCAGGCACTCCTCGGTCACGCCTTCCGAGGCGGCGCCGAACCGGTCTTTCACAAAATAGGGTCCGGTGAAGCCGGGCGGGTCCAGCTTCGCTCCGGGCAGGTAGGGGCGGCCCGGCGCCACAGGCAGGCCGAGCGAGTTAAAAGCCAGCTTGCTCAGATACTTGTCTTCGGCCAGGGCGCGGATATTCGGCGGAGCGCCGACGCACGGCAGCCGGAGATAGCTGCAGAGCGACGGCACGAAGAGCTCTGGATTGCGGAACGGCATCCGGTTGAGCAGGGAAAACACGAGATCGACGTTGCCGCCGGCAAACAGGGCGGAATACGGCTTCGAGCTGGATGTGACGGCGTAGCCGATGGCATGAAGCGCCTCGTAGACCCGGTAATGATATTCGGCGTAGCCGGATACCGTGTCGTCCGGCTTCATTTGGTAGACCGGGTCGTCGGGTGCGAAGCGCGCGAGATAAAGGATACGCGTTTGCTGAGGGGCGGCGGGCCAGAGCAGAGTCGGAGAGCGCATCGTTCTGCCTCGGAGTTGTGTTCGAGAGCCGAGCCGGGCACGGCCCCACCGAAACCGCGGAACTGCGCACGGCACAACGGCTAGCACTCCGGTGTCCGGTATGGCCATAACGGAGCATGGTCATGTCCGCCAAACCGGCGGCACGCCCACCCGGCTAACGCCCCAAAGCTCGGCACTCGGCAAGAAAGATACTCCTTGGCATGGCTTCACGCTATATATAGGCTGACATAGCGCTTGACGGCAGGAACCTTGCCCTACCGAACCTTCCCATCGCAGCGTCCTCGGCGACGCACCGCGTCCAGCCCGTACCCCGCCACGCCACGGCCGGGACAGGCACCTGTCAGCCTGACCAGGTGGCAACGCCGCGTGTCGCGTGGAGTCCGTTTCGTACGCGGCGGAACATCCGGAACGGGCTTCGTACGTCTTCGTGCAATGCGGCGGATGGCTTGGTGCGCGGGGTCGGCTTGCCTTCCGATGGCACGCAGCGTGCTTCTCGCTGCACCTGCGAACGTCCGGATGATCGGAACCTTCCGCGGGGTGGGACGATGCTGATCGGTCGAGCGCTTTGCGGATGGAACAATGCTGGCCGCTCAAATGCGGCGGGCGGAAAAGCGAAGCGCCATCCGGCATCTCGGTGCGGCGGGCGGCAATGGTGGATGGCGTTTCGCTTATCCACCCTACACCTCCTCATCGGTCGTCGGAGCCTCTCTGCCCATCGGTGGTCACAGTTTTCCCGCCGCGGATCGTCACAGTCTCCCCGCCCATCGGCCGTCACAGTCTCCCCTACATCGGTTCTCTGCCGCTCTCCTTTCCCGCGTTCGGCTCATCGCGTCACGCAAGGTACTCGCTGACATGGCATTAGACGACAGCGTCACCATCGAGATCGACGACATCCAGGAAGACTTCACCGGTTGTTCGACCGGCGAATGCCGCGTCAGCGTGTTGCCGATCCTGTTCAAGATCAGCCAGATCATCACCGAAAGCGAGGATCTCACCAGCGCGCTCACGCTGATCCTGGGCGTGATGGAAGAGCGCATGAAGATCGTCCGGGGCATGGTCAGCCTGTACGACCGCCAGTCGGACACGATCTTCATCCATGCGAGCTTCGGTCTCTCCGAGGAGCAGAAGCAGCGCGGCATCTATTCCCTCGGCGAAGGCGTCACCGGCCGCGTGGTTGAATCGGGAAAGCCGGTCGTGGTGCCGCATATCGGCAGCGACCCGGTGTTCCTCGACCGCACGCGCAGCCGCGACGGCACTGCGGCGAGCGACGGCACGTTCTTCTGCGTGCCGATCATCCACGCCAAGAAGGTGCTCGGCACCATCAGCGCGGAGCGTGTCTACGCCAACCGGCGCCTGCTACGGCAGGACGTCGAGTTGCTGGGCACCATCGCCTCCATGGTCGCGCCGGCGGTCGAACTCTACCTGCTGGAGAACGTCGAAAAAGTCCGCCTGGAGAACGAGAACCGCCGGCTGCGCAGCGCGCTGAAGGAGCGGTTTCATCCGTCCAACATCATCGGCAACTCCAAGCCGATGCTGGAGGTCTATGAGCTGATCGAGAAGGTCGCCAACGCCAAGGCGACGGTTCTGGTGCTGGGCGAAAGCGGGGTCGGCAAGGAGCTGGTCGCCAACGCAATCCACTACAAGGGTGCGTCCGCCGACGGGCCATTTATCAAGTTCAACTGCGCGGCGCTGCCGGAAAGCATCGTGGAAAGCGAGCTGTTCGGCCACGAGAAGGGTTCATTCACAGGCGCCACAGGGCTGCGCAAGGGCCGGTTCGAGCTGGCCGATGGCGGGTCGATCTTCCTGGACGAAGTCGGCGAGCTGAGCCTGTCCATGCAGGCGAAGCTGCTGCGCGTGCTGCAGGAGAAGACCTTCGAGCGGGTCGGCGGCAATCATTCGGTCAAGGTGGACCTGCGGATCATCGCCGCGACCAACCGCAACCTGCCGGAGATGGTTGGGAAAGGATTGTTTCGCGAGGACCTGTATTACCGGCTGCACGTCTTTCCGATCACCATCCCGCCGCTGCGCGACCGCGGCAGCGACGTGATCACGCTGGCCGACCACTTCGTCGCCCGCTGCGCGCGGGAGACGGGGAAGCAGGTCAGCCGGATCTCTACGCCGGCGTTGAACATGCTGATGAGCTACCACTGGCCCGGCAACGTGCGCGAATTGGAGAACGTGATCGAACGCGCGATGATTCTCGCGGCCGAGGGCGTCATCCACGGCTACGACCTGCCGCCGTCGTTGCAGACGTCCGAGGCCACCGGAACGTCGTTCGGCTGCGGCCTGGACGCCAAGATCCAGGCGGTGGAATACGAGATGATCGTGGAGGCGCTGAAAACCCACAAAGGCAACATGACCAAGGCCGCCGAGGAACTCGGCCTGAGTCGCCGCACGCTGGGCCTGCGGATGGACAAGTACAAGCTCAGCTATAGGCCGTACCGCAAGGAGTGACGGAACGATATAGCAACGTCGTAGGCTGGATAAGCGAAGCGCCATCCACCGTTCCGTGCCCCAATGGCGGATGGCGCTATGGCCACCGCTTCACCGCGTGGCGACATCCGGCCGGTTCCACCACCCGCCGCCGAGCGCCTGGAACAATGCCGCGGTGTCGGCGAGCCGATTGGCCTGCGCCTGCACCAGGGCGAGCCGCGCCTGCTGGTACGTCTGCTCGGCGTTCAGCAGTGCCAGATAGGCAATCTGACCGAGCTGAAGCTGGCTGCGCGTGATCGCCAGACTGCGGCCGGCAGCACGCTCTGCCGCGACGGCGGCGCGCAGCGCGTCGGCATCAGACTGCAGCGCATGCAGCGCATCCGCCACATTCTGCATCGCGGTGAGTACGGTGTTGCGATACTGCGCCGCGGCCTGGTCGAATCCTGCTTCCGCGGCGCGCTGCTTGTGCAGAAGGGTGCCGCCCTGGAAGATCGGCTGCGTCACGCCCGCGGCGATGGTCCAGAAGTTGTTTCCCGGCGTGAACAGGCGGGAGAATTCATTGGCGCTGCTGCCGACCTGCCCGGTCAGGCTGATCTGCGGCAGCCTGGCGGCGACCGCGACGCCGATCTCCGCACTGGCCGCGTGCATCGCCGCTTCCGCGGCCCGCACGTCCGGCCGCTGGTCCACCAGCTTCGCTGGCAGGCTGACCGGCAGGTCGAGCGGCAGGTCGAGCATGGCAAGCTCGAAGCGCTCCGCCACCTCGTCGCTCGGCACGCGGCCGGCCAGTGCGGTCAGCAGATCGCGCTGCTGCGCCAACTGCTTTTGCAGCGACGGCAGGGCCAGTTGGGCCTGGGCCAGTGCCGCCTCCTGCGCTGCCACATCCGCGCCGGCAACCTGACCGAGGTCCAGTTGCTTGTGCAGGATGCCGAGCAGGTTGGCCTCGATCTGGATGGTCTCCTCGGTCGCCGCGATCTGCCCGCGCAGCGAGGCCTCCTGCACCGCCGCAGCGACCACGTTCGAGGTCAGCGTCAGGTAGGTCGCCTCCAGCATGAAGCGCTGGTTCTCCTCCTGCGCCTTGAGCGATTCCACCGCGCGGTAGTTGGCGCCGAAGATGTCCGGCACGAACGACACGTTCAACTGCGGCGTAATCAGGCTGTAGTACGGACTGCCGGAGGCCGACGCGGGCGACACGGCGCCGAGCGGGGTCAGGTTGCGGCTGGCTGAGAAGCCGGCGCCGATCTGGGGATAGTAGGCGCCTTGCTGTGCGTAGACATTCTCCCGCGCCTGGCGCAGCGCGGCCTGCGCGGCCGTGAGCGTCGGGTTGGCTGTCAGCGACTGCTCGATCAGCGCGTTCAGCGGCTTGGAATGGAACAGCGTCCACCACTGGCCAGGAATGTCGCGGCCGGCGGCGAAGCGCTGCGCTTCACCGGTGGGACCGGTTGCCGAGGCGGTTTCCGCCGGCAACGGGTCGGGCGTATAGCCGGTTGCGCTGGGCGGGGCCGGGCGCCGGAAGTTCGGCCCGACGGCGCACCCGCTTACCAGAACCAGGACGACGAAACTGAACGGTCGCATCGTTGCTACTCCGCCGGCTCCGCCACCGCGTCGGACTGCCCCTCGTCCGGTGCAGCGCGGCTAGAGAACACTTCGATCAGAACCGGCAGCGCGAGCAAAATCAGCACCGGCAACATCAGCGCGCCGCCGACCACCACCAACGCCAGCGGGCGCTGCACCTGCGACCCGATGCCGGTGGACAGCGCCGCCGGCATGAGCCCGACCGCCGCCACGATGCAGGTCATCAACACTGGCCGCAATTGCGTCTGGCAGGTGCGCCAGATCGCCGGGACGCGACCAAGCCCAGCTTCGACGACCCGGTTGAAGTAGGTCAGCACAATGATGCCATCCATCGCCGAGATACCGAACAGGGCGACGAAGCCGATCGCAGCCGAGACGCTGAATGGCGTTCCGGTGACGTAGAGCGCAAAGACGCCGCCGATCAGTGCCATCGGGATCACGCTTGCGGCCAGCAGCATGTCCACCACCGAGCCGAAATTCACGTACAGCAGCAGGCAGATCAGGACGATCGACAGCGGCACCACCACCGCGAGACGGGCCAGCGCTTCCTCCAGATTGCCGAATTCGCCGACCCATTCGAGATGGTAGCCGCCGGGCAGCAGAACCTGCTCGGCGACCTTCTGCTGTGCTTCCAGAACCACGGTGCCAAGGTCACGGCCGCGCACCGAGAACTTGATCGGGATGTAGCGCTCCTGCTGCTCGCGATAGATGAACGCCGCACCGGAGAGGAGCTGCACGTTCGCAACGTCGGTCAGCGGAATCGGCGTCGTGCCGCCGCTGACGGTCGGCGCGCCGATGTTGATGCGGCGGATTGCTTCCAGGCTTTGGCGATATTCGGGCGCCAGGCGGACGATGATCGGAAAATTCCGGTCGCTGCCATTTTCATACAGATTGCCGGCCGCCTGTCCCCCGATGGCGGCCTGCACCGTCGCGTTGATGTCGCCCGGCGCCAGGCCGTACCGCGCCGCCCGGGCGCGATCGACATCGATGCGCACCGTCGGCTGGCCGAGCGAGGTCAGCACCGCCAGATCGGCGACGCCCGGCACCGTTGCCAGCACGTCCTTGATCTTGTTGGCGGTCTTTTCCAGGGTTTCCAGGTCGTTGCCGTACAGCTTGACCGAGTTTTCGCCCTTTACGCCGGACGCGGCCTCTTCGACGTTATCCTCGATGTACTGGGAAAAATTGAAATCGACCCCGGGGAATTTCTCCTGCAGCGCCGAGGTCATCTGGACGGCAAGCGCTTCCTTGTCCACGCCGGCAGGCCACTTGTCGAACGGGCGCAGCGGCACGAAGAACTCGGCGTTGAAAAAGCCGGTCGCGTCGGTGCCGTCATCCGGCCGTCCGTGCTGGGATACGACGGTGACGACCTCCGGGAAGCCGCGCAGCATCTTGCGCATCTCGTTGACGTAGCCGTTGCCCTCCTCCAGCGAGATCGAGGTCGGCATCGTCGCGCGCACCCAAAAATTGCCTTCCTCCAGCTTGGGAAGAAACTCCAGGCCGAGCGTGCGGACCGCGAAGCCGGTGAACACCAGCAGCAGCAACAGCGTGCCGAGCACCAGGATGCGGTTGGACAGCACAAAGCCCAGGACCGGGCGATAGACCCACCGCAGGGAACGGACAACGATTGTCTCCGTCTCCTCCACGTGGGCTGGCAGCAGCATCGCGCTCAGGGCCGGCGTGACGGTGAACGTGGCGAGCAGCCCGCCGGCGATGGCATAGGCGTAGGTCTTGGCCATCGGGCCGAAGATGTGGCCTTCGATCCCGCTCATTGTGAACAGCGGCACGAACCCGGCGATGATGATGGCGGCCGAGAAGAAGATGCTCTTGTTCACCTCGCTCGCCGCGACGGCGATCAGCCGGTACTTGCCGTGCAGCTCGACGGCGAAACCCGCGCGGTGCACGTCTCCGGAATAGGTGAAACGATCCTTCGGCGGCTGCGACAGCCGCCGGAAGATGTTCTCCACCATGATGACGGTGGCATCGACGATCAGCCCGAAATCGATGGCACCCACCGACAGCAGGTTGGCGGATTCACCGCGCAGCAGCATCACCCCGATGGCGAACGACAGCGCAAACGGAATCGTGGCCGAGACGATGATCGCGGTGCGCAGGTCGCCAAGAAACAGCCATTGCAGCACGAAGATCAGGCACATGCCGACCAGCATGTTGTGCAGCACGGTATGCGTGGTGAGCTGGATCAGCTCCGACCGGTCGTAGATACGCTCGATCCGCACGCCGGGCGGCAGAACGCCCGAGCTGTTGATCGTCTGCATCTCCGCTTCGACGCGCTGGATGGTCGGCAGGCTCTCAGCGCCACGGCGCATCAGCACGATGCCCTGCACGATGTCGTCGTCATTGTCCTGGCCGGCGATGCCAAGCCGCGGCTGGTGGCCGACGGTCACCGTCGCGACATCGCTGACCAGCACGGGAGATCCGTTGTTGGCGCTCAGCATCGTGTCGCGGATGTCGTCCATCGAATGGATCAGGCCGATGCCGCGCACCACTGCTGCTTGCGGGCCAAAATTCACCGTCTGTCCGCCGACATTGATGTTCGAATTGTTGAGCGCCGCCAGCACCTGGGGCACCGTCAGGCCATAATGTGCGAGTTTGGCCTGGTCGATCTGCACCTCGAAGGTCTTGGTCTTGCCGCCCCAGCCATTGACATCCACCACGCCGGGCACCGCCTTGAAGCGGCGCTCCAGCATCCAGTCCTGGATCGTCTTGAGGTCGGTCACCGAATAGCCCGCGGGCGCCACGACACGATAGCGCAGGATTTCGCCGATCGGGCTTTCGGGGGAGATTTGCGGCACGACCCCGCTTGGCAGGGGCGGCATTTGCGCCAGCCGGTTGATCACCCACTGCTCAGCCTGTTCATAGGTGAAGTCGTAGGTGAACTGGATCTTCACATCGGACAGGCCGAACAGCGAGATGGTTCGCACCGAGGTGACGTGGGGGATGCCCGCCATCTGCACCTCGATCGGGATGGTGATGTAGCGCTCCATCTCCTCGGCGGATTGGCCCGTGCTCTGGGTGACGATATCGACCAGCGGCGGCACAGGGTCGGGATAGGCCTCGATGTTGAGCTTCATGAAGCCGACGAGTCCGGCACCGAGCACGCAGAGCATCAGCACGATGATCAGCACACGCTGTTTCAGCGCAAAGGTGACGACCCCGTTCACCTCAGTCTCCCGTCACGGCGCGGTCGAGGAACAGCGATCCCGCCGTTACCACGTGTTCGCCCGGCTTCAGACCAACCAGGACCTGGACCATGCCGTCGCTAATGCGGCCGATCTTCACCTCGCGGATCGCAATCGTTTTGTCGGCTTCGTTAGCAACCCAAACGTGCACCGTTTCCGCCTCGTAGACGAGGGCGCTGATCGGCACGGCGGGAGAGACTGTTGCGTCGCCTGTGGTGATTCGGAAACTTGCTAGCATCTCCGGCTTCAGCACGAAGTCGGGGTTCTCCACTTCCGCGCGCACCGGCAGGCGGTGCGTGGTGGGGTCGATCGATGGCGCAACAAACGAGATGTGCGCGTTGAAAATCCGGCCGGGATAGGCCGGCACGCGCACCGCGACCGGATCGCCGATATGGATCAGCCGCGCGTCCGCCTCCCGCGCGTTGGCGAGCAGCCAGACCTTCGACACATCGCCGATGGCGAACACCGGCGTCGAGCCGCCATTGGACTGGCTGACGATATTCTGCCCGGGGCCGATCTGGCGCTGCGTCACAACGCCGTCGATCGGCGCGAGGATCAGCGCCTCCGGACTGAAGCTCACCGCGCCGGGCGCCGCCTGGATCGCGTCGATGTCCTGGTCGGTCTTACCCAGGATGCGCAGCCGGTTGCGCACGGCGCCGAGCGCGATCTCGGCGCTGTGCACGTTGCCCTCGGCGGTGGCCAGATCGACCTGGCTCTGTTGCCAGTCCTTCAGCGCGCCGCCCTGCGCCTGGTACAGCGCGTGCTGCCGCTTCTCGTTGGTCTGCGCCAGATTGAGCTGCGCGCGCGCGGTCTTCAACGCCGCCGCGGCGGTGATCAGGTCGTTCTGGCCCTGGACGAACTCGGCGGCCTGCACGGCGAGCAGCTTGTCGCCGCGCTTCACCTGGTCTCCCGCCTTGGCGAACAGCCTGGTCACCCGGCCGGTAAACGGCGAGAACACTGGTGTCGTTGAATCGTCATCAAAGGCGATCCGGCCGTCGGTCTCCTGAACCGGGTGGAACGCGATGTCCTTGACCGGCGCGATCGCGAAGCCAGCCCATTGCTGCGGGGTCGCCTTGAAGCCGTTGCCGGGCGAGGTTTGGCTCGCCTGCTCCGCCGTGTTGGTGGTCGTTTCCTGGAACAGCGCCGGGCCGAGCACGATCCCGGCCAGCAGCAGCGCGCCCAGCACGACCAGCATTCCGAGCTGCGCCTTGCGGGACAAGGGCCGCGGTGGCGGCATCGGCGGGATGGCCGCTTCGTGATGGTCGGCGTCGAGCCGTTCGACCGCCTGCCTTTTTTCCTTTTTCTCTTTCTTCCGGCGAGCGGTAGGCTCCGTCACATTATCCACCACTGAGGCTCCCCTGCGCTCTTATCCTGAGTGGGCGCGCAACCAATTCCCGCTGTGGTCGGCGACGCGTTACTTCCGGACACCATACCAGACAACCTGGCCCACAAACTCCTGGATCAGAACTCGGCATGCAGACGCAGCCCAAGCACGGAGACGGGTCCGCGCTGCCGATTATAGGCGGGGTTGTTAATGAACTGATAGTCGAAGCTGACTTTGGCAAACTCCAGAACCGCCAGGCTGTAGTAAGTTTCGAAGATCTGTTCCAGGCCAGCTTTAGGGAGTTGACCGTCGCCGATCAGAATACCGAGGCCGCCGGCAAAGAAATACGCCTGGGCCGCCGCGGAGATGCTGTTCACCGCCACCGCAGCGCCGACCGTGTCGTTCGACCGCCCCCAGCGCGTGCCTTTCAGGGACAGACCGATCGATCCGGAGGCGTTTATGTCCGTGAAGTCATAAGCCTGGACATTGCCTTGTGCCCAACTGACCCGCGCGAACAGGCCGAGGTCCGGATTGATCTGCTGCTCCAGGTTGAGCCCGGTGCCGTATTTGCTGCGATAACCGGCCACCGCGTTGACAGTGGGCGTCGCGCCGGTGAGCTGGGCGAGCGCGACCGCGTCCGAATAGGTGCCGAAGCGGGCACGGCCGAGATAGAACAGCAGCTTCAGTTTGCCGGGCTGGCCCCAGACTTCATGCCGCTCCTCCAGTTCGAGATTGAACTGTGACTGGCTGATGAATACCGGGTCGAGATCGGTACTATTGGGATAGGTGGACAGGTCCAGCAGGCCGGCCCGGATCGCCCACCAGTTTTGGTACCATTCGATTGCGGCACCATACGTGTAGCCCCAGGCGTCCGCGGCGTAGTCCCATGCCCCCATGTCTAGGATCGACCAATTGAGGAAGTCGTTGCGTGGGTCATGCGCATATTGGTTGGTGTCGAAAATGTCTCCGGCCGAGAACTTGCCCATGGTGATCACGACGCGGTTCGCCGATTGGGTCCCGCCGAGCTGATTGAGTGCCGGGCTGACCGTCTCGACCTCGCCGCTCAGGTTGATCGTTTGCCGGAGGAACAGGCGCTGCACACGCAGGTAGGGGTCGCGCTGACCGATCTTGTACGCTTCCCCGCTGGGAAAGCCGGCGACGCCGAGGGTATTGCTCAACCCGAACCCCTGATCGACCTCCGGGTTGATCCACACCTCCGCGCCCTGCCAGAGCCGCACACCAGCATATAGTGTGGCGTCGAACGTCTCCCTGCCGTTGGTGACGGGGTTCAGGCTTTGCGGTCCTTGATAGGGGGAGCGAAAGGCCGGGTTGACCTGCCAGACGAAGGTGCTCTGCCCATGGACCGCCCAGGCTTGTGGCGCGGTCTGGTCGGGTGCGGTCGCCGGTTCCGCGGCTGGCTGCGACAGCTCGTTGCTCGCCGGGAGCTGCTCGTTGGCCGGCGGCGGGCTGTTGCCCTGCTCCGGCGTCGGGCCGAGATCCTTCGCGACGGCGTTTCCGGCCGAGGCGAGAAGGATGGCGACGACAAAAGCCGCCTTCGTCGGGACGAAGCGGTTGGCAAGCATCCAGAGACAATCCATCGATGTGCGCGCCCGCTTATGCGGCGGCTGCCGTACGGCCACAAGGTTGCCCGGGCTCTCCAAGGGCCGGCTGCGGCTGGGATTCGGGGCCTCAAGGCAAAACGTCATCGGACTGACACAATGCGGGGGCGCCGGCGTGGGTCCCGTGGGCCGCGTCGCCGTCTCGATAGGCAGCGCGAGGCGGTAGCGGGTTCGCCGGAGTCATGGCCGGGATGCATTCGCCTGCTATGCTCTTTTGGTTGAGAGGGATGGCCGCCAGGTCAGCCCTGCAAGGGACCAAATCGAGGGGTACGATGCCGAAGCGTGCGAAGAACGAGCGACTGAACGCCGACGTCTGTATCGTGGGAGCCGGTCCGGTCGGCGGCACGCTGGCCTGCCGCCTGGCGCTGGCGGGCATCCGCACCGTGGTCGTGGACCGCGCCGCCCTGCCGCCGATGGAGCACCCGGATTTCGACGGCCGCGCCTACGCGATCGCCGCCGGTTCGCGCCGCCTGCTGGAGGAGGCCGGTGTCTGGGACACGCTGCCCGAGCCCGCCTGCCCGATCCTGGAAATCCGGGTCAGCGATGGGCGGGTCGGCCGGCCGGCTTCGCCGCTGTTCCTCCACTTCGACCACAACGAGCTGGGGGCGGACGCTGGCCCGTTCGGCTGGATGCTGGAAGCGCGCGCCCTTCGCGTGGCGCTGAACGCTTATATGCACACGCTGCCCGACCTGACCGTGCTCGCCCCCGCCGTGGCCGAGGTCGAGCGTTACGATGACGGCGCCACGGTGACGATCACCGGCGGGCCGGAGAGCGGCACGGTGATCGACTGCCAGTTGGTGGTCGCCGCCGAGGGGCGTCAGTCGCCGTTGCGCCGCGCGGCCGGCATTCCGGTGACGCACCTGCCTTACCACCAGACCGGCATCGTCTGCGCCATCAGCCACGAAAAGCCCCACCACTGCACGGCGCTGGAGCACTTCCTGCCCGCCGGTCCGTTCGCGCAACTGCCAATGAGCCCCAGCCCGGATGCCGAGGCGGGTGGCGCGCCCAACGTCTCCGCCATCGTCTGGACCGAGCGCACCGCGGTCGCCGCGCAGATGATGGCGCTGACGGACGAGGCATTCGCGCGGGAGATCGCGCGGCGGCTGGGCGACCATCTGGGGGCGTTGCGAACGGTCGGGCGCCGCTGGTCCTATCCGCTGTCGGCGATGCTGGTGCAGCGGTATGTGGACACGCGGTTAGCCCTGGCGGGCGACGCGGCGCATGGGATTCACCCGATCGCCGGCCAGGGGCTGAACCTGGGGTTCCGCGATGCGATCGCGCTGGCGGACTTGCTGATCGAGGCGGCAAAGGACGGGCGGGACCTGGGGGCGCCGATGCTGCTGGAACGCTACCAGCGGCGGACCCGGCCCGCCAACGTGGCGATGCTGGCGGCGACCGATGCGCTGGACCGGCTGTTCAGCAGCGACAATCCGGTGCTGCGGCTGGCCCGCGATCTGGGGATTGCCGCGGTGCACCGGACTCCGATGCTGAAGCGGATGTTCATGCGGCAGGCGATGGGGCTGTAGGGCGGGGGACGCGGGAGGCCGAGGGGGGTCGACGCCCGGGGATGCTGGGCGGAGCGGGTGCCTTGAGGCAAGACGAGCGGCGACGCTGGGGGATGAACTGCAATGAATTCCCTGGACTGCGCCCGACTCGACCGGCACGCTCAGGCGCTATCCTGGCGAGTCGTTCGGCCAACTGCGGGAGTGCCCCCTGTGATCATCACGATCGACAGAGCCGAAATGGTTGAGCGCCTGCTCGACAGGCTTAGGGCAGCGCTGCCACTTCCCGCGCGCACGACGCCAGAACTCGCCGCCAGGCTCCGCGCTCAGGATCATGCCTTGATCGAGATCCCACCGACCTGCTGGATCACCTGGGTCACGTATTTGGGTGACGAGGCCGGAGTCACGTGCAAGCTCGACTTCGGTCGAGACAAAGAGACGGATACCAAGAATCCGGTCTTCTCCTCGATCACCCACCTGCGCTTCGACCCACGCCTGCCGCTTGCGCGCGAAATCGCCGTCTACCAAAGGCACCGCGTCAAGCGCCTGAAGCGCGCGCCCTGACAGGCGGACCAGCCGCACCGGTGGTTCCGAACAGGATAGCTAACGTCGGCGGTCACCCGACAGCGCGGCTCGGCCGAGCCCAAACATCAAGCGACCGAAGCATGGCGGCCAAGAGAGCCGTCCGACACCACCACTCCGCGCGCTCCCATAGCAACGGCGAAGGCCCGATACATCGTGTCGTAGGTCCAATGGTTGACCTATGCACCAGCGAACCAAGGCGGCCGCCTCAGCCCTCGGACGCCCCCGCCGCAATCGGCATATCCCGGGGATCGGGCTGGTCGCCGGTGCCTGCCGCGCGCCCATCGGAGTCGTCGCCGTCCCCCGAATCCATCTGCCCGCCATCCTCGCCCTGAGCGGGCCGCCGCTGCTGGCCGTTCTGCTGCCCCTGCTGCGCGGCCTGGTTCATCGCATTCAGAATGCGGAAATAATGCTCGGCGTGCTGGAAGTAGCTCTCCGCCATCACCCGGTCGCCACTGCCGGTGGCATCACGGCCAAGCTGGAGATATTTCTCGAACAATTGCTGCGACGTGCCGCGAACGCGAACGTCCGGCCCGTTGCTGTCGAACACGTGGTTGCGGTTGAGCGGGATACCCCCGCCTCCGCCGCCGCCCTGGTGGCGAAACCCGCCTCCACCGCTACCACCACCACCACCACCGGGACGGTGATTGCGTCCGCGCATGCGCTTAATATTCATAATTTTTCCGTCACGCTTTCCATCATGCGGACCCGTCGAAAGTTGTTGCGACGCAGGTTTGCCGTGTCGCGACCCGGGAGCAGCCCGGCGGCCAACTACGATCCATAACGTTGGTTCCGGCTGGCACACTGTCCGCCGATCCACGTCCCCCGAAAAGGACGAACAAAGATCAGACCAACCAAAGCGCCTGGGACCCGTCGATTCCCGGCGGTCCCTGCCACCGGAGCAAGCTAGACCCCCCAGGCCATTGTGCCAAACGGTTTTTTCATGCCGCTCTGCGACGGAGCACTAAAGCCCGGGCCACCCCCAACAAATCTGCGCGCGCCGCTGAGGCCAAACCCGCCATCTGCGCCAAATCCGCCACGCTCTCCGCCTGCCCCTGACCCAGTTCCAGGATCGCAACGCCGCCTTCCGTTAACAGGTATGACAAGGTCGTTACAATGGTTCGGTAAGCGGCCAGCCCGTCCGCCCCGCCATCCAAAGCCGACCGTGGCTCATACCGAGCCACCTCGGGCATCAGCCCGTCAATCTCCGACTTGGGAATATACGGCGGGTTGCACAAGACCAGATCGAACCGCCCGGACAGAGCTGTGTCCCAGTGAGCACAGACGAACGCCGCCCGCCCCGCCAGTCCCAGTGCCGCCGCATTGCGCGCCGCCAGACCAGCCGCCGCGGCCGAGAGGTCCACGCCTACACCAAACGCGCCAGGAAACTCATGCAACGCCGCCAGCAGCAAACAACCGCTGCCGGTGCCCAGGTCCAGGATCATGCGAGGCACATGCCTGTCGGGGAAGGCTTCCAAGGCAGCCTCGATCAGCGTCTCCGATTCGGGCCGCGGGATCAGCGTGTCGGCCGAGACAGCAAAGTCCAGGCTCCAGAACTCCCGGCGGCCCAGGATCAACGCCAGCGGCTCGCGCGCGCAGCGGCGGGCCAATAACGCGCCGAACGGAGATGCATCCACTAACCGGGATGCGTCCCGCAGCACAGCCTCGGCAGTGACACCCAGCGCTTTTGCCAGCAGCAGACGGGCCTCCAGGCGGGGATTGTCTATGCCCGCTGATGCTAAGCGCTTGGCTCCATCCGCTAAGATATCTCGGATGGTAGACTGGGGCTCCGCCCCAGACCCCGGCAGGGGCGCTGCCCCTGCACCCCGCCAGGAGCCAGCGGCCCCTGGACCCGCATCCATTTACCTACTCCTCGGCGGACAGGCGCGCGGCTTGGTCCTCGGCGATCAGCGCATCGATGAACTCGTCCAGCTCGCCCTGTACGACCCTGTCTATCTTGTACAGCGTCATGTTGATGCGATGATCCGACACTCGGCCCTGCGGGAAGTTGTAGGTGCGAATGCGCTCGCTGCGGTCGCCGGTGCCTACCTGCGCCTTGCGGTCGGCGGCGCGCGTTGCGTGCAATGATGCCCGCTGCTGCTCGTATAACCGGGCGCGCAGGATCTTCATCGCCTTGGCGCGATTCTTGTGCTGGCTCTTTTCCTCCTGCATCGCCACCACGATCCCGCTCGGCATGTGAGTGATGCGCACCGCACTTTCGGTCTTGTTGACGTGCTGCCCGCCCGCCCCAGAAGCGCGGTAGACGTCGATGCGCAGGTCGGTTTCGTCGATCTGCACGTCAACCTCCTCGGCCTCGGGCAGAACTGCGACGGTCACGGTGGACGTGTGGATGCGCCCCTGGTTCTCCGTCGCCGGCACGCGCTGCACCCGGTGCACGCCGGATTCGAACTTCAGGCGGGCGAACACGCCACGGCCGGTGATCTCGGCAATGCCCTCCTTCAGACCGCCCAGCTCGGTGTCCCCGTATTCCAGTATCTCGAACCGCCAGCCGCGCAGGTCAGCATATTTCTGATACATCGTGAAGAGCTGGGAGGCGAACAGTCCCGCCTCATCCCCGCCGGCGGCGGGACGCACTTCCAGGATCGCGGAACGCTCGTCGGCCGCGTCTTTCGGCAGTAGCGCAATGCGGATTTCATGCTGCAGCGAGGGAATGCGCGCCTTCAGATCGCGCAGCTCCGCCTCGGCGAGATCCCGCATCTCGGGGTCCGCCAGCAGCGTCTCGGCTTCCTGCTGGGACTGCTCCGCGGCGCGCAGATCGCCGATACGCGCCACCACGGGCTCGATGTCGGACAATTCCCTGGACGCACGGACATAGGCCTCGCCGGAGATGCCTTCGGTGAGCAATGCCCGCAGCTCCTCGGCGCGGGCGGCAATCCGATCGAGTTTGAACGCCAGGCTCATGTCAGCCTTGCGGCGATGTCCGCGAACGGAACCGCCTCCTGTGCACCACTGGCCAGGTCCTTCACCTGTGCCACGCCGCTGGCTATGTCATCCTCGCCCAATATCACGGCGGCGCGGGCGCCGATCCGGTTGGCGCGCTCCATCCGGCGGCGCAGGTTGCCGCGATACGCCATCTCGGCGCGAATGCCGGCGCGGCGCAGCGACTGCAAAACGCCGATGGCGGCCGCTTCCGCCGCCTCGCCGATCGGCACCACCGCCACCGGCACGGCGGGCGCGGGCGGGTCCTCCAGCAGCATCGCCAGACGCTCGATTCCGGCGGCCCATCCAACGGCCGGCGTGGGCGGACCGCCCATCTCCGAGACCAGCCCGTCATAGCGGCCCCCAGCCATCACCGTGCCCTGCGCCCCGAGCTTGGTGGTGACGAACTCGAACGCGGTGTGGCCGTAATAGTCCAGGCCCCGGACGATGCGCGGGTTTTCCACGAACGGCACGCCGAAGCGGTCGAGGTGGCGCTTCAGCGTCCCGTAAAACGCGCTGGCGGACTCGGTGAGATACGGCGTAATCGTCGGCGCCCCGGTAGCGAGGCGTTTGTCACCCTCATCCTTGCTGTCCAGTATGCGCATGGGGTTGCGATCTAGCCGGGCAAGACTGTCCTGCGACAGCGCCGCCTGGTGCTGGGTGAAATACGCCACCAGCGCATCCCGATACGCCTGCCGGCTGTCCTTGTCGCCGAGGGTATTGACCTCCAGCACGGTGTCGCCCGCGACGCCAAGCGCTTGCAGGATGTCCCAGCCGCAGGCGATCGCTTCGGCGTCCGCCAGCGGCTCGGCGGGGCCGATCAGTTCGACGCCGATCTGGTGGAATTGCCGGTAACGGCCCTTCTGCGGGCGCTCATAGCGGAACATCGGGCCGGCGTAGAACACCTTCTGCGGCAGCGACTGTGTCAGGCCGTTGCTCACCAGCGCCCGGCAGACGCCGGCGGTCCCTTCCGGGCGCAGCGTGACGGGATCGCCACCGCGATCGGAGAAGCTGTACATCTCCTTGGTGACGACGTCCGACGTCTCCCCCAGCGTGCGGGAGAAGACGCGTGTGTCTTCGAAAATGGGCGTGATCCACTCGTCGAAGCCGTAGGTCGAGGCAATGCGCCGCGCGGTCTCGGTCACGTGCCGGTGTCGCCGGATGTCCTCGCCAATCAGGTCACGCGTGCCGCGGACAGGCTGAAGTTCACTCACTGGTCTTGCCGAGCCCTTCTGCGTCATCGGTCCAGGGCACCAGGTCGTCCAAATCGACGCCCAGCGCACGGGCAACAGCATTCATGGTGCGCAATGGCACATCTTCCTTGCCGTTCTCGATCTCCGACAGAAGTTCGATGGGAGTTCGAGACAGCTCGGCCAAGACCTCGCGTGTCAGGCCGCGGTGCTCACGCCAGTCGGTCAGGGGGTGGCCACCTTCCACGAGCCGTCGCACCATGTCCCCTGGAACGCTCTCATCGTTCGCCTGCTCCATCCGAGCAAGCTTCAGAAGAGCCACGTCAAGCTGGTCTTCCAGCTCCTCCATCTCACGTGCGATCGAATTAGTGTCTGTTGTATCGCTGCTCATCGATAAGCCTCTCGCCCTGTGGCGAACGCCCCGGACGTCAGTTTTATCGCCGATCCTGTCGAACAGCACCCGCCAATCCCCGACCCGTAGCCGACAGGTCGGCTTCGCGCCAACCAGCGCAAGGACGGGATGCCGAGGATTATCTGGATCCGCCGCGTAAGCCTCAACGCGATCAAGGACCCGGAGCCGATCGGCCGGCGGCAAATGCCTCAGGTCTTTCAATGCGCGACGTTGATAGACAATTTCCAGTGCCACCCCTACTCCGCCGCCACCTTCGCAGGCTCGGCCGCCTTCAGCTCGGCTGCCTTGGCCTCCACCAGTTCGACGATGTGGTCGATCATCCCGGCGCCGTCCATCGTGTGGTCGGTCTTGCCGGCGCGGAACACCATGTGGCGACCACCGCCGCCGCCGGTCACGCCGATATCGGTCATCAGCGCCTCACCCGGGCCGTTCACCACGCAGCCGATGATCGACAGCGTCAGCGGCGTCTCGATATGGGCCAGCCGCTCCTCCAGGGTCTCCACGGTCTTGATCACGTTGAAGCCCTGACGGGCGCAGGACGGGCAGGAGACGATCTTGACCCCCCGATACCGCACCCCGAGCGACTTCAGGATGTCCCACCCGACCCGCACCTCCTCATCCGGCTCGGCCGACAGCGACACGCGCATCGTGTCGCCGATGCCCGACCACAGCAGGGAGCCGAGCCCGATCGCCGACTTCACCGTACCCATCCGGCGTCCGCCGGCCTCGGTGATGCCGATATGCAGCGGATGGTCGCATACCTCGGCCAATTGCTTGTACGCCGCCACCGCCAGGAACACGTCCGACGCCTTTACGCTGATCTTGAACGCGTGGAAATCGTGGTCCTGCAGGATCTTGGCATGTTCCAGGGCGCTTTCGACCAGCGCCTCCGGGTTGGGCTCGCCGTGCTTCTCCAGCAGGTGCTTCTCCAGCGAACCCGCATTGACCCCGATGCGCATGGAGCAGCCATGGTCGCGGGCGGCCTTGATGACCTCCAGGACGCGGTCGGCGCTGCCGATATTGCCCGGGTTGATGCGCAGGCAGGCGGCGCCGCTTTCGGCCGCTTCGATCGCCCGCCGGTAGTGAAAATGGATGTCGGCGACGATCGGCACATCGACCTGGCGGACGATGTCCTTGAGCGCCAGAGCGCTCTCCTGGTCCGGGCAGGAGACGCGGACGATGTCCACGCCGGCGGCCTCGGCCCGCCGGATCTGCGCGACCGTCCCGGCGACGTCGGTGGTCAGCGAGTTGGTCATCGTCTGCACGCTGATCGGTGCGTCGCCGCCCACCGGCACCCGGCCGACATGGATCTGGCGGGACTTGCGCCGGGCGATCTGCTGGTACGGGCGGTAGTTCATTGCGGCTCGCTCTCTGTTTGCATCTGGCTTACCCGGCCAGGGCGTCGCCGGCTCTCAATAATGTGGCTGGTCCCTAAAATGGCGTGGATCGCGGCGCGACGCTACTGCGAAGCGGGGCGCAGCGCGGCCGGCTGCGTTGCGGCGCCCGTGGCCGGCGCCTGCCCGCCGTCCTGCACCAAACCTGCGTCGCGTGAAGCGGCAGGCTGCGTTGCGGCGCCTACGGCCGGCGCCTTGGTTTCCGTGATAGTGGCAGCGTCCTGCGGAGCGGGGCGTGAAGCGGCCGGCGGCGCCGCCGCGCCCACGACCGGCGCCAGCTTGCCGTCCTTGATGAGATCCGCATCCAGCGGCAGTTCGCGACGGACCGCGCCGTTCTTGCCGAGAGATGCGGTCGATGCACCGTCGACCAGCAGCTCTGTGCCCCCGGCATTGCCGGTGGTCATCACCAGGTTGGCCCGTGCCGGTACCGGCCAGGTCTCACCCGACTTCAGGATGCGGTTCAGCAGCACCGGACCGCCGCCGCGCTCGCGCACCTGCAACCACGTATCGGCGCTGGCGCGCACCACGATGCGGGACTGTCCCGCGCCGGCATCGGCCAACCCCGCAGCGGGATCCGCCGGCATGGCGGCGGCCTGTGCGGCGGCCGGGTCCGGGACCACGACCGGCGGCACCGGGGCCGCGACCGCGGCGGTGGGCGAGGGCGCCTGGGCCGGTGCGGCAGCGACGTGCGGGTCTGTTGGAGCAGCCGGCTGCTCGGCGAGCACAGCGGAAGGCGGCGCTGGCCGCGGCGGTATCGCCTGCTCCGCCAGCGGGGCAAGCCGCGCCGGCACCACCGTCGCCTCCGCCGGCAACCTGCCTTCGCCGGACAGGCGATACCATCCGGCATAGGCGCCGACCGCCATCACCACGCCGAGCAGTACGACGGCCCCGGCGGGTACGCCCCGCTCCGGCACCGGCACCGGGAAAGCCAGCTTCGTCTTGCGGGTGACATTGCCCGCCTCCGCCTTGAACCTGCGGCCAATTTCGTCCGGGTCCAGGCCGAGCGCGGCAGCGTAGCTGCGTGCAAAGCCGACCGCGTAGGCGTTGCCAGGAAGCTCGTCGAGCCGCCCTTCCTCCAGCGCCTGCAAATAGACATGCCGGATTCGCAGGCCGTCGGCCACCTCGGCCAGCGACCAGCCAAGACGCTCGCGCGCGGCACGCAAATCGGAGCCGGCGCGCGGAGCGGCTGCCTCCGGCTCTTGCATCTGTTCGACGGAGGACATCAATGTCCGACCTTCCGCCAGTTTCGAACTAAGATCCTGAAGCACTTGGGCCTGTCCCGCGACCTGAGACTGCCCGGGGACACCTGACCGCATTGCAACGGCCGGCGGCGTCTAACCCAGAACGATGTCATTTGCCAACCGGCCTAACTTGCTCCGGATCGAGGCCGCCGTCGAGGGGTTTATTAACCAATAACAATGAAGTGCAACTATGAGGTGCAACGCTGTCGCATCAGCGCCACACCCCTCAGTGGCCGTCAGCCCACGCTGACGTCCCGGCCCCGCATCGGAGGACATCACGTGTCCGACAGCCGGGACCGGACGCCGGACTCAAACCGGGAGACCATGCTCCCGCGCCCAGCTCGCGATCGCCTCGCGCAGGCTCGTCCCGCCGGATGATCCGCGCCGGATCGATGCCAGCACGGGGCGGAATGCCGCCAGATCGAGCTGCGCCAGCAGCGCCTTCACTGGCAAAATGCCGCCGGCCGACATCGACAGCGTGGTAAGGCCGAGCGCCACCAGCGTCATGGCATCGAGCGGGTTGGACGCCGCCTCGCCGCACAGCGACACCGGGACACCCAAGCCGCCCTTGGCGGCGCGCGCAAGGGTCAGCAGTTCATCCAGCAGATCCAGCATGGGCTGGGAGAGGAAGTCGTAGCGCTCGAACAGCAGCGGCGCGCTGCGATCGGCCGCGAACAGGAACTGCATCAGGTCGTTGGAGCCAATCGAAACGAAATCAACCTCCTGAAAAAGCTCCTCGACCTGCCACAGCAGGGATGGCACTTCCAGCATGGTGCCGATCGACAGGCGTTCCGGTACCGGCTGCACCCGCTTCGCTTCGGCCAGCAGCAGCGCGCGGGCAGTCCGGAACTCCGCCACTGTTGCAACCATGGGAAACATGATCGACAGCGGGCGCCCGGCGGCCGCGATCAACAGCGCGTGAAGCTGCCGGCGGAGCAGTGCCGGGCGGTCCAGGCCGACCCGCAGGGACCGCCAGCCCATGGCCGGGTTCTCCTCCTCCGGCGTCTCGCCCGGCAGCATCTTATCGGCCCCGAGATCGAGCGTGCGAAACACCACCGGGCGGCCGGCCGCGGCATCCAGCACGCGCCCGTAGATGGCCGCCTGCTCGGCGGTATCGGCGATCGAGCCGCGCGCCAGCATGGCAATCTCGGTGCGGAACAGCCCGATGCCATCCGCACCGGTGCGCTCAAGCTGCGCCAGCTCCAGGCTGAGCCCGACATTCAGCATCAGGGTCACGGGCGTGCCGTCGGCCGTGACCGCCGGCTTGTCGCGCAGCGATGCCCACCCGGCAAGTTGCGCCGTCCGCGCGTCCAGCGCCCGTTCATAGGCGGTCCGCACCTCCAGCTCCGGCCGCAGTACGAGCTGGCCTTCGTCGGCATCCACCACGGCCATGTCGCCTGGATCGGCTGCGTCCAGCGCGCCGCGCACCCCGCCGAGCGCCGGCAGCCCGAGCGCGCGGGCAAGGATCGCGGCATGTCCGGACGGGCTCGCCTCCTCGATCGCCACGGCGGCGATGCCAGCCGCGTGCCAGTCGAGCAACTCCGCCGGCCCAAGCCGGCGGGCGAGCAGGATCGAACCCGGCGCCACCGCGGCGCGTGATTCCTCGCCGACCAACTCGGACAACAGTCGGCCCGCCATGTCCTCAAGGTCGGACAGCCGCTCCCTGAGATACGGGTCGGCGATTCGGCGCATACGGTCGTGAACCTCGCCGGCAACCCGCTGCACCGCGGCCGCGGCCGACAGCCCGCCGCGCACCGCCTCCTCGACCCGGCGCATCCAGCCGGCGTCGGCGGCAACCAGGCGGTAGGCTTCCAGCACCTCGCGCGACGCCTTGTCGTCGATCTCGCTTGGCGCGCCGGCGATCAGCTCGTCTAGGCCCCGCTGCATCTGTTCGGCGGCCTCATGCAGCCGCTTCAGCTCGGCGACCGGGTCATCGGCCAGCGGCTTGATCATCCGCCGCCGCGCCTCGCGCAGCACGACCGGACCGATGGCAATGCCCGCCGCCAGCGAGGACCCCTCGAAGGTGCGGGGAACGGTGCCCCCCAGTCCCTCGGTGCCGGCATCATCGATGCCGGAGGCGGTGAGCGCCTCCGCCAGCAGCATCGCCACCGTCTCCATCACATCCACCTCGTCCTCGGTGTAGAGACGGGGGGAGCGGTTCTGCGCCACCAGAACGCCGTGGATGCGCCCGGCCCGGCGCACCGGCACGACCAGCATGGAGGCATAGGGCTCCTCGCCGGTCTCCGGGCGGTAGACGAAGGCCGGATGGTTCTGGGCGTCCGGCAGGTTCATCACGTCGCCGGTCGCCGCACACAGCCCGACGATGCCTTCGCCGACCCGCAGCCGGGTCCGTCCGACGGCATCCATCCGCAGGCCTTCGGTCGCCACCAGCTCCAGGATGTCGCCCGGACGTGCCGCGTAGATCGAGCAGACCTCGCTGACCATTTCGGCGGAGACCAGACGGACCAGCTCGGCCAGCGGCGCCGGCCCGTGCGCCATCATTTCCCGCAGCCGGACCAGAAGGCGGCGGGACGCAACCATCCGGGTTTACGCCACGGAGGCAGGGCCGGCGGCGATCCGGTCGCGTGCGGCGAGCGCCGCGACCGCCTGCTCCACCAGCTCCGTGATGATCTCGCTGACCGACTGGTCGGCGGTCACCATGCCCACCGACTGCCCGGCCATCACCGACCCCTCCTCGATATCGCCGTCGATCACCGCGCGGCGCAGGGCACCTGCCCAGAAATGTTCGATCTCGAGTTGCGCCTGCTCGCGATTGACTTCACCGGACTGAAACCGGCGGATGGTCTCCGCCTGGTGCTGCAGGAAGCGCTTGGTGCCGTTATTGACCAGACCGCGGACCGGGATCACCGGAAAGCGCTCGTCGAGCTGGATCGACGGCAGCGCGTCGCGCGCGGCGGCGCGGATGAAGGCCTGCTTGAAGCGCGGATGCGCGATCGACTCCCTTGCCGCCGCGAAACGGGTGCCAAGCTGTGCGCCCGACGCACCCATTTCGAGGTAGGCGAGAACCGCCTCCCCGCGGCCGATCCCGCCGGCGACGAACACCGGCACGTCACGGATATGCGGCAGAACTTCCTGCGCCAGCACGGTCAGCGTCACCGGCCCGATATGACCGCCCGCCTCCGAACCCTCGATCACCAGCGCGTCCACGCCGGAGCGCACCAGACGCTTGGCAAGCACCAGGGCCGGCGAGAACGCAATCAGCTTGGCGCCGCCGTCCTTCACTGCCCGCACGGCCGGGCCAGGCGGGATGCCGCCGGCCAGCACCACGTGGGTGACATGCGCCTCCAGACAGACGCGGACCAGATCATTGAGCTGCGGGTGCATGGTGATCAGGTTGACGCCGAACGGCCGGTCGGTCAGCGCCTGGGTGGCGGCAATCTCGGCGGCCAAAAGGTCCGGCCCCATCGAGCCGCAGGCGATCACGCCGAACCCGCCGGCGTTGGAGATCGCGGACACAAGATGCCGCTCGCTGAGCCAGCTCATTGCGCCGCCCATGATCGCGTAGCGGCAGCCCAGGAACGCGGTGCCGCGCTGCCACAGCCGGTCAAGCTCGGTGCGGGCGAGCGCCTCGGCCATGTCGGGGGCGGGAAGGTCAGGCATCGAGGGCGTAGGCAGTGTGGAGGGCTCGTACGGCAAGCTCGGTGTACTCCGCTGAAATCAGGACGCTGACTTTGATCTCGCTGGTCGAAATCACCTGGATGTTGATGGCCTTGTCGGCGAGCGTCCGGAACATGGTGTTGGCGACGCCGGCATGGCTGCGCATGCCGACGCCGACCACGCTGATCTTGGCGACGTTCGGGTCGGTGAGGATCTCGGCGTAGCCGATCTGCGGCTGGGCCTCGGCCAGCGACGCCTGCGCGCGCGCCAGATCGGCATTGCCGACGGTGAAGGTTACGTCGGTCGTGCCGTCAGCCGAGATGTTCTGCACGATCATGTCCACATTGACACTATGCTGCGCCATCGCGCCGAAGATGGCGGCGGCGATGCCGGGCCGGTCGGGCACGCGGCGTATGGTGATCTTCGCCTCGTCGCGCGAATAGGCGATCCCCGACACAATCTCTTTTTCCACGATCTCGTCCTCGTCCACCACCAGCGTGCCGGCCTCGTCGCCGTCAGGGGCGTCCCCCTGGGGCGCATCCTTGAAGCTGGATAGCACACGGACGCGCACCCGCTTGTTCATCGCCAGCTCGACGCTGCGCGTCTGCAGCACCTTGGCGCCCACCGACGCAAGCTCCAACATCTCTTCGTAGCTGATTTTGGCAAGCTTGCGGGCTTTCGGCACGATTCGGGGGTCGGTGGTGTAGACCCCGTCCACGTCGGTGTAGATATCGCAGCGATCGGCCTTCAGCGCTGCGGCCAGCGCCACCGCCGAGGTGTCGGACCCGCCGCGGCCCAGCGTG
>Ga0302154_10000942_pt1 | contig 25004 bp, 16 predicted proteins | sample I_Bog_N2_3_FD_193507 | JGI IMG/M metagenome (GOLD analysis project Ga0302154, IMG submission 193507) | Peat permafrost microbial communities from Stordalen Mire near Abisko, Sweden - I_Bog_N2_3 | ecosystem: Environmental > Terrestrial > Soil > Wetlands > Peat | place: Sweden: Abisko, Stordalen... | reverse complement strand
ACAGAAGAACGCCAGCGCCAGCACCAGGATGACGAGCGTCTCACCGATCCACGCCGGTCCGCCGAACAGCCGGCCGAGCACCAGCTGGGTGGCGATCGCCTTGTCCGCCGTGTTCCGCGGGGACTGCTCCGCGGTCCGTGTCACCCCACCGAGCCCGACCAACGGTAGGGCACTCGTTCCGGTGACCGGGCCCGTCGACTGGAGCGGGATGACCGCCGGAGTCGAGGTGCCGGACGTGTTCGTGGTCGCCGGAGTCGTCTGGGCGACACAGTCGCTGGCCACTCCTGGCACCTGCCCGTTCTGGGCGGCGACGTCCTTGGCATCCGCCAGGGTGCACGCGTCGAGTGCGGCGAGACCGTTGGCCGCGGTCAGGGGGAGGTAGCCGGGGGGCAGCTCGCCCACGCCGAACCCGGGGGTCTGGCCCGGCCCGGCGATGAAGTCGAGCAGCGACGCGTAGTTGGCGGCATCGGCGGACGGGAGACCCTTGGTGGGGATGGCCGCGTAGACCACCTGGGTGCCGGGATACGCGGCCGCACCGGCCGGCTGGCTGAACTCGCTGTAGGGCACCGGCCAGGTGCCGGTCGCCGCGTCGGGCTTGAGGAGCGCGGCGGCGGCGGCAAGTGAGGAGTCGGTGGGCGCGACGAAGGTGCCCGGCGTGGTCTCGAGGGAGGCCTCCTGCAGCTGGTAGCGCGTACCGTCGGCGAGTGGGGTGACACCGATCACGAACCGGTGGCCCACCGATTGGCGGCCCGCGGTCGTCAGCTTCTCGCCCAGCGACGACCCGTTCTCGGCGACCTGCGTGCACTGGGTGGTCGAGTTCTGGAGGTCGTACTGGACGTTCTGGCTCACGTCCTCCAAGGTGGCGAGCGGAGCCGACACCAGGGGCAGATACGGTACGGGGGCATTGTACAGACAGTCGTTGTTGTCGCTCTGGTAGTACTGCTTCGGCTCGAATGTCGACAGCAACGGCCACTGGTCGACCGGGAGCGTGATCCCCTTGTACGCGGGGTTGACCGCCATGGCCGGGCAGGCACCCGTGGCGCCCGCCTTGTACCTTCCGGCGGCGTCGCACACCGACGGTTCACCCGACGACGTGCCGTTGAGCCACGCCCGGGCCGTCGGATCGGCGTTGATGTACGCGGTCAACGCCTGCATCACGTCCGAGTTGCCGGAGATCGCCACGAGCTCCGCGGCCGCGTCGAGCTCCCCCACATCGGGCACGCCGGGGTTCAGGGCCTCGAACTCGGGGTCCTCGGTGAGGTTCAGCGGATTGTGCGCCAGCGCCGGGTCCTCGACCTGGATGGCGTAGATGTCCGGATACGACTCCGTCAAGAGCTTCGCCAGTAGGAGTGGCGTCAACCGCAAGGTCGTGTACGGCTGGCCGTTCTTGCCGTCGATGGCGTAGGAGATGGCGAATCCCGTCACGGCCACGGGCGCGCTGACGACCGGTTTGCCGTACCCCCCGGGTTGGGCGTCACTCGTGAACGCCGCCTCGGCCGTGCCCTGGGCCACCAGGTTGCGCGACTCGGGCTCCCCCGCCTGCACGTGGATGAACGAGTAGTCGCTGGCCGGATCGAGGCAGATGCTCGGTTGCCACTGACCGGTCGCCTGGACCATGAGCTCCGAGCCGTAGACGTCGATCACGTTCTTGGTCGAGCCGGCCAGGGCGCACGCGTCCGCCGGCGTGGCGAAGGTCAAGGGTACCGTCATCCGGTTCTGCCAGTTCGACGCGCTCCACCAGAGGTTGCCGCTCACGGCCAGATCCCCGGGGGTGCCCGGGTTCTCCGAGCCGGGCGCATACGCACCGGTCGCTTCGCAGTCGGACACATCCGCGGCCAACGCCGCCGGCGTGGTGCCGGCGTGGTCGCTCGTCGGGACGGCCAGTGCCGGATCGCAGCTGATGCCCTCGATCGGCACCGCCACCAGCGAGCAGTCCACGGTCTGCGAGCAGCCGAGCGAGGCGTTCTCCGCCGAGGTCGACACGTCGAAGGCCGCCGAGCCAGTGCCGTCCGCGGTGGTGACCCCGAACGTCTCGTTGCTCGGCAGTCCGGAGGTCGGCACGTCCGTGGACTCGGCGGGCTCACCGGCACACCCTCCGTTCCCGTAGGAGTACACCTGGCCGTTCGACCCGATGAACGGAATCCACCGCTGGGTGAGTTCCCCCTGCTCGTCGATGGTGCACGACGCCGGCAGCGGCTGAGGCTCACCGGCGGTCGGCGTCACGTCACCCGAGGCGGCGTACTGGTCGAGGCGGTACGGGGGGTACACGTCGGAGAAACTGCCCTGGTAGCGCTCCCGCCAGCTCTGGGTCCAACACGTCTCGGGGCTGACCTGGGCCGCTGTACCCCGGCACTCCAGAAGGACGAAGGGGTACTCCTCGTCGGCCGCCTCGTAGGAGTTCTGATCGGCCACGATGCCATTGGTCTGATGGGCCCCGGACCACGACACGGTGATCTCCTGACGTCCACGCAGGTTCTGGGTCTGGCTCACGTTGAGGGTGATGTCGTTGGAGTCGACGGTCACCGACTGACCGTTGACCAGGTCGGTCCGGGTCACCGTCTTCGTCAGAGTCACGGCACTCGAGCTCGGCACATCCGTCGCCGACGGAGCGCCTCCCCCGGCCAGCGCGCTCTCGGTGCCGGGAGCCACGAGGACCGCCAGGAGCACGGACACACAGGCGATGCCCACGAACAGCAGTCGCCTCATGGATCGACCTCGATCGACGGCCGACGGGAGCGCCGGTACCGGAAGAACAGGGGGAGACCGAAGATGAGCAGCAGCAGGACGACCACGATCGGGGCGGCCACGGCGAAACTCGACGAGGTGCTGAACGCGGCCAGGGTGGCCGGCACCGGGTGGGGTGCGGCTGCCGCCGCGGCGGCAACAGCGTTCGCCTTCGCCGCGGAGGTGGACTGCGCCGCCAAGGCGGCGGCTATTCGCGCGGACGCGGCCGGACTGCTCCCCCCCACAGCCGTGGCCGCAGCCGCACTACCCGCCGATCCTGTGGACGCCGACGAGGAGGATCCGGGCGCTCCCGCATCGGGTGTGACGACGACGACACCGTTGGGGGTGACGCCCGCCGCGCAGGGCCCCGTGCCGGTCCGGTCACACGCCGGTGGTTGCGGTGCGATCTGCGCCAGGTAGTTGGCGTTGGGTTGCCCGGGCACGAACGTCGGGTTGTCGCAGGTCAGGATATTGCGCTGGGTGAGGTCGACCCCGGGATCGGCCTGCTGGAGACGCTGGATCTGGCCGAATCCGGCTTCCACGAGGTTGACCGGTAACGGCGAATACCCGATGGGACCGATCTCCTTCTGGCCCTGACAGATGGAGTAGTACTCGAAGTCGGCGATCGACTGGCGTTTGGCGGTGGTGATCTTCGATTCAGGATTCGGGTATGTGCCCGTCGGTTCGATCATGTACACGTACGACGACAGTGGGTAGGTCCGCGGATCGGGGTCGGTGTAGACGTCGGTCAGGTTCTGCAACAGATAGTCCGGCGAGTTCGGATCGGTGTTGATCTGGGCGTCCTCGAGGGCGACCGCCACGTTGAACTGCGTCGGCAAGGTGTAGAAGCCGGCGCTGTTCAGGACCTTCACCACCGGGTAGTTCACACTGAGCGCGAAGGAGTACTCGACGTAGGTGATCGAACCGTTCGCCGAGCTCGACGACACGTAGTTCATCGCAGCGTTCGATCCATTCTGGGCGATCTGATCGCCCTGACGGGGGAAGTACTCCGTGTTCCCGACCCCTCCGGAGAACGGCTTCCAGATGCTCGGGAACTCCTGGGCGAAGTAGGACGTCAGCTGATTGGTGGCTCCCGATCCCTCCGACTGCACGACCGGAACGATCGGGATGGACGGCAGTGCGTGGCCATTGTTGTCCGCCGTGATCTCCGGGTCGTTCCAGTTGGTGATCTGGTTGGTGAAGATCTTGGCCAGTGTCTCGCCGGAGAGGCGCAGGTTCTCCACCTGCTGGCCGTCGAACTTGATCTGATAGGGGAAGGCTGTCCCTCCGGCGGCGATCGGGAGGTAGGAGTACGCGCGGCCGTTCGACGTGTCCGACACCCCGGTGACCGGGTCGCGGCCCTGGTACCCGTCGGCCGTCACCGAGAAGTCCGACGTCCGATTGGCGAAGTCCTGTCGGCCCTGGGCGTCACCGTCCGGCGTGTAGACGACCTGGATGCCCTCAGAAGCGACGTCGGCGACCCACTGGTTGACCGCATTCTCGGCCCAGCTCGACCCCGAGCCCTGGATCAGGGAGTGGCTGTCGGCCGCACCGGCGTCCGGCGCAGCCGCGACCAGTACGAGCAGCGCCACCACTGCCGCGCCCAGGGCGCCGAAGAACCGTCTCCGTGGCGTCCTCATCGTCGGACCCCCTTCTGGCGTACGAGGATCCGGATGGCCACGAACAGCAGGAGGACCATCACCATCAGCACACTGGCCGCCCCGAACGCACGGGTGATGGCGAGTGGTTCGTGGGTCGTGTAGGCGGTGTAGATGAAGAGCGGGAGCGAGTTCATCGGCACGTTGAGCGGGTTGAACGTGAGGAAGCTCGACGCGCCCGAAACGATGAGCGGAATCGCCGTCTCGCCGATACCGCGCGCCACGGCCAGGATGGTGGCCGTGGCCAGGCCGGCCCGGGCGCTCGGCAGAACGACACCCCACACCGTCTTCCAGTGGGTGGCGCCGAGGGCGGTGCTGGCCTCACGCAGTCCACTCGGGACCACCCGCAGGGCCACCTCGCCGGCACGGGCGATGATCGGGATCATGGTGATCGTCATGGCCACCGACACCGCCATGCCGGACTTCGAGAAACCGAACTCGACGATCAGGAGGACATAGACGAACAGTCCGGCGAGGATCTCGGGCAAGGCGGTCATCGCCTCGACCACGGTCCGCACCAACGACGACGCCCGTCCGCCCACCTCGGTCAGGTAGACGGCGGTTCCGATACCGAGGGGGACCGAGATCGCCACGGCGATCCCCACCTCTTCGACCGTTCCGACGATGGCGTGCAGGATCCCTCCCTGGTTCAACGGCGCCGTGGGGCTCACCCCCGACATGTCATGGGTGAAGAAGTTCACGTGGACGAGCGCCCGCCAGCCCTGGGCGAAGATGTAGAAGACCGTGCTCCCGAGGGCGAACAGCACCAGTGCCGCCGCCAGGTAGAGCGTCGAGGCCACCAGGCGCTCCAGGACGATGGGGCGGGGGTGGACGACCGACACGACGGCGGCGTAGACGACGAGGAACGCTGCATACCAGCACAGTCCGAAGCCGATGGTCCCGCTGCCGTCGAGGATGTGCTCGTACACGATCGTGACGAACGCCAGGGACGACAGGACCGACCCGATGAGGGAGATCCAGTCCTCGGCGGTGAAGTTGGGCGTGCGCCGCGGCTTCCTGACCTTCGGCTTCGGTGCCACCGGTCGATCGCCACCGTCGTCGGGACCGAGGTCGGCCTCGGCGGGCCGGGTAGGGAGGGATTGGATCGTGGCCACGATCAGATCTCCGTGCCTGCACCACTGCGACTGCGGCGGATGACGACGGCGGCCACGCTGTTGACGATGAGCGTGATCAGGAAGAGCACGAATCCGGCGGTCAGCAGCGCGGACAGCTGGGACTTGGTGGCGTTGCCGAAGTTGGCGGCGATCAGGGCGGACGTGGTCTGGGTTCCCGCCTCGAGAATCCGCGCCTTGATCTCGTAGGCCGGCGAGATGATGATCAGCACCGCCGCCGTCTCGCCGAGGGCCCGACCGAGCGCCAGCATCGTGCCGCCGATGATGCTCCCCTTGGCGAACGGGAGGACGACGGTGCGGGCCACCCCCAACCGGGTGCCCCCGAGCGCCATGGCCGCCTCACGCTCACCCAGCGGCGCCTGGTCGAAGACCGCACGCATGACGGCGCAGGCCAGTGGGATAGCCATCATCGACACGGCGAGTCCGGCGATGAACACCGAACTGGTGTACCGGGACTGTTGCCACACGGCTGCGTTCGGGTCGGTGTTGACGTGGAAGATGGGGATCCAGCCGAGGTGCTGACTGAGCCAACGGGACAGCTTGATGGCGTGGGGCTGCAAGAGGAAGACCGCCCACAAGCCATAGATGATGCTGGGGACCGCCGCCATCAGGTCGACGACGGAGATCAGCCAACCCTTGACCACCTTGGGGGCGTAGTCGGTGATGAACAGGGCCAGCATCAGCGCGAGCGGAAAGGCCACCACCATGGCCACGAGGGCCACTTCCACGGTTCCGATGAGGACGGCGGCGATGCCGATCTTGTCGAGCTCCGGAAGCCACTGGGTCTGCGTGAAGAAGCCCAGTCCGTAGTGACGGAAGGTCGGGATCGACTGGTAGCCCAGAAAGATGCCGATCGAGGCGATGATGACCAGCACGAACAGGCCGATGCCGGTGACGGTCCCGTGGAAGATCCGGTCCGACGGCTCCCGGCTGGGTCGCAGTTGGCGCGGCGCCTTTCCCGACCCACTCACCGGGGCCGGAGGCGTCAGTACGGTGGTCACCCGAACCGGCCGTTGACGTAGTCGGCGGTGCGCGGGTCCGAGGGATGTTCGAAGATGTCCTTCGTCGCGCCGTGCTCGACGATGGCCCCGGGCTCACCCTGGGAAGCGAGGAAGAACGCCGCCTGCTGGGATACCCGCGCCGCCTGCTGCATGTTGTGGGTGACGATCACCACCGTCACCTCGGAACACAACTCGCCGATGGTCTCCTCGATGCGCCGAGTCGACGTCGGGTCGAGCGCAGAGCACGGTTCGTCCATCAGCAGCACGCGGGGTCGCACGGCCAGGGCCCGGGCGATGCAGAGCCTCTGCTGCTGTCCGCCCGACAGTGCGGAACCCGGTGTTCCCAGGCGGTCCCTCACCTCGCTCCAGAGCCCGGCCCGCGTCAGGCAGTGCTCGATGAGGTCTTCGCGGTCCCCCTTGGACACCTTCGTGCCGGTCAGGGCGAGCCCGGCGGTGACGTTGTCGGCGATCGACATGGCCGGGAACGGGTTGGGCTTCTGGAACACCATGCCGATCTGCTTGCGCGTGTCGGTGAGCCGATGCCCGGCGTCGTAGATGTCCGCCCCGTTCAGCAGCACCTCGCCGGCGAGCTTGGCTCCGGCCACCGACTCGTGCATACGGTTGAGGATCCGCAGGAACGTCGACTTCCCGCACCCGGACGGTCCGATGAGTGCCGTCACGGTGGCGGCCGGCATCGACAGCGAGACGTCGTCCAGGACCAGGTTGTCACCGAACCAGGCCGAGACCCCGACCGCATCGAGCCGGGAGGGTCCCGTGGCGTCCGGGGCGGCCCGGAGGCGCGACGAGGCAGAGGCACCCTGTCCCACCTGAAATCGCGCCACGTCGGTCCCCGTCGTCATCGAGTGCCCCTCCCTCTGTCAGGACCCGGCGATTCCGACGATCGTCTGCCCGGAACCGGCGCCTGAGCCGAAGTAGCCGGCGTCACCGAAGGCGAAGATGCCGCCGTCGGAGGCCACCAGCCAGTACCCCTTGCCGTCGGGCGTCGACGTGACTCCGACGATCGGCTTGTTGAGGACGATGTTGCCGGTCGAGCCGTGGAACCCGGCGTCGCCGAAGGCGAAGATGCCGCCGTCGGAGGCCACCAGCCAGTACCCCTTGCCGTCGGGCGTCGACGCGATGCCGACGATCGGCTTGTTGAGGACGATGTTGCCGGTCGAGCCGTGGAACCCGGCGTCGCCGAAGGCGAAGACGCCGCCGTCGGAGGCGACCAGCCAGTACCCCTTGCCGTCGGGTGTCGACGCGATACCGACGATCGGCTTGTTGAGGTGGATATTTCCGGTCGAACCGAAGAAGCCGGCATCTCCGAAGGCGAACACGCCGCCGTCGGAGGCGACCAGCCAGTACCCCTTGCCGTCGGGCGTCGAGGCTGAGCCCACGATCGGCAGGTTCGGGGGCGAGGTCAGCGAGCCGTTGGCCCCGGCGTTACCGAAGTGCGCCACCGTTCCGGTGGAGCTGACGAGCCAGTAGCCCTTGCCCGTGTGGCCGGTGGAGAACGAAACCGGCACCGAGGTGCTGGCGAGGAACCCGTTGCCGGCCGTGGGCACGTAGACAGCGGTGAGACTGTTGGTGCCTCCCGGGAGGACCTGGTTCGTCTTCGCGGTACCACTGGTCAGGGCGACGGTGGCGAGTACCGTCGATCCGGACCGGAACTGGATCGACCCCGAGGCCGAGGGCGTGACCGTCGCCGTCAAGGTGATCGTCGTTCCGTAGGGCTGCGGGCTGACCGGCGACACCGAGAGCGAGGTGGTCGTAGGCGTCAGAGCGACGACCGTGTAGGGGACCGCGCTCGATGTGCTGCCCAGGTGCCCGGTACCCACCGTCGGCGTGAACACCGCGGTCAGGCTGTCGATCCCGACGGGAAGCGTGGAAGTCGTGAGGGTGGCGGACCCGCCCGACACCGAGGCGGTGCCGATCACGGTCGAACCGCTCTTGAACTCCACCGAACCGGTGGTCGCCGGACTCACGGTGGCCGTCAGCGTCACCGGGGTGCCGGCGAACTGCGGGCTGGCCGGCGTGGGCGTAGCCAGCACGGTCGAGGTCGGGATCGCCTGGATGACGTAGGAGACCGCGGTCGACGTGCTCGATGCGTAGTTGGAACCGGCCGTCGGCGTGAACACCGCGGTCAGGCTGTCGGTGCCGACCGGGAGGGTCGACGTCGACGTGCTGGCCGCACCGGCGGTGACCGTCACCGGAGACCCGATGGCGGTGGTTCCCACCTCGAACTGGACGGTGCCGGAGGCCGCGGGTGACACGGTGGCGGACAGGGACACCGAGGTCCCGAACGGCTGGGGGCTCGCAGGTGTCGGTGTGGCGAGCACCGTTGTCGTCGGGATGGCCGTGATCTGGTAGCTGACGGGCGCCGACGTGCTCGGTGAGTACCCGTTACCGGCGGTGGGCGTGAACACGGCGGTGATGCTGTCGGTGCCGACCGGGAGGGTCGACGTCGACGTGCTGGCCGCACCCGCGGTGACCGTCACCGGAGACCCGATGGCGGTGGTACCCACCTTGAACTGGACGGTGCCGGAGGCGGCGGGAGACACGGTGGCGGACAGCGACACCGAGGTCCCGAACGGCTGGGGGCTCGCAGGTGTCGGTGTGGCGAGCACCGTCGTCGTCGGGATGGCCGTGATGTCGTAGGACAGCGAGCTCGAGCTGCTGGAGGCATACCCGTTCCCGCTGGTCGATGTGAACACGGCGGTGACGGCGTTGGTGCCCGCAGGCAGCGCCGTCGTGGTCAGCGTGGCCACGCCGGAGGTCACGGTCTGCGGGGTCCCGAAGGCCGTTCCGCCGACTTCGAACTGGACGGTGCCGGTGGCGGCCGCGGGAGAGATCGCCGCGTGCAGCGTCACCGACGTCCCCTCCTGCTGCGGACTGGGCGGCGTGGCGGTCAGCGTCGTCGTGGTGGCGACGTTGGTGATCGAGTACGAAACGGGCGTCGAGGTGCTGCCCGAGTAACCGTTGTCGGCGGTCGGGGTGAAGACCGCCGTCAGGCTGTCGGTTCCGGCCGGCAGGGCGGTGGTGACCAGCGACGCGGTACCGGCCGAGACTGCGGCCGGACTCCCGATGTCGGATCCGCCGACCTCGAACTGGACGGTGCCGGTGGCGGCCACGGGAGTGACGCTCGCATGCAAGGTGACCGACCCGCCGAACTGCTGGGTGCCCGACGGCGTGGCGGTCAGGACGGTCGTGGTGGCGACCGGGGAGATCACGTAGCTCAACTGGTTCGATGTACTGCCCGTATAGGTGCTGCTGCTCGGAGTGAACACCGCCGTGAGAACGTCCGTGCCTACGGGCAGCGCGGTGGTGACCAGCGATGCGGCTCCGGCGGTGACGGTGGCCGGACTCCCGAAGGCCGTGCCGCCGATCTCGAACTGGACCGTACCGGCGGCCTGGGACGGCGCGATGGTGGCCGTCAACGTCACCGACGTGCCCGCCGCCTGCGGACTGGTCGGCGACGCCGTCAATGTGGTCGTCGTGGACGACGTGACCAGGTACGGGATGCTCCCGGTCGACCCGGCGTACCCGGAATTGGTCGTAGGTAGGAAGTTGGCCGTGATGGTGTCGTTGCCGACCGGCAGGGAGCTCGTCGTGTCCGAGGCCGTCCCGTCGCTGACCGCCACCGGGGTACCCAGGGCTGCGGCCCCGACGTAGAACTGCACGGTGCCGGTGGCGGCGGTGGTCACGGTGGCCGTGAGGGTCACCGACGTGCCCTGTGTGGAGGTGGTGGCCGGTGAGGCGACCACGGACGTGGTGGTGTTCGCCGTCGGGTAGACGACGGACCAGGTACTTCCGGTGATCTGGATGTAGACGGAGTCGTAGTTGGTCGTCAGGGACTGGCCCACGGCCGAGGTCTGGAGGCGGAGCTCGTACACACCGGCATACCCGTCTGACGACGTGTCGGTGTTCGGAAGGTCCGCGGCGAGGGTGGCGATGGACTCGTCGCCCGCCTCACCCGTGTTGACCGGAAGAGTCGACGAGGAGACCGGCGACGGCGCCCCGGTCGCCGGGTAGACGGTCGACTCACCGAGCTGCTCACCCGACCAGGCGTTGGGCTGCTCACCGGAGACCGGCAGGAAACCGCTCACCGTCGCCTTGGTGTTTCCGGCGTGGAGTGTCGAGGTGCCCTCCACGAAGGCGGCGAACGGCTGGTCCGAGGTGCTACCCCCCGTGATCACGTCACCGGCGGCGTTGTAGAGGACGAGTCCGCCGACCGATGCCGGCTCCGAGAGCGTCCACGGACCGGGACCAGGCGATGCCGCACCGGCCGGACCGGACTGGACGGCGGCCAGCCCACCGGCACCGAGTGCAGACAGGACGACCAGGACGGCGGCGAAGAACACGGCCGGGACGGCGGTGCGCTGACGGGGGCGGGAAGTCGACTTCACGGAGATGGCCTTTCATTGACGAACAGACGGCGGGACCCTGCGGATCGGATCCCTCCGGTGCGGACACCAGACGCGATGCCCGATGATGACGACACACCTGTGGCGACGGGACCGGCAGGGCCGGCCTCCCCTGCCTCAGCAGCAATGATGAAGTACGTCGCCGTGGGAGATAAAACCTATCATATTAGTAGGATACGGAGACCCGAACGTTATATCCCCTCGGGCCCCAGCGGTAGCCGCGCGACGGGTCGACCCACCACTCGGGTCGCCCGGGAGTACCCACCCGGAGGACAGCGGTCCATCTCGTCCCCCATGACTCACCACCCCCCTCGTCCCGCTGACAACTACCAGTGACCCTTCCCCCGGCGACCCGCCGGTACCACCACCTACGGGGCGGTGACCGGCGTCGACTGGGGAGACGCCGGTCCCGTACCTGCGCTGTTCGATGCCGCCACCGTGAACGTGTACGACGCCCCGCTGGTGAGACCGGTGGCGGTCCAGGACGTCGAGGTCACGGTCACCGGCTTCTGGGCGACGCCGGCGAGGTACGGCGTGAGCTGGTAGCTGGTGATCGCGGGCTCCTCGGTCGCCTTGGGCGCCTTCCAGGACACGGTGAGCACCCCGGACTTCACCTTGGTCTTCGGCGCCGTCGGAGCAGCAACGAGTCCGATGGTCACGGCCGTCGACTGGGCCGATTCGAACCCGATGTCCGATGCGGCGGTCGCATAGACACCGAACGTGTAGTTGGTGCCGACACGCAGCCCGGCCAGGGTGTTGAGGACCACCTTCGTGGCCTTGCTCACCGGCACGGCCTGCTGTGCCACACCGTCGGCGTACGGAACCACCGAGTAGCCCGTGACCTTGACGTCCGGGGAGCTCGCGGACGGCTTCTTCCACGCCAGCGTCGACACACCGCTCTTCGTGGTCAGGGTGACGTCCGAGGGCGCGTTCGGCGCCGCGCCCGGATACACGACCGACCAATTGTTCCCGGTGATCTCGATGTCGGCGGAGTCGTACTGCGTGGTCAGGGACTTCCCGCTCGCCCCCGTCTTCAGGCGCAGCTGATAGATGCCCGCATAGCCGTCGGTCGAGGTGTCCAGGTTGGGATAGTCCGCTTCCAGGCCGGCCACGGACTCGTCGCGGGACGTGCCGGTGTTGACCGGGAACGACAATCCGCTCACCGGTGCGGGTGCACCGACGTCCGGGTACGTCGTCGACAGTCCGAGCTGGTCACCACCCCACGCGGCGGGGAGCTCACCCTTGATCGGGAGGTACCCGTAGAGCGTGGCCTTCGTGTCACCGTTGCGGAGTGTCGATGTGCCCTCCACGTAGGCGGCCAGCGGCGAGTCGGTGATGCTTCCACCGGTGATCACCTGGCCGGCCGCGTTGTAGAAGACGAGTCCACCCACGGATCCGGCATCGGGTTCCCACGGTGGCGGCGTGGTCGCGGGAGGCGAGGTCGCCGCCCCGGCCGCCGGCAGCAGCGTGCTACCCGACCCGGCGGCGAACAGCGGGACAGCCACGACTGCCGCCGCGAGTGCGGCCGGCAGGATACGTGAGCGGATGCGACGGTTCGATGTCATGGTGACTGACCTTCCTTTGGTTCGTGTTCAGCGGTTCCTGCAGGCGAATGCGCATGTTCGGTCCGTCGTCGGCGGAGGAGCGAGACGAGGGCCACCAGCCCGGCGAGCGCGACCAGTACGGCGGCCGCGATCACGGCTGCATGGGACGATGTCGGGGTCGCCGCCACGGTCCCGTTGGCCGGGCTGGCCCCCCCCGTAGGGGTGACCGATCCCTTGGAGGATCCGGTGCTCCCACCGGACGTACCCCCGGATCCTGAACCGTGCCCGGTGGGGGTGATCGACGGGGTCGACGAACCTCCGGGGCTCGTGGTCGTCGTGGTCGTCGAGCTGGGGAGCACGATGGTCTCGAGCGACTCGGCCGTCCCACTGGCACAGTCGACCGGTCCACCGCCGACCGCGGTCCACGTGTCGCCGGTGACCTGGATGTTGAGCGCCGGGTAGGTCAAGTCGTACTGCTGCTTGTTCGGGGCACCGAGGTACATCCGGAGTTGGAGGAACCCGTCCCACTTGGGCAGGTACTCCTGCATGAATACGGCGAGGGATCCGTCCCGGTCGGTTGCGGCGGCCATCGGGTTCGACGCGTTCGAATACCGCGACGACGCCGTAAGTGAGTCACCACTCCACTCGCTCGCCTCGAGACCCTCCTGCGGTTGGTAGGCGAGCAGGATGGCCGTCTGCCCGGGTACCGCGTAGTCGGAAGGCGCCGGCTGCGACGACACCGCCCGCCACGTGAACGGATCGGTGTTGATGCTCCCACTGGTGATCTGCTGACCGGCCTGGTTGCAGAGCCCGATGTACCCCACCGCATTGGGGTCGGTGTACGGCACGACGGGAGCGGCACCGGACACACCGGAGCCTCCGAGTACCACGGCCAGTGTGGACAGCAGACCGAGTGCGGCCGCGGTCAGCGCCGTCGTGATCCGCATACGCAGGGAGGCCATCAGGAATCACTCCCGATGGGTTCGGCCGCGCGTCGCTCAGCTCGACGGGCCCGGATCCGGCGGACCGCCACCACGGCGATGACGACGAGGAGGACAAGCACCAGCAGTGCCCACGGAATGGCCCACACGAGGGTGCTGATCGTGATCGGCGCCAGCACCGGGCCACCGACGGCAGCCCCCGATCCGGCCAGGTCGGTCGGATGCACGGTCACCGCGGCATGGAGCACGATCTCGGGCCACACGCCGGTCAGCACTGCGGATTCCGTCGCTGAGGCGCCGGGAAGGAGCAGGGCGATGTTGGCCACGGACGCCTTGGGCTTGGGACCGATCCAACCCGATACCGATACGCTCTGGCGGCGGATGGACACGTCGGTGTTCCCCGTGTTGGTGACGACGTAGGTCACGGTCACATGGCCGGTGCCGACGGGATTGAGGGTGCCTCCGTACGAGGCCTCCTCATGGGTCACGGTGACGCTCGGTGCCAGCTTGCCGGCCACCTGGACGAAGACCCGCGAACCCACCCGCTGGTTCAGGATGATGTTCTGTCCGCTGGCGTTCTTCCCCTCTGTCCGCAGCGACACCACGATGCCCCCGACGTGGTCGCCGGGCGTCACGTGGTCGGGGACCCGGAGCGTGAAGGGCACGATGAACTGCCCGGGACCACCCGCGGTGTCCGCGGGAACCGTGATCGAGACCTGTGGTCCCGGCAGTCCGGTGATCCACGAACCCACGCCGGTCGGCGTGGCGGCAGGCGGGAGGAGGCCGAACCCACCACCGGTCGTCTCGAGGGCATCGGTGGCGTACAGCTGCAGCGACAACGGGGTCGCTGAATAGTTCAACGCGGACACGTAGTCGAAGGCGACGGCACCGGGGGTCGCGGAGTAGGAGAAGTTCGGACGTCCGTCAGCGCCGTGCACCGTCGCCGGCGCGACACCGAAGGACACGCGGGGCGGTGCTGCGAGCAACGTGGCGGATGTCGACGGAGTGGCGGCCGCAGCCGCGGGCAACGCGGAGGTCAGTGCCAACAGCGGAACTGCGACCGCTGCAAGCAGTGCGACGCCCAACCGGAACCGGCGCACACGGCAGGCAGTGCGACTGATTCGGGTGCCGGCCCCCGTCGGCATGATCTTCATAACAAACTAAACCTATCGTATTAGTGGACAATGTCGCATCGGTGGTAACGGTGCCTCGGACCTGCGGCGACGGATCGCCGAGGCGGTCGGTCACGCAAGAGGCGGGTGCCGGCCCGAAGGCCGGCACCCGCCTCTGCGGGGTACTGCGGTGTTGAGCCCTACGCGATGGTGAAGGTCAGCGTGGCGGTGTACGTGCCGGCGGGCGTCGAGGTAGGCGCCGCCAGCGTGAGCACGCCGTCGACGTAGATCGAACCGTCCGACTGCGACGGTGCCGCTCCAGCCGAGGCGAATGCATGCGGCTCGCCGGCCAGGCCGTCGGTGCCCGTTCCCAGATTGCCGGGACCGTACGCATTGGCGTTGGGCGCATCGGCGGCACTGGTGACCGGCGTGAGGTCCACGTCGGCACTGGTCAGCGCGTTACCCGCGATCGGCGACGTCTGCAGACCGGTGAACTCGAGGTTCTGGCCGTTGATCGTCGCGCCACCGGGGCCCGTGAAGTTGTTCACTTCCGCCGAGGCGGTCCAGCCCAGGTCGCCGGCACGGGTGTCGGTGATCGTCACACCGTCGGAACCGTTGTCGGCGTCCGTCGGGCTCCCGAAGGCTGCGGAGGCGTGGTACGCCAGGTCGTTCGCATCCAGTTGGGCGGTGCCCAGGCTGAACGGATGAGCCGAGCTGTACGGCGACGAGATGACGAGGGAACCGGTGTTGGGAATGCTGACCGACAAGCCCTGCGCATCCGGTGCCCACAGTGGCGCCGTCGCGGTGTACAGGACCGGTCCGACGCCTCCGGCGCTCGACACCGAGGTGACGAACAGGGCGGAGTTGGCCGGCACGAAGACAGCCACCAGGTTGTGCGCACCCACGGCGAACGAGCCGTAGTTGAGCACTGCGGTCCCGTTGGCGGCCAACGGGACCGTCTGGAGCAGATCGGCACTCGGGGTGTCACCCGTGGTGTCGGTTCCGTCGTCATAGAACGACACCGCACCTTCACCGGTGGTCAGCGGCGCACTCGTGGTGGAGTTGGTCACGGCTGCCGTGACGGCCACCGCCGTGTCCGCCACCGAGGTGGTCGGTGCGACCGACAGCGCCGTCAGCGTGTTCGCCGCCGGCGGCGGGTTGACGGTGAACGTCTCGGTCCCACTCGAGCCCGCGTAGCCGAGCAGGAAGCCGCTCGGAGCCGTCGGTGTGAAGACCGCCTTCAGGGTCTGGCCGCTCCCGGTGGGAATCGCCGTGGTCGACAGCGAGTACACGCCGCCCGACAGGGTTCCCGCTCCGAGATCGGTGGTCCCGGCGTAGAACTCCACCGTGCCGGTCGCCGCAGCCGGGGTGACCGACGCGTTGAGCTGGACGGAGCCTCCTGCCGTGGATGAGCTGGCGGGGGTGGACGTCAGCGTCGTGGTCGTGCCGATCGGCGACGGCGTCGGGTAGGCGACCGACCACGTGCTCCCGGTGATCTGGATGTACGCCGAGTCGTAGCTCGTCGTCAGACCCGAGCTGCTGCTCGACGTGGCGAGACGGAGCTCGTAGACGCCGGCGTAGCCGTCGGTCGACGTGTCCGTGTTCGGGAAGTCACTCTCGAGGCCGGCGACCGTGGTGTCGGTCGAGTGGCCGGTGTTGACCGGCACCGTGAGCGAGCTGATCGAGGTCGGCGTGCCGGCGGCAGTCACCGGGAACGTCGTCGACAGACCCAGTGCCTCACCGGACCATGCCGTCGGCTGCTCACCGTTGACCGGCAGGAAGCCTTCGAGGGTGGCCTTGGTGTCGCCGGCGTGGATCGCCGACGTCCCTTCCACGTACGCGGCGAGCGGACCGTCGGTGGTGCTGCCACCGGTGATCTGCTGGCCAGCCGAGTTGTAGAAGATGAGGGAGCCGACGGAAGCCGGTTCCGACAACGTCCACGGAGGGTTACCGGCGGCGTGAGCTACACCGGCCAGTCCCCCCACGAGGGATGCTGTGGCGGCGGTGGTTACGGCCACAGCCGCCAAGCTTCTGAACAGTCTGTTCATTAGAGTTCTTCCTATCTTGTGATTGTGAGAAGTGGGTGATGGTTCAGGTTGTTCTCGATGCCGACTGGGTAGCGAGGCGGCAGTTGCCCACGCTGATTCCTTTCGCAGGAGGGCCGGTCCGGGCTGGGTGAACAAACCACTTACCAGTGATCACCCAGCCCGGGGGCCGGCTTCTTCCTCCTACAGGAGTCCAGTCAGCACGGTCGTCCGATCAGGATCAGCCGTGGCTGACGTTTCCGAGATCGACGTAGTTCGGAGTCACACCGGACGCCGCGATGAGCGCCTGGCCCGATCCCTTCGCCACGAGCGGGTTGGTACCGGAGAAGAGGGTCTGCACCCAGTTCTTCGAGCTACCGGGCTCGAACGGCGTGGTCGACGCAGCGTCGCTCTGGCGGAAGATCACGTAGTCGGTGATCGCACCGGAGTAACCGCCGGCCAGCTTGATACCGGACGACTGAGCCACTCCACCCGGGAAGGGCGTGGCCGGATTCTTGAAGTAGTTGTCCGCCCACAGGTTGAACCGGGCCTGCGAGAACGGCACGATCACGTCAGCCGAATGTGTCGATCCGGTGATCACGCTCGGGTCGTTCTGCTCGACGGTCTTCACATCGGCGGCGATCGTCGGCGCTGAACCGTGGTACGTGGTCAGGTCGGCGATGAGCTGCTTGTAGATGGTCGAGCTGGACGGCGGGAGGTACGGGATGACGGCGTCCGTCGAAGCGGTCGGGTCATCGGGCAGGTTGTTCCACGTCGGGGCGGCGGCCGTGTAGATGTAGTACAGGTCAGCCAGGTCGAGCGTGGAGGGTCCGTTCGTCGTCAGGTCTTCGGCGATCTGGACCGCATCGGTTCCGATCTCGACGACGTGCAGGTAACCCCAACCGTTGGTACCGGCCTGATTCTGCTGGGCGGCCGTGGGCAGGCTGGCGGACGAGACATAGTTGATCGTCTCCGGCGAACCCGTGTCGGCCAACAGCGCCGTGATGGCACTACCGCTGCTCGACACCCGCTGCACCGGACTGGTACCCGCCCGCAGGACGTCGGTCGGGTTGAGGGCGACCGACGCGGTGCCGGTGGTCACGCTGTTGGTGTAGGCAGAACGCCCGTTGGCGTCCGGTGTGGCGCTGAACGACACGAGCCGGTTGTAGGCACCCACGTTGTTGAAGCCGGCGTCTCCCACGTTGTCTCCGTCGGCGAGGAAGCTGAGGGCGTACTGCGGCGTGTCGCCACCGACCCCGACGATGTCACCCGACTGGGGTGCGTAGTCGGCGAATGCCGTGCCGGCGCCGAGGATCGGCAGAACGGCCGTAGCCAGTCCGACCATCCCGACCTTGAAGATTGTCGATCGCCTCTTCATCGATCGCTCCTTCCTGCCGAAGTTGTCTGGTCCCGATGGTTCATTGACTGACTCCCTTGCTTGTCGGCGGAACCGGGGTGGTTGCCGACCCATTCTCCTAGTATTCCCATAAACATGACCTGATTAGTCATGTTTGGAGAATAAGCAGGTTTCCCAGAGGGAGTCAAACCTTTCGCGGAAAATTGACGAAGAGTGACGGAATCAGCGGGAAAGTACCGCTGTAGGCGTCAATTCCGCCCCGAGCTGGCGGGTCCGGGCGGAGTGGCCGCCGGTCGCGGTCCACCGTGGCCGGCCATGTCCGTCGAGGGAATCCGCCCTGATGACACCGGAAATGCTCGGTGGCGACGGCCGGTACGTTCGAAGCCGACCCCCGACCGGAGATCGACGCCCGTCAGCCCGTCGCATCCCGGATGCACCCGTCGATGGCCGCCACCAACTCGTCGGGGGCGTCCTCCTGGATGAAGTGGCTCGGCCCCTCGAGCACCAGGTGGTGCTGCCCGGCCGCGCCGGGGATCCGGGAGCGCAGGACCTGTTGGGCCCCGGACTTGTAGGCCACCGCGTCCTGATCACCGAAGATCGTCAGGAAGGGCTTCTCCCACGTCTCCAGGAACGCCCAGGTCGCCTCGGCCCTCGGAGTTCCCGGGTTGTCGGGCTGGAGCGGGATCAGCAGCGGGAACCGCTTGGGACTGACCTGGAAGGATCCGTCGGGGTACGGGGCGTCGTAGGCGGCGAGTTCGGCGGCGGTCAGCTCCCGGGTGCTGCCTCCCTGCACCAGCGCACCGACGGGCAGCACGTCGACCGACTGACTGAAGGCCAGCCAGTCCTCCATGAACTTGTTCATGCCGCGACCTTCGGGTAGTCCGGTGTTGGACGCCACGACCCGCGCGAACCGGTCGCCGTGGTCGGGCAGCAGGCACAGCCCGAGGATCCCTCCCCAGTCCTGGCAGAACAAGGTGATGTCGGACAGGCCCTCGCCCTCGAGCCATTGGCCCATCCAGTCGAGGTGGCCCGCCAGCGTGTACACGTCCGGGTCGACAGGTTTGTCGGACCGGCCCATCCCCATCAGGTCGAGGGCCACCACCCGGTGTCCGAGCGTGACCAGTTGCGGGACCAGATGCCGGTACAGATAACACCAGGTCGGGTTGCCGTGGAGCAGCAGCACCGGGGCCGCGTCCCGGGGCCCCTCGTCGAGGAAGTGGAAGCGCAGGGCGGTCCCGTCATCGGCGGTCACCTCGCGGTAGCAGGGGGCGAAGTCGTAGTCCACCAGGTGCTCGAAGCGGTCGTCGGGTGTGCGCAAGACCTCCACGGACGATCACTCCCCCGCCGTCTGTACCGAGCCGATGAGGTCCTCGATCAAGGGATCGACGACCACCACGACCTGGTCGGCCAGTTCCGTGCCTCCCACCAGGTCCGTGATCTCGGCGCCGTCGAGACGGTCGAACCGCACGTCGTCCCACCGACGACCGTCACCGAGGATCACACCGTCCACCTCGAAGTGCGCCACCGGCACGACGCCCTCGGCATCGGGGCCGGGAACGGCTCCGTCGGCGAACCGACGGACCCGCATCACGAGCGGCCCACTGCCGGCACCGGCCGGGTCGCCCACCGACAGGGGGACACACCCCATCACGATCGTGGACTCCATGCCGGCCTTCTTGTGCACGTACTGCCGCTTGAAGTCGTCCCGCTCCTGCATGGCGAAGAACGACGACCGGCTCGGGTAGCGGACGATACCGATCCGCTCCCAGGCAGGACCGTCCGACACCTGTCGGGTGACGTCGCCGAAGAGCGGGACGGTGGCGCCCAGGTCGGCCAGCACGGCGGTCGGTGCGTAGACGTCGTCGGCCTCCTTGCCGGTGATGGCCGGTCCGCCGTCTTCGCCGTAGTCGGCCATCGGCTTGTACTTCATCAGGTTGAGCATCCACACCGCGCCGTCCTCCTCGGGCGACAGCTGCAGCCAGCGGCCCGCCGTCTCGACGTCGATGGATCCGAAGGGGTAGTCCAGTCGGTCACTCATGGTCGTTCCTCCTCAGTCCCCGTGCCCGAATTTCGGGCGACGGCCCTGCTCCAGGCGCCGGTTCCGTTCGTGCACCCGGGCCTGCGTCGACTGGTGGGTCAGGATCCAGAATCGTTCGGCCCGGACGGCATAGGCCACGTCGGCGGCGAGGTCGGACGGCCGCATGGCCACGGTGCCCATGAACGCCGCCATCTGGTCGATGGGTACGGCGGCCGGGGGCGGGAACCCGAGACCGACGGGGGCGTTGCGGGTGGACTCGAAGATCTTCGTGTCCACCAATTCGGGGCAGAGGCACGAGACATTGACCGGTGTGCCCTCGAGCTCGAGGGCCAGGGACTCCGACAGGCCCACGACGGCGTACTTGGTGGCGTGGTAGGGACCGAGCACCGGCGATGCCGTCAGTCCGGCCTCGGACGCGGTGTTGACCACGTGGCCCTCCCCCTGTTCGAGCATCAGGGGGACGAAGGCGCTGACCCCGTAGGCGACACCGAGGACGTTGACCCCGACGATCCACTGCCATGTTGCCGGCTTGGTCCGGTGGTTCACCTGGCCGTTGGCCACGCCGGCGTTGTTGCAGAGCAGGTGCACGGCACCGTGTGCCGCCACCGCCGCGTCGCGCAGCCCGGCCACCTGGTCGGGGTCGGACACGTCGCAGACGACGGGCAGCACTGCTCCCCCGGCGTCCGCCAGCCGGGCCGCCTCGCGCTCCAGGACCGGCTGCTCGATGTCGGCCATCACCACCGACATCCCCTCGTCGAGGAAACGCTCGGTCAGGGCCAGCCCGATGCCCGAGGCCGCACCCGTCACCACCGCTGTCCTTCCGTCCAACTCCATGGTGCATCGTCCTTTCGTCTGGTGATGGGCGTCCGGTGGCAGGTCCCCGTCCGACCGATCCCGTGGGCATCGGCCGGATCAGGTGCGGGCGATGACCTCGTCGCCGAACTTCGCCAACGCTTCGGCGGTGTCCTTCCAGAACAGGAAGGAGGGGACCACGACGCGGTCGACCCCGAGCCCGGCCAACGCGGCCACCTCGTCGAGCGCCCCCGGTCCGAAGACCCCGTTGCCCCCGCAGGTCAGCTCTACGGCTGCCGGATCCCGTCCCTCGGCTTCGGCCGTCTCGCGCACCAGCGCGAAGAGTCCGGCCAGCTTCTCGTGGCTACCCGAGGCCGGGAAGAACCCGTCTCCGATCCTGCCGGCCCGCCGCGCCGCCACCTCGGTATGCCCACCGATGTGGATCGGAACCGACCCGGCGACGGGGCGGGGGCGGCAGATGCAGTCGGTGAACGACGTGAACTCGCCCTGGTAGGTGGCCTGATCCTGGCTCCACAGCGCCCGCATGGCGGCGATCCCGTCGTCCGTGCGGCGTCCGCGCTCGGCGAACGGGACACCGATGGCGTCGAACTCCTCCTCGAGCCATCCCACCCCCACACCGAGCTGCACCCGACCACCCGAGAGGTGGTCGAGGGTGGCGACCTCCTTGGCCAGCACGACCGGATTCCGCTGTGGTTGGATCAGGATCCCGGTGGCCAGCTGGAGCGTGGTGGTCACCGAGGCCAGGAACGAGAGCCATACCAGGGGGTCGGGGATCGGTGCGTCGTCGGAACCGGGCATCCGCCCGGAACGGTCATAGGGGTAGGTCGACTCGTAACCCGCCGGCACGACGGTGTGCTCGACCGTCCACAGCGACTCGAACCCGGACGACTCGGCCGCCCGGGCCAGCTCGATGGCGGCGTCCGCGTCCGTGAACGGTCCGGTGTTGGCGAACACGATCCCGAACTTCATGGGCAGCACTCCTCGGTCGCCGTCACGGTCCCCCTGTCGGACATGTGTCAAGGTATATGACAGAAGATACGCCCGCAACCGCCCCGGCACCGACCGGTCCGACGTCGGCCGGTACACGAACAGGAGAACCACCGATGGAGCGCCACGTCCTCTACGCCATGCCGGCCTCCTTCTATTCGGGCAAGGCGCGCTCCTACCTCCGCAAGCACCGGATCGACTATGTCGAGCGTGCCCCGGGTGACCCCCGATACAGCGGCGAGATCGAGCCGGCCATCGGCCGGTGGATCATCCCGGTGCTCCAGACCCCGGACGGGACCATCGTCCAGGACACGGTGGACATCATCGAGTTCCTCGACACCACCGTCCCCGTGGCTCGCTCCGCGTTTCCGCCCGGTGCCGTCCAACGCACGGTCGCCCACCTCCTCGAGCTCTTCGGCGGTGAGGGCCTCCTGCGCCCGGCCATGCACTACCGCTGGGACTTCGACGACACCAACGTGCCCTTCCTGTCCAAGGACTTCAGCTCGGTCCTCGTCGTCGGAGCCGACGACGAGATGCGCGACGCCGTGTTCGCGTTCGCATCCGACCGCATGCGCGGCGCCACCACCGCGTTCGGGGTCAGCCCCGAGCTGGTCCCCGAGATCGAGCGGAGCTACGAGGAGTTCCTCGCCCTCGTGGACTCCCACCTGGCCGGCTCGCCCTACCTGCTCGGCGGTCGGCCCACCATCGCCGACTTCGGCTTCATGGGGCCGATGTACGCGCACCTGGCCCGGGACCCCTATCCGGCGACACTCATGAAACAGCGGGCCCAGCGGGTGTGGCGGTGGGTCGAGCGGATGAACGCCCCGGTGCTCGACGCCAGCGAGTACGGGGACTGCAGCGAGGAGCTGTTTCCCGACGACTCGGTACCCGACACGCTGCGGGCCCTGCTGGCCTATATCGGCGAGGAGTACCTCGACGAGGCCGTCGCCCAGGTGACCGCCGTGGATGCCTGGTTGGCCGAGCACCCCGAGGTCACCGACGGCGAGGTGGTGCTGGGCAAACCCAAACGGCGGCTGAGCGGTACCACCACGTTCGACTGGCGTGGCCGGCCCATGGCGGTCGCGGTCGTCCCCTACCGGATGTTCCTGATCAAGCGGCTCCAGGACTCCTACCGGGCGGGTTCGCCGGACGAGCAGGTGGCCGTCCGCTCGCTCTTCGCCGATACCGGCATCGAGGCGTTGCTCGACGTCCGCCCCCGACGGTGGGTGGTGCGGGCGGACAACCGCGAGGTCTGGGGGCCCGCCCAGGAGCCGGTCCCCGCCCCGTGACGTGGCCTCGCCTGTCGGGTCGGGCCATCATCCCGGGACCCGGGACCCGGGACCGGTCCCCGGTCCGCTCAACCCGACGACTCCTCGGAGTAGCTGTTGGCGAGGTTGTCCTGGAGCACGTGGGCCGCCTTCGACGCGGTAGCCACGACCAGCGGCGACGTCAGCGTCCGGACGCGGTACGTCCAGCCGGCCGGCAGCGTCAACCGGGAGGCCAGGCCCGGTAGGTCGGCCGCCGACAGGTTCGGGTCCTTGATCTGGCTGTAGGTCTGCATCACCCACACGGTCCGGTCCGGCGCCACCAACTCGTAGACCTGGCGCCCGGCGTCGAAGGTGAAGGCCGCCTGGCGGTTGACGGTGTGGGGGATGTAGGGAGCCTGGGCAGCCAGGATGTCCGGGCCGATCTGCACGGTGGCCTCCAGGATCATGGCGATCCCGCCGAACGTCCTGATCTGCTCGCTCGACGTGCGGACCTTCTGGATGGCGTCCATCAACCAGAAACGGGGGCCGTTCAGTTCGGCGAAGAGTGCCTGGTTCTCCCGGGCGAGCGCCGTGGCGTCGAGCGCCGCCCACTTGTCGGGCGGGCAGGCATTCAGCGGGTACGTGTTGTACACGTCGGCGTAGAAGCCGGCGGTGCCCGAGTGGACCAACAGGACCTCGCAGTAGCGCTTTCCGAGCAGCCCGGTGGCCATCAGTGTGGTGGTCGACGTCACCGTCGACGCGCTCGTCGAGCCGGCGCACGCCGCGGTGAGCAGAGCGGTCAACGCCACCGCCGTGACGGCCAGGGTCCGGGTCCGGGTCAATCTTGTGTCAGTGCGAGTGTCATGACTCATGGGGCCAACGTAGCCGCTCCGATCGCGGCGTACCCGGACGACCAGGGACCGACCGGGCCGCGTTACAGTCCGCCTCACCTGCTCCCCACCCCGGCCCACCCGAGGAGACCCCATGACGGACGCCACGCAGCTGACCGCCCTCCAGATCGCACGCGGCGCCTCCCTGCTCCCCATCACCGAGGTGGCGGCCTCGATGGGGATCGGTCCCGAACTCCTCGATCCCTACGGTCGCTACGTCGCCAAGGTCTCCCTCGACGCCACCGCGGCACTGGCCGACCGCCCCCGGGCCAGGTACGTCGTGGTCACCGCGGTGACCCCGACCCCACTCGGTGAGGGCAAGACCACCACGACCATCGGCCTCTCCCAGGGCATGAAGCACATCGGGAAGCGGGCCACCGCGGCCATCCGGCAGTCCTCGATGGGACCGACCTTCGGCATCAAGGGAGGTGCGGCCGGTGGGGGCTACAGCCAGGCCGCACCGTTCGAGGCGTTCAACCTCCATCTCACCGGGGACATGCACGCCGTGACGGCCGCGCACAACACGTTGTCCGCCATCGTCGACAACCACCTCCACCACGGCAACGAGCTCGATCTCGACGTGCACGACATCTCGTGGCGCCGGGTGCTCGACGTCAACGACCGGGCGTTGCGCAACATCGTGCTCGGGCTCGGCACCGCGCAGGACGGTGTGCCCCGCCAGTCCGGGTTCGACATCACCGCGGCCTCCGAGGTCATGGCCGTCCTGGCCCTGTCGACGTCCCTGGCGGACATGCGCCGGCGGATGGGAGCGATCGTCGTGGGGTTCGACACCGGTGGACGACCGGTCACCGCCGAGGCACTCCGCGGTGCGGGGGCCATGACCGTGATCATGCGCGACGCCCTGAAGCCGAACCTGTTGCAGACCCTGGAGAACACGCCGGTGCTGGTGCACGCCGGTCCGTTCGGCAACATCGCGCACGGCAACTCGTCGGTGGTCGCCGACCAGATCGGCATCCACACCGGCGACTACCTCATCACCGAGGCCGGCTTCGGCGCCGACATGGGCGCCGAGCGCTTCTTCAACATCAAGTGCCGGGTCTCGGGACTCACCCCGGACGCCGCGGTGGTGGTGACCACCGTGCGGGCGCTG
>Ga0302154_10000937_pt1 | contig 25110 bp, 19 predicted proteins | sample I_Bog_N2_3_FD_193507 | JGI IMG/M metagenome (GOLD analysis project Ga0302154, IMG submission 193507) | Peat permafrost microbial communities from Stordalen Mire near Abisko, Sweden - I_Bog_N2_3 | ecosystem: Environmental > Terrestrial > Soil > Wetlands > Peat | place: Sweden: Abisko, Stordalen... | reverse complement strand
ACCTAGTTCTTTGACATTCTCTTTTGAATCGCCAAGCGAATCTGGAACCGGTTCGAGGAGGCCAAACCTGCGCCACACTTCCGAGAGAGTTTTGTTCGAGTGTTTTGACTGATAGCTGAGAGCTGATAGCTAAAAGTTGCTCCCTAAGTCCAACGCGCTCAAGATTTTACCTCTAAGTCCATTCGGCTCAAGATTTTAGCGGGGGTTTCCCGCTAAAATATTGATTCCAATAGATCGAGGGGGAGGGGGGAGGGGGTACCCAAGCTTTCAAGGTGATCAACCGCTGAAAGAAGGGGCAGCCAAGGGAGTCTCAGCAAAGCGTTGCGGTACACTGATTCCCGCATGAAAGATTCCCGCATGAAATCCCCCAGAGTCTTCGCCACCTGCGACATCGGAGATGCCATCGACATTCTCCGCCACAAAGGATACGAAGTGGAGATCTATCCCGGTCCGGAGGCTCCGCCGAAAAGCCTGATCGTCCAAAAAGTGAAGTCCGGCGTCGATGGCCTGATCACCACCCTCCGCGATGCCATCGACGCCGAAGTCTTCGCCGCCGGACAAGGTACTCTCAAAGTCGTAGCGCAATTCGCCGTCGGCTTCGACAACATCAATCGTGCTGACGCTAACCAGTACAAAGTCCCGTTCACGCACACCGCCGACGTCCTGACCGAAGCGACCGCCGAGTTTGCTTTCTTCCTGATGGGCGCGCTCGCCCGCAAACTTTGGTCCGCCGAACATCTGACCCGCGAAAATCGCTGGAGCTACTGGCATCCCTACCTTCCGTTCCTCGGCGACGAAGTCACCGGCAAGACTGTAGCCATCATCGGTACCGGACGCATAGGCCTGGCCTTGATCAAAAAGTGCACAGGATTCGACATGAACATCCTGTGCTTCGATCCGGCCTACGAGAACCACGATTACATCAAAGCGATTCAAGAGATGAAAGACATGCGCTTCGAGCGGGGCATCAGCCGCGAGCGGACTTCGATTCGCTACACCACATTGCACGAAGCCTTGTGCGGCGCGGACTTCATCAGCCTCCACGTTCCGCTGGTGCGTGAAGGCGAAAGCACCACGCCAACCTATCACCTGATCAACGAGCAGACGCTGCGCATGATGAAACCCACAGCCATGATCGTCAACACATCCCGCGGCCCAGTGATAGACGAGGCCGCTCTGGCCCACGCTCTGCGCGAGCACTGGATCGCCGGCGCCGCTCTCGATGTCTACGAAGAAGAGCCGCTCCCCGCCGATTCGCCGCTGCGCGATCCCGCGATCGAAGACCGCTGCCGCCTACTACCCCACTTTGCCAGCGCCGCCCGCATCACCCGCCTGTCCTCCGATCCCAATAAAGGCATGGCGGGCCGCTGCGTGCAGGGATTGATCGACGTACTGGAAGGGAACTACGGCGGCGACATCACCAAGATGCCGTACGTCGTGAATAAGGAAGCGTTCGCGAAGTAACATGAAAATTATTAAACTGATGTTCGCCTGCCTCGTCTGCCTGCCCTTCGCCGCTCATGCTCAGGCCACCGACCCCATCCGCTTCCTCAAAATTCTCCCAGCTCCGAAAGAAGTCCGCCTGGGCGAAGGCAGCATGGCGATCAAGCCTTCAACCACCATCCTCATCGCCAACGCTGAAGATCGAACTGCCGCCGAAACTCTGCAAACAGAAATCCTCGACCGCACCGGCATGAAGGTGTCGATCGAAATGGCTACCGCCGCTCCCAAAACGTCCGGTCACATCTCGCTCGGACGCCTGACCGACCGCGGCCTGCGCTCCTATCTCGAATCGCAGGGAGTCAAAGTCGACGACCTCGGCAACGGTGACCTAGCCCGGCAAGCCTACGTAATTCGATGCACCCACGCTGGAGTCCTCGTCGCTGCACCCACCGCCCAGGGATTGTTCTATGGCGTGCAAACGCTCCGCCAGTTACTGCGCCCCGCCGACCCCGCAGAAAAGACGCTTGCCATCCCCGGCCTCGTCATCCGCGACTGGCCGAGCATGGAATGGCGCGGCGTGAGCGATGACATCAGCCGCGGTCCCATCCCCAGCCTCGCCTATCTAAAGACGCAGATCCGCACCCTGGCCGAGTACAAAATCAACCTTGTCGGGTTCAACATGGAGCACGTTTTCAACTTCCAGACCCAGTCGCTGGTCGCACCAAGGGATCCGAAAGAAGCTGCACTAACCCCCGCCGAAGTTAAGGAACTGGTCGCCTTCGCCGCCAAATACTACGTCACCCTCCTGCCCGAGCAGCAGGCCTTCGGACATCTTCACCAATTTCTAAAATACGAAATCTATTCCGACCTCGCCGAAACGCCCCACGGACACGTGCTCACTCCCACCAACCCTAAGACCTACGATCTCATTCGCCAGATTTACGGCGAGGTCGTCCCGGAGTTCCCCGGTCCTTTCTTCCACATCGGAGCCGACGAAACCGCCGAACTTGGTCTGGGCCAGACGCAAGCCATCGCCGCCCAGCAAGGCCTGGGCCGCGTCTACCTCGAACATCTCCAGAAGGTCTTCGAGATCATGCAGCCGTACCACAAGCAACTCATGTTCTGGGGAGACATCGCCGTCAAGTATCCCGAGCTGTTGTCCATTCTTCCCAAAGACATGATCGCCGTTCCTTGGGAGTACAGTCCTAAGCCCAGCTACGAAGACATCATTACCCCCTACACCAACGCCGGCCTGCGCGTGGTCGTTGCTCCGGGAGCAGGGAACTGGGGCGCGATCTGGCCCGATCTTGATAGCGCTCTGGTCAACATTCGCAACTTCGTTCGCGACGGCCAGCAGCACCAGGCTCTCGGAGTCCTCAACACTACCTGGAACGACGATGGCGAATCTCTCGTCGATATGACGTGGCCTGGGTTGGTCTTTGGCGCAGCCGCCGGTTGGCAGTCCGGCGAATCCAGCATCGACGACTTCAAAGCCAGCTACGACTGGGCCTTCTACCGCAATATAGAAGATGACCGGACCTTTGCCGGCGTCATTGAGAATCTCGATCGTCCCAACTCACTCCTCGCGAGCCTTAAGCTCGACAACGCCAGCGATGAGCTTTTCTGGTTCGACCCCTTCAGCGAATCCGGAGCCCACACCGCTGCTCAGGCGCTGCCCGCTACCCACGATCTCCGCCTAAGCGCTGAACGCGCCGCCGAAACGCTCCAGCGCAGCCGCTCCAAGGCCCACCTCCACGCCGACACGCTCGACGCCATGCTCTTTGCCGCCTGGCGTCTCGATACGCTGGGCATGAAGATCCAGTTCACCTCCGAAATCGGCCGCTTCTACTGGGACGCTTACCAGAATCAAGACGACAAGACGCGCGTCCAGCGCGACCTCGACGAAATTGTGGACATCAACGGCCGGTTGGAGACCCTCCGCGACGCCGTCAGCGAGACCCGCAAGATGTACGTGGAGCGCTGGTCGCGCGAGAATCAGCCCTACTGGCTCGACAACGTACTGGTCCGCTACGACAATCTTCGCTCGGAGCTGCAAGCCAAAATCGTCGCCGTCCAAGCCGCCCAACGGCAGTATTGGACGACGAAGATCTTGCCGCCGCCCGGACAGTTGGGATTCTTCCTGGAGCCCTGAGCGTTGCCACCCTATGTTCTCCCACCGCACCAACTGGCGCCTCAATCCGAACGCTCTTACCAACGCAATCGAAGAAGCGCGCGCTTCAGGCCAGCAAGTTCTGGATCTCACCATCTCGAACCCGACCGAGGCGGCCATTCGCCCCGACGCTGAAACCGTCCTGGCCGCGCTGGCGAATCCTGAGGCGATGCGTTACGACCCGCAGCCTCGCGGACTGCTCACTGCGCGCCAAGCGGTGTGCCGCTACTATCGCGAGTCGCACGAGGTTTTCGATCTCGATCCCGAATGCCTACTTCTGACTACCAGCACCAGCGAAGCCTACTCTTACGTTTTCCGCCTGCTCTGCAATCCGGGAGACGAAGTTCTAGTCCCCAAGCCGAGCTATCCGCTGTTCGAGTTCCTCGCCGATCTCGCCGACGTCAAACTCGTTCCGTATCCACTGCTCTACGATCACGGATGGCAAATCGACTTCGACTCGCTCTACAAAGCGGCGAGCGCGCAGTCGCGCGCAGTCATTCTCGTGCATCCCAACAACCCAACTGGCTCTTACGTGTCTGTCGCGGAGACCGCCGCGCTCAACGCCTTCTGCCGCGACTACAAACTGGCCCTGATCGTGGATGAAGTCTTTCTCGACTACGCCCACGACGGCACGCGACGCGCCAGCTTCGTCAGCAACTCCGACGCACTCACCTTCACGCTCAGCGGAGTCTCCAAGATCTCAGCTCTCCCCCAGATGAAGCTTGCGTGGCTTGCGACCAGCGGTCCCGAAGAAACCGTCGCCAAAGCCGGGGAGCGCCTCGAAATCATCGCCGACACCTATCTTTCGCTGAACGCTCCCGTGCAGTTCGCAGCTCCGGTGCTGCTCGATCAGCGCAAACACATTCAGCCCATTCTTCTCGATCGTTTGGGCGTGAACCTCGCCGAACTCGATGCCCAACTTGCCGCTCATTCTGCCTGCACACGATTGCAAGTCGAAGGCGGATGGTATGCCGTGGTGCGCGTCCCTGTACTAGGAACCGACGAAGATCTGGCGATCGATCTCTTGCGCAAGATGAGTGTCATCGTGCACCCGGGCCACTTTTACGATTTCGCGGGCGAAGGCCATCTCGTGCTGAGTTTGATTACCGAGCCAGCCGATTTTCGCGAAGGCGTCGCGCGGTTGCTGCAGGTGGTTGGGGTCTGAACGCGGGTGGAAGTTGTCGAATTGCACCGTGATCCGAGCGGAATCCGAACCCAGCCAGTCCGGATCGTGAGCGCTATCGCTGTTTGCGACAGTAATGTTGCTGTATTTGGCTGGGATGGGCGAAGATAGCGAATCAGGACATTGTTTGGTCGTGAGGCTACCCAAATGGATCGGTCGAAGAAGCGCCTTGTAATCGTTGCGTTCCTCGCTTTGGCTGCCTATTTCGGCATCCATTTCATTTGCCCCTCCTCCAAGTTCATCGACTTCCATCCGAGACCTTTTCCGGCGAAGACTGAGACCAAGTTTTTCTACTCAACCGCTGACGAACTGCATTATTCAGATCAGATCGACACTCATGCTCCGACGCTGGTTCGCGGTCATATCAAGTACTTTCTTGTCTCGCCTGACCGGGAGAAAATCGCCATCGTTATTGACAAGCAGCTCTTGGTTGTTGGAACACAATCCATCCTCAGGCGTGTAACTTCCGTTGATTCTCTCTTTCGGCCCGGGGAGCCAACGCACTACGGCGAGCAGTTCTTCCGTGATGACGACTTTCAATGGTCGAGAGACTCGAAGAGCCTCTATCTGGTTCGTTGTAAGTACTTCCAAACTAATTGGAAGAGTGATGAAGAAGGAGAGCTGTGGAGGGTTGATGTCGAATCTGGTTACCAGGAGTTAGTCCTCAAACCTTTTTGGGGGTATGAATACTTCTTTGGTCCCGGCACCGGCATTTATTTTGAGGAACCGACCGACCGTGGCGATTTGCCACTCAAGTTCTTCGATGGAAAGATTGTGACGAATATCGAAGAGCCTGACGCAAAGAAAATCAAAGACAGTCGCCTCGGCGGCGATCCTGCAGGATCGACTTTCTACTCGTTCACCGCTGACGATTTTATGTTTGCTGCCTGGCGCCCCTCAGGCCCCGTCGATCTCCTCTATGCAGGGGATCCGACCCATGAAAGGACACAGACGGTGGCGGTTGATGGCAGGCGATACCTGACCGCTACCGAGGGAACAGATTTTCTGGGAAATCCACAATTCTGTATTGAGCAATGGCGAAGTCAATTCCTTCCTGGCAACAGGTACTTTCTGCTAAATGTCCCGCCGTATTGCGGAAATTGTAATCGACCATTGCTGATTGATACAGTGTCGGGACAATATCAAAAGTTGCCCAAGGATACGGTCGTATATCTTACGGAGAATACGGACTCACTTCGGCAGCACTGGGTAAAAACCAGTAGTGCAACTCGCTAGGGAAGGAAGAGTCACGATACCTAACGATAAATCGCTATAGCGCCTACAACCCCAGAATCGTCCGTCCCACGGCAAGTAGCCAGCGACTCGGAAACTGACCCACTACGAAGCCGGTCGTCCGTGCCACATCAGCCCGGTCTCGTGGTATCCTTCTCGCCGCTCCCCGAGTACGGAGAATCCATGTCCATAAGCCGTCGTGGCTTCCTAGGTTCCGCAATCGCTGCTTCGCTGGCCTCTGGCCTGAATGCGCATGATCTGGACGCACAAGACCAGGCTGATCCCCATCCCGCCAATCCATTCGGCAGCGGCAAACGTCCGATCATCATCAGCGCCAACAACGGCGTCAATTACCTAGACGATGCCTTCGCCTTCCTGAAAAACGGCGGAGACACACTCGACGCTGCCATCCGCGTGGTGAAAGGCCCGGAAGACGATCCGAACGACGATTCCGTCGGATTGGGCGGCCTTCCCAACGAAGAAGGAGTGGTCGAACTCGATGCCTGCTGCATGCACGGACCCACGCGCCGCGCCGGATCGGTCGGCGGTGTCCGCAACATCAAGAACGTTGCGGTTGTTTCCAAGGCTGTGATGGAGCACACCGGCCATGTCATGCTGGTCGGCGAAGGCGCGGAACGATTCGCGGTCGCCATGGGGCACCCGCGCGAAAATCTGCTCACCGAACGCTCGCGCAAGATCTGGCTGCTGTGGAAGGAGTATCACTCCTCCGATGACTGGTGGGGCCCCGGTTTGGCCGACCCGCAATGGAAGCCGCCGGTATCTCCAACAGCATCGCCCCAGTCCGAACTCTGGCAAGATCGCATCCAGCGCCTCGAAGAGCACGCCGCCAATCTCGGCATCGAACCGGAATTCCGCATGGCTGCCGTGCGCCGCGTTCTGGTTCCGCCCACCGGAACCATCCATTGTTCCGCGCTCAACGACAAGGGCGAAATTTCCGGCGTCACCACCACCAGCGGGCTCGCGTTCAAGCTTCCCGGCCGCTGCGGCGATTCTCCCATCATCGGCGCGGGCTGCTACACCGATCAGGACGTGGGTTCGGCAGGCGCGACCGGCAGCGGGGAAGAGAACATCAAAGTCGCCGGCGCGCACACCATCGTCGAAAATATGCGGCGCGGCATGTCTCCGCTGGAAGCGGGCATGGACGCACTCAAGCGCATCGCCCGCAACTACAACAACGATATGAACAAGCTCAAGTTCGTCGACATGACCTACTACATCCTGTGCAAAGACGGAGCGTACGCCGGTGTCTCGCTGTGGGAAGGCTATTCCGAACAAGAGCGGCACAAGATCGCGGTCCACGACGGTACGCGGCGCTCGGAAGTGACGGTGGCGTTATTCAAAGGCGCTTCGCACGATTTCCCGCCGTTCCCGGTCAACATGCCGAAGGAATTGACGCAGGATTCGGTCTATGTGAAATAGCGTTGTCTCGCCGAACGCTTTTGTGCTATCAAGTGAAGCATGCTGGAGTTGCTGAAACGCCCTGGCGGCTTCATCCCCCTGTTGATTTCCGCCGGGTTTCTCGCCGCGTTCCTTATCATGTTTTTCCAGGGTGAGCTGGTGCCTCAGCCCGACGAGGGCACCGCAGCGCACCTCTTCCAGATACTGATGCCCACTCAGTTCCTGATCATCGCTCTCTTCGCGGTCAAGTGGTTGCCCCAAAGGACGAAGGCTGCGTTGAAGGTGCTGGCTCTGCAAGCCAGCGTGGCCCTGGCGGTTCTCGCTGTAGTTTACGTTCGGCACCTCTAGGCGCTTCCTTTTTCCGCCGGGTGTACAATTGTCTTGTAAAAGGACCGCAGCTTCACGGGAAATCTTCTCCCGCGTCCGAGGCTCGACAATGAACGTGCACGTCAGTTACAAGGTCCACAAAACTCCCGACATCGAAAAAGAAGTCAACCACCAGATTGAGAAAATCCAGAAGCGGCTCCAGGTTTTCCGACCCGACTTGCTGCACCTCAGAGCCGTGGTCGAGGAGAATTCCGCTCGCGAAGGAACCATCGTCTCGTTGAATCTGCGCTTGCCTTCCGGGCAACTGACGGCCGAGGCAAAGGCGTCCAGTCCAACGGCGGCGATTAAGGCGTCCTTCGACGAACTGATTCAGCAGATCGGCCGGCATAAGGAGGTGCTCCGCTCCAGCCACAAGTGGCGTCGCTGGCGAGGCGGAGCGCAGGAATCGCCAGAGCCCGGCGTTCCTTTTGAGCAGACTCTGGCAGTGGTGCGCCCGCCCACGATTTCCGCCGAAGACATCGGCTCTTATGTGAATGCGAATCTCGCGCGCCTCGAACGTTTCGTGGATCGCGAACTCCACTTTCGCCGCGCCGACAACGAGATCCCATTTTCCGAGGATGAAGATGGCCTCTCCACTTCCGAGGTGGTGAATGAAGTGATCGCCCGCGCCCTCAGCGACCACGACCGTCCGGAAAAGCTGACGCTGGAACCGTGGCTTTACCACCTCGCGCTGCAGGCGATGAACGAAATGACGGCGCGTCTCGATGAATTGGGGTCTTCCATTCACCTCGAAGACAGTCGCCGCGCACAGAATGTCGAAGCTTCCGACGAAGCCGGATTGCAATTCCATCAACCCGACGAAAGCTGGACGGGCGAAAGCGCCATCCCCGATCGCCGCGTCTCCACGCCCGAACAGGCTGCGTATTCCGACGAAATGATTGCCCTGATGCAAGCGGCCCTCGCCGGCGCCGACCGCACCGATCGCGAAGCTTTTCTCCTCTATGGCATCGAGGGCTTCTCCCTCAATGAAATTGCCGCCATCACCGGCCGGCATCCGGAGGCCGTTCGCGAGTCCGTGCAGCGTGCGCGCGATTGTGTGCGCAGCGCTCCCTCCATCGCCAGCCAGTTCCGTGAGGAACTCCTAGTCAAGCAACGCAGCTAGGAACTAGACCAAACAACCTACGATTACCAGCATCTCAGTCTTTGATTAAGGAGCGTGGAGATGGTGACCCGAGACGAAATCCGTGAGTTGGCGTATTTTCAAGCAGACGAATCCAAAGGCGAATGCGCTCTGAGTTGTTACTTTCAGCCCGATCCGCCCCAGGATCGTTCCCACCGCCGCGAGGCGATCGTCGCCAAGGATGTCGTGAAGCAAGCCCTCAAAGGCGCCGCCGCGCAGGGCAAGAACGGATCGCTCCACGCCGACGTCGATCGCGTTCTCGAACTGGCCGCTAATCTTCGTGGCAATAGCCGTGGCAAGGCAGTCTTCGCCTGCTCCGCGAAGAATTTCTGGAGAGAGTACGAACTCCCGCCGCGTCTGGGAGGCACGCACATCTATCTCGAGCCGCGCTTCCATCTGAAACCGCTGGCTGCCTTGCTCGGAGCCCAACCTGCGCTGTGCGTGGCCATGGTCGATCGCCAGCGCGCCCGCGTCTTCGATCTTCGCCTCGACGACCTCCGCGAGCGCGGAGCCATTGTCCACATGCTCTCACGCAGCGGTTCGAACTACGGTTACAACGGCTATGAAGCCGGCCATGCCGAGCGCCGCGTGGCCGAGGAAGCGCTCCAGCATTTCAAGGCGGTTGCAGAACGGCTGCGCGTCAATTTCGAGAAAGGTATCTTTGAGCGTCTCATCGTCGGTTGTCAGGACGCGAACTGGTCTGAGTTTGAGCCTCATCTTCATCCTTACGTCCGGCAGCGCCTGATCGGCCGATTTTCCGCCGACGTTGCCAGTGTTTCCAATGAGGAAATTCGCGAGCACGCCGGCGCCATCCTCAAGCAATGGATCGCCGAACGCGCCACCACGAAAGTCAGCGAAGCATTGGACCTCGCCAAATCAAACAGCCGCGGCGTCACCGGGTTGCGCCGCGTGCTGCAATCGCTGGAGACCGGTGGAGTACAAACAATCTTCCTCAGCGAAGGCTATTCCGCGCGGGCGTCCGAGTGCTCGCACTGCGGTCATCTCGACGCGCATCTAGTTTCCGTGTGCGCCGCTTGCGGAAACCCTACCCGCGAACTCGCCGACGTCTGCGACGCCATCATCCCCTTCGCCATTCGCCGCGACATCGAACTGTTCTATCTCAAGGAGAACGACGGTCTGGATCGAGCCGGCAACATTGCGGCGCTGTTGCGCTTCCGGTCCGATCAGAGGACAGGGCAGATGGCCGCGGCATCATAAGGTAAGTCCTAAGAAAAGTAAGTAAGAAAACCCGAATTCGGTTCTTTTGGAGAGTGTGCACTATTGCACAGACACGCCTTCCGCGAAATGCCACCATGTAGCGTAGTGGGTATCAGGCTATTGCGCTATTGCGGGCCGCGTAATAGGCTGGCGGCCACCGAGAGGGAGTGCGCCGTGACGAGACGCGATACAAAGACGCCAACAATTCTCCATTTTTGCTGTGACGTCACCGGTTTGATGTCGCGTGCAAAGCTCCTGACCAGTTCGGGCTATCGGGTGCTCAACTCAAGCAATGGATTTGAAGCAATCGAATTGTGCAACCGCGAACCGGTGGATGCCGTGGTTCTGGAGTTGGATCGCAATCGCGCTGAAATCGCGCTCATTGCCCGGCAGATTAAACAATTCCGTCCAAAGGTCCCAACGATTGTGTTGACGGAAGCGGCGGCGCCGTTCGACGGCGCGAATGACTTGGCGGATGCGCTGGTGCCGAAGGAGAATCACCCAGAACTGGTGAAATCGCTGGCACAGTTGCTCGCGCCGCCTGCAGTCTCCGCCGTGTAGCTTCCCAGTGCCGCGGTCGCTTCGGCGGCCGCTCGATCTACCGCGGCAGCCGCCAAACGATCAACTGCGCCCGCAGCCGCACTTTGCCTTCTCTTTCCCGCGGAGTCAAAGAGAAGACCTTGAACCTGCAAAAACCCAAGGAGAAAGGCTTTGCCAGGCAGTTTGGATTTCTCCCGTCCAGACAGGTGGTTTATTGTCGCTTCCTGAGCGAAAATGAACGCATGATCCACAAGGTACTTCCCGTCGGTCCGCTGCAATGTAACTGCTCGATCATCGGCGACGAGACGACGCACGAAGCCATGATCATCGATCCGGGCGACGACATCGAAGACATTCTTGCCATCGTCCGCGAAAACAAGCTGAAGGTGAAGCAGATCGTCATCACCCACGCCCACATCGACCACGTCGGCGGAGCGATGAAGTTGCGCGCGGCGACGGGCGCACCCATTCTGCTCAATCAAAACGACTACGCACTGTTGAAGATGCTCGACGTGCAGGCGTCATGGCTTGGTATGGCCGCGCCGGGCGGAGTCGCCATCGAAGCCAGCATCGCTGACGGCGAATCGTTGCAGACGGGAGGTCTTCAGGCCAACGTGCTCCATACTCCTGGCCACACCGAAGGCAGCGTGTGTCTCTATTTCCCCGCGCAGAAATTACTCATCGCCGGCGACACCCTGTTTGCCCGCAGCATCGGACGCACCGATCTTCCCGGAGGATCGTTCGAGAAGATCATCCGCTCCCTGCACGATCGCGTCCTCACCCTGCCCGACGACACACTTGTAATTCCAGGCCACGGCCCAACCACAACCATCGGGGAGGAAAGGGAAGAGAATCCGTTCCTGGTGTCCTGACCGCGCGATATGTCAGATTATGGAGCGAGGGGCTCCCGCGAGCCTGCCCTGAGCAAAGTCGAAGGGTTCTGCACACAGTCGCATGGCCGGGCGAGGACGCCCGGCTCTACCGCAAATTATTTCTGCGTCGGTGCCTGGTTTTGCGGAACGGCTGGAGCTGGGGTTGTCGGCTGTGACTTCGTCTGCGAGGTCTTCACGCCCGAAAGGACCGACGTCGGTCCGGTTCGTCGCGCGGCAAAAATCGAAAGCGTAATCGACGTAAGCATGAAAATGACCGCCGACCAGGTGGTGGCGCGAGAGAGAACCGAGGCCGCTCCCCGCGGACCAAACGCGGTCTGACTACCTTGGCCGCCGAAAGCAGCGGCTAGGTCGCCGCTCTTGCCGCTCTGCAGCAATACGACGGCAATCAGGAAAAAACAAACAATTACGTGAATGACGGTGATCAGAACACTTAGCAACATGCGAAAAACTCCAAGGGAGCCGAAGCTCGACGGTTCAATGTGAAATCAAGGCGCGCGATCCCCGCTGCGCCGTTTCGGAAGGGGGAATGGGAACTACCTTGCTACATTGATTACACGTTCCTTACTTCTCTTGTACCGGCCCAAAGGCGCGATACCCCACAATCCCGACTTTATTGTACGTTCTGAGGTAATTACGAATACTGCGGAAGAGAAAACCGCGCCAAAGTCTTCTTTATCCAGACCATAGTTTGACATCCGCCCCTCCCATCGGTCAAGGCCGCCGTGCTGCCGCCGAGATTGACGCGTTTCACTCGCCGGTTCCGCGGACAGCGAAGCTCCGACACGTCCTTTTGGAGACGTTGCTTGGTTTCCTTGGAGGAGAACGTGCTCGGTTTCGATCGTGATTGGAGCCCACACATGAAGCGGTTCCGAATGACCTCGCAAGCTTCGGAGGCCAACTGCTCTGATGCGGGGACGGTGGGACGGCCTTCGACTCAAGTCTCACGCCGCAGGACCGATAGACAGCTAGGCAACGGGTAGCCGGGAAGGGAGCGCAGAGTGAGTGTTGAGGGTTTTCAGCGATGAGCGATTTGGAAATCGTTAAGGAATTCTTAGTCGAGAGTTACGAGAACCTCGATCGCCTCGACCGCGACCTGATCGCGCTGGAAAAAGATCCCGGCAACCCGGAGATCCTGGCCAGCGTGTTTCGCACCATTCACACCATCAAAGGAACCTCGGGCTTTCTGGCGTTTCACCAGTTGGGGGCCGTGACCCATGTAGGGGAAAACCTGCTGGCGCGGCTGCGCGACGGCCTGCTCACGCTGAATGCGGAGATCACGACCGCCTTGCTGGCCATGGTGGATGCGGTGCGGCAGATGCTGGGAAGCATCGAAGCGACGGGCGTCGAGGGGGAACGCAACGATCAGGAACTGATCGCGCGCCTGACGCGGCTGCTGCAGCCGAAGGCGGAAGCGGACCTGGCTCCTCCCGGCGCGGCGCCCGCCCCGCCGGAAGCCCAGCGCACCGATCCGCCGCCGCCCGCACCGAACGTTGGCGACATCCTCATCAAGGGGGGCGCAGCGAAGGTGAGCGAAGTGTATGAAGCGGTGGAGCAGCAAAAAGCCGGAGACCCGCGGCACGTTGGCGAGATACTGGTCGAGAAGGGAGCGGTGAAGCCGCAGGATGTGCTCGACGCTCTGAACCTGCAGCAGCAGGCGCGCGGGCCGAGCGCCAGCGACAGCACCATTCGCGTCGACGTTGCCCAGCTCGACCGGCTGATGAATCGGATGGGAGAACTGGTCCTGCTGCGCAACCAGATCGTGCAGTTCACCAACGCCAGCGAAGACAGTGGCCTGCTGGCCACCAGCCAGCGGCTCAACCTGCTGACCACCGAACTGCAAGAGGGCGTCATGAAGACCCGCATGCAGCCCATCGGCAACATCTGGAGCAAGTTTCCGCGCACCGTGCGGGATGTGGCGCTCGGCTGCGGCAAACAGGTGCGCATCGAGATGGAGGGCAAGGAAACCGAACTGGACAAGACCATCATCGAGGCCATCAAGGACCCGCTGACCCACATCGTGCGCAACTCCGTGGACCACGGCATCGAAAGTCCCGCGGCGCGGGCGGCGGCGGGCAAGAACCTGGAGGGACGGTTGTTCCTGCGGGCGTTTCACGAGGGCGGGCAGGTCAACATCGAAATCTCGGACGACGGCGCCGGGCTGGACTTCGACAAGATCCGCAACAAAGCCATCCAGAAGGGTATGATCACCGCCGACCAGGCGGCGCGCATGACCGAGCGCGAGATCACCAACCTCATCTGGCTGCCGGGCTTTTCCACGGCGGAGAAAGTCACCAACGTCTCCGGCCGGGGCGTGGGCATGGACGTGGTCAAGACCAACATCGAAAAGATCGGCGGCACCGTCGACCTGCAGTCGAAGCCTGGGCAGGGCTCGACGGTGCGCATGAAGATCCCGCTCACGCTGGCGATCATCCCCGCGTTGATCGTGACCACCGCCGGGGACCGCTACGCCATTCCGCAGGTCAGTCTGCTCGAACTGGTGCGACTGGAAGGAGAGCAGGCGCGCAAGGGCATTGAACGGGTCAATGGAGCGCCGGTGTACCGACTGCGGGGGCATCTACTGCCCCTGGTGTACTTGAACCGGGAACTGAAGGTAGACGGTAAACCGCAGGGTGCGCCGACGAACCAGAGCGCGACGGCGGGCGATCTGGATTTTTCCGCCGTCCGCGACAAGCACCGGCAGTGGATCGACACCCTGCAACTGGTTCTTGACGGAAAGCTCGCCATGACGCCGCAGCAGGCCGGATCGCACGAAACCTGCGCCCTCGGAAAGTGGGTCTACGCGAAGGGCTTGAAAGAGTACGGCGCGGTTGACGAGATGCACGTGCTGGAGAAAACGCATAAGGAGTTCCACAACAGTGTCCGCAATGTCCTGCTGCACAAGAGCCAGGGCGAGGAGAGTCTTGCCCTCCAGGAACTGGACGCGGTCACGCGCATTTCTCATCGCGTCATGGAGCTGACTACCAGCATGGAAAGGAAGGTTCTTGAATCCCAGAACGCCAACATCGTCGTGCTGCGCGCCGACGACCAGCAGTTTGGGCTGGTGGTGGACGAAATCAACGACACCGAGGAAATCGTGGTCAAGCCGCTCAGCAAGCAGTTGAAGAGCATCAACACCTACGCCGGGGCCACCATCATGGGGGACGGCCGCGTGGCCCTGATTTTGGATGTGCTGGGCCTGGCGCAGCGCGCCCACGTGGTCAGCGAAGCCCGGGATCGGGCGGTGGCCGAAAAAGGGAGCCAGACGCTCGGGGCGGGCGACGGCAATCAACGCAATGCCGTGCTGCTGTTCCAGTATGGGGAAAACGGGCGCATGGCCATCGACCTCTCCCTGGTGGCTCGTCTGGAGGAATTTCCCCGCGACTCGATCGAAGTCGCCGGCGACCACGAGGTGGTGCAGTACCGCGGGCAGATCATGCCTCTGATCCGGGTTTCGGAAGTGCTCGAGAGCAAGCGCCGGAGGGCGGCGGAGGCCGGCGAGGAATCGCTGCACGTGGTGGTCTATGCCGACAAAGGGCGAAGCGTGGGGCTGGTGGTGGACCGCATTCTGGACATCGTCGAGGAATCGTTTGTCATGCAACCGCAACCCGAACGGAAAGGCTTGCTGGGCTCGGCTGTGATCCAGAAACGCGTGACCGACATTCTGGACGTACACGGTCTGATCGCGGCGGCCGCGGGCAGTCCGTTGTCAGTCGGGGTTTCGGCGTCCGGGGTTCCGGCATAAGGAGAGAGAGGACTCGTGGCCAACTTACAGCAGTTTTGTACCTTCTTCCTCAAAGATCAGTTCTTCGGTGTGCCCGTGCAGCAGGTGCAGGAAGTGATCCGCTACCAGGAGATGACGCGCGTGCCCCTGACCCCCCAGGTCATCCGCGGGCTGATCAATTTGCGGGGGCAAATCGTCATGGCGGTGGATTTGCGCCGGCGCTTTGCCATGGAGGACCGTCCCGCGTCGCAACTGCCCATGAACGTGGTGGTGCGCACCGACGATGGCGCGGTCAGCTTCCTGGTGGATGAGATTGGGGATGTGCTCGAAGTGGACGAGGAAAGTTTTGAACGGCCTCCAGAAACGGTGCGGGGAGAAACCCGCGAACTGGTGCGGGGGGTGTACAAGCTGCAGGAACGGCTGTTGCTGGTACTGGACACGGAGCGGGCGGTGGGCGGAGCCGAGGGTGCCGTCCGAACCGCGAACTAGCACGGCACGGGCTGGAACCGATATTTATAGGAATTCGCCAGTGCAGCCGAAGCCATGGCAAGGCCGACATCGATTTCACAAAGGAGCATTCGAATGGAACACCAGAGCCGGAAAGCAGCCGTCCCAGATCTCACCGAACACCCACACTATTTGAAACAGATTTATAAACTTCTGCCGCCTTGCAACTTGATTTACGCGGACAAGGATCTGGTCGTTCGCTACATGAACCAGGCGTCCCGAAACACGTTAGCGAAGATCGAGCATCTGCTGCCCTGCAAAGTCGACGAGATGATCGGCAAATCCATCGATATCTTCCACCAGACACCGGCCCGGGCGCGGCAGGTTCTCGCCAGCGAAAAGAATCTGCCGCACCATGCCTACATCCAGCTCGGACAGGAGAAGATCGAACAGACTATACACCCCGTTTACGACGAGAAAGGCGCGCTGGTCGGATATGCGACGGCCTGGGCCATCGTCACCGAGCAATACCGGCTGGAACAGGCGATGCAGGCCATTTTCAATTCGCGGCCCTGCGTCGAGTTCGACATCGAGGGCAATGTCGTGCGCGCCAACGACCTTTTCCTGCGGATGACGGGTTACACGATCGAAGAAGTCCAGGGCAAGAACCACAGAATCTTCGAGCGCGATGCCGATCGCGATCTGCCGGAAAACGCGACGCTCTGGGCGAAATTCAAGGATCACGTGGCGCAGTCCGGTGAATTCCGCCGACTGGCCAAAGGCAACCGGGAGATGTGGGTCGCTTGCACCTACTATCCGATCCCCGACATCGACGGAAAAGTCTATCGGGTCATGCAGTTTATGACCGACATCACCGAACGCAAACTGCGCGATAACGACCATGCCGAACAGATCGCCGCCATTGGGAAGTCGCAGGCGGTGATTGAATTCGCCATGGAGGGAACGATCCTTCACGCCAACGACAATTTCCTCAAGGCGCTGGGCTACACGCTCGACGAAATCAAGGGCAAACACCACAGCATGTTTGTCGATGACGCCTACCGCCAGAGCGCGGACTACAAAGAGTTCTGGGCGAAGCTCAACCGCGGCGAATACGTGGCCGACGAATTCAAGCGCATCGGCAAGGGCGGCCGGGAAGTCTGGATTCTGGCTTCCTACAACCCCATCCTGGACTTGAGCGGCAAACCCTTCAAGGTAGTGAAATATGCCACCGACGTCACCGAACAGAAGTTGCGCAACGCCGACTATGCCGGCCAGATCGCGGCCGTCAGCAAGGCGCAGGCGGTGATCGAGTTCAAGATGGATGGAACCGTTATCGCGGCCAACGACAATTTCCTCAAGGCGCTGGGCTACACGCTCGACGAGGTCAAAGGCAAACACCACAGCATGTTCGTCGATGACGCCTACCGGCAGAGCCCGGAATACAAAGACTTCTGGTCCAGGCTGAACCGGGGCGAGAACGTCTCCGACGGGTTCAAGCGGATTGGCAAGGGCGGCAAGGAAGTTTGGATTCAGGCCTACTACAACCCCATCCTCGATCTGAACGGCAAGCCCTATAAGGTGGTGAAATATGCGACCGATACGACGCAGCAGAAGCAGGCGCTGAACGCCATGCTGGCCGACGCAGCCATGCTGTCCCAGGCCGCGGTGGAAGGCAAACTGGCCACGCGGGCCGAGGCCAGCAAACACCAGGGCGACTACCGCAAGGTCATCGAGGGCGTCAACGCCACTCTGGATGCGGTCATCGGGCCGTTGAACGTCGCCGCCCGGTACGTAGACGACATCAGCAAGGGCAACATTCCGGCCCGGATCACCGACAACTACAACGGCGACTTCAACACCCTGAAGAACAACCTGAATACCTGTATTGACGCGGTGGGCGCGCTGGTGGCCGACGCCGTCATGCTGTCCAAAGCGGCGGTGGAGGGCAAACTGGCGACGCGGGCCGACGCCAGCAAGCATCAGGGCGATTTTCGCAAGATCGTGCAGGGCGTCGATGACTGCCTGGACGCGGTCATCAAGCCCGTGCAGGAAGCCGGAGCGGTGCTCAAGAAAATAGCCGACGGAGACTTAACCGCGCGGGTAGCCGGGGAGTACCAGGGCGATCATGCTGAAATCAAGAACAACATCAACGCCATGACGGACGGGCTGCGGGCCAGCATGCAGTCGATTACGCAGAATGCCCAGTCGCTGGCGAGCGCCTCGGAAGAACTGACGGCGACCAGCCAGCAGATGAGCGCGAACGCGGAAGAAACCTCGGCGCAGGCCAGCGTGGTTGCGGCCGGGGCCGAGCAGGTCAACAAGAATCTGCAGACGGTGGCCACCGGCACCGAAGAAATGAGCGCCAGCATCAAGGAAATCGCCAAGAACGCTCATGAATCGGCGAAAGTCGCAACCAGTGCGGTCAAGGTGGCTGAGGATACCAACCAGGTGGTGAGCAAACTGGGCGATTCCTCGACCGAGATCGGACAGGTCATCAAGGTCATCACCTCGATTGCCCAACAGACCAATCTGCTGGCCCTGAATGCCACCATCGAAGCCGCCCGCGCCGGCGAAGCGGGCAAGGGCTTCGCGGTGGTGGCCAACGAGGTCAAGGAACTGGCCAAGCAGACGGCCAAGGCGACCGAGGACATCAGCCGCAAGATCGAGGCCATCCAGGGCGACACCAAAAATGCTGTCGGCGCCATCGGGCAGATCAGCGGAGTCATCAAACAGGTCAACGATATTTCCAATACCATCGCCACCGCCGTCGAAGAACAGAACGCCACGACCAACGAGATGGCACGTAATGTCGGCGAGGCTGCGAAAGGCTCGGGCGAGATCACCAAAAACATCGCGGGCGTGGCCGACGCGGCCAAGAGCACAACCCAGGGCTCGGAGGATTCCCTGAAAGCCGCCCAGGCCCTGTCCAAGATGTCCAGCGATCTACAGAACCTGGTTTCGCAATTCAAGATCGACGATGCCCAGTCCGGGCATTCGGCGAAGCCGCCGGCCTCGAAGGCGATGGGCGCCCGGGCCAGTTCGTAAGCGCTGTGGTCCCTTTCCACCGAACCAGCGGAGGCTGCGGTTGCGTAGCCTCCGCTGCAACAGAACAGTGAATACCCCATGCCGCCTGTTCGGGTACTGATCGTCGACGATTCCGTGGTGGTCCGCAAGCTGTTGTGCGAGGCCCTCGCCTCCAGCCCGGAGGTAGAGGTGGCCGGGATCGCCTCCAGCGGAGCGATCGCTCTGGCCAAAATTCCGCAATTGAATCCGGATGTGATCACGCTGGATATCGAGATGCCCGGTCTGAATGGGATTCAGACCCTGGTCGAGATCCGCAAGCTCTACCCCAGGCTGCCGGTGATCATGTTCAGCACCCTCACCGAACGGGGAGCGGCCATTACGCTGGAGGCGTTGTCGCTGGGCGCCTCCGACTATGCAACCAAGCCGACCAACAGCGAAAGTCTGGCGGGAGCAATGGAGCAGATGCGGCAGGAGTTAGTCGCCAAGATCGTTTCCCTGACCGGCCGGAACAGCCATGCGGCGTCCGCGCCGGCCGTCTTCTCGCCCAAGAGAAAACCGGGCGGCCAACGAATCGACATTCTCGCCATTGGCACATCCACCGGTGGGCCCAACGCGTTAGGGGAAGTGATTCCTCACCTTCCGGGGGACTTCCCCGTGCCCGTGGTGGTCGTGCAACACATGCCACCGATGTTCACCCGGCTATTAGCCGAGCGGCTGAATGGTTGCTCTCCGCTTTCGGTGCGAGAGGGAGAAGTCGGTGCGACGCTCCAGCCCGGACAGGTTTGGATTGCGCGCGGCGACTATCACCTGATCGTCGTGCGGAAGGGAACCGGGGTGGTCTTGAACCTGAATCAGGAGCCCCCGGAGAATTCCTGCCGTCCGGCGGTGGATGTGCTGTTTCGATCCGTGGCCAGGACCTATGGCGCCAATGTGCTGGGAGTGGTGATGACGGGAATGGGTTCGGACGGGACTCGCGGGGCGCTCCAGATCAGGGAAGCCGGCGGCGGGATCGTCGTGCAGGATGAGGCCTCCTCGGTGGTATGGGGAATGCCGGGCGCGGTGGTCGGCGCGGGGGCGGCGGACAAGATCTGCCCCCTGCCGGAGATCGGCCAGGAAATCGTTCGCCGGGTCGCCTCCAGTCGGGCGCTCACTTCGACGGCCGCCGCCACGCTGGGGAAATGACATGGCCGATCTCGCCAGCGCAAAATCCGCAAAATCGAAGACCGAATCCGGCGCCGAGGATCTGCGCGATCCCGCGTACCTGAAGATCCGCGACATGATCTACCAAATCTCGGGCATTTACCAGTCGGAAGAGAAACTGTACTTGCTGGCTTCGCGTTGCGCGCGGCGCATGAGCGCGGTACATGCAAAGACCCCTGCGGAATACCTGGAGCATCTTACCGTGCGTGGCAACCGGGAAGCCGAGTTGCGGCTGCTGCTGAACGAAATCACCATTGGGGAGACCTACATGTTTCGCAGCCCTCCCCAGTTGGAGGCGCTGCGCAGCGTGATTCTTCCCCAGATTCTGAAAGCCAAGAGCGCCATGGGGTTCAAGCGGCTCCACCTGTGGAGCGCGGGCTGCTCGACCGGGGAAGAGCCCTATACGCTGGCCATGTTTCTGCTGGAAGAAAGCGAAAAAATGCTGGCGGGTTGGACCTTTGACATTCTGGCCACCGACTTGAACGACAACTCTCTCGCGGCCGCCAAGGCTGGGATTTACGGCGAATACGCTCTGCGCAGCACAAGCGAGGCGCTGCGCAGAAAGTACTTCAAGCCCCACGATGAGAAGCGCCTGCAGGCCGGCGAGCAACTGAAGTCGCTCATCCGGTTTGAGCGCGTCAACCTCAATGACGACAGCAAAATGACGTTCCTGAAGGGCATGGACATTATTTTCTGCTGCAACGTGCTCATCTACTTCGATCTGGGATCGAAGCGCAAGGTCATGCAGCACTTCTATTCCAATCTGCTGCCTGGTGGCTATATGTTCATGGGCCACGCCGAGTCGCTGTATCAGGTGGACGACCGATTTCACCTGGTGCACTTCCCGGGGGCCATCGGGTACTGGAAACCGCCGGTTGGGTACACCGGAGGAGGCAAACCATGAAGGCGCAGCGACTCGAGGAAATCCGGCCACGAATCCAGGCCCTGGAAGCGATGCCGGCGGTTCCGGCGATCGTCCTTCCGCTGACGGCCATGCTCCATTCACCGGACCAGGTCGATGTCGAGAAAGTAATCGATCTCGTGTCGTATGACGGGACGATTGCAGCCCACTGTCTGCGGATGGCAAACTCGCCCCTGTTCGGACGACGCAACACGGAAACGGTGCGCAGCGCGGTCTTCGCCCTGGGGCTCAAGCGAATCGAGGCCATCCTGCTGGGTTGTTGCCTGAACCGGATTGTGCCGCCCGACAAGTGGGCTCTGGACGCGGTGACTTTCTGGCGTCACTCCCTGGGCTGTGCGCTGGTGAGCCGCAAGATGGCAAAATTGATCGGCTATCCCGACCCCGAGAAGGCCTACCTCGCCGGCCTGCTGCACGACCTGGGCATCCTGGTCAACATCATCGCGTGTAGCGAGGATTATCCACGGTGCATCCAAGCCGCCCGCGAAGCTCATGTGGCGCTGCATCGCGGCGAAGAAGAGCATCTCGGATTCACCCATTGTCAAAGCGGCAAGATCTTGGCCGAACAGTGGCATTTCTCCTCCGACGTGATCGAAGTGATCGAGTTTCACCACGATGTAGCGGCGGTGCCAACCTGCGGGCCACTGGTGTCGCTGGTCCATCTCAGCGACTTGTTGTGCCGGTTGCGCGACTTGGGATACGGATACTACGAAGCCATGGGCATGGATCTTGCGGGAGACGCCGCGTGGGCAACGCTGGTTGGGCACTATCCGGCGCTGGCAACCATGGACCTGGCTCGCTTTACGATGGACATCGATGGAGCGATGGAGGAGATCGTCGCCGTGGTGGATGCGGTGTTCAAGCCGTAGGAATCCGATGGTCGTGCGAGCGGGAGTGGGAACAACAGCAGAGCAGCTGACCGATGCCACCTTCCGCAGGCAAAGCGGCGCGTGCGAGTCAATGTCAGCGCCGGATCTGGAGCGAAATGGCGATCGGCATGCCTTCAAACAGCAGCCGCACCTCCAGGCCCGGAGAATCTGCCTGCGAGTGCAGGCTATAGTCGGTGCCGGTAATCACCGTCGGTACGGAGAGCATGCAGCCCTCGCTCAGACCGGAGATCTTGTTCTTGAAGTTGCCGGCGATCATATTACAGACTTCGCCGAGCGCATCCGATACCTCGGGACCCACCTTCTCCGCTTCCACGCCCAGCATCTTGGAAGCCATGAGAGCCGCTGACTTCCCATCGCAACGGAGGCTTAGCACGCCGCATAACTTTCCGGCCAGTCCGACCATCGAAGTCACGTCCAGGGATGCCTCCTCCGGCGTTGTCGACGGGACCAGTTGACACCCCAGCATGAGTTCGAAGACTTCCCGCGCGGCCAGTTCCAGCAATGGAGTCCAGGCTTCGTGTTGGCCGTTGGCGGCCAGCGCTTCGTTCACGGACGACCTCATGATTTCCCTCCCAGAATGGGGACCACGTGCTCCTTGACCTGGTCCGGGGTGAAGGGCTTGCGGATGTAGCCGCGCGCCCCGCAGGACAGGGCCTGAACCACGTGTGCCTCACTGCCTTCGGTGGTAATCATGACTACGGGGACGCCTTTTGCGTTCTCGACCGAGGACAGTTGTTTGATGAACTCCAACCCGTCCATCACGGGCATGTTGATATCGCAAAGAATCAGCTCGACCCGGTTCTCCTTGAGGACGCAAAGCGCTTCGGCGCCGTTTCCGGCCTCCAGTACCTGTGTCAGCTCGATGCCGGCCTGACGCAAAGAGCGCTCCACGATCTTTCGCATGACCGAGGAATCGTCGACGATGAGGGCATGTATGCCGTTCATGAGGCGGTTTCCATTCTTGGCAGGCAAAGTGTCGGTGCTCTGTTCTGCACGCCTGCCTTATACGCCTGCCTTGTAATAGATCGGCACAGAGGACCGAGACTTTAAAATCTCCCGCCGCGCCGGCGCTGAGGTGAGCGAAGGCGAATGGTTAGACCTGGCTTATGATTCACTTCGGGAGAGCGGCGCCTTCTGCAATGCAGATCAGTTTGCGCGATTTGGGGAGATGAAGAGAGTCCGCGGGTGGCGTTGAACGATGTTGTAATACATGAGTAGTCAGCGTTAGTCTACTCAATCGAAAGCACCAAGAATGGTGCGGAAGGGGGGATTTGAACCCCCACGCCTTTCGGCGCCACCCCCTCAAGATGGTGTGTCTGCCAATTCCACCACTTCCGCTTTCAACATCCCTGCATTGCAGACCGTTTGAGGGTAAATCCGGTCTGGATGGCTAGCCCGCCGCACTCGCGTCGCGCTTCCTAAATCTTTATACACGGTCAAACGAGGCGGTTCAAGTTTGCGGTTACGGCTCTTCGCATAGCACAATACGCCGGATCAGTCTCTGAACCTGGCGTGAACAAACCAAGGCTAAGCCGCTTTCAGCTGTGGCCTTGCCATCCTCAGCAGTGCCTCCCTTAGCCGCTCATGCCTCTGCGTAAGATGCAGATAGAGCATTTCATCCGGCTTCGTTTTGGCCTGGATGATTCGGATGAGGTCTTCTTTTTCGTCTCGTGTCCACGTCCGCAATCCTCGCACACCGGTCAGGACAAACGCGAAATTCTCGAAGGCTGCTTTCTCGCGCGGTTTCCATGAAGACGTACTCGCTCCTAGCGTTTGCTCCAGTTCCTGCCTGGAGTGATCACGCATGCGGCCAGCATCTCCGCCAAACTCTCGCGCCATCCGGCGATTCACACCCAAGCCAATGTTGCGCGTACTGAAACTGTCCCACGCCCCTAATTCGCTGCCCGGCGTCTCGTAGAGGACGTGCCCCGCCGCCAGCCGTCGCAAAGTACGCGCCGGAGTCCGATACTTCGGATCGGCGGCGATTCTGCTTTCTTCGCGTTCCGCCAGTTCTTGCAGATCGGCTCGTCCCGGCCGAAATCCAAGCTTCCGATAAAACCAGAACGCTCCCGACTCGATCGCTTCGTCATTGTCGTGGCCGAGTTGATACGGATAGACCGAGACGCAAGTCGTTCCCATCAGGTGGCACAGGCAGCGCAGCACTTGCGCGTAAATCCATCCCGCTTCGCCGCCGCGGAAGGTATAGAAAGTATTGAAGCCGACCTCCATCCACTCGCAGAGTCCGATGGCTTCGATGTAGTTGATGGGCACGCCGTTTTTCAGCGTCAATCCCGCGACGTAGGCGCGCAGGGGCAAGCGGCATTCTGGTGGCAGATTCCAGAGATAGATCGAAACACCGCGGCCCACATCGCTCCGCACTACCGAGGCCGGATCGCCCAACGTCGTACCGTATAACTCGCGGTAACGAACCAGCATAACCTCGCGGATCAGTTCCATCACCTGCTCGCCCTGCCCGCGCGAAAGCTTCGTCAGTTTCGGCGGACGCCGCGCCAACTCGCCAGCCAGTGACACCTGGCTGCGGCTGATCAATCCTGTGCCGTCGGGTTCGCTGTGGTAATAAACACTCCGAACCGGCTTCCAGTTTCGCGTTCGCGTTAGGGAGGAGTTCCCGAGATTCCAGCGCAAGGGCGCTCGCAACGATTCGTAAAGTTCCGCTTTCTGTAGCGGCGGAATCGGTAGATCGGAGAAGCGCTGAATCAACCATGCCGGATCGGCGCCAATCCTGCCCGAAGCCGCTTCCAGCCATTTCCGCCACGGCGTGTCGGCCTCGACGTACGAGTCGTCTTCGAGCAGCGGCATGAAGCGCGGACCGGTGCTGCCCAACTCCCGCCCTGGTTCGTAGTTGTCCCAGGCGATCTCGATTTCGCCCGGCATACGCTTGACGAGCCAGCGCGCGACGTCGAAGCTGAGCGTGTCTTCCATCTGCGTGCCCGCAATGCCAGATGTGTCGAAATCGTCGAAGGCGTCCATGTCGGCGCCAGCCTTGCGCAAGGTTTCCGCTTTCTTATGAAAGCCATTCAGAACCCGCTCCGCAGCACGAACCACGGCCGGACCTTGCGGAAAAGCACGCAGGAAGAGCAGGGTCTCATGGAACCGGATCAGCGCAGCCGGATCGGAGAAGCGCGCAGCGGCGAGATGTTTGAGCAGTTTGACAACGCGTCCGGCTTCGTTGCGGCCGAAGCGGTAGCGGATGGCCTCAAGTTGGGTGAGTTGGCGATCGAGAGCGTTGGCAGCCATGGCAGATTCCCCCAAGGGTACCTCATTGCGCGTCGCCGCGTT
>Ga0302154_10000931_pt1 | contig 25299 bp, 22 predicted proteins | sample I_Bog_N2_3_FD_193507 | JGI IMG/M metagenome (GOLD analysis project Ga0302154, IMG submission 193507) | Peat permafrost microbial communities from Stordalen Mire near Abisko, Sweden - I_Bog_N2_3 | ecosystem: Environmental > Terrestrial > Soil > Wetlands > Peat | place: Sweden: Abisko, Stordalen... | reverse complement strand
TCCCGCGCCTTATGTACCGCCGCTGCGATCCGCGCTGCGTCGCTCTTGAACAGCCCTATGGCCTCACCCGGATGGAAGCCGCCGGTCAGGTGCCAGTAGGCCAGTTCGACGGCCGCACCCCGCAGGCCGGGGCCGAACGCGCCCTCCGCCGCCATCGCCGCTTCCAGCAGAAGCTGCGGCGCGCAGCCGTTTTCCACGTCCGTCTGGCTGGGCGGCGTCCCGGTCTTGTAGTCGAGGATGACCAGGCTGCCGTCGGCACGGCGTTCGATCCGGTCGGCGCGGCCGGTCAGGCGGAACGGGTGCGCCGGGCTGACGATTGTCCAGTCGCCCTTCACTTCGGACGCGATGGAATCGAGCGGGTGCTGGCTGCGGCGGGTGGCCTCGGCGTCGGCGACCCAGGCGGCGATCCGTTCGAGCCGCGGCGTCCACCAGGCGGCGAGCGCGCCACGCAGGCCGGCGTCGTGCAGCGCCCGCAGCATCGCCGCTTGCAGTTCCTGGGCGGCATTGGGCGGCCATTTGGCGCCGTGCTTTTCCAGGAACCGATGCAGCCCGGCATGCACCAGCATGCCGTACTCGGCGGCGTCGGTCGCTTCGTCCAGCGGTTTCAGGGCGGTCAGTTTCAGAACGTGCCTGGCATAGATGGCGTATGGGTCGCGCAGCCAGGTTTCGATTTCGGTCACGCTCAGCCGGCGCGGACGCAGTGCCAACGGCGGACACGGGCGCGGCGGATCGACGGGCACCGGTCCACCGGCAGGCTGGTCGAGCGCGCGCGCCCAGGCGGCGGCGGGGTGATCCGGCAGGCGCCCGCCATGTCCTTGCAGCATCATTTCCAGCCGCGTCAGCCAGCGCGCCGGCACGGCAGGAGCGCCATCGCGCCGGGCCGGGCAGGAGAGCACGACCGTCGCCGCGGCGCAGGCGGCCGAGACGAAATCGTGCGCGGCCTGGCCCACGGCTTCCTCGGGCGACGGCAGCCCGACCGCTTGCCGCATCGGACGCGACAGCCAGGGGCCGGGATCGGTTGCCGGCGGCCAGACGCCCTCGGCAAGGCCCCCCAGCACCAGCACCTCCGCCGCTTGCAGCCGCGCCTCCAACAGGCCCCAGATGAACACGCGGGGGTGCTCGGCGAAGGTTTGTCCGTCCCGGCCGCGCAGTGCCCGCCTTGTGTGCACCGCCTCGCCGCGGAGCACAGCGTCCAGCAGGCCCGGTATGGCGGCGCGGGGCTGCTCCGGCAGCATCGGCAACGCGTCCTGCACGGCGGCGAGCCTTGTGGCCAGCGCCTCGCCCTCCTCGCCGGACCACAGCCGCGCCGGGCCAGGTTTGGCGTCGGTGGCGGCCAGCGCCTCGGCCGAGGCGACCAGCGCAGCGATTGCTTCGGCCGGCGCCACCACCACCGACGCGGCGGAGCGCAATGCCGGTGCAAAACACGATTCCAGGCGGCGCAGAAGGTCTGTGGCGGAGGGCCCGGCGGGGGTGCGGTCCAGCGCCCGGCGCAGTCCGGACAAGCCTGGCCCGGGACGAGGCCCCCTCAGACAGACCAGTTCCAGCGAGCGCGCCGCCGTGCGGCACGCGGCGGCAGACAAGCCCGCGGCGGCCAGCGGGTGCTTCAGCAAGGCCAGCAGCGGCACCGGCGCGAGCTGTTCTGCCAGTGCGCGTGCCAGCAGGCGCAGAAACACGGCGGGCGGCGTGTCGGCAAGCGCTTCCCCCGCGCTGTCGTCCGCGACCACGCCCCAGCGCAGCAGCTCGGCGGCGACCCGCCCGGCCAGATCACGGTCGGGCGTGACCAGAGCCGCGCGGCCCCCCCGCGTCTCCAGAGCGTCGCGCAGGATCAGCGCGATGGCGACCGCCTCCTCCTGCTGGTCGGCGGGGGTGAGGCGGTACAGTTCTCCGGTATCCAGCGGTGCCGGCTCGCTCCAGGCCCCGATCGCCGCGCCGGGCAGCAAGGCGCGGCCGAGCAGGGTTACGCGGCCCTTCGGGACGACGGTCGCGCCCGGCCGGACAGCAGCGTCCCATTGGCTCGATTCGGCCTCGCCTGTCCCAGACACGCCCTGCACATGTGAGCCACAGCCAGGGTTCGGCGCGTCGGTCCCGCCCGTATCAACCTCGTCCGCGATGGGCGGACCGCGCCCAGGCTGGCCCACCTCCATCCCGGTCCTTGCGCGCTTGCTGCCGTCAGTCGCCAGCCCCGGCATCGGCCAAGTCCGCACATCGCCGCGCGTCGCGCCCATGCCGGCCAGCAGACGCTTCAGCCCCGCCTGCGGATGGCCGTCGCCCAGCTCTGCCCAGACGGCGTCATCCATCGCGGTGTCGAGGCCCGGCAACAGCACCCCGCCGCCCGGCAGCCGCGCCACTACGCGCGTCAGACGGGCAACCGCCGGAATGCCGCCGGTCGTGCCGGCGACCAGCACACGGTCGGCTGGCGGCGCCCGCTCCCAGCAAGCTGCCTGCGCGTCCAGCAGCGCGACCTGACGCGCGGCAGGATTCATCAGCCCCTGCTCGCGCAGCCAGACCGGCCAGGCCCCCGTCACGATATGCAGGAAGCGCAGCGTCTGCGCCCAATGATCGGCATAGGCCGGGTCGGCAGCGTCGGGCAGCCGCGTGGCGAGGTCGATCTCGGCGCGCTCGGCCTCATCCATCAGCGCCGCAAGATCCTCGGCAAGCGGCCAGGCGCGATCGGCGGTGCGCGGTGCGCCGTCGGCGCCGTCCATCGCCAGGATCAGCCGGGCCAATGCCGCCAGACGCTGGGCCGGTTCGACCGCCGGCGGCACGTCAAACGTCCCGTCAAGCGCGAGCGGCGCCTCGTCCAGCGCCCCCAGCGCGGTGATGCGCGGCAGCAGCAGCGGACGGCCGCCGGAGACACGCAGGAACGCCTCTGCCAGCGCCCGGGCGGCGCGGCGCGTGGGCAGCAGGATCAGGCCGCGCGCAAGGTCCAGCGAATCGCCGTCCCGGCCCAGCCATTCCGCTGCAATGGCATCGAGAAACGGGACACGCGGCGAAAGGCTGAAAAGGTTCACCGCGTCTCCCCGGTGAGCCGCGCCTGCAACAGGTATTCCGCATCGGCAAGATCCGCCGGGGTGCTGAGATGAAACCACAACCCGTCATGCACCACGCCGCGCAGCCGCCCGGCCGCGATGGCGCGGTCCCACAGCAGGTTCATGCTGAACGCACCCTCGGGCGCGTCGGCAAACAGCGCCGGCGAGACGATCTGCAGGCCGGCGTAGATGTAGGGCACCACCTCGCGCTCCGCGCGGCGTCGCAGCGTGCCCCATTTGTCGAGGCCAAAATCGCCGAAGCCGACCTCGGCGCGGACCTGGAAGCAGCGATGTACGAGCAGCACGCCGTCCACCGCCGCGTCGTAGGCCTGCGCCAGGCGCTGCAGCGCGGGACGCGGCCCATCCACCCAGAACGCATCGCCGTTCACCACGTAGAACGGGTCCGGTCCCAGCAAATCCAGCGCGGCGCGCACCCCGCCGCCAGTGTCCAACAGCGCCGCCTCGCGCAGCAGGATCGTGTGCGGCGGGCGGCCCGCGCCGGCACGGGCGGCGAGATTCGCCGCGATCCGGTCCGCATGCCAATGGGCGTTGACGACAACGGTGGCGACACCAGCCACGGCCAGACGATCGAGCGCGTGGTCGATCAGCGGTTTGCCGCCCAGCGGCAGGAGCGGCTTGGCGGTGGCGTCGGTCAACGGGCGCATGCGGGTGCCAAGGCCGGCGGCGAGCAGCATTGCGGTGCGGGGAGGGATGGTCATGCGGCGAGGCCAGGCGGGTTGCCGCGCCGCGCCGGCGGAATCCAGCGATCCAGCGCGGCGGCGAGCGAGGTGGTTGCGGAATGGCGAAGCGCAACGTCTAGCAGGCGCCAGGTATGCGGACCATGATTTAGATACTGCGGACGCCCCTCTCGCCGGGCCAGCCTCACCCATTGGGTGGCCACGCGCAGATGCCGTTGCGCTGCGCAGACGGCGTAGGCTTGACGGAATGCGGTGGGATCAAGCTCCGGCCGGGCGGCGAGGAACCGGTCGATGCCACGCGACTCGATGGCGGCCGGGATGTCGCGGCGGGCGTCCTGCAGCAGCGAAACAAGGTCGTAGGCGGGATGGCCGATCGCCGCGCCCTGGAAGTCCAGAATGCCGACCCGGCGCACGCCGTCCCGCTGCGGCAACCAGACCAGGTTGCCGGCGAAGAAATCACGGTGCACGAGGCAGGCTGGCCCGGCGACCAGAGGGGTCAGCATCGAGGCCAGGGCGGCAGAGACGTCGGCCCGGGCGCAAGGTGGCGCCGGGCTGCCGAAGGAAGCTGGCCACCACCAGTCGAACAGCACGCCCAGGGTCGCCTGTGCCATTGCCGCGGCGTCCCAGGCGGGCAGACCGAGCGGCGTGGCCTCGCGCTGCAGCGCGACCAGCGCATCGACGGCGGCATCATAGAGTGCCGGGGCGGACCCGGTCGTGAGAACGGCGGGGAACAGGTCGTCTCCCAGGTCCTCTTCCAATAGCAGGCCCGTCCGCTCGTCGGCGGCGATGATCTCGGGGACGGACAGGCCGATTGCCGCCAGATGCGCGGCAATACGCAAGAACGGGCGCACATCCTCGGGCGGTGGTGCGTCCATCAGCACGGCCGGACGCAGACCGCCGCTCAGGCGAAGATAGCGGCGGAGGCTGGCATCCTGCGCCAGCGGCGTGGCGCGGGCGGCGCCGTAGCCGTGATGCGCCAGGAAGGCGGCGATCGCCTCCGGCCGGCTGTCCGGATCGGGGCTCATGGCAGGCGTCCAATGCGATCCGGCCAGCCGGACAATGTGGCCTGGCGCCGGTCGCCCTCGCCTGGATGCATGGCGATGGTCAGGGCATCGGCCGGGCGCAGGTCGCCAAGACGGTCGGGCCACTCGACCAGAACGATGTCATCGCAGGCATCGTCCCAGCCCAGCTCGGCGAGTGCCGAGGCGCCGGTCAGCCGCCACAGGTCGAAGTGGTGCACCGGCCCAAGCAGCGTGTCGTAGGTCTGCACCAGGGTGAAGGTCGGGCTTGGCACGTCAAGCGCGGGATTGCGGCTTGCAGCGCGCAGGAACGCGCGGGCGAACGCCGTCTTGCCGGCGCCCAGCTTCCCGTCGAGCAGGATCGTATCTCCGGCGCACGCCATCCCCGCGACCGCGGCAGCCAACGCTTCGGTGGCCGCAAGGTCCGGCAGATCAAGCAGGCGAGCGGCGAGTAAAGCACACATAGGCTAGAATGTGCCGCAGCGACGGAGTCGGCAACAACAAAGTTGCCAGATCGGCACAGAGGAATCGCTCCTGGAATCCAACGGTACCGCCCGAAAGGGCGCCTGTCGCAAGGATGTCCGCGACAGCCGGCATCGGCTTTGGAAGAACCGGCGCGGTTCGGCTCCACCGGAGACGCCATGGCCAGCACGCCGCCGCCCTCGCATCAGTCGCGCAGCGGGTAGGATCTCGGGAACTCGGCAGCACATCGCGCCGCCGCTGCGCTTTCGGCGCTGCCAGCCTCCCGACTGCCTGTCGGCGGCCACCCGGCTTCGGCCCCTCGGCCAAAGCCGGTTCGACGTTCGCGGATTTCAGCGTAGGTGGGCCGGGGCCTGAGGGTTGTTCGCAGGATTCGTATCGTGCTTGGACAGACGCGTTATCAACGCGCCGCCTACAAGCGGCTGCAAGTCGGCTTCCAGAGCGTCGGCGATCTCCTTCGCGTACACTTCATCACCGTTGACATAGAGCGCAAAGGATTTGAGGTGTTTCGCCTTCTTGGCGGGATCTTCGATTGTCACCTTGGTCCACTTGTAAAGCGGGAACTTTTCAGTGCCATGCTTCTCAGCTTCGGCCACATACTCCGCAAAGGCATCGAACTGCGATTTGATTATCGCGTGGTGCTTGGTCAGGATGTCTGCGAGCGGCTTGATTGCGGGGCTGCCAGGTTCGCTTCGTGCCAGCTCCGCAATCTCATCGCCGAGGGTAATCCGCAACTGATACTGCCATTGATCGCTCATGGTTAACCTCCTCTGCCTGTCACGACCTTAGCCTTCCGCCGGCGACCGGCAAGGGCAGGTTTGCGCGGCAAGTTCAAGCCATGCCGCCGTTTTTTGGCGATCGGCCAATCATGTTACATCGCGATCCGGATTGCGTCGTACTCGGCCCTGAGGCCCGCCTCGCTGCGATCCAGCAGACCCGCAGCCACCAGGGCCTCCACGTCTTCGTGGACGCGCTTGTAGTCGCGGCCGAGCGCCCGCGCGAGCGCCAGGACGCTGCGCGGGGGCGCCCGGTGGACATGGCGCAGCAGCTCGAGCCTGTTCGCCGTCATCACGCGCGCGAATGTCTGCCAGTTTTCGAAGGTGAGATGATGTTCCAGCACTTCTTCGCCGGCTTCGTGCCGCGCAATGGCGTTGAGAACACGCTGCTCCGTGTCTGCGAACGTGCCGCCTACGTGGATCTGCAGAGTGCTCATAATCTTGCTCTCCATCACCGTCTCGACCTCGCTCCGAAAATCCTGGAGCAGACGGGCGATCCGGTCCCACTATGGCAGAAACGCCCTATGGCTGGAAGGACATATAAATGTGCTCGCGAAGTGGTAAGGTCACCGCACCTGCCTTGCCGCCTCCGTCATACCCCCCGCGGCGCCGCCGCGCGGCGCAGGCGGTCGTTGATCGCTAGCCCCAGCCCGCTGTCCGGCACCGCCATTGCGGCAATGCGCGCGAGGCCCAGGCGCGCGCCCTCGGCATCCAGCCAGTGCAATCCGATGAACAACCGTGCGGCGGCCTCGGCCACGTCGCCGCGCTGGCTCAGCCCGAACGTGGCGCCCGCGCCCGGCAAGGGCGTGCCGAACGCAAGCAATGCCTCATCGGCGTCCACCGATGTCGCACCGACACGCACCGTCAGCGCCGGCGCGTAATGCGATGCCAGAAGCCCCGGTGAGCGCGGCGCAAGCCCCGCTTCCACGACAGGGCCTGGCACGAAGCGGTCCACGGCACCCGCCACCGCCTCGATCGCCTCCAGCGTCGTCCCGCCGGGCCGCAGCAGGCGGGGCGACGGCCCGGTCAGGTCCAGCACAGTGGATTCCACGCCCACGGCACATGCCCCGCTATCCACCACCGCTGCGATCCGGCCGCCGAGCCCATCCAGGACGTGGGCCAGCCTGCTCGGGCTGACCTGTCCGGAGCGGTTGGCCGACGGCGCCGCCACCGGCCGCCCGACCGCCCGCAGCAGCGCGAGCGCCACCGGGTGCGCCGGCACGCGAACGGCCAGCGTCGCCAGCCCGGCACCGGCCAGCAGCGCGACCCGGCTGCCCGCCCGGCGCGGCAGCACCAGCGTCAGCGGCCCCGGCCAGAACGCATCGGCAAGCCCCCGGGCACGCGCGTCCATGACAACATCGGCCGCGGTCGCCGCCGCATCGGGGTAGTGGCAGATCAGCGGGTTGAACCGCGGCCGGCCCTTGGCGGCGAACACGGACGCCACCGCCCCGGCGTTGGTCGCGTCGGCGCCGAGCCCGTACACCGTTTCGGTGCCGAACGCGACCAGCTCGCCGGCACGGAGCAAGGAAGCGGCGCGCGCGATACCGGCGGGGTCGGCGGCGAGAACATCGGTCATGACAGCGAGCATGCCAGGGAACATGCCAGGGTGATAACCAGCCGTGACAACCATGGCAAAGCCGGGGGCCGCTGCTAGATTGGTGTTTCACCAGCAGCAGAGAGTCCCGGCGCCATGCTCGATATCGAGTTTACCAAGCCTGTCCCACCCAGCGCGGGCGCTCTGGTGCTGCTGGTCGCCGAAGGCGCGAGGCCCGCGGGAGTGTGGCAAACCGTCGATGAGACCACCGGCGGCGCCATCTCGCGGGCGTTCGAAGCGGCGGAGTTCAAGGGGGGCAAGGGCAAGACCTGCACCATCCTCGCGCCCGGCGCCGGCCTGTCCCGCGTCGTCGCGGTCGGACTCGGCAAGGAGGGCGACATTTCGACGCGATCGCTGGAGGAAGCGGGCGGCCACGCCGCCGCCGCTCTCACCCGGGACGCGGCGGCGGCGATCGATGCCGCGGCGCTCACCGCCGTCCAGGCAGCGTCGGTCGCCTTCGGTGCGGTGCTGCGCGCCTATCGGTTCGACCGCTACCGCACCCGGGAAAAGGCCGAAGACAAGCCGAAGCTCGCTCGGCTGACGTTGCTGGCGGCGGAGCCCGACCGCGCGCGCGCAGCCTGGGCGGAGCAGCGCGATGTCGCCAACGGCGTCTATCTCACCCGCGACCTGGTCAGCGAACCGCCCAACGTGCTGCACCCGGCCGAGCTGGCGGAGCGCTGCCGCACCCTGGCCGGACTGGGCGTCGATGTGCAGGTGCTGGCGCCGGAGCAACTTCAGAAACTCGGGTTCGGCGCCTTGCTCGGCGTGGCGCAGGGCAGCGTAAACGAACCTCGGGTCGTGGTGATGCGCTGGGATGGCGCGGGCGGCAAGGCGAAGCCGGTCGCGTTCGTCGGCAAGGGCGTCACGTTCGACAGTGGCGGCATCAGCATCAAGCCCGCGGCCGGCATGGAGGACATGAAGTGGGACATGGCCGGCGCCGGCACCGTGATCGGGCTGATGGCGGCGCTGGCCGGCCGCAAGGCGAAAGTGGACGCCGTCGGCGTGGTCGGGCTGGTGGAAAACATGCCGTCCGGCGCCGCACAGCGCCCCGGCGACGTGGTAAAGAGCCTGTCCGGCCAGACCGTCGAGGTGCTGAACACCGACGCGGAAGGCAGGCTGGTGCTCGCCGACGTGCTAACCTACTGCCAGCAGACCTTCGACCCGCGGGCGGTGATCGACCTGGCCACGCTGACCGGCGCGATCATCATCGCCCTCGGCCATGACCGTGCGGGGCTGTTCAGCAACAATGACGAACTGGCGCAGCGGCTGGAGGCAGCGGGACAGGCCACCGGCGAGAAGCTGTGGAGAATGCCCCTCGACGAATCATACGACAAGCAGCTCAAGTCGGACATCGCCGACATGAAGAACATCGGCGGACGTCCGGCGGGCTCGATCACCGCGGCGCAGTTCATTCAGCGGTTCGTCGACAAGCGGCCGTGGGCGCATCTCGACATTGCCGGCGTTGCCTGGGGCACGAAGGACTCGCCCCTCGCCGCGAAAGGCGCGACCAGCTTCGGCGTGCGGCTGCTGGACCGGCTGGTGGCCGAGCATTACGAAAGCTGACGCAAGGCGCCGGGGCGTGCCTACAATCAGGCGGATCGACAGGGCGACGCGATGGATCTCGACATTGCGGGCGCCGCGTCGCACCATGTGACCGGCACGTTGCACTGCCCGCTGTGCGAACTCGGCGGTGTGGCCACACTGTGAAGGGGCGGATTGATGACGGAGATCGGTTTCTACCATCTGACCCGCCTTAGCCTGGAGCAGGCGCTGCCGAGGCTGTTGGACCGCACGCTGACGGCCGGGCACCGTGCGGTCGTGATGTGCCGCTCGGCGGAGCGGGTGGCAGCGCTGGATGCAGGGTTGTGGGAGTGTAGCGAGCCCGATTTCCTGCCGCACGGCACCGCGGCCGATGGCGATGCCGACCTGCAGCCGATCTGGATATCGCAAGAAGACGAACCTCCCCCGAACGGCGCGCGCTTTCTTTTCCTGGTGGATGGCCGGGAGGCAGCCCGGGTCGATGCATTCGGGCGGGTGTTCGACCTGTTCGATGGCAACAACGAAGCATCGGTTCAGGCCGCGCGGGAACGATGGAAGGCCGCCAAGTCTGCCGGCCACGACCTTACCTACTGGCAGCAAGGCCCCGGCGGCTGGGAGAAGAAGGCGGAGTCGCGAGCGGCCTGACGTTCCGCGGGTCCCGCGCGTTCGGGCCAGGTTCCACAGTTTCTATCGGTTGCCGGCGAGGCGGGGCTGACCTCGGGGTCATTACGCGTCGATGGCCTGCTGGTGTCCGGCCGGCTGCTGCGCGGCATGGATGTGAACATCCTGGCGCAGATCGGCTTCCTCGTGCTGATCGGGCTGGCTGCGAAGAACGCCATTCTGATCGTCGAATGCCCGTCAGGGCGAGGAGGCAGGGCTCGGCGGGATGCAGGCCGCCGTGGCTGCGGCCGGCCGGTCCACCTGCCGGCCGGCGGCGCCAGCAATGCAGACCCGCCAGCCGAGTTGCCGTGTCTGCACACCAAGGAGTCGGTTGGTTAGCCCGACTCTCGCAACTCAGCCAGCCGCGGCAAAGCCCCCTTCGAAGGCGAACTCCGCGACCCGCTTGCGCCCGCTGGGAAACTCGCGCGCCTGCAGCGCCTCCGGCAGGCTGGATCGATCGCTGGGCCGCCCGATTGCGATGGCAAGCTCGACACGATGGCCCGGCGGCACATTCAGTTCGACGGCGGCGCGCTCCAGGTCGATGCCGCCCATTCCGTGCGCCCGCCAGCCGTCGCGCGTGGCCTGCAGCGCCAAACTGGCCCAGGCTGCGCCGGCATCGAGCGACTGGCTGCGCAGCGTCGTCGGTTCGTCCGTGCCCGGCCGCAGAAAGAGAGGATCCGAGACCAATACGATCAGTGCAGCCGCCCGGCTGGCCCAGGTCTGGTTGAAAGGGACCAAAAGGCCGAGGAACTTATCCCAGTGGGCCGTGCCGCGACGCGCATAGAGAAACCGCCAGGGCTGGGCGTTGGCTGCGGAGGGCGCCCAACGCGCGGCCTCGAACAACGTCAATAATTCGGCCTCCTGGATCGTCTCGTCGGTAAAAGCGCGCGGCGACCAGCGCTCCAGGAACAGGGGGTCGATCGGGTAGTCGGCAAGGCGCGGGTTTTCGGCAAGGCGGGGGTTCACTGCAGTCATGTTGAGCTCCGGGAACGGATGACGAATGAGGGTGCGCAAGCTCTCGCTTGAGCCGATGCGATCGAGCGTGCGATCGCCGCAACGGATCGCGGACAATCTCCCGGCCAGGGCGATTATAAACGCCCGCATATAGTGTGAAAAGATTTAACCGCAGCGCGCCTGTACGTCAACCCGGCCTGATGGAACGAGCTGTCGGGCGGGATGCAGCACCGGCTTGCCTTGCACGGGCGCTTGCCAGCGACTCGCCACCGCGAACGGGGGCTTTTGATATTACGATGTCATAACGGAATGCGCGCAGCGCCGTTGTCAGGTGGTGTAGCCGGGGGCGGCGCCCGGGGGGGCGCCGTTGGAGCCGTCGCCCCGCGCGACAGTGGCGCTCGGCTGCTTGACCAGCGTCGCCAAATGCTCCGCCAGCTTTTCGCATTGCCGGCGGATGTCGGGCACCGCCGACATCTCCCAGAACGCCCCCTTGGTCACCGGCCCGACCGCGAACAGACGGCGGGAGATGGCGCCGCTCCGGTCCAGCAGCGCGCACGTGTTCGTCACGTCCAGCCCGAGCCGAAGCGGGTCCGCGCGCACCGTCCCCTCGCGCAGCAGGCTGCGGACCAGCGGGTGCTGGATGCGGTCGTAATCGGCGCCCGGCCCGGAACAATTCACCACCCGGGCAACCGTGACCGACGCGAGGTCATTGCTTCCACTGGGGCTTCCCTTGGGGCTTCCCTTGGGGCTTCCCTTGGGCCGGAAACTCACCTCGACCATTCCGTTGACCAGGTTGTAGCCGCGGACGCGGCCGGCCCGAATGCGAAGCTGGCCGCTGGCTCGCGCCGCATCGATGCGATCGGCGACCGCTTCCGCCATGCGATGGCGGTGCACATCCCACCACGGCCGCAAATGCCGCAGGAAGCGCTTCCGGTCGTCTGTGGACATGGCCTGCCAGACATCCACCGTGAACGGCCGCAGCTCGTCCACGATCGCCTGCCAACTGCTGCCCTGGGCGATGGCGCGATCGGCCTCCTGCCGGAGGAACCGGGTCAGCGCGGTTAGCGTGGTGGGGAACGGCTGGGCCTCGCCCGGCGGTTGAGGCACAGAGGCATGCCGCCGCGGCAGCAGCCCCCGGCGCGACAGGGCGTGGATCGGGCCGGTATGTCCCTGGTCGAGCAGGGAGATCGCCGCGTCCACCATCGTCAGCCCGGTGCCGATCAGCAGCACGGGAATGCCTGGATCGAGTCCGCTCAGGGCATCGGGCGCCCAGGGGTCCGCCCGGTAAAGTGGCGTGTCGTAGAAGGACGGATCGGCGACCGGCATCGGCTCCGGCGGGAAATTACCGATGGCGAGCACCGCGAGATCCGCCTCGATGAGGCGGTCGCGATCAAACCGCAACACCATAGGGCGGGCGGCGGCGTCGATGGTCTGGATGTCGCCGCGAACCAGCTCGAGACGGTCGCGCGGCGCGCGTTTGATCTCATCGTTCAACAGCCCCCGGACATAGGCTCCGAACAGACGGCGGGGGACGAAGCTGTGCGCGGCGGGCGCGACCCCGTCCAACTCGGATGCCGGCAACCGACGCAGCCACGCGATGAAGTCGTCCGGCCGGTCGTGGAACGCGCTCATCCGGCCTGCAGGGACGTTCAGCAGGTGGCTGGGGTTTCCCGTGGCATAGGCCTGGCCACGGCCGAACTGGTTGTTCTTCTCGATCAGGATGACCCGCGTAGAGGCCGGACAGCGGCGCAGCAGATGCAGCGACAGCAGGGTCCCGCTGAATCCTGCTCCAACGACAGCGATCGCAGTCATGTTTCATCTCCGCGGATACTCGAACGAGCAATGGACACTCCCGCCGGCGATGCTACCATCGCGTCGCTGGGCCGATGATAGGTTTTCGCAAAATCCAAACGACCGCCAGTATCGATGTCGCCTCGCAACTTACGCCTTGCGACCGCCGGTATGAATCGCGCGAGCGGCCGACTGATACGCTCTATTGTCGTAGATAGCGGTTGACCCAACACCACCGGTGGTGTGACATCGACTCGCTGGCTGGGGTGACCGACCTGCGCGCCATCGCGCGGCGGACCGTCTCCGCCTATGCGCAACAAGAATGGAGCAGCCTATGTCGGGGTCGCAAACGATCGAGAAGGACGGCATTCTTTTGGGAGCGGCGGTCCCGCACGAGATGGGCTGCCAGTTCATCGCGGTGGATGCGCGGGTGGCCGATATGGACCAGAGCATCTGGCCATCGATGGAGTACGCCCGGAGTTCAGTACTGCAATTCTTCCGCGCTGGCCGCATCGCTAATCGTAGGCTTCAGCAGGTTGCCGCGGCGGCTGCGCTTCCTGGTTGCCGTGCGGCCCGGGCTGTCGGAGCCATCGATGACCGCGCGCATGGCGGCGACGCTTGACCGGCTGTCGGAAGGCCGCGTCCTGATCAAGCTGGTGGCGGGCGGCGACCCGCAGGAGTTGCACGGCGACGGCGTTTGGCTGGACCACGCCGAGCGCTCGGCACGGTGGCGACACCGCGCCGTGGGTGCGCTTACAACGTCGATCGACGTGGCGTGGTTATCGCGTTGACAACGCAACGCAACGCAACGTGGTATGGCTTCGCCTTGGTCGGCATCCTGGTTGCTCACGGCCTGAGCGAGAGTGACGTCAAGGAGGTCAACCTACAGTCCGCCGAGGTTTTGCCGGCTCTCACTTCGGGTCTGGTGAATGCGGTGGTCGGATCGGCCTCGTTGGCGCCTCCGGTTTCGGCAAGTCGACGATCCTTCGGCTAACACGCCGGACCCACCGTCCGGCCTTCAAGGCGAAGCTGGCGTTGGCCGCGGTGAAGGGCGAGAAAACGCTGGCCGAACTGGCGCAGCAATTTGACGTGCATCCGAACCAGATCCCGGCCTGGAAGGCGCAGTTGGTCGGCGGTGCCGCCGGGCTGTTCGGCCTGGGCATGGGGAACGAGGCGGCGCCGGTGGCGGACTTGAAGGTGCGGCACGCCAAGATCGGAGAGCTGACGCTGGAGAACGATTTTTTAGCCGGTGCGCTCGGCAAAGCCGGCCTGCTGAGCGCAAAGCGATGATCCACCGCAGTCACGATTTGTCGCTGGTGCGGCAGGCGGAATTGCTGAAGCTCAGCCGCAGCAGTCTTTACTATGAACATCAAGCCGTTCCGGCGGCCGATCTTGCCATCATGCGGCGGATCGACGCTCTGCACATGGACTGTCCCTTCGCTGGCAGCCGGATGCTACGCGATTTGTTACGCGGCGAGGGCGTCGTGATCGGTCGGGACATTCTCCAGAACTTCCTGTGGCCTCGTTCGTGGGGTGTTCCAGGGCCGGGAAAAGCCCAAAGTCACCACCCAATTGCCGGCGGCCAGGACGTGCTCGACTTCCTCTAGCCCGAGGTTTGTCACCTCCTCCTCCGCATAAACATCCTTTACGTAGTGCTTGGCCGTCGCGATTGCTCCCTTCACGTCCATTGCTTTATCTTCGTCCCTCATAAAAAAGGCTTCATCACCCCCGGTCTCGGTTGCCGGGTCAGCTTCCCCCCCCTGTCGGCACCCGCCTCGACCCCCTATGTGGGCCTATGTAAGCATTCCACCCCAGGCGGTCATCCACCCAGAGCATTAGCCGTAATCCCGCAGCACCTCCACCACAGCCCCCGTCAACACCGCCAAATCCGCCGCCTCTATCGTAAACGCCGGCGTCAGATACACGATGTTGCGGAACGGCCGCACCCACACCCCCGCCTCGACAAACCGAGCCTTCAGCGCGTTGATCCCGTCGATCCGGTCCAGTTCGACCACCCCGATCGCCCCCATCACCCGCACATCCCGCACCCGAGGAAACGCCCGGCACGGCTCCAACCCCCGCGCCAGCCCCGCCGAGATCGCCGCCACCTGCGCCAGCCGAGGCTCTCGCGCAAACAAATCCAGCGACGCATTCGCTGCGGCGCAAGCCAGCGCGTTCCCCATGTAGGTCGGCCCGTGCATCAGCGCGTGCGACGGATCATCAGACCAGAACGCCTCGAACACCCCGCGCCGAGCCACCGTCGCGGCCAGCGCCATCGTCCCCCCGGTCAACGCCTTCGACAACGCAACGATATCCGGCGTCACCCCGGCTTGCTCGCAAGCGAACAGCGTGCCCGTCCGGCCAAACCCGGTGAAAATCTCGTCGAAGATCAGCAGCAGCCCATACCGGTCCGCAGCATCCCGCAAGTGCCGCAGCACCGCCGCGTCATGGAACAGCATGCCCCCGGCGCCCTGCACCAGAGGCTCCACCAGGATCGCCGCCAGCGTGCCCCCGTGCTGCTCCAAAAAGCGATCGAACGCGGCAATACTGTCCTCAGTCCGCGGCAGCGCGATCACCGGATGCTTGGGCAGCACGCCGGCAAACAGGCTGTGCATGCCCTCGTCCGGGTCGCACACCGCCATGGTCGCGAACGTGTCGCCATGATAGCCGCCCTTGAACGCCAACACCTGAGTCCGGCCGCGCTCCCCGCGATTCAGCCAGTATTGCACGGCCATCTTCATCGCGACCTCGACCGCGACGGACCCTGAATCGCTGAAGAACACCCGGTCGAGCCCGCCCGGCAGCAGCGCGGTCAGCTTGCGCGCCAGCGTCAGCGCCGGTTCATGGACCAGCCCGCCGAACATGACATGCGGCATGGCATCAAGCTGCGCCCGCACCGCCTCACGGATCGCCGGGTGATTGTAGCCGTGACACGCCGTCCACCACGAAGCGATGCCGTCGATCAGCTCGCGCCCATCCGCCAGCACGATGCGCGAACCATACGTCCGCGCCACCGCCAGCGGAGGCGGCGTCGTCTTCATCTGGGTGTAGGGCAGCCAGATATGGTCCAGGCCGGACTCGTACCAGTCCCCCCCATGCGCCGGTGCGGAAGCCATAACGCGCGCCCGATCAGATCCGCATCGCCGCCATGCCCAGCCGGCCCAGCAACGCAACGTCCCGGCTCACCGCAGCATTCGGCGTGGTCAGCAGGCGCGCACCATAAAAGATCGAGTTCACACCGGCCAGAAAGCACAGCGCGTGGGTCTCGTCGCTCATGTCCTCGCGCCCGGCGGCCAGGCGCACGAACGACCGAGGCATGATGATGCGTGCGGCGGCAATGATGCGCACGAAGGTGATCGGGTCCACCGCCTCGCCGTCGGCCAGCTTCGTCCCCGCGACCCGCACCAGCAGGTTGATCGGCACGCTCTCCGGGTGCTGCGGCAGGGTGGCCAGCGCGACCAGCAGGCCGGCCTGGTCGTCCTGATCTTCCCCAAGTCCGACGATGCCGCCGCAGCACACGTGCATGCCGGCGTCGCGCACGTGCTCCAGCGTCTCCAGCCGGTCCTGATAGGTGCGCGTGGTGATGATCTTGCCGTAATGCTCCGGCGAGGTATCCAGATTGTGGTTGTAATAGTCCAGGCCAGCGTCTTTCAGCCGCTCCGCCTGCGCCCGGGTCAGCATCCCGAGCGTCATGCACGTCTCCAGCCCGAGACCCTTCACGCCTTCCACGATGGCGCAGATCTCGTCCAGGTCGCGCTCCTTCGGCGAGCGCCAGGCGGCTCCCATGCAGAACCGTGTCGCCCCGTTGGCCTGGGCGGCACGCGCTTCCTCCAGCACCGCCTCCACGCGCATCAGCCGCGTGGCCGCCACCGAGCAGTCGTGATGGACGCTCTGCGGGCAATAGGCGCAGTCTTCCGGGCAGCCGCCGGTCTTGATCGACAGCAGCGCGGACATCTGGACGGCGCACGGGTCGAAATTCTGCCGGTGCACGGTCTGGGCGCGGAACAGCAGGTCGGGGAAGGGCAGATCGATCAGCGCCCGCACCTCCGGCCGCGTCCAATCGTGGCGCAGATCGGGGCTTGGCCGGGCCGCGGGGCGGGGCAGCGTGCTCGCTGACATGCAGACAGTCCTCAAATGGCAACCACCCTGGCGCGGGATGCGTCCCACGCCGGGCGGATTTGGCAGGGCACCGTAGTCTGGCCCATTTTCACCGGCAACCGTTGGAGCCTGCCGCATGGAGTCCCTCGATGCCTTCGCCCGGGCGAAGCTGGCCGCCCTGGAGCAGCGCAGCCTGCGCCGCACGCTGGCCGAGACGACGCGGCTGGAAGGTCCGTGGGTGGAGCGCGACGGCCGCCGCTTGCTGTCTTTCTGCTGCAACGACTACCTCAATCTGAGCATGCACCCGGCCGTGGTCGCCGCCTCGGTCGAGGCGACCCGGCGGTACGGCGTGGGGGCCGGCGGATCGCGTCTGGTGACCGGCAACCACCCTCTGTATGCGGCGCTGGAAGCGAGGCTGGCGCGGCTGAAGGGCACCGAGGACGCGTGCGTTTTCGGCTCCGGCTACCTGGCTAACACAGGGATCATCCCCGCGCTCGCGGGCAAGGATGACCTGCTGCTGGTGGACGAGCTGGCGCATGCCTGCATCTGGACCGGCGCCGCGCTGTCCGGCGGGACTATTCTGCGCTTCCGGCACAACGATGTGGCGCATGCGGCGGACCTGCTGGACGGCGCGCGGGGGGGGCACACGCATGCGCTGGTTCTGACCGAAACCGTGTTCTCGATGGACGGCGACCTGGCCCCACTGGCGGCGCTGGCGGCGCTGGCCGGGCGTCACGATGCCTGGCTAATGACGGATGATGCGCACGGTATCGGGGTGCTCGGTGGGGGCCGTGGGGGCGTTCATGCCGGGGAACAGCCGGCCCGGGTGCCGTTGCAAATGGGTACGCTGTCCAAGGCGATCGGCGCCTATGGCGGCTACCTGTGCGCCTCCCGGCCGGTGATCGACCTGATCCGCACGCGGGCGCGGACGCTGATCTACGCCACCGGCCTGCCGCCGGGGACCATCGCGGCCGCGATCGCGGCGCTGGATGTGATCGCGGCACAGCCCGCCTATGCCGCGCTGCCGGTGATGAAGGCGCGGCTGTTCACGCGGTTGCTCGGACTGCCCGAGGCCGCCAGCCCGATCGTGCCACTGATCCTGGGCGAGGCGCCCGCTGCGCTGGCGGCCTCGCGCCTGCTGGCTGAGGCCGGGTTCCTGGTGTCCGCCATCCGCCCGCCGACCGTGCCCGAGGGCACCTCGCGCCTGCGCTTCACCTTCACCGCCCAGCACTCGGACGAGGCGATCGCCCGGCTGGCGGACGTGGTGCGCGAGCGCATCCTGGGGGCGGCGTGAGCGGCGTGTTCATCACCGGGTCCGGGACCGATGTCGGCAAGACGTTCGTGGCCGCCGGGCTGGTGCGGGCGTTGCGCCGGGCCGGTCGAGAGGTGGCCGCGCTGAAGCCGGTTGTCAGCGGGTTCGATCCCTCGGTGGCGGCTGACAGCGATCCGGGCGTGTTGCTGGCGGCGCTCGGCCGGGCGGTGACGCCGGAGGCGGTGGCGGAGATCGCGCCCTGGCGCTTCCGCGCGCCGCTATCGCCGGACATGGCCGCGCGGCTGGAGGGGCGGACGGTGGATGTGGATGCGGTTGTGGGATTTTGCCGCGAGCGGATCGCCGCGACGGAGGGGGTGGTGGTGATCGAGGGCGTCGGTGGCGTGATGGTGCCGCTGGATGACCGGCGCACCGTGCTGGATTGGATCACGGCGCTGGACGTGCCGGCGGTGCTGGTCTCCGGCAGCTACCTAGGGGCGATCAGCCATACGTTGTGCGCGCTGGACGTGCTGGTGCGGCGTGGCGTCGCGGTGGTGGAGCTGGTGGTCAGCGAGTCCCCCGGTAGCAGCGTGCCTTTGGCTGATACCGTCGCGACGATCGCTCGGTTTGCGGAGTCGGTTACGGGGCTGCCGTGGGGGGGTAATGATGCGGTGTTTGATCGGCTGGTCTTGGGGCTCTGCGCCAAACCCCGCCAAGGGGAAACCCCTTGGAACCCATTACTTAAGTGATGGGGGTCTGGGGCCTCAGGCCCCAGCGGGGTCCAGGGGCAGAGCCCCTGGCCTTGCTTCCTCGCCAGGGACTAAACCGCGCGCATGACGCTAAAAATCGGACGTGGTGCGGCAGCGCCGCCCTTCCTGGTGATGGACGTGATCGCCGCGGCGAACGCCCGGCAGGCGGCGCTTGCCCCCGGCGCCCCCCGCGTCATCCGCATGGAGGTCGGCCAGCCCGGCACGGGCGCCCCGGCCGGCGCCGCCAAGGCCGCCGCAGCGGCGCTGTCGTCGGGCGACCCGCTCGGCTACACCGAAGCGTTCGGCCGCCGCAGCCTGCGCGAGCGGATCGTGGCGCATTACCGGGACTGGTATGGGCTCGACATCCCAGTCTCCCGCGTCGCGGTCACGGTGGGCGCATCGGGCGCGTTCCCGCTTGCCTTCCTGGCGGCCTTCGACCCGGGCGACCGCGTGGCGCTGACCGCCCCGTTCTACCCGCCCTATGTCAACATCCTCACCGCGCTGGGCATCGAGCCGGTGATCCTGGAGGCGGGACCCGAAACGCGGTTCCAGCCCAGCGTTGCCATGCTGGAACGGCTCGATCCGCCGCCCGACGGGCTGATCGTGGCGAGCCCCTGCAACCCGGCCGGCACCATGCTGCACCCTGACGAACTGGCGGCAATCGCCGCCTGGTGCGACCGCGCCGGCGTGCGGCTGATCAGCGACGAGATCTACCACGGCCTGCACTACGAAAGCGCCATCGCCACGGCGGCGGCGTGCTCGCCGCATGCGGTGGTGGTGAACAGCTTCTCCAAATACTTCAGCATGACCGGCTGGCGCGTCGGCTGGCTGATCCTGCCCGAGGATCTGGTGCGCCCGGTGGAGTGCCTCGCGCAGAACCTGTTCATCAGCGCCCCGCACATCGCCCAGATCGCGGCCGAGGCAGCGTTCGACTGCCATGACGAACTGCAAGCAAACCTGGCGCGCTATCGCCGCTCCCGCGAGCACCTGCTGCGCGCGCTGCCCGAAGCGGGGTTCGATCGGCTGAGCCCGGCGGAGGGCGCGTTCTACCTGTTCGCCGACATCGCCGAGCGCTCCAACGACAGCGTCGCCTTCTGCGCCCGCATGCTGGCGGAACTGGGCGTGGCTGCGACGCCGGGCGTGGATTTCGACCGCACCCGCGGCAACCGGTTCCTGCGGTTCAGCTACTGCGGCCCGGAGGCGGATATGCGCGAGGCGACGGCGCGGCTGCTTGGGTGGCGGTAACGCACCTGTCGCCACGAGCGGCCGGACCGTAGCGAGCCCACAACGGCTCAGGGTGGACCGATCCGACGCCAGCCGCCCTGCCCTGGACTGCCGACCAGGGCAGGGCGCTCCTTTCGGAACGTGCCAATTCTAGCCGGTCTGGCTATTGCAAGGGTGTACGAGCGCTTGCGCCGTCCACCACGTGCGGTGCGACGAACGGCATTGGTGACAGCGCTTCGTGTCCACCCGACACGAAGCGGTCATCGCAATGGGCCTGGACCCTTGGCGGCCCCGTCCTTTCGCACTTACACTCCGCAGAACCAAGAGCAAACAGTTCGGGCAGCTCATGCGCTTATGGAAAGCGAGTCCCCATCACGCTGCCGACACAAGCGCCGCCGTTCTTGTCGAAGGCAATCCGGTCGGTCAGATTGGCCGCGTGATGGTCGGGTTTTCAGGATGACCACGAGGTCCAGCCTTGATCAGCCGCTTGCCCGTACGCCCGGCGGCGAGGCGCCACGTGCTTACTGTGAAAGCGCTCAGAGCATGAACGGGCCGATCCCGTGACGATCACCTCCGCAACGATCGCCTCCGGGACCCGGCCTGCGTGCTGAACCTGAGCGGCACGATCGCGCTATCCACCGCGGAGTCCCTGCTGGCTGCCTGCCTTGTGCTGATTGCCGGGGCCTTGCTTACCCGCAAGGTCCGGTTCCTGGCGAAATACAACATCCCGGACCCGATCGTCGGCGGCCTGCTGTTCGCTGTTGCCGTCACCCTGCTGGGCCTCGGGACCGGCTTGCGCGTTTCCCTGGAAGTCACCGCAAAGCCGTTCTTTCTCCTGTTGTTTTTTGCCGCGATCGGACTGACCGCCGACATGCGGCTGCTGCTGCTGGGCGGCCGGCGGCTGGTCCGCTTCCTGCTGGTGCTGTTCCCCTTCCTGTTTCTGCAGGACGCCCTGGGGGTCTCGGTCGCCCACGCCCTCGGCCTTCATCCGCTGCTGGGATTGCTTGCCGGCACGATCACCCTGGTCGGCGGCCATGGCACTGGCGCGGCCTATGCCCAGCGGTTCGCGGAGGTGAACAACATCCAGGGCGTCATGGAGCTTGCCATGACCTCGGCGACCATCGGTCTGGTGATCGGCGGCATCGTCGGCGGTCCCGTGGCACAACGGCTGATCCGCCGCAATGCGCTGTCCGGCGGCACGGCACGCGCGGGGGACACCGACGTCGGCGGCGGGCCGGTTGCCACCCCGGTAACGACGCTATCCCTGATCGGCTCGCTGGCGGCGGCCCTGGTGGCGCTGATCGCCGGGCAGGCGCTCGGCAACGCCTTCGAGGGCGGGGTCATCACCGTGCCCAGCTTCCTGTGGTGCCTGATCGTTGGACTGGTCATCCGCAATGGCGGCGCGCTGGCCGGGCTGAAATTGAGCGATGCCGCGTCCGACCTGATCGGGTCGGTTTGCCTGTCGCTGTTCCTGGCCTGGACGATGATGGCGCTCGATCTGGCGGGCGCGCTGCGTCTGGCCGGGCCGCTGCTGATCATCCTGGCCTGCCAGACGGTGTTTGTCATACTTTACGCGTCGTTCGTCGTGTTCCGGTCGGTCGGCCGCGACTATGAAGGCGCGGTAATCTCGGCCGCGTTCTGCGGCTTCGCCACCGGGGCCACGGCCACCGCGATCGCCAACATGCAGGCGCTGACCCGGCGCTACGGGCCGGCACCGCAGGCCTTCATCGTCGTCCCGATCGCCGGCGCGTTCTTCATCGACATCATGAATGCGCTGGTGCTGACCGTGTTCCTCTCGCTCGCCTTCGTGGGAGGGGGCTGAGCGTGGTCCTCCGGCTGGCTGCCCTGCTGCTGCTGATCCTGGGCCTCGCCGGCTGCGGCGACGCGCCGGGCACGGAGCAGGTGCAGCGGGACCTTGCCGAGCGGTTGGCACAGGCGTTCGATGCCGGCACGTTCGAGATCGTCTCGGTCAACGGACGCGGGTCGGCCACCGATAATGCCAGCCCGCCCGGGGAGGCACGGCGGGTGGTCTATTACGACACAAGACTGCGGCTGACGCGGGATATCGATTTCGGCGGCTGGAACACGCCCGGGGTTGCCTCGCTGGTAACGCTTCTGGGCGCCGGGCCGAAGGGCGTCCAGGGTGCCAAGGCCGGCGGGAACAAGGCCGGCGACGAGATCTTCGCCCACGGCACGGCCATCTACCGGCGCGACGGCGGGGCGTGGCAGGACGTGGCGCCCGCCGGGTTCACCCTGCCGGTGGCGCCGGCGCTGGACACGATCTCGCCGCCCAGCGCCTCCGAGCGGCTGGTCGCCGCGCTGCAGGCCGTGGTGCACGCCTCGCCCGCCGGCACCACGCCGGCCGCCCAGGCCGTGATCGATCGCGAATTGTCGCGCGCGCTGGCAACAATCCAGGCGCGGCTGACGCGGCTGTCGCAGGGTTATCCGGTCGCGGCGGGACCGGACGGCGGCCAGTACGTCCGCTTCGTGCAGGCGCTGCAGGCGACCAGGCCGCAGGGGCTGACATTCCAGCCGCTGCTCACCGCGGGCAGCGTCGAGAACCTGGGGCTGCTGCGCCAGAACGACGTTCCGCTGGCGCTGGTCCAGAGCGATGTCGCTTTCGCCGCACTGGCTGGGCAGGGACCGTTCCAGTCGGAAGGGCCGTTCCCGGCGTTGCGCGCGTTGGGCAGCCTGTATCCCGAGCCGCTGCACATCATCGTTCGCGCCGACTCGCCCGCCCGGTCCGTGCGGGATGTGGCGCACAAGCGCATCGGGATCGGCTCCCCGGGGTCGGGAACGCAGGCGACGGCGGTCCGGGTGCTGAGCGCTTACGGTCTGGAACGTGGCAGGGACTACGAAGCGGACGAGGCGCCGCTGATCCCGGCGCTTGCAGCCCTGGGGTCGGGAGCGGTCGATGCGGTCATGCAGGTCATCGGCACCCCGGCCGACGAGATCAGAACCGCGGCCGCCGCGGTAAAGCTGCGGCTGTTGCCGATCGACCAATCAGTGCTGACGGAGCTGACCGCCAAGGACCCCGCCCTGCTGTCGGGCAGCATCGCCAGCGGTTCCTATCCCGGTATCACCCAGGATGTCCCCGCCGTGACGGTCGCGGCGCTGCTGGTGACGACCTCGGCCTTGAGCGAGGCGGAGGCGGCGGCGCTGGTCAAGGCGATTTACGGCAATCCGGCCGATCTGCTGACGGCGGGCAGCGCCCAGGGCGGCCAGCTCGGCGTGGCGACGGCGCATAACGGCGTGCCGATCCCGTTCGCCGACGGCGCCGAGGCGGCGTTGCGCGATCTTGGGGTGAAACGGTAAGGGGGTAAGGCGGATAAGCGAAGCGCCATCCGCCAGTTCGTGCCGCAACGGCGGACGGCGCAAGCGCTTGTCCGCCCTACGCGCTGGCCGCGCTTGCTTTTGCCCGGCCAGTCGCCTGAGCTGACATCTCCTGCCGGACGGAGGCGAAGGACGTGCCAAACGATGCCTGGTTGGACCGGCGCTACTACGGCGGAGATCTTCCCGCCGCTGCCGAACGGGCGTTGCACGCGGTTGGCCAGGATTGGCACGACGAAGCCGCCGCCGAGCGCCATATCCGCGAGGCACTGATCCTTGCCCCGGAGCACCTCGCGGTCCAGATCGCGGCCTACAAGTTCTTCTTCTACCGCCACCGTCTGGCTGAGGCTCTGCCGTACGCCCAGGCGTGCCTCGCCGAGACGCTGCGCCGGAACGCTTTGCCGGCTGATTGGCGCGAGGTGCGTCCCGGGCAGGCCGCGTTCGCAACGCTGGAGCAGGAGCCCCGCATGTTCCTGTTCGCGCTGGTCGCATACGGGTACTTGCTGGCCCGCCTGGGCCGCGACGCCGAAGGCCGGGCCGCCCTGACGAAAGTTGCCGAACTGGATGACGAGGACCGCATGGGCGCCCGCCGCTTGCTGGCGGTGCTGGATGGCGGTGGCCGCGACGAAGACGCGTGACCCGCTGATGCCGGATGACCGGGGCGGGGCGGTAACAGACGAAACCACCATCCGACGGTAGCCGGAGAGGCCGCTGGCTCGGCGGGACGCGGGCGGCATTGTTTCCCCGTCACACCGCGGAAGTTGTCCAAGCAAAACGTTGGGCGCAGACTGCGCGCAATTTTCTTTCGGGCCTCGATGATCGGGAAAGGCAGGCCCGGTGATCAGGACAGGCAGATAAATATAACAAAATCAATGTTCTAAAGAGCGATATTGGACCGCATCCGGACCGGTTTTCTTTTCCGGTACGGGAGCGCTTGCTATCGCCGCGATTGCCGGATACAAAAACACCAACGCCCTCGCCCCGCCAGCGAAGGCGCGAGACTGAGACGAAGCCTTTTGCACGTGACTGATCGAGGTCTCATCAGCGGCGCGGTCAGCGCCGTGCCCTGAGCCTATTGGCCGGCAAGAGTCCGCCACAAGAATGGCTGGACCTGTTCGGCGTGCGAGTCGTTGCAGTCTCTGATAGGGACGAAACCCCAAACCGCGGAAGCGCGGCAGGCATGAAATACGGATGTGGCAAATGAACGCGAAGTATCCCGGCATCCCGAGTGTCATTCATGGCAACGGGGCGGTCGCCCACGTCATGGGCCATGTCTGCGGCGGCGTGATCGGCTATCCGATCACCCCGTCCACGGAAATCTCCGAAATCTACGAGGCGTTCCGCGCCGGCGGCGGCTGCAACGTCTGGGGCAAGCACCCGTTCTTCTTCGAGCCGGAAGGTGAGCACTCGGCGCAGACCGGCGCGCTCGGCGCGGCGCTGACTGGCGGCAAGTTCGTCTCCAACGCGTCGTCGAGCCAGGGCATCCTGTACGCGCTGGAATCGCACTACGTCACCGTCGGCAAGAAGGTCGGCGGCTTCGTCCTGCAGGTCGCGGCCCGCGTTGTTTCCAAGCACTCGCTCAACGTGATGGCCGGGCACGACGACGTCTATGCCCTGCTGACCTCCGGCTACACCATCCTGTTCGGCAGCAACCCGCAGGAAGCCGCCGATCTGGCCGCGATTTCCTACAAGGTCAGCGCCATGTCGCTGATCCCGGTCGCCAACGCGATGGACGGCTTCTCGACCAGCCACATGCTGAGCGAAGCCATGATGCCGGAGCCGGAGCTGCTGAAGGAGTTCCTCGGCGACCCGGAAGGCCGCATCCCGGCGCCGACGGTGGCGCAGGAAATGCTGTTCGGCGCCAAGGGGCGCGTGTTCCAGTTGCGGCAGTATCTGGCCCGTCACCAGGCGGATATCGCACCCGACGACCTGGCGCAGGTCCGCGCCTGGCTCGACCAGGCGGGCGACGCGGTCGAGCAGGATAACGCCGGGGACCTGGTGGCGAAGACGATCGACTGGATCCCCGAGGAGCTGCGCGGCCAGTGGCGGCGGCAGTGGGCCAACGCCCCGCAAAAGGGCACGCGCCAGCTTGTCCCCGCGCTGGTCGAC
>Ga0302154_10000901_pt1 | contig 25798 bp, 22 predicted proteins | sample I_Bog_N2_3_FD_193507 | JGI IMG/M metagenome (GOLD analysis project Ga0302154, IMG submission 193507) | Peat permafrost microbial communities from Stordalen Mire near Abisko, Sweden - I_Bog_N2_3 | ecosystem: Environmental > Terrestrial > Soil > Wetlands > Peat | place: Sweden: Abisko, Stordalen... | reverse complement strand
TCGTCCCCGGCCAGGACGGGCAGCGTGGTCAGCGTCGAGCCGAGGCCGAGCGCGTGCGCGGCCAGCAAGAGGTTCTGCACCGCGGGGAAGACCGAGGCGGCGAGAGCCTTCGGGTGGGTGAGCCGGGTATCGCCGCACACCACCACGAGCACGGGGGCCGCGGCCACGCCGCCGGTGGCCCCTTCGTGGACATCGCGCAAGAAGGCGGGGGAGAGGCGCTGCTCCTCCAGCGCCTTGGCTCCGCCTTCCCACAGGCGCGCCGTCAGGTCACCGATGGCGGCGCGCACGGCGGCGTCGCGCACGACGACGAAGACGAAGGGCTGGCTGTTCTCTGCGCTGGGCGCGTGGGTGGCCGCCGTCAGGATCCGCACCACGGTGGCGTCGTCGACGTCGTCGGGGAGGAAGCTGCGAGCCGCCCGCTGGGTGTGGACCACCTCGAAGAAGTCGGGCATGGCGGCCGATGGTACCGACCAGATGGAGGCGGCCGCCGCCCGGAGCGGATTGGGCGCCGCCGAGGCGACCCCGCTACCTTTGGCGCTGCATCGGCCCCGGGCCGGTGCCGCCATGAGGACATGGTGGGGGTTCGCAGGCGGACGGGGAGAGGAGACACACCGTGGCAGACGACGCCGCATCGCAAGAAGACGTGCTCAAGAGCGTCATCGGGCAGCCGACAGGCACGTCCAAGGTGATCGTGGAGCGGGGGCCGGTGCAGCATTTCGCCGACGCCGTTCTCAGTGCCAGCCCGATCTACCACGACCCCGCAGCGGCCAAGCAGGCCGGCTTCGACAACATCCCGGCACCGCCGACGTGGCCCTTCGCCATGGAGTTCTCCGGCAAGTTCGACGAGCTGCAGCCATCCGGTGCGCCCACGGGCAACCCATTGGCGAAGATCCTGGGGCCGCTCATGGCCAAGGGCGGCCTCATCCTCCACGGGGAGGAGGAGTTCCTCTACCACCGGCCGATCGTGGTCGGGGACGTCCTGATCGGCGAGGGCGTGATCTCCGACGTGTACCAGAAGGAGTCGAAGGGCCGGACGATGACTTTCATCTGCTCGGAGACGACGTGGACCGAGGAGTCGACGGGCGAGCCGGTCGTGACGGCTCGCATGAACCTGATCCACCGGTCCTAGGCCAGAGCATTCGACGGGAGGTCGAGACAATGGGTGAGAAGAAACTGTCCTACGAGAGCGTGCAGGTCGGGGACGAGGCGCCGGTCATTTCGCACACGCTGACCCGCACCGACCTGGTCAAGTACGCGGGGGCGTCGGGGGACTTCAACCCGATGCACCACGACGAGGTGGCGGCCCAGAAGGCCGGGCAGCCGAGCGTGTTCGGGCACGGCATGTTCTCCATGGGCCTGCTGGGCACCGCGTTGACGGACTACGTGGGTGTCGGCAACGTGACCCGCTATCAGGTCCGCTTCGCCCGCCAGACCTGGCCCGACGAGGTGCTGTCCTCCAAAATCGTCGTCACGGCCAAGCGCGAGGAGGACGGCCGGAAGCTGGTGGACCTCGCGGTGACGCTGTCCAACGGCGACGGTGAGGACAAGGTGATCGGCGAGGCCACGGCCGCCCTGCCGTAAACGGCCGTCACGCGACCGGCGCGGCGCGTGCCGGGACGCTCCGCGGGCGACTTGGTCAACAGCGCCACAATTGCTTCCTCTAATGACGGTCCGCGCGCGCCTGTGGCCAGGCCCCGCGTGCGTGCCGAGGACCGGTGGGTACCCGCGTCCCCGTAGTCTGGTCCCCCATGGCCCACGGCACGGCGGTGACCCGGTGAGCGCCCTCGACGAGCGCGTGCGCGATCTGGCCGACACCGTCGCGCTCGGACAAGCGCTGGTGCGCAACCTCGAAGAGGTGGTGCTCGGCAACCGGGGGGCGCTCGTGGCGGCCACCGTCGCCGCGTTGTCGGGTGGCCATCTCCTGATTGAGGACGTGCCGGGCGTGGGCAAGACGGTCTTGGCCCGCACCCTCGCCGCCTCTCTCGGCGCCGAACTGTCGCGGGTCCAGGGCCACCCCGACCTCCTGCCCTCCGACATCACGGGGGTGTCGGTCTTCATGCCCGACACCGCGACCTGGGACTTCCGACCGGGTCCCGTTTTCGCCCACGTCGTCTTGGTGGACGAGCTCAACCGCACGCCACCCCGCACCCAGTCGGCCCTCCTCGAGACGATGGAGGAGCGCCAGGTCAGCGTCGACGGCCAGTCCTGGCCGCTCCCGCATCCACACCTGGTCATCGCCACACAGAACCCACACTCGCAGCTCGGGACCTTTCCGCTGGTCGAGAGCCAGCTCGACCGCTTCGCCATGGCGACATCCATCGGGTACCCCGACGCCCGGGAGGAGGTGCAGCTGGCCCTGCACGGCGGCGGCACGTACGCGCTGGCCGCGCTCGACGCCGTCTGCACCCCCGAGGAATGGGGACGCGCCCAGCAGGTCACCGAGACCGTCGCGGTGCACGATGCGGTGGCGACCTATGCGGTGGACCTGTGCCGGGCCAGCCGGACGGCGCCCGGCGTGCATCTCGGTGCCAGCCCACGCGCCGCCATCTGGCTCATCCGTGCCGCCCAGGCACATGCCGTGCTCCAGGCCCGGCCCTATGTCGTGCCCGACGATGTGAAGGCGGTCGCCGTGGCGTGCCTGTCCCATCGCATCCTGACTCTGGAGGCCGACGCCGGAGCCGAGGGTTCGGCCGCCGTGGTGCGGGACCTTCTCGAAACGACCCCAGCGCCCAGACCGTGAGCCGTTGGGCGCGACCGGCCCGCCCATGGGGTCCGATGGTCGCCAGTGTGCTGATCGTCGGTCTGTGGTGGCTGATCGCCCACAACGCGGGCTCCGGGTGGGTCCAGCTGCTCGGCGACCTCGTCTTCGGCGCCCTCCTCATCGGGGTCGTCGGCCCTTTCGTGATCGTGACCCGCGCCCGGATCAGCCTGGACAGTGCACCGGGTGACGGCAGCGCCGGCCTCCCCGTCCCGCTGCGCGTGGCTTCGCGCACCCGCTTGCGGGTCCGCCCGGTCGAGCCGCCGGGCCCCGACGTCTTCGTGGGACCCGGGCGGCGGCGGGCCGCCGCCGACGATGTCGTCACGCTGGTGCCGACCGGTCGTGGCGTCCACCGGTCCGTCACGCTCGACATCGCTTCGGCCGCGCCGTTCGCGTTGCAATGGTGGACGAGGCGGGTGCGGGTACCCCTCCCCTCGGCACTGTACGTAGCGCCCCGTTGCGGCGAGGCCCAGCCCGTGCCCCGGCGTCCCGACGACGGGACTGGTGACATGGTCGAGCAACCCCGTGCCGCTGAGGGGTTGCCCCGCGGCGCCCGCCCCTATGAGCCCGGCGACGCCCGGAGACTCGTCCACTGGCGCTCGACGGCCCACACCGGGCGGCTGATGGTGCGTGAGGTGGAGCGGCCGGCGGCCGAGCCGGTGACGGTCACGGTGGAACTGCCCGCCGACGCCCACGCGGCCGAGCGGGTGGCCGAAGGAGCTCTCGGTTCCGTCGTGCGCCTCCTGCAGGGGGGCGTCCCCGTGCTGCTCGCCACGAGGGAGCCCTCGGGTCCGGTCCTCGGGAGCGTGCCCGACCGCCGCAGCGCAGGTCGTCGCCTCGCCCGGGCCGTCGCCGGCACGAGTGCGGGGACGAGCGCCGGCACGTCAGCGGAGGGCGGTGACGTCGCCTCGCCCCCGGAAGGCGGTGTCGGCCCGTGAACATCATTGACGTGGTCCGGCGGGCCAATCAGCCCGGACAGCCCGAGGACTCCATCCGGTTGCGATTGGCGTGTCTGGCCGCCGTGGTGGTGGCGATCGCCGCCTGCGCCTCGCTGGGGGAGATCGCCTGGACCACGGCGTCGGGTGCCATGGTGCTCATCGCTGGTGGCACGGCCTTCTCGCATGCCACCCGGGCCCGGCCCCCCGGCTGGGTCAAGGTCCTGGTCGCCGTCGGCGCCACCGCAGCCTGCGTCTGGTTCTTCCACACGGTGAGCTCGCCGTCCGGCGGCATCACCTCGGTGATCAACCCGTTGACGATCCTGCTGGTCGCCGTTCTGGTGGTGCACTCGTTCCATGTGCCGACCCGGCGTGATCTGCTCTTCACGCTCGGCGCCTCGGCGGGTCTCATGGCCGTGGGCGGCGCCCTGGCGATCGACCTGCGCTTCGGCCTCTACGTCGTGGCGTGGGCCTGCAGCACGCTGTGGGCCCTGACGGAAATGTGGACCTCGGCCAGCGGCGGCGGCCGTATCTCGGCGTCGGGTCTGGTGTTGGCGCTGGTGGCCACGTCGACGGCGGCCGCCGGGGTGTTCCTGGCCCTTCCCGCCCCCGTGGTCTCGTCGCGCGTCAGCTTCATCTCCCGGGCCGGCTCCGGCGGCTCCATCAGCGTGCCCGGGAGCCTGGCCGGTGATTCCGGCACCGCAGCGCAGCTCTCCCGGGCGGGCAGCACGACCAGCCGGATCCGCGTCGGTGGCTACCTCGGCTTCGCCGGCAGCTTGAACACGGCACTGCGGGGCAGCCTGGGCAACGCGCTGGTCATGCAGGTCAGGGCCCAACGCCCTTCGTACTGGGTGGGGGAGACCTTCGACACGTGGCAGGGCGAGAGCTGGACGGAATCGGCGTCGGTGCCGCGGCGCCCGCTGCGCGAGAGCTCGCCGTTCCTCCTCCCGATCCCGGTGGGTGATGTGCCGTTCGGGCAGAGCGATCTGCAGACGTTCTATGTCGAGAGCCAGACGGCGAACCTCGTGTTCCACGCCGAGAGCGCGGGCGAGCTGTGGTTCCCCGCCAGCAAGGTGTACGTCGCCGGTGACGGCACCATCGTCTCGCCCCTCGGCCTGGGCAACGGGTCCGTCTACACGGTCGACTCGCAAGTCACGAGCCCGACGCCTGCGCAACTGCGGGCGGCCGACAGCCCGTTCGCCCTCCCGGCCGACGTGCAACGCCGAGAGGTGCAACTGCCGCACCCGTACCCGCGGGCCGCCGCGCTGGCCCGATCGGTCACCGCCAACGACACCACGACCTACGACAAGGTGCAGTCGCTCATCCGGTGGATCGGCGCCCACACCCACTATTCGGAGAACATCCCCCCGCTCCCCGCCGGGGCCGACACCGTGGACGAGTTCCTCTTCGGCAACCGTGTCGGCTTCTGCGAGCAGATCTCGACCTCGCTCGCCGTGATGCTGCGGTCCCTCGGCATTCCGGCCCGCGAAGCGGTGGGCTACGTGCCCGGCAGCTATAACCCGATCACCGACCTGTACCAGGTGCACGCCAACGACGCCCACGCCTGGGTCCAGGTGTGGTTCCCCGGCTACGGCTGGCAGAACTTCGACCCGACCGCGGTGGTGCCGCTCAGCAATCCCAGTCCCGGTTCGACCGCGCTGCACGACATCGGCTCGGCCTTGCGCCGTATCCCACCGGTACCCGTCGTCGTCGTCCTGGCCGCCACCGGCCTCGTGGTCGTCGTCGTGCGCCGGCGCCGGTCACGCCCCGCCACGTGGGCGGAGCGGGTGGCGCGCCTGACCGAGCGCGCTGGTCGCCGGGCCGGCCGGCCGCGCCGACCGTCCGAGACCCTCGGCGAGTACGCCGCAAGGCTCGACGAGCTCGCCGGACCGGCGGCGGTGACCTGGAGTCGGTTGGCCGCGTCGGTGGAGGCCAGCGCCTACGGATGGCACGACCCGCCCCCGTCGACGCAGCGCGCGCTCATCGACGAGGCCAGACGCGCCCGTGTCCGTCCGCGCACCGGTGCGGATCGGGCCGCGCCGGTCGGCGGACCTGCGCCCGACGCGTCACTGGTGGGCGCCGGGGTGCGGCCCGCGGGGCGCGGGATCGACGAGGGCGACGAGGCCTAGTCGGTCGACGAGGTCGACGGGGTTGGCGTGAACCGCAGCGGCAGGCGGGCCGGGCCCCAGATGCCGAAGCTCGACGGTTTCCACTCGACGTCCCCGTTGTGGGCGAGCCCGGGCATGCGCCGGGCCAACAATGGCAGGGCCTCCTGCAGTTCGGCGCGGGCCAGCGCGGCCCCCATGCAGAAGTGGATGCCCGAACCGAAGGTCATCTGTGCCGTGCTGCGCTCACGCGTGATGTCGAAGACGTCCGGATCGTCGAAGGCCTCGGGGTCCCGGTTGGCTCCGGCCAGCGAGGTGGCCACCAGGGTGCCCCGGGGGAACAGGACGTCGCGGTAGACGACGTCCTCGGCGGCGAAGCGGGCCGTTCCGCGCACCGCCCCCAGGTAGCGCATCGACTCCTCGACCGCCCGGCCGGCCAGTTCGGGCCGTTCGGCCAGGAGCGCCCACTGCTCGGGGTATTCGGTGAAGAGCGCCACCGAGCAGGCCAGCTGGTTGCGGGTCGTGTCGGTTCCGGCCATGAGCACCGCTTGCGCCAGCATCGCCATCTCATCGGTCGAGAGCCGGTCACCCTCCTCTTCGATGGCGATGAGGTCGCTCAGGAGGTCGTCACGCGGGTCGGCCCGGCGCGCCGCGATCATGTCGCCCACGTACGTGGTGAGCTCGTCGCCCGCCCGCACAATGAACGGCAGGTCCTCGGCCAGGTTGTTGTTGAAAATGCGGAAGATGTCGCTGGCCCAACCCGAGAAGAGCTTCCAGTCCTCGGGCGGGGCGCCGAGGAGTTCGCAGATGATCGGGATGGGGTACGGCTCGCAGACGTCCGCCACCAGTTCGCACTGGCCGTGGGCCACCAGGCGGTCGACCAATTCGCCCACCACTCGACGCATGGTGGGACGGAGGCGATTGGCCGAGGCGGGTGTGAAGGCCGGGGCCACCAGTCGCCGGAGACGGGCGTGGCCCGGGCCTTCCATGGTCAGGATCGACTCACCGCGGCGGTCGCCGGCGGCGGAGCCCTGGAGTTCGGGCGATTGCTCAATCATGGACAGCGCGGAATGGAAGCGCTGATCGCGCAGGATGGCCGTGACGTCTTGCAGCCGGGTCACCGAGTAGCCCAGTTCCGACCGGGCCAACCAGTGGACGGACCGGGCCGCCGCAATGGCGTCGATCGCCTCCCGGCGCTCGAGCCCGACCGTGTCGAGGTAGGGCAGGTTCAGGTCCGAGACCAGTTGTGGCATGAGCCCCCGTGTCCGTGTGGCCGCGTGGAGCAGCGCGCGGCGATGGCGCGAGGTTAGTGGGAGCCCCCGTCGCTGTCCGAGGGCGGGCCCGGTGGCGTGCCCCGATCCGCATGCAGGGCCGGGTGACGCTTGGCCATGAGGGGCACCAATATCGACTTGGGCGCCAGGTGGGCCAGCCCGGCACCGACGCGGTTGGCCGCCCCGGGGATCACGACGGTGCGTCCCGCCGCCAGCGCCTCAATGGCGGCCCGGGCGACGTCGCTCGCCGGGACCCACATGACCTTGGGCAATGACTCTGCGGCTTCTTCGTCGGTCATGCCCGCCGCCTCGGCAAATCCGGTCTCGACCGGACCCGGGCACAGCGTGGTGACGCTCACGCCGCTGCCGCGGAGCTCGGCGGCCAGGGCACGGCCGTAGGAGAGGACGAACGCCTTTGACGCGCCGTACGAAGCCTGCCCCGGCAAGGGCTGGAAGGCGGCGGTCGACGCCGTGTTCAGGACGGCCCCCCGGTGTCGCGTCAGCATGCCGGGGATGAACAGGTCGCACAGGTCGACGACTGCTTCAACGTTGGTGCGCACCAGGGCGAGCTCGGCGGCGCGGTCGGCATTCGAGACCGGACCCATTGTCGTGAAACCGGCGTTGTTGATGAGGATGTCGACCGTGAGGCCGCGCGACGCCAGGAGTGCCGGGAGATCGCCGCGCGAGTCGGCGTCGGTGAGATCGGCCGCAATGACCTCGACGCGCACCGAAGAGGCCTGCGTCAGTTCGGCGGCCAGTGCCAGCAGGCGGTCCTCGCGGCGCGCCACCAGGGTCAGCCCGTGGCCGCGTCGCGCCAACTCCCGGGCCATTTCCGCTCCGATGCCCGACGACGCGCCGGTGACGATCGCGGTGGTGTTCTCTCTGGGTGTCGGCAGTGCCATGGCCAGAGCGTAGGTGACGGCGTCATCGGCACCCCCGGGGGCCGGACGGCCCTCGGATACGAGCACATGAAGTTCGCGTGACGGAGAAGCGCCCCACCAGGGCCTTCGCGAAGACCCAGTTCGCGTGGGGTTCACAAGCGCCGGTGCCAGGTGGATACTGGAAACAGCGAGTGGCAACGAAGGATTCCGATGTTGCCCCGAGTGGAAAGGAGCTGCCGATGCCATCGACAGGCTCGACCGAGGAGGCCGATCCACCCCGTTGAGATGGCGTCACCGATGTCGGTTTCGGTGGCGCATCCGAGCAGTCCGCCTGGCGTGAAGTCCGGCGTATGCAAGAGGCCGCGTTCGCGCCGGTGCGTGTGCCGGCCGGCCGACAAGGCGGCCCCCGCACCCACTGCGCCGCAGGCTGGAGCCGCGGACTGCACAAAGAGAACGAAGCACTACAAGAAGTAACAGAAGAAGCATCAGAACGAGTGAGGGCCGGCCATCGCGTCGGCCCTTCTCGCGTCATCGGGGCGGTGGTTGTGCGGTCATGTCGGCGCCCGTGTCATGGTGGAGGATGCCCGGGACGCGCCTGCCGATGTTTCCCCTCTCGGAGGTCCTGTTCCCCCACGCCTCCATGCCACTGCACGTCTTCGAGCCCCGCTACCGGGAGTTGTTGCGCGACTGCCTGGCGGGCGACGCCCGCTTCGGCATTGTGCTGATCGCCCGGGGCCCCGAAGTCGGGGGTGGCGACGAGCGCAGCACCCTCGGCACCAGGGGCATCATCACCCAGGCGGTCGAGTTGCCCGATGGCCGCTGGGTTCTGGAGGTAGAGGGGGAGGCGCTGATCGCGGTGGAGGAGTGGCTGCCCGACGCCCCCTATCCCGTGGCCCTCGTCCGCGAAGCGTCGGCCGAACCGTCCGGGGGGGATGCCGTCCCGTTGGTCGAGGCCGCCAGGCTGCGGGTCCGCCGGGCCCGGGCCCTGCTGGCCGAGCAGGGCGGTGAGCCCGCGCTCCCGCCCGCGCTCGCACTCGACGGGGGAGGGGACGCCGACCTCGCCTCCTGGCAGCTGTGCGCGGCCGCCCCCCTCAGCGCCTACGACGCCCAGCGTCTGCTGGCCGCCGACGGTGCCCCGGCGCGCCTGCGCCTCCTGGCCGAACTGATGGACGAGCTCGAGCTCGATCTGCACCGCATGCTGCGCGCCGAATGATCCGATGATGGCGCACAGGGAGCAGGGGAGAACGGAGACCACACCCCGTCGTCGCAACATCCTCTTCATCACGACCGATCAGCAGCGCTACGACAGCCTCGGCTGCAACGGGGGCACGGTGGCCCGCACACCCGTGGTGGACCGGTTGGCCGCGGAGGGCATCAACTACCGGCGGGCCTACAACCAGAACACGGTGTGCATGCCGGCCCGCTCGACCATGCTGACAGGGCAGTACGTGCGGACGCACGGCGTCGTGGCCAACGGCATCCCGCTTCCCGTCGACGCGCCGTCGGTGGCGCAGTACCTGCACGACACGGCCGGCTACCGCACCGCGCTGCTCGGCAAGGCCCACTTCGAGCCCGGCTTCGATCCCACCAACCAGTTCGAGGAGAACGCGCGGGTGGCCCGGGGCGACACCGGACCCTGGCGCGGCTTCGAGCGGTCCGAACAGGCCATGCATGCGGCGGCGTGGGGCGACCATCCCATCGCGCACTATGGGCGGTGGCTCAAGAAGCACCATCCCGAACACCTGCACAGCTTCGCCGGCCTCCTCCAGGCGGAACCGGGCGGCGACACGGCGGCCCCGGAGACGAAGAACAACCCGATCCCCCGTGAGTGGTACCACACCGATTGGGTGGCCGACCTGACCGTGGACTGGCTGTCCTCGCTCGGGGCGGACGAGCCGTGGTTCTGCTGGATGTCCTTCCCCGACCCCCATCACCCGTGGGACCCGCCCGCCTCCGAGCTGCCTCGCGTGCCGTGGCAGGACCTGGCCCTGCCGCCCGGCCACCCCGGCTCCGACGAGGCCATCCGCGCCGTCCTGGCGCGCAAGCCGGCGCACTGGCTCGGCTTCTGGGAGGGCACGTTCTCCAACATGGAGGGTGGCCCGGCCGCCTTCGTGCCCTCGCGCCTCACCCACGACCAGATCCGCGAGATCAACGCCAAGGTGCACGTCATGAACGAGCTCATCGACGAGGCGTGCGGCCGAGTGCTGCAGACCATCACGCAGCGTGGCTGGCTGGCCGATACCGACGTCATCTTCACCACCGACCACGGCGAAATGCAGGGTGACTTCGGCCTCCTCTACAAGGGCCCATACCACACCGATGCGCTGATGCGGCTGCCCTTCGTGTGGCGGCCGGCCCCTTCCGCCGGCATCGATCCGGCGGTGGTGCACGATCCGGTGGGACAGGTCGACCTGGCCCCGACCTTCTGTGCCATTGCCGGGGTCGATCCCGCCCCGTACATGCAGGGTCGGGCGCTCCCGCACACCGACGGCCAGCCAGGGCGCGAGCGTGCCCTGTGCGAGTGGGACAGCCAGTTCCCCGGCTACGGCATGCATCTGCGCACTATCTACCGAGACGGGTGGCTCTGCACGGTGTACGAGCCGTCCACGGCCGGACAGCCCAACGGCCTGGAGGAAGTCTGGGGCGACGCCGTCCTGCAGCCGTGCCCGGTGGTGTACGAGCAGTCGGGGACGGGCCCGGGTGGGGTGGCTATCGCCACCGGTGAGCTCTACGACGTGGAGGCCGACCCGTACCAATTCGAGAACCGGTGGGACGACCCGTCGCGACGGGCTCAGCGCGACGAGCTGGTGGCCGATCTGTACGCCAGCCTGCCGACGGAGCGGCGCGTCCTCAAGGTGATGGCGCCCGCCTGAATCAGGTGGAGAGCCCGGGCGTGGCCCGCTCAATGGCACCCCACCCGCTCGACGCTTCGCGCCGGGCGTGCTCGGCGGCGTGGCCACCGCGCAGCCCGAAGAGCCGCTTGGCCAAGAGGAGGTAGATCACGACGGCGAGGTTGATGACGAGAGCGATGACCTTGAAGGCGCTGACACCGTTGGTCAGCTCGTAAATCTCGTAGGGCACCAGCGCGGTGGTGGCGATGAACGTGAGGTACTCGGCCCATCGCTTGTTGAGCCACAGCCCGACCATCTCGGTCCCCTCGAGGGCGGCGAAGGCCAACAGGATCAGCGCCAGGATGCGCAGGTGTGTGGGAGAGTACTTGAAGGCCCGGCCGAAGTAGCCGAGCAGGCCGCGCGCCTGCGACACGCCGGGCGTGCCACCGGCCAGATCGTTCATGATGTTCTGGTAGTCGTGGTGCAGCGCCTGGTCATTGGCGGCGAACGTGAACAGCGCAATCGACAGCCCGGTCAGCACAATGACGTGAAGAGCGCGGTCGACGGCAATGAGCCGCAGGACGTAGCGGTCACGCAGGGCGGCACCCCGGAGGGGGAGTGTGATCTCGTCCCGTGTCTCGACCCGCTCGCGACCCGGTTTCTGCGGCGGGGTGAGCGGGACCCAGTCGTCGCAGCGCAGGCAGCGGTGCCAGCGCACGTCACCGTCCTGGCGGACCACCAACGCGTCCTCACGCGTGACGGTGGCCGCGTCGACGCCGACCAGCACATGGTCCGACCAGGCGCAGGTGAAGAGCTCGTAACGGTTGGACGGTCGCTGGCGGCTCGTCACTCAGTCCAGCCCGGGCAGCACGGCATCGAGGAAGCGCTCCGGCGCTTCGATCATGGGGTAGTGGCCCACGCCCTCCAGCGGGGATGCCGTCGCATCCGGCCGGGCGGCCAGCAGCGTGTCGACCATGGACGGGACGGCGATCGGGTCGTCCAGCCCCCACACGACGTGGAGAGGGGCGGGGTCGGTCTCGATGGCGCCGGTGAAGCGCCGCTCGTGGGCCCGCCGCTCCTCGATGTACCGGATCAGCCGCGGCAACAACAAATGGCCGTCGTCGTGGACGACCTGGGCCGCCGCCGCCGGGACGGGGTCCTCGGGCCAGCCGGCGGGGACGGCGGGGGTCAGCGGGCTGAACGTCTCGCGCAGGCTCCGCGTGATGGAGGCGGCATCGATCGGGCTGCCCGCCGGCAGCACCTCGTCGGGCCGGCCGAGCAGGAACTGCTGGCCGTCGGTCAGGTGGGCCTGGTCGATGTAGATGCTGCCGTTGGTCAGGACGCGCCGGGTCACCTCGACCTTCCAGCTTCCTTCGCCGCGCCGCGCCAGCAACTCGCCGCCGACGGTGTCGCCCATGTCGTGCGTCAGCAGGGCCAGGCGCTCCACGCCGAGTGCGGCCACGAAGGCGGACGCCACGTCGGCCTGCAGGGCCATGGAGTAGGCCCGGTCGGGCTTGGCCGACAGCCCGTAGCCGAGCATGTCGAAGAGGAGGACGCGACGACCGGCCCGGAGACCGTCGAGAACGGCGGCGTAGTCGAAGGACGACGACGGGAAGCCGTGGAGGATCAGCAGGGGCTCGTGGCGCGGCGCGCCGATGGACGGCGCGTCAATGGTGAAGACACGTTCGCCGCACAGCGTCCGGTGGGTGCCGGAGGCCTCCCATTCGCCACCGGTGGCGATGGTCACGTACCGGCCAGCTTGGCGACGACAGGGCCGAGGGTCTCCCACGCCTCCGATTCGATCGACCAGTAGGAGATCCCGTATTCGGACCGGCGCCACTCGAGCTCCTCGGTCATTTCGTCGAGTGTGCCGATCAGGGCCAGTGGCACGTGCAGGGCATCGGCCCCGTCGATGCCGAAGGCCGGGCCCATCTGGCCCGCCAGGCCGGCGGCGTCGTCGGTCACCATGACGAAGCCGATCAGGGCGTTGAGCTCCAGGTCGGCGAAGCGGTCGCCCGCCGCCTCCTTCACCCAGGCGATCTTCTTCCGGGTCCGTTCCGGCGTGGCGTCCGAGGCCGTCTCGGCGCCGCCGGTGCCCTCCCGCAGGTTGACGTTGATGCTGACGATGTCGGCGTGCTGCGCCGCGAAGGACAGCACCCTTTTGCCGCCACCGCCGATGATCAGCGGGGGGCCGGGTTGCTGCACCGGGCGGGGCGTGAGGGTGTGGCCCCGCACCTCGTAGTGCTCCCCGTGGAAGGTGAAGGGCCCGTCGGTGCGGAGCAATCCCTGCACCACCTTCACCGCCTCCTCGAAGCGCGCCACGCGGACGGCCGGCTCGTCGTAGGTCAGTCCGGCCTCGTCGTAGTCGGTGCGCATCCAGCCGGCGCCCAGGCTCATTTCGAAGCGACCGTCACTCAACACGTCGAGCGTGGCCGCCTCCTTGGCCAGCACGAAGGGATGGCGGTAGTCGTTGCCGAAGACGAGCGAGCCCATGCGCAGCGTGGTGGTGGCCGCGGCCACGGCCGCCAGGGCGGGAATCGGCGCCAGCTGCTCGCCGAAGTGGTCCGGCATGAGCAATGCGCTGTAGCCCAGGTCCTCGGCTTTGCGGGCCTGATCGGCCCAGGACCGGGCGGAGCCGTCGGGCGCCTTGCCCAGCTGCGCGGCGAAGCGGAATTTGCGATGGTGTGCCATGCCGCCATGTTGCCGCACATCGGCGGAGGATGTGGCACCTGTCCCGCCCGTCACACTTTGGTGGCGACCTTCGACCAGACCAGGACGCCGCCCGATTCTTGGGGCGGTCCGAGCGCGCCGGTGAACAAGGTGGTGGCGCACGCTGCACCGGGCGCCGTCGGGACCACCGCCACCGTCTGGGTCTGCCATTGCCGCAGTTGGGCCTGCACGTCAGCCGCCGAGAACCCCGGCACCGAGGTGGCGCCCCCCTCGCACTGGCCCAGGGCCTCCGAAAGGGGCGTGGCCTGGCCGCCGAAGGTGTTGGCCCCGGTCGGGCCCGGGATCACCGCGAAGCCACCGGGCATCCGGAATTCCATGTCGGCCATCGCCTGCCACAGCATGGAGGAGTCGTTGGTCGAGCTGGCCAGCGGATAGATGACCGCCGCCGAGCCCGCGGGCAGGGAGCGCGCCGCCCCGGTGAACCAGGCGGGCACGTCCGCCGGCGCCGCGGCGTAGGGCCAGGCCGGCACCAGCGGCAGGAGCACGACGACGGCCAGCCCCGCGCTCCAGGCGACGGCCCCTCGGTGACCGAAGCGGCCCCTGGCGACCACCTTGTAGAACGCGTCCAGCAACAAGGCGAGCAGGAGCGCGGCGAAGAGCCAGAAATAGGTGATCCAGCGGGAGGCCACGCTGCTGTCGAGCAGCGGGAGGTGCGCGATCACAATGAAGGGGAGGGGGATCCCCGTGCGGTGACCGTCGATGTGGAGCCGCGAGCCCAACGACATGACCAGGCCGATGGCGCCCATGACGGAACAGAAGAGGGCGAACCTTCGGCGGCGCAGCACAATGCCGCCGATCACCAGGGCGAGGAGAAGCGGCACGCCGACGTAGGACCCGTTCTCCACCGGCGAGTCCACGACGACGTTCCAGTTGGGATCCCGCAGGGCCACCAACGAGTCCCCGAGGCTGGCGTGCCCGAAGGTGAAACGCTGGTCGATGGTGGGTACCACGAGGCCGACCGGGTCCACGGTGACACCGGCGATCGCCGTGGCCGGCTGGGCCGGACCGGTGATGTGCTCCGGACCGGCGACCGCCACCCAGGCGGCGTAGCCGACACCGAGGGCGATCACGACGCCGGCGCAGCCCACCATCGTCACCAGGCGTCGCCGGTCGAGCTGTACGTGCTTCCACAGCACGTACACGCCTCCGAGAACGGCGGCGCACGCCGTCATGACGACGAGCGAGGCGAAGACCTCGGTCGAGATGTAGAACTGCGCGACGAAGCACAGTCCGATGGCAATGCCGGACCAGGCGGGGCGCGGCACGCTCGAGCGGAAGAACCGGTCGACGAAGTAGATCACCAGCGGTGGGATGGCCTGGAAGAGCAGGAACAGGTGCGCGTTGGCCGTGGCCGCGGTGAACGGTGAGAAGCCGTAGGCCAGCCCTCCGACGAATGCCGCCGGCCACCAGCTCACAAAGCGCCGCGCCATGACGAAGAAGCTCATCGCCGAGGCGAAGATGGCCAGGTCGATCAGGATGTTGAACGTGGCGATGGGCCCGAGGAGCCAGGTGATCGGGAAGGCGAGGATGCCGAGGAGCGGCATGGTCGTGTTGTCCATGAGGTTGACCCCGACCGGCGCGTTCAGCCAGTCGTTGGCGAACGGGTTGTGGCCGTGCAGCAGCACCCACGGGGTCTGCGCCAGGAACCAGACCTCTTCGGGGACGTCATTGCCCCCCGAGGGCTGCACGGTGTGCGCAATACCGTGGGTCCAGACGGATCCGTTCGCGAGAGCCGACAGCCCCAAGTAGACGACGGCGACCGCCGCCGTGATCACCCACCCGCGGCGCACCCCCGAGGCGTGGCGAGGAGTGCCGTCCGGTGGTGTCACGGCCATGTCGGGCAGGACCGTGACCGCGTCACTCATGGCAGGCCCGCAGACGACCGGACGGAAGTCGCCCGCATTGCTGCGCAAGGTAGCAGCCGCGGCAAACCGACGGCGGCCGATCGGCTTGTCCTCTCACCGCCCCGTCATCGCCCGCCGTTCGACAGGAGCGCGTGACGCCAGGGATTAGATGAAGCTGAAGTCCGGTACCCCGGAGCTGATCCCCTTGAAGAGATCGCCCTTGGCGGCAATCAGCTCCTCGGGCGTCCAGGCGGCATCGCGGGTGACCTGGCCGGCCGCCTTGAAGGCGCTCATGGCGTAGATGTTGCCGCCGAAGACGACCAGGATCTGCCCGGTGATGTCGGCCGAGGCCGGCGCAGCCAGGAAGGCGGCCACGTTGGCGATGTTCTTGGGGTCCCAGGCGTCGAAGCCGCCCTCGCCGGCGCTCATGCCGTCCCCGCCGAAGATGGTTTCGGTCATCCGAGTGCGGGCGCGCGGGGCGATGGCGTTGGACGTGACGCCGTAGCGGCCGAGCTCACGTGCTTCCACCCAGGTGAGGGCGGCGATGCCCGCCTTGGCGGCCGCGTAGTTGGCCTGCCCGGCGTTGCCGTAGAGCCCCGCCTCCGACGAGGTGTTGATGATGCGCCCGGTGACGTCCTCGCCGGACTTGGCCCGGTTGCGCCAGTAGACGGCAGCATGGTGCGTGGCGGCGAAGTGACCCTTGAGGTGGACGCGGATCACGTCGTCCCAGTCCGACTCGTCCATGTTGAAGGACATCTTGTCGCGGAGGATGCCGGCGTTGTTCACCAGGATGTCCAACGAGCCGAAGGTGTCGATCGCCTGGTCCACGACGTTCTTGCCACCGGCCCATGTGCTGATGTCGTCGCCGTTCACCGCCGCCTCGCCGCCCCGCTCCTTGATGAGCGCGACGACCTCGTCGGCGGGGTGGGCGTCCTGCGAGCTCTCGCCGTGCAGCCCGGCTCCGACGTCGTTGACGATGACCCGCGCTCCCTCACCGGCGAGGACCAGAGCCTCTTCGCGTCCGATGCCTCGTCCTGCGCCGGTGACGACCGCCACCTTGCCGTCGAGCAATCCCATGGTGCTGCCTCCCTGTTTCGGTCAGTGCGCCCAGCCGGCCGCCCCGGCGAGGGAGGGCCTGGCGGCGGGGCCGAAGGCCGCCGCGACGCGCCAGCAGTGTGGCCGATGGGCTCCTTCAGGGGCAAAACCGGGTCAGCGACTCGGCGGTGACCAGGTTGATCAGTGCCACCGTCTCGCTCCGGGCTCGGGCCTTGCCGAAGCGGGCGCTCAGGCTGACCACCTCCAGGCCGGCAGGGGGCGAGGCCAGCACCGAGGCGTCTGCTCCACCCACGATGCACAGGACCGGCAGCGGGTTCCCGGCCCGCTCTCCACCGCGAGCCAGTTCCAGGATGCCCCCCGGCACCTTGCCGTGGAACGACGGAGGATCGAGATGCCCCTCGCCCGTGAGCACGAGATCCGCCCGCTCCAGACGGCCGGCGAGGCCCACCAGCCCGGCCACGAAGCCGAAGCCGGGTTCGATGCGTGCGCCCAGGGCGACCAGGCCCCCGGCCAGTCCACCGGCCGCACCGCCGCCCGGGACAGCGGTGACGTCGACGCCGGTCTCGCGCCGGTAGCGGGCCGCCACCTCGACGAGGCGGCGGCCCAGATCGACGACCTGTGGGGCCGAAGCGCCCTTCTGCGGACCGAAGACGGCGGCAGCGTCGCCGAAGCGCGTCGTCACGTCACAGGCCACGACCATCTCAATCCCTGCGAGCGCGGCGGGCGAGCCGACGGCCTCGTAGGCACCGAGGCCGCCATCGGTCGTGGAGGACCCACCGCAGCCGATGACGATGCGCTCCGCCCCCGCGGCGCGGGCGGCCAACAGGAGTTGGCCCACGCCCGTGGTGCCGGCACGCACCGGCTCGTCACCACGCGGCCTGGGCAGCAGGGCACGGCCGGCGGCGCGGGACATCTCAATGACGGCCGTGAGGGGTTCGTCCCCCGCCCCGCCCAGCAGGCGCCACTCGGCCTCGACCGGCGCCCCGAGCGGGCCCGTCACGGTGGTCGTCTGCGGTGTGCCGCCCAGAACCAGGAGCAGGCCCTCGCCCCCGTCGGACATGGGGACCTCGTCGGCGGTCCACCCGGCCGCCCGGGCTGCGTCCGCCATGGCCGCCGCCACCTCGTCGGCCGATACCGTGCCCCGGAATTTGTCCGGGGCGGCGACCAGGTGGGGCACGCCGATGAAGCTACCGGGTGCGATGGCGGTGGACTGACGGTGGGGGCGAGAGTGCGGGCGAGAGGATTTGAACCTCCACCCCCTTTCGGGGACCGGGACCTAAACCCGGCGCGTCTGCCGATTCCGCCACGCCCGCAGCGGCCCCGCCATGCGGGTGAACTGGGAGTGTACGGCGGTGTGCCTCCGGGCGCCCCCTCCGGCCGCTAGCCTCGTCGCCATGGTCAACGCATCTCAAACCCCTCTCATCACGGCTGCCGGGGCCGATCTGGAGTCAGGCGGGCGGGTTTTCCAGCAGCTCCTCAAGGAACGCATCGTCTTCATCGGCAGCGCGATCGACCAGGTCACGGCCAACCTGGTCTGTGCCCAGCTGGTCCTTCTGGAAGCCGAGGACGCCGAGAAGGACATTTCGCTCTACATCAATTCGCCGGGTGGCTCGGTCACCGACGGCCTGGCCATCTACGACACCATGCAATACGTGCAGCCCGATGTCTCGACCATTTGCGTCGGGCTGGCGGCCAGCATGGGGCAGTTCCTCCTCTGCGCCGGTGCCCCGGGCAAGCGCTACGCACTGCCGCATTCGCGGATCCTGATGCACCAGCCGTCGGGGTCCATGCAGGGGCAGGCGGCCGACATCGCCATTCAGGCGGAGCAGATCATCTACCTCAAGCGCATGATGGCGGAGCGCATCGCCTTCCACACCGGTCAGCCCCTGGAGCGGATTGAGGCGGACTCCGACCGCGACCGTTGGTTCACCGCAGACGAGGCGTGTGAGTACGGCTTCATCGACAGGGTCATCGACCGGTCGACGGCCACTGCGGCGGCAGGAAACAAATAAGCGTGGCGGTGGACGTCCCGGCCGCGTCGTCGGGGGCAGGCCCGAGCGTCGACGACGTCGCCGAGCAGAGGGTGCCGGACCGGTCGCCCATGGCTTCCGAAGCCATGGGCCTCGGCGCCCGCGAGGCCCGGCGTGGGTCGGTCACGCGCGTCGTCACGCCCACCGTCGGCGTGCGCAAGCGGCTCCGTGAGATCTGGCTTTCGCGCGAGCTACTGATCTACCTGGTCCGCACGGAAATCAAGGTCAAGTACAAGAACTCGGTCCTCGGACTGGTGTGGTCCATGGTGGCTCCCGCCATGACGCTGGCCATCTACTTCTTCGTCTTCTCCGTCGTGCTCGACAACAAGATGCCGAACTTCGTCATCTACCTCTTTGCCGGTTTGTTGTTGTGGAATCTCTTCTCGCTGGGCGTGCTCACCGGCACCGGGGTCGTGGTGAACAACGCCGGCATCGTGAAGAAGGTCTCCTTCCCCCGTGAGATCCTGGCTCTGGCCGCCGTGGGCTCGGCCTGCGTCTTCTTCTTCTTCCAGGCGATCGTCATGGTCATCTTCATGGTGGTCCTGCGCGCCCCGCCGGACGTGGCCTATTTCCCCCTCCTCGTCGTGGCGCTGCTCGCCGGGGTGATCCTCGCCTCGGGGCTGGCCGTGCTGCTCTCCTCCATCAACGTGTACCTGCGGGACACCCAGCACCTCATTGAGGTGATCCTCACCGCGTGGTTCTGGGCCTGCCCGATCGTGTACTCGTACCAGACGGTCGAAGCCAAGCTCGGTCCCCGGCACCTGTCGTGGGTCTACCTGGCTAATCCGATGACGCCGCTCGTCCTGGTCTTCCAGCGCTGCCTCTACAACAAGCCGACTGCGGTCATCAGCGGCACTCTGACGGTGATATTGCCCCAGCACGGGTACCTCTGGTACTCGGCGCTGGTCGGCATCGTCCTCGTGCTCGGGATTGTGCTGTTCCTCGTCGCCCTGGCTGTCTTCGGCCGGCTCGAGGGCAATTTCGCCGAGGAGCTCTGATCGCGTGAGCGACTTCGCCGTCGACGTGCGCGACGTCTCCAAGCGCTTCCGGCTGGCCCACGGCCAGTACAAGACCGTCAAGGAGCGCCTGATCCACGGCGGCAAGCGCAAGTCCACAGAGGACTTCTGGGCTCTCGACGGGGTGTCGCTTACCGTCAAGGAGGGGGAGACGGTCGGGATCTTGGGCCGCAACGGCTCGGGCAAGTCCACTCTGCTCAAGTGCATCTGCGGAGTCCTACAGCCCACCTCCGGCGAGGTCGCGGTGCGGGGCAAGCTGGCCGGCCTGCTGGAGCTGGGCGCCGGCTTCCAGCAGGACCTGACCGGTCGGGAGAACATCTACCTCAACGGCTCGTTGATGGGGATGGCCAAACGGGACGTCGACAAGGTCTTCGATGCCATCGTGGACTTCTCCGAGTTGGAGGAGTTCATCGACGGCCCGGTGAAGTTCTATTCCTCCGGCATGTACGTCCGGCTCGGCTTCGCGGTTGCCGTCAACATGGACCCCGATGTCCTGGTGATCGACGAGGTCCTCGCCGTCGGAGACGAGCGTTTCCAGCGCAAGTGCATCGGAAGGGTCAAGGAGTTCCAGAAAGAAGGGCGGACCATCCTTTTGGTGACCCACGCGGCCGACACCGTGCGCAGCATCTGCGACCGGGGCGTGGTGCTCAGTCACGGCCACCTGGTGGGCGAGGGTGAGCCCGGCGAGGCCACCCGTATCTTCCGTGAGGGCCTCATGGCCGAGGGTGCCGGTATGGCGGTGGCCGATCCCACGCTGGTCGCCGTCCCCGCCGTCCCGACGAGCGTGAGTGCGGACTCCGTGCCCGATGACGAGCGACCCGTACGCTTCCGCTCCGTGCACCGCGTGTACTCGGGCGACAACACGGTGCCCTACATGAGCACCGGCGACGACCTGACCATCCGGGTTGAGTTCGAAGCACTGCACCCGACCCCCGACGTGGTCTTCTCGCTCGAGGTCCGCGACATCGACAACAACTTGGTGATGCGCACCGATACGTCCATCATCGGCATGGTCATCGACGCCCCGCGTGGGGTCAGCGTGATGCACTTCGGGATCGTGAAGATGCCCCTCCTCGACGGCAAGTTCAGCTTCGCCATGGGCATTCAGAGTCGTGACGGCCTCCTCTACGACTGGCAGGAGAACGCCGGGACGTTCGCGGTGATGTACCCCGGGAAGGCTGCTGGAATCATGCGCATGGACGTGCACGCGGCCCTCATCTCGACCGAGAGTGAACTCGACTCGTCTGCCGCGCTGGCCTAGCCCGGCCGCGGCAGACTTGCACCATGAGTGACACGGGAGTGACGCTGCCCGAGGACCCGCAGGCTTATGTCGACCAGGTCATGGCCGAGATCGCGGAAGAGGTCAAGGTGCGGCGCGCCTCCGGAGACCTGCCGCCCAAGCTCGAGCGCGAGCTGGACGAGTTGTTCCTCGCCCATTCACCGGTGGCCGGCCGCGGCGGCGACCTGGGAGACGCGCTGCGCATGGTCGATGCCGCCACGTTCATCGACCCCGTGGTGCCCGTGGAATCCGAGCGGGCGGCGGGAGCCGTGGTCAAGAAGGGGATGCGTTCCCTGCTCCTCTGGTACGTCGGATGGCTGACCCACCAGATGAGCCAGTCGGCGTCCGCGGTCAGCCGCGCCCTGCACATTGTGGACGATCGCCTCGGGGAGCTCGAGCGTCAGGTGGAGGGCCAGCGCGTGCCGGCCGCCGGGGTGGTCGAGTTCCCCGAACTCCAGCGTGCCGACGCCTGGTGGGTCGAGCCGGCCGTCGTGGCCGTCACCAAGACACCGGGGCGCATTCTGCATGCGGCCTGCGGTGAGGGGTGGCTGGTGCGGCGCCTGGTGGCCGCCGGCGGGGATGCCTATGGGGTCGACCCCCGGGCCGGCGCCATCGACACTTCGGAACAGGGCGCCCTCGACCTGCGCAGCGAACCCGTGGGGGCGCACCTACGGGCCGTGGCCGCGGCTGGCTTGGGTGCCATTGTGCTGAGTGGCACGGTCGAGGGCATGGCGGCGGCCGAACGCAGCCAACTGCTGGCGGCCATCGGGACCAGCCTGGCCCCCGGGGGGACGCTGGTGGTCCATTCGGTGAGCCGGCAGGCGTGGGAAGCGGTGGATGCTCCGCCCGAGACCGACCTGGCGGCCGGCCGGCCGCTGCGACCCGAGGCGTGGTGCATCCTGCTCGAGCAGAGCGGCTACGAGGCCACGGCGCAGCCAGGACCCGGCGGCGCCGACTATCTCGTTACGGCGGTCCGCTCCGCCATCACGTCACCGTACGCACCCGCGGAGCGGTGAGCGCTGCCGCCGGGGGCCCGGTGGCCGTGCATCAGTTCATCGCCACCCTCAACCCGCACGACGCCACAGGGACACATGCGCTGCGGCTGCGTGACGCGTTGCGCGCCGCCGGATGGCATTCGGAGATCTTCGCCGAGGCGATCCACGACGACCTGGCCCCCGATGCATTCAAGCACTGGATGTACCCCGAGCATGCCGCTGCGGGGGACGTGGCGATCTACCAGTTCACGACCTCTTCCGCCGTCGCCGGCTACCTGGCGGAGCAGGGCATGCCGCTGATTCTGGACTTCCACAACTTCACCGGGCCGGAATACTTCGCCGGGTGGGAGGCGCAGAGCGTGGCGCGCGCCACGGCGGCCGCCGACGAGTTGGCGCTCCTCGCCCCGCGGGCGCTCCTCGGGCTGGCCAAGAGCCGGTTCAGCGAGGAGGAGTTGCGGCGGGCCGGCTGCGGGCGCACCGTTGTGCTGCCCGTACTGGCGGACTACGGACGCGTCACCGCCGCCCCCGACCCCCGGGTCCGGGCAGAGCTGGCCGCCCTCCGGGAGGGGGGTGGCGCCGACTTCCTGTTCGTGGGACGGATCGCGCCGTCCAAGGCCCAGCACGAGCTGGTCAAGGCGCTGTGGGCCTACCGCCGGCTCTACGACCCGAAGGCCCGTCTGCACCTTGTCGGCGGCACGTCGAGCTTCGAGTACACCAAGGCCCTGCAGGACTTCGTGCACGACCTGGGCCTGTCCGCCGCGGTGCGCCTGCCCGGTGAGGTGTCCGACGCCGCCCTGGCCGCCTATTTCGCCGACGCCGAGGCCTACCTCTCGCTGTCGGCCCACGAGGGTTTCGGTGTCCCGCTCGTGGAGGCCATGGTGGCGGGAGTACCGATCGTCACACGCCCGGCGGGAGCGGTGTCCGACACCGTGGCCGATGCGGCGCTGGTGCTGGCCGCCGCCGACCCTTCCTACGTGGCGGCGGCCCTGCACCGGGTGTGCACGGACGAGCGCCTGCGTTCCACGCTGACGGCGGCGGGGACGCGTCGGGCGGCCGAGCTCTCCGGAGACCTCGCCGTCCGTATGGTCGAGGCCGTCGCGACGGTGGTGCATCGACCGTGAGCAGAAAAGTGGCCTTTGTCACCCCACGCTACGGGCCGCAGATCATGGGTGGTGCCGAGACCGCGGTGCGCCAACTGGCCGAGCACCTCTGCGCCCTGACGGACTGGGAGGCCGAGGTGCACACGACCTGTGCGCTCGATGCCATCACGTGGGACGACGTGCTCAAGCCGGGTACGACTGTGATCAACGGTGTCACCGTGCACCGCCACCCGTCGGTGCACGGCCGGCTGCCCGACTTCTACGGTCTCGACGGGATGGTCCGTCTGGCCCCTCGCCTGGCGACGCGAGAGCAGGGAGAGCGGTGGGTCGACTACAACGGTCCGGTCTCGACCGAGTTGGTCGACGCCGTCGTGGCGTCGGACGCCGACGTTGTGGCCTTCTCGCCGTACCTCTATCACCCCACGGTGGCGGCCATCGGCAAGGTGCGGGTGCCGGCGGTGTTCCACCCGGCGGCGCACGACGAGCCGGCCCTCTACCTCTCGGTGTTCCGCGGCACCTTCGGGGACGCCGACGCCTTCTGCTTCTACACGGCGTCGGAGCGGACACTGGTCGAGCGGATGTACGCCGTGGCCGAGCGTCCCCAGATTGTGCTCGGCCTGGGCGTCGGCGAGTCCGAGGGCGCCGGCCGGCCCGGCCGTGAGGTGCTCGGGCTCGGGGACCGCCCGTACATCGTCAGCGTCGGGCGGGTGGACGAGCACAAGGGCTCCAAAATGCTGGCCTCGTACTTCGCCACGTACAAGGAGCGGCACCCCGGGCCCTTGGCTCTGGTACTGGTCGGGCCCGTCTCCTACGAACTGCCGCCGCATCCGGACATCGTCGTGACGGGCGCCGTCAGCGAGGCCGACAAGTGGGACATCATGCGCGACGCCCTCGTGTCGGTGTCGCCGTCGGCGCTCGAGTCGTTCTCCCTCGTGGTCATTGAGGCCTGGGTCGAGCAGTTGCCGGTCCTGGTGAACGGCGCCTGCGGGCCGACCCGGGAGCACTGCGAGCGCTCGGGCGGGGGATTGTGGTTCACCTCGTACCCCGAGTTCGAGGCTGTGCTCCGGCGGCTGGTGTCCGACACGGCGCTGCGGGGCGAGCTGGGGAGGCGGGGGCGGGTCTTCGTCGACCGGCACTTCCGCTGGCCCGTGTTGGTCAAGCGCTACGACGAGTTCCTCACCGCCGTGGTGCAGCGGGGCAGGGGCACGCCCGGGCTGTTCTGAGGCGGGCGTGCGGCCTCGGTCAGAAGACCGGGCGGCCCACCACGGTGTACATGGGCTGGTCGATGGCATCGCTCCCGATGTCGTGGGCCAGATGGTGTCGCTGGGCGTGCAGGGTCGTCTCGGTCTGCCCGAAACCGAGCCGGGCCAGCATGGAGACGACGGCGCCGGGATAGATCGACCACCAGTTGGTCAGGTGGTGCTCGGCGGAGGGGGAGAAACGCATGATGTTGGTCTCCGGCGGGTCGAGGTCGTCCTGCAGCGGTTCGGTGACGATCATCGTCTCCGTCGTCCGCCGGGCCGCCTGCGAGAGCGCACCCCACGGCTCGCGCAGGTGCAACAGGATGGCCCCGACCACGGTGATGTCGAAGGTCCCGAGATCAGCCGGCATGTCGTAGATGTTCCCCTGGACGAACTTGGCCGACGAGCCCAGCGTCCGGTGCAGGTGCCACCAGCCGTCGTGGTTGCGGTCGATGGTCTCCTGCATGACGCGCAGCCGTTCGAGAAACTGGTCCTCGCCTTTGACCGGAAGCGTGTCGATGGACACGTCGAAACCCGCTTCGAAGGAGACCACCTCGGCTCCCATCCGCTCCATGTAGAAGGTCAGCGCGCCGGTGGCGGGCCCGAGCTCCAGGACGCGCTTGCCGGCGAGGTCCACGCCACCGAGATAGTCGGTCTCGTGGCCGCGCAGATCCCAGACGCCGGGCAGGACCGTGCCGTCGGGCAGTTCGAAGGCGTGGTACCAGACGAAATCAGTGAGGTCCGCGCCCTCGCGACGCGTGGACAGCGCGGCTTGAAAAGCCGGGTCGAGCTGACCCAGGTAGTCGTGGGGCGGGTAGGAGGGAAGCAGCGGCCCCCTCGGTGGTGCGGCCATGGCCGCGGGGCTCGGCGAGGCGGAGGACCCGCCCTCGGTGTCACGGCGCCGGAACATGGGCCGTCACTCTAGGCCAGGCGCCCGGGGTCTCCTGGTGGCACGGGGGGCCGGGACGGTCGTCAGAAGCCGTCCATGCCGACCATCGGCCGATTCAGGTGCTGCCCGCCCATAGAGCCACGGAACGGCGCGTCGCCGTAACTGAAGATGCCACCGTCGGACGCCACGAACCAGTAGCCCTGTCCGTCACTGGTGGACTGCATTGCCACCACGGGCTGGTTGAGCTGGATCGCACCGGTGGAGCCGAAGAATGGTGCGCCGAAGGCGAAGATGCCGCCGTCGGACCCCACGAGCCAGTAGCCGCCCGTCACCGGGTCCGGCGTGATTCCCACGATGGAACCATTGAGATGGAGGCCCAGGGAGGGGATGTCGCCAGCCGGGGTGGCGTCCCCGTAGGAGAACACCCGGCCCGTCGAACTCACCTCCCAGTACCCCCGGCCGTCGGGCGTCGTCGCCATGCCGACGATGTCCTGTCCGGGGACGGAGGCGGCGGAACCGTAGAACTGGGCGTCGCCGTAGGAGAAAATCCCGCCATCGGACGCCACCAGCCAGTAACCTCTGCCGTCAGGGGTGGCCGCCATGCCGACCACGGGTGCGTTGAGGGTGAGCGACCCGGTCGAGCCGTAGAAGCCTGCGTTGCCGTACGAGAAGATCCCGCCGTCCGACGCCACCAGCCAGTACCCCCCTTGTCCGGGGACGGCGGCCAATCCGACCACGGGTTTGTTGAGGGCCGTGCTCCCGGTGCTCCCGCAGAAGTCCTGGCCGAACGCGAAGATCCCGCCGTCGGAGGCGACCGTGAGGTAGCCGTTCTGCGCT
>Ga0302154_10000898_pt1 | contig 25896 bp, 22 predicted proteins | sample I_Bog_N2_3_FD_193507 | JGI IMG/M metagenome (GOLD analysis project Ga0302154, IMG submission 193507) | Peat permafrost microbial communities from Stordalen Mire near Abisko, Sweden - I_Bog_N2_3 | ecosystem: Environmental > Terrestrial > Soil > Wetlands > Peat | place: Sweden: Abisko, Stordalen... | reverse complement strand
GCTGCGCATCAACGGCAGGTGCGTCGTGATCGGCGACGGCATCAAGGCGCCGAAGTGCGGCCGCAAGATGCCGGCGGTCAAACTCCTGCATCAGCAGTCCGAGTCGAACACCAAGCCAGAATACATTATGGGACATTCGTTGCAGGCCGTCAGCCTGCTCGTTCAGGCCGCCAACAGCTTCTTCGCCGTGCCGCTCGCCATGCGCATCCACGAGGGACTCGTCTGGTCCAACCGCGACCGCCGCACCTTGCTCGACAAGATGCTCGCGCTGCTCGGCGTCGTCGCCATCGCAGAACCCTGCTACTTCGTAGCCGACGCCTACTATGCGGCGCACAAGATCGTCGCCGGCCTGCTCGAACGGAACAATCACCTGGTCACGCGGGTGAAGTCCAACGCCGTCGCCTACACCCTCCATCAGCAGCGCGGTCCGCGCAACAGGGGCAGACCCAGAATCTATGGCCGCAAGATCAAGGTCAGCTCCCTACTGGAAGACCCCAAGGGCCTCCAACAGGCCCAAAGTCCCGTCTACGGCGAGCGCCACGTGGTCATCCAATATCAGATCCGCGACCTGCTGTGGCGCCCGGCCGGCCGCCTCGTGCGCTTCGTGGCCGTCATCCATCCCACCAGAGGCTCGTGCCTCCTGATGTGCACCGACACTTCCTTGGCGGCCATTGAGATCGTTCGCCTCTATGGCTTGCGCTTCAAGATCGAACATACGTTCAAGCAGGCGGTGCGGCTGATCGGCGCGTTCAGCTACCACTTCTGGATGTCCGAAATGAAGCCGACGCGCCGCCGCGGCGGCAACCAGCATCTCCATCGCGCGTCGCCCGAATACCGCGACGCCGTCAGGCGCAAGCTGCACGCCTACCACGTCTTCATCCAGGCAGCCGTCGTCTGCCAGGGACTGCTTCAGTACCTGGCCGTAGCCTTCCCGCAGCGTGTCTGGGACGCCTTCGGCTCCTGGCTGCGCACCATCCGGCCCGGCATCCCGCCCTCGGAGTTCGTCGTCGCCAACGCCCTGCGCCAGAGCCTGCCGGAATTTCTCCTGAATGCCGCTTCAGCCAACATCTTCGCGAAATTCGTCAGAGAACGACAGGACGCCAATAAAATGGAGCCATTCCGGCTCGCCTCCTGAGCGCAGTCCAGGCAGAACCCTGGACTCACGAGCTATGTCGTCACCCCCAGATGGAGGACGATGGGTCGGGCCCCCGATCCCGACGAGGTGAAGCTCGACGTCGCCAACATTAATCTTGGAGAGGGTCGTCTGCTGATTGCCTCCGCGCGACGACGATGTTCTCTTTCGTCATGGCCCTGCGGCAGCAGCTGACAACATTTTCCATTTCCATGACTTCAGGCGTCCCGATTGTTGCTGCCGCGCGTCGGTGTCTGTGCTGGGTTGGCTGCGGGAGCATAGAGCGGAGAGGTAGCTGCGACCAGCGCGTATATCGGCCGCGTCGGCACGAGCCCGACGACAACAGCGCCGGCAGCGGCGTGACGACGCCGAACGGCATCATCTGATACGAGAGGCGCCGCTATCTGATATGACGAGGCGTCGGTCGCATAACGTCCCCGTGTGAAGGCGTCAGTCAAAGCGAACTTCCCCAACGTTGGCTGCCTTCAGCCCAGCGTCCAGGGTCGTGACATTTGCCGCCATGTCCGCTTCTCCCTTCCCGTAGGCAATTGCTTCGATTATGACCTCATTACAAGATCTACGTTATCGGGGATGGAAATGAGCGGGAACGAGAAACGTCGCGCCGGACGTCATTTTCTTCAAATTCCCGGTCCGAGCCCCGTGCCCGAGCGGATTATGCGCGCGATGGCGATGCCAGTGATCGATCACCGAGGGCCGGAGTTTCAAAGGCTCGGTCGCCGGGTTCTTGAGAAGCTGAAATTCGTTTTCAAGACGAGCGGCCGCGTGTTCATCTATCCCGCTTCGGGCACGGGCGCCTGGGAGGCCGCGCTCGCCAATCTATTTGCCTCCGGCACCCATATTCTTATGTACGAGACGGGACATTTCGCGACGCTTTGGAAGACGCTGGCGGAGCGCTTGCGCCTGCAACCCGAATATATCGCCGCCGACTGGCGCGATGGCGTCGATCCCGTGCGCATCGAAGCGCGGCTGCGCGAGGACGTCTCGCATAGTATCCAGGCCGTCTGCGTCGTGCACAACGAGACCTCCACGGGCGTCACATCCCGAATCCAAGAGGTCCGGAGAGCGATCGACGCGGCGGGACATCCCGCTCTTCTGGTCGTCGACAGCGTGTCCGGTATCGGCTGCGCAGATTTCCGACAGGACGAATGGGGCGTCGATGTCTGTGTAGCCGGCTCACAGAAGGGCCTGATGTTGCCGCCAGGGCTCGGCCTGAACGCGGTGAGCGAGAAGGCGCTGGCGTTTGCGCGCAGAGCCGGGACAGCCAAGTCTTTCTGGTCCTGGGAGGAGATGATCCCTCATAATGATCGAGGCTTCTTCCCCTCGACGCCGGCCACGAACCTGCTCTATGCCCTCGATGTCGGGCTCGACATGATGGAGGAGGAGGGTCTCGAAGCGATTTTTGCACGCCACCATCGACATGCCGAGGCGACGCGGCGGGCCGTAGAGGGCTGGGGCCTGGACGTGGTCTGCCGAAATCCCGCGCTGCATTCGCCGGTGCTGACCGGCGTGCTGATGCCCGAAGGCTACGACGCCGATCGCTTGCGCCAGATCGCACTCGAACAGTTCGACATGTCCCTCGGCATGGGGCTCGGCAAGCTCAGCGGCAAAGCGTTCCGCATAGGACATCTCGGCGACATCAATGATCTGACGCTTCTGGGCGCGCTGGCGGGAGTGGAAATGGCGCTGGGCCTGTCCGGGGCGCCGCATCAACCCGGCGGCGTCGGAGCTGCGATGGCCTATCTGCGAGACACAGCAAGGCCCACCCCTGACATCGACATCCGCGGAGCGTCATAGCGTGCTGAAACTCTTCAAGGCGACGAATGGTCCGCTTTCGTTGGCCGCCGATCTTGCCCGATGCAACCTAGCCGATCGCGCCATGGCGCTACGACAACTTCACGATGGTGGAAGCCGCCATGCCAGAACGCCTGGCCACAGAACGTAACCGGGGCAAATTGCCGGGCACGGCTGGTCGGCCCTTATGCGGGCGCGGGTCTGACGAGAGATTCGAGGGGCGGGATTTTGGGACCTGGGATACCCAGCCGATCGCCGATGAAGTGGTAGAAAGACAGGCCCAGTTTCCTACAGGTCTTGTAGAGGCCGAGCATGACGTCTCGCGCCTCTCGGCCCCTTTCGCTGACGGTTCCGCCGGAGATTTTTCGCTTCATGACATAGGCGCGGATGTCGTATTCGGTCACGTTTGTGTTGAGCGGGATTTCCGGCCGATCGAGCACGAGCAGGAGTTTGGCCTTGTTACGAAACAATCGTCGGAGAAGACTGTCCAGAGTTGCGTAGCCGGTCCTGGCGCGCTTGAAAATCCGGTCGAAACGCGCGCGCAAGACTTCGGCGCGCTCGGGGCTGGGCGCGAGCTTGTATTCCTTCAAGGATTCATAAAGCCACCAGATCATGCGTTTGGCGACCTCGATGGCGTTGCGCTGTTTGTCGTTGGCGGGGACCAGCTTGTGGACGAGGCGCTCGGCGTGAACCCAGCACAGGGCGTTCAAGCCGACCCTGAATTGGCCTGCGTCGTCGGAAACGATCACCGTGTTCGACAGGAAGCCCCGATGTCGGATCGCGCCCCACAGCGCGCCTTCGGTGGCGATCAGGACCGGATCCGGAGTGACTTTCATCTCGTTGAGGCCGAGCCCGTTCAGACAAGTCTCCCATTCTTCACGAGAGGCGAAGACGCGATCCTCGAAGACGCGGAATTTGTCGATCACGATCCGCGGCAGCGCGCGTTCTTCCATGTATTCCAGCGCGGCCTGATTGATCACGTAGAGCGAGGATCCCCCGCAGAGCCGCGACAGGAACGCCAGCCGCGACTTGCTCCGGCCCGTGCGGAACACGCAAAAGCGATCCGAGCCGATCTGCGTGGCGTAGCCGTTCTTGCCAGCATGACGGGCGCCCGTGTCGTCGACCGTCACATAATCGCCCACGAGGCCGGCCTTCAGCACGGCCTCGTCTTCGTCGCGGAATATTTCGAGTTTGGTCGTCAACAGGCGAACCACCTGCCGTTTCGAAATCACAACCCCCATGTCGTTGAGCAACACCAGGATGCGCTCGCACGTCATCTGTCCTTGCGTGTTGAGCATCAATATCAAGCGATGCAAGTTCGGGCCATAACCGCCGACGATCCCGGGAGCCAAATCGGCAACGACCGCCGCGCCGTCCGGCGTCTCCCACCGCTCGCGACGATAGAGCGTCGCCGTCGGGCTCAGGCTCAAGTCCTGAACCACGATGTCCTCGTATCCCTTGTGGCGCGAACCCTCGGGCGCATTCGCCTTGACCACGATCGTATCGCTGATCGTCAACTTGTCCAATTGGCTCCCGCGCCGGCGCGTCGAGCGAGGGCCCTTCTTGCCGGCCGCCCCAGGCGTCGCGCCTTGTTGCGTCGCCTTCTCCATCCCGGAGGCTTTGAACGGCGGGCGAGGCGGCAATTTCTTCAGCCGCGCCAGTTCGTCCTTGACGATCTGATGCTCGGCGCGGAGCTTGGCCAGCGCGACCTTCAGCGTCTCGTTCTCGACGCGAAGTTCGACAACCACGCTGACCAGATCGCGCACCAGGCGGATCAAGTCCGGGGCAGACAAGTGTTCGATCGAATCAGTCGCCTCGGGGTCCATCGACCGCGTAAGAATCACACTTTCTTAACTTTGACTCCCCCCGCACCGAATCTTTTTATCGCCGCCGCCCGGGAATTTGCCCCGGTTACCACAGAACGACAATTCTCACCCACCGCCGAAGCTGCCACGACATGTACGTGAGATCTTTGGAAAGAGGTTGCGCCATGAGATACTGACCTCCCACCCAGCCGGCATCTTGAATTACGATCACAGGAAAAGGGGATGCATCCCGAATCTAGTTAACTGTGAACCGCTCTAGCGGATGGAAACTCGATTTTTTGCTCAGGCCGGCAGCAGGGCCAATCTTGTAACCGAAGTTGGCGCAGTTTCGGCTAGGTAGAGATTGCCAAGCTGATCCCCAGCGATACCGTGTGCGCCATTCAACGATGGCCGACACCTGCCCAGCCGCTGGCCGTTCGAGGCGAAACGTGTGAGGCTTGGCAGTTGATCTGCGACGAGGAACGTACCGTCGTTCTGTTCCAATATATCCATAGGACGACTAAGGCCGCCCCAAATCTGAAGTGTTGCGCCGTGTCGATCGAAGACCTGCACGCGATCGTTCTCTCGATCGCAGACGAGCAACCGGCCGCCGCGGTCCGCAACGATCGAATGGGGCGTCATAAATTCCCCCGCTCCGTGTCCGACTTCGCCGAAGCTTCCAATATGCTCGCCAACGGCGCTGAAACGATGAATTCGCGCGTTGCCATATCCATCAGCGACGTAAATTTCGCCGTCCACGGCAATCGCGGCCTTTGTTGGATGGTTGAATGGCGCGCGCCAATGGGGGACATGGCGTTCTCCGAGCGACGAGAGCCAAACGCCATCTGAGGAGAAGCATAAGATCTGATGCGCGTCGCGGTCGGCGATCCATACCCGATCGAGATGGTCGATTGTGACTCCGTGCGGATCGAACAAACGCCCTTCACCATATCGGAACAAGAATCGTCCGTCGCCGGCAAACACGATAACCGGAATCCCGCCGCGGCGTAGAACGTGCAAGCGTCCATATCTGTCGACCGCAACCTGACTGATCCGCGTGGGCAAGTCATCGGCGGGCGCATCACCCCAGTCGCGCTCGACTTCGTAGAGGCTTCCAGCCAGGACGACGCGCCCCATTTCGTTGAACGCATTACGCATTGGGGGCAACCGCTTCACGATCTTCGAGAAACGTCGACCTCTGCCCGTGGATGCGCTCTAGCCACCCCGCCGCCCTTATGAGACCGAAATCGTCGCCGATCCGGCCGACGAGTTGAACGCCAATCGGCATGCCGCGGTCGCCCCGAAGAAGCGGCAACGTGATCGCGGGCGCTCCTATGAGAGTCCAGATTGTCGAGAAGATCGGATTGCCGGCGCCTTCGGCAAAAAGCGGCGCCACGCCCACCGCCGACAAAGTGACGATCGCCTCGTAGCGGGCGGCCATCCAATCAAACTCCGACTTCAGCCGATCGCGAGACTCGCAAGCTTCGATGAATTCTGCCTCGGAAACAGCCTGCCCTTGCTTGATGATGCGGACGAGGACATCGGACATCTCTCCGCCCGCGCGCAGAAAGTCGTCACGATAGGCCCGCGCGACGCCGTGGCACATGATGCGGCTCAGCGCCTCCTCCGCCGCGGCAAATTCCTCAGGCATGTCAATCGTCTCGATCAGGTCGCCGAGTTCGCCTACGAAGCTCTCCATCGCTTTCCGCGCTTCCAAATCGGCGCGATTCCAAAAGGGGCCGCGGACGAAGGCGAGCTTCGGCGGCGGACCAGCGGCAAGCGCCGCCTCGGTCAGTCCTCGCGAAGAAGGATCAATCGTCAGGGGGGCATCCGCGTAGCGACCGGTCATCGCCTCGGCCACGAGCGCCGCATCGCCGACGTCGCGCGCCATGATTCCAGGCTGGTCGAGTAGATTCGACTGCTGCAATATGCCTTGGCGCGGCAACAGGCCGAAGCTCGGCTTATATCCGACCACGCCGCAAAACGAGGCGGGGCGGATTATGGAACCGTTGGTCTGGGTCCCTAGCGCCACCGGAGCCATACCGGCCGCAACCGCGGCGGCCGAACCGCTCGACGAGCCGCCGGGAGTCCTTGCGGGATCATGCGGATTGCGCGTTGGACCCGGTGAATAAACGGCGAGTTCCGCTGTAACGGTCTTTCCGAGAACGATCGCTCCGGCTTCCCGCAACCGAGCGACAAGTACAGCGTCCTTTTCCGGCCTCCGGCCCTTATGAATTGGGGTTCCGAACTCTGTCGGCATGTCGAATGTGTCGATGATATCTTTGACGCCTATGGGAAGCCCGTGCAAAGCTCCGATCGGTGATCCCGCAGCCAAAGCGGCGTCCGCCAATTCTGCCGCTCTCAGGGCTTGCTCGGGGTCGAGCCAGGCCCAGGCTTTCACAGCGGGTTCGCACTCTTCGATACGTCGCAGGAACGCCTCGACAACCGTGGTCGCACGCAATTCTCCCACACGCATCGCGCGGCAGAGCTCGCGTGCGGGCAGGTCGACTAGCGGCGCCGGTAAAGCCGTCACGGGCCAACGGCTCATGGGGAGGCCCGAACGAGTCGTCGAGCCACGGTGCGTGGCGCCTTTTCAGCCGCGCTATAGGCGGCCAAGACGAGGACCGCAGTGCGCCGGCTATGCTCGCGCAAGAGATGAGCGAGCGCCAAGCCATCCCGCCGACGCAGCAAGATGATCATCAAATTGTGGTCGTCGATGGCGCTAGCCCATTGCTCATCGGTTTTCCGCGCCGAGTAGCGCGAGCGATGAACCCGGCCGGAAAGGCCTCGATAAATGGCCTCAAGAGCGCCATTGCGGGCGGCGGCCATGATCCCCTCGTGAATCTGCCGATTGTGCTCGAAATAGCCAGGATAATCCTTGGCTTTCCAAGCTTCGACCATTTTGCCGTTGGCGATCTCGAGGGCCGTCAATTCTTCTTTGGTGATGAGTTCGCAGGCGAGTTCGCCCGCCAAGGCCTCCAAGGCGCCGACCACCTGGAAGATTTCCTCGACTTCCGACCGGGTTAGAGCCGACACGCGCGCGCCGCGATTTGGCAACAGCTCCAGTAGCCCTTCCGCCGCGAGCAACTTGATCGCCTCACGCAACGGCGTTCTGGAAATGCTGAAACGCTCGCAGAGATCGGCTTCGTTGACACGCGAACGAGGCTCGATTTCCCCCGAGAGAACCAAGTTCCGAAGTTTCTCCACGATTTCGTGGTGCAGGGACCGGCGCAGCATGCCTTGAGGACGTTCGATCGAGTTCACGGGCTCAATCTCCAGTGCACGATGTTTTGCATTCAAAAGGCTCTCAGAAGTGCGACGCTTTTCCTGACAAGTCCGTGGAAACCAGATTAGGCCATCATTTTTGCGGATTCCGGGCAGTCCCAAGCTACGATTTCCTCTAGATATAATTCTAAATTCAAAAATGCAAGTCAATGGTTATGCCGCGTGTCGCAATGCGTCTCGGCAAGGGCCTCTTCCCCATACCTCGACGGCGACCAGGGCTCGACCTGCTCAGGGTCCATTTTATGAGTAATTTCAAGCAATATTGGCTCGGCTCGACCTACCCTCAGCGGGCGCACGTATTCCAAGCGAGACGCGATTGTCGGCGTGTTGACCAAAAATTAGCCCCGAGATGATGAAACAATATCCTTGCCTGTAACTCAAAAATGAATTCAAAATGCACCAGAGAGCGGAAATAAGCTGCGATATCGTTCAATTCTCGCTCTAGGGCATAGTGCAGGCCTCATAGACTGCATTCAAAGGAAGAGCCGCCATGATGAACCGTAGCCTGCTTTCCGCCACCGCGCTGATGGTCGCCCTGTCTGGCGCCGCTTTCTGTCCCGCCTCCGCCGCCGAATCCATCAAGATCGGCGTCCCGATTGGGCTCAGCGGCGCCAACTCGGTCGTAGCGCCATCCGTCGTTCAGTCCGCGCAATTGGCGGTCGCCCAAATCAACGCCGCCGGCGGCGTCATGGGGCGCCCGTTGGAGCTCATCGTCGCCGACGATCAGAGCGGCGCGGCGGGCGCCCAAAAGGCTTTCGACAGTCTCATCTTCCAAAAGAAGGTCGATGCTCTCATCAGCATGGAGACGAGCGCCGCTCGAAACGCGGCCCTGCCCATCGTGGCGCGTGGGAAGACGCCATACATCTACACATCTTACTACGAGGGCCATTCTTGCAGCCCTTACATGTACGCGGATAGCTGGGTCCCTGATCAGCAGGTGGCGCCCGTGGTCGATCTTTTCATAGGTGAAAAGAAAGCCAAGACGTTCTTCCTGATTGGCAGCGACTACGCCTATGGGCGCGGGATGCTGGGATTCAGCCGCGCCTATATCGAAAAGCAAGGCGGCAAAGTAGTCGGCGAGGAATATAATCCGATGGACGCAAGCGACTGGACGGCGATCATCAGCAAGGTGCGCGAAGCCAATCCGGACGCGTTGATCCTGGCGACGGCCGGGGGTGCGCCGAATGTCACATTGACCAAGCAATACAAAGCCGCTGGGGTCACCGCGTTGATCGGCAACATCGGCGTAGACGAGGGCACTGCAAAAAGCATGGGCGCCGACGCTGAGGGCGTCTTTATTTCGGCGTCCTATGTGAGCAGCCTAGACACGCCGGAAAACGACAAGTTCATTGCGTCGATGAAAGCCAAGTTCGGTGATGGATTGAAGACGCCGAACGATCTTTCCGTGCCAGAGTATGAAGCTATCTATCTCTACAAGGCGGCAGTCGAGAAGGCCGGCTCGACGAACGAAGACGCCGTCCTCAAGGCGCTCGACCAAGTCTCGTATGTCGGGCCGCGTGGCTTGATCAAGATGGACAGGCAGCGCCACGCCGCCCTTACAATGTATCTCGGCCAAGTCCAGGCCGACGGGTCGGTCAAGGTCGTGAAGGCGTTCAAGGACGTCGACCCCGGCGCCCAGTGCCCCGCCCTCAACTGAGCGCAGGGGAAACATTCCGCTGCCCGGAGACTTCGGTCGTGGATCAGGCGGCGCGGTTCGAATCTCTGGCGGCGTTCTTGATTGAACGGCCAACGGTTGCCGGCGGTTAGCCTTTCTCTAGACGCCAGCGGTTTTGCGATCCTCCGCCGGCGCCATGAAATAGCTTAGTGCCCGGAAGCGAATTATCGAATCGGAGTTCGTAAGAACTTTTAGTCTCGTCCCCGGCGGTGGATCATGATCTCCCACATTCTCGACGTTGTGACTTCCGCGGCCATCCTCTACGTGGTCGCCGCCGGCCTGCTTATCGTCTTTGGCGTCATGAGAATCATCAACTTCGCGCATGGCGGGTTCCTCACCATGGGCGGTTACAGCGTCTTGGCCGTGTCCAACCTCGGTCTCAATCTTCTAGTGGCGCTGCCCGTCTCCTTCATCTTCGGCGCGGTGGTTGGCATGGCGGTCGAGCGCCTCGTGGTGCGGCCGCTTTATGCGCGTCCGCTCGACGCTATCCTGGCGACTTGGGGTCTCGGCATCGTCATTGGCCAAATCATTACGCTCGCCTACGACCGTGGAGTCCAACTCGTGCAAAATCCGATACCCGGCGCGGTAATGGTACTCGGAGAGAATTACTCGCGCTACAGAATCGCGATGGTTGCAGTCGCGCTTGTCTTTGGCGTGGTGCTCGCTTCCATTTTGCGATGGACGCGCCTTGGGCTACTGACACGCGCCGTGATCATGAACGAGGATCTGGCGCGCGGCCTGGGCATCGACACCGGCCTCATCCGCTTCGTCACCTTCAGTCTCGGCTCCGGTCTGGCCTGTCTTGCAGGCGCACTCATTACACCGCTGTCCAGCGTCGACCCATCCCTCGGGACTTCTTGGCTAGTCAACGCCTTTATGCTTGTGCTGGCATCCGGCGCGTCGCTGATCAGTTTGGCGATCGCAGCAGTTGTGCTTGGCGGCGCCCAGGTGCTCATTTCGAGCTACGCCAACCCCGTCTATGGTAGCATGGCGATCGTCATTCTGGCGGCGCTGCTGTTGAGGATTCGTCCGCAGGGCTTCGCCCGTGACTGAGCGGGACTCCAGCTCGGCCCTGCAAATCATCGCCCCGGAGCGGCCGATCGTGCCTCTCGGATTTTTCGCGGCCACCATGGGTTGTGTCGCGCTTGCGCTCGCGGCCCCGCTGATGCTCGACGCTTACACCGTCAACGTCCTCACCCGATCGCTGCTCTACGCAATGCTCGCGTTGACGCTCGACGTGCTGTGGGGCTACGCCGGCATCCTCTCCTACGGCCAATCGGCGTTCTTCGCGATCGGCGCCTACGCGTTGGGACTGACGTCGACGCATCTGGGTTTTAGCTTCGGATTGGCCACGGCGGCCTTTTTCGGCAGTCTCGGATTGGCCGGTACTGTCGCCGCGCTCACCGGATGGCTCGGCTTCGGACGCGGCGTGACGCCGCTCTACGTTTCAGTGGTCACGCTGGCACTCCCTATCGTCGTTAAACAAGGCCTGTTATCCGGCGGTCTGTTCACCGGTTCGAGCAGCGGCCTTTCGGGCTTCGACAGTTTCGATCTCGAAGTCGACAATTGGTTCCGCATCGGCGGCGTCGCTCTCGTGGTTCTAACCGCGTTGACCTGGCGCTTCGTAAAGAGCGACGCGGGCAAGATACTGGTTGCTATCCGCGAGAACGAACTGCGATGTCGCTATCTCGGCATTCCAACGACGACCGTGAAGATAGGCCTGCTGGTTGCGTCGGCAGTCGTCGCCGCGGCCGCCGGCTTCGTCTATGCCAGCTACACGGTGGTCGTCGCGCCGGAACTCGCCGGATTCGAGTTCGGCACGCAGGTCCTCATCTGGGTCGCTCTCGGAGGACGCGGGACGCTCTTAGGACCGGTGATCGGAACGCTCGTCATCGACCTTGCAAGCGCGGAGCTCAGCGCCAGCATCCCCTACATCTGGGAGCTTGCAGTCGGCCTCGCCTTTGTGCTGGTGATCGTGGCGATGCCCGGCGGTTTCTCGCCGCTCCTAGGCGCTTTTGTACGATGGACACTACGGCTTCTGCTCGGTCGGCATTTGCGGGTGCGAAACGAAACGCCGCCGCGATTGACTTGCGCCGCGCCGCGTCCCTCGGCGCGGGTGACGGTTGGCGTTCCGTCGATCGAGATCCGCAATCTGCGTCGCCGGTTTGGCAGCCTTACCGTCCTGGACGGCGTGGATCTCACCGTGCATCCGGCAGAACTCGTCAGCCTAGTCGGGCCTAACGGCGCCGGTAAGACGACGCTCATCCGCTGCATAGCGGATGGCGCAGAGCGATCGAGCGGACAGGTTTTCATCAACGGGCATGACATTTCGCGCAGTCCACCGGAACGTTGCGTCGCTTTCGGGCTCGGTCGCAAATTCCAGACCGCGACGATCTTCGATACGTTGTCGGTGGGCGATTGTCTGCGCACCGCCCGTGCGTCGCATGTTGCGCCGTCGTTGCATCGGCGCGATCCGATTCTTGCTCTCCCGCGGGCCGCGCTCGATGTGATCAACGCCACCGGCCTCGACAAGAAGCTGGGTATCGAAGCGCGACATCTATCTCACGGCGACAAACAGGCGCTCGAGCTTGCGATGGTCCTGGCGCTCGAACCCTCAGTGTTGTTGCTCGACGAGCCGACGGCGGGCTTGACCAAGCCCGAGCGCGCCCTCATCGGCCAGATCCTCGTGCAACTGGTAAGAGAACACAAGCTTAGCGTTCTCTTGGTCGAGCACGATCTCGATTTCGTGCGCGACATCAGTTCGCGGGTCATCGTGCTTCACCAAGGGCGCGTCGCCCTCGATGGCTCGGTATCTGACGTCGTCGGATCGGACCTGGTGCGAAAAATCTACGCTGGGGTGCAGGAATGACCCCCCAACTGGAACTCTCCGGCGTCAGCAGCGGCTATGGAGAGGCCCTAGTGTTGCGTGACCTCGACCTTGTCGTGCAGCCAGGAGAAATCGTCGCCCTGTTGGGCAAGAACGGCATGGGCAAGTCGACCTTGCTCAAGACGATCATGGGCTATCTACCCGCGCGTACCGGCGCCATCCGCATCGGAGGCGCAGAGACGGCGGGTTTGGCGCCCTATCGCGTCGCGCGCCGATCCATCGCATATACCCCGCAGGAAAAAGCTCTGTTCCAAGATCTCACGGTGGCTGAAAATTTACAGCTCGTCGTGCCCAATCTTGAGAGTGTTGAGGCGGGACTTGATCGGATCGCCAATTGGTTTCCAGTGCTGCGCGAAAGGTTGCGCCAGCGCGCTGGAACATTGAGCGGCGGTGAACAGAAGATGCTCCTGATGGCGCGCGCGCTGCTGCCGCAGGCCAAACTCATGCTGATCGACGAGATTTCAGAAGGCCTTCAACCTACCATGATCGCCTCGGTGGTGGACGCGCTGAAAGCCGAGAGCCGCCGCCGTCGAGTCGCGATTCTCCTGGTCGAACAAAACGTCTCCTTCGCCTTTTCGCTCGCCGACAGTTATGCCGTCTTGAAACGCGGCGAAATCGTCGCGCGAGGCGCCGTCGTGGGCAAAGACTCCCAAAAGACCGCGGAGGAGTATCTGAGTGTCTGAACCGATCGATCCATCCGTTGGAGCGCTTTTGCGCGAACTGCTCGGAATTGGGCCGGAGAGTGAACGGCTCGATGAAAATCTCGCAGCCTATGCCAGTATTCTGGAGGAGATCAAAAAATTGCGGGTGCTCGACCTTTCCGACGTCCACCCCGTCGTCATCTTCGATCCGAGCATACCCTATCGAGGTCGATGATGGAGCCGATAGATCAACCCATCGAAACGTTGGCGCCGGCATTGCGCGCGGGAAAGCTCTCGGCGACTGAGCTGACCGAAGCTGCGCTGGAGCGGATTCGCCTCAGGGACGGCGCCTTCAAGAGCTTTGTCCACTTGAACGATAGCGCAATGGCCGCAGCGATCGAGGCGGATCGCGATCTGCGCGGTGGACATTGGCGCGGGCCGCTGCATGGCGTCCCGATCGCCGTGAAGGACAATTGCTTGACCGCTGATATGCCGACGACCGCTGGAAGCATGGCGCTTGGCGTTGCGTTCCCACTCGTCGACTCGGCGGTCGCCGCAAGGCTTCGCGCCGCCGGCGCTATCCTTATCGGCAAGACCCGTACGCACGAATTCGCTTGGGGGCCTGTCTGTCCGCCAACACGCAATCCATGGGATCTATCAAGGATTCCGGGCGGATCGAGCGGCGGTTCCGGCGCGGCCGTCGCGGGCGGCCTTTGCGTGGCGGCGTTGGGTACCGACACGGGCGGCTCAATCCGCATTCCTGCTAGCCTCTGCGGCATCGTCGGTCTCAAGCCGACATACGGCCGAGTAAGCCGCAAGGGTATTGTGCCGCACAGTTGGTCGCTCGACCACGCTGGGCCCATGACCCGAACTGTATCGGACGCCGCCGCCGTGATGGCGACGCTTGCCGGATACGATCCAAGCGATCCCGCCTGCTCCGACGTATCCGTACCCGACTATACGAGCGCGCTCGGACAATCGATCTCCGGCCTGAGGGTCGGCGTCTGCCGCAACCATTTCTTCGGACGCAATCAGGCGGCGGTGGACAACGCCATCGAGGTGGCGATTGTCGATCTCGCCGAAGCTGGCGCCTCGATCGTGGAGTTTGATCTCCCCAATCTCGACTATGGCCTCGGCGCAATCCTTGCGATCGAACTAGCCTCTTCGACCGCCTATCACGACCAAGCGCTCCAAGCGGGAAGAACGGCGCACTACTCGAAAGATGTCCGCACCATGGTTGAGATCGGCCGCTTCGTTACCGCGGTCGACTACCTCAAAGCCGAGCAACTGCGTCATGTGTTGATGACCGATCTCGCCCGCGCCTTCGATACAGTTGACGTCATCGTCGGTCCGACTGTGCCCTTGACCGCCTGGTCTCCGGACGCTGACCATATCGAAATACGAGGCGCTTCCGAAAGTCCCCTTACGGCGTCTTGGCGCCTTTCCTACCTCTACAATCTTACTGGGTCGCCGGCGATCTCGCTGCCCTGCGGCTTCGATTCCGATGGTCTACCGATCGGCATGCAGATAGCGGCAAAAGCCTTCGACGAAATTACCGTTTTGCGCGTCGCACACGCTTACGAGCGACGCCACCCGTGGTGCGCCACCAGGCCATCGTTCGCTCCGAACCTGGCATTCGATGATGATCGCACCGCGCAAAGGCTTAAGCCTATGGCATAGGCGATTTCCACTCTCTTTGGATCCTCTTATTCGCAGTACAGAACTATCACAACAACTATGTTGATAGTGATGCCGCGCCCTTTGAGCCCATTGTGTTGACGGGCGCCAAGGCAGAACGAATGTTCGCTTTGACGTTTCGATCGCCTACTCCCGCCAGTCTCATTTCGGCCAGCTCACGCCGACATCGTCCCCGCAAACGACGGTTTGTGGGAATAATCTTCGGCGTCGAGCTTTCGTCTGCCGTGCACCCACTACCGACGTGTATCCACGGTTGGTCGTCTCTCGAAAGCCGACATTGTGGCGACGAACGGCTTCGACGATCGGCCAATCGGAGCGCTACGCCTGATTTTTGGGCGTCGGCTACGCTGCCATCCGCGCGGGATCGTCGCGCCCATCGCGCCTGCGGCCGCCAGCGCCAGCAATGTCGAAGACGATTTCGCCCAGCCGAAGAATGACGCCGGAGCGGCGCGGCGCGCCAAGCCATCGCGGATAGCGGATCCATGAGATCAAAGTTGCGGAACGCGAATCCTCCACCTTACAATTAGACGGATAATCTCCAAATTTCGTCGGCAATTTTCATGGAAATCAAGGGAACATATTTGCGTAGATAATGTAATACCAAAACAAATCTTCGGTATCAGAAATCTATATAATCATCACGACTGCCATAAATTTGCGCTATGTTCATTTTGAATTATGAATTACATCTGATCCAGATCCGAGAGCTTTTATCGATGACCGCCAGCCAGCAAAAGAAGCATCCCTCAATGACGAGTCCCCGCCGGCTTGGGATGCTGACGCCGTCGTCGAATACGGCTCTGGAGCCCATTTGCTACGCAATGGTGGCCGACTGCCCCGACGTCTCCGTTCATTTCGCCAGGTTCCGAGTGACGGAGATTTCCCTGAGCGCGGCCGCCAACGGTCAGTTTTCGCGCGACGGGATGCTGCACGCGGCGGAACTGCTCGGCGACGCGCGGGTCGATGCGATCTGCTGGAACGGCACCTCCGCCTCCTGGCTTGGCTTCGATCGTGATCGCGACCTCTGCGGCGCCATCCGTCACGCGACGGGAATTGAGGCGACGTCATCGGTGCTGGCGATGGTCGAGATGCTGCGGGCCGCCGGGTTGACGCGGTTGGGTCTCGTCACGCCCTATATCGACCGCGTGCAACAGCAGATCGGCGAGACGCTCGCGGGCGAGGGCTTCGAGATCGTCGCCGAACGTCATCTCGGACTTTCCGAGAATTTTGCCTTTGCGGAAGTCACGGCGGTTCAGATCGAGGGCATGATCCGCGCCACCGCGGAAGCGGGCCCGCAGGCGATCGTCGTCATGTGCACCAATCTTCGCGCCGCGCCGCTCGTTGCGGCTCTGGAGCGCGAACTCGCCATTCCGATCCTCGATTCCGTCGCGACCGCGATCTGGGGAGGTCTGCGCATCGCGGCTTTCCCCACCCCGCGCGTCGAGGGCTGGGGGCGCTTGTTTAACGGTCTCGAACCTGCCGCCGATTCGAGAGCCTAGGCGTAGGCGCAAAAGCAATCCTCGTTCAGGAGAACATGCATGACTCGAAGAGTGAAACTCACGACCTTGTCGGCGATCGCGGCGCTCCTGGCGCCGCTCGCGATGGCCGGCGGCGCCGCCCACGCCGAGGGACTCGACTATTTCAAGGGCAAGCTTGGGGCCTTCACGAAGAAGCCGGACTTCTCGGCGCCCGGACCAGCCTTCGACGCCGCCAAGTGCGCCAGGGGCAAGACCATCTTCAGCATCCCGCAGTCGAGCGCAAATCCTTTCACAGCCAACATCGAGAAGGCGATGGCCGCCGCCGCGAAGAAGGTCGGCCTCGGCTTCACCGTATGGGAAAACCAGGGCAACCGCACCGAATATGTTCAGGGCATGAACACCGCCCTCAATCAGAAGGCCAACCTGATCGACCTCTTGGCTGGACCGGACCCGCGCGCGCTCGTGCCCCAGGTCAAGGCGGCCGCCGAAGCCGGCATCCCCACGGTCGCCTCCCATTTCAACGGTTACGAACAATCGAAAGAAGTCGCCAAATTCGCTGCTGGCGATGTGCCGATCGACTATTTCACCGCCGGCGGTCTGCTGGTGGACTGGGCGGTCACCAAGACCGAGGGCAAGCTGAACGCGCTCATCGTCACCGCTCCGGGCCCGCTCTCCTCCGATTCGACGCTTGCCGGCATGAAGGCGGAACTCGCCAAATGCGAGGGCTGCAAGAGCAAGGTCGTCGAGTTCCCGGATTCCTGGGCGAGCAAGATCACGCCCGGCGTGCAGGCCGCGCTGCTCGCCGATCCTTCCATCAACTATATCATCGTGATGTACGATCCGATGACGCAGTTCGTGGCGCCCGCCGTCACACTGACCGGGTCCAAGGCTAAAATCGACGGCTTCAACGGCACGCCGTTTGCCGTCGGTTTCGTCCAGCAGGGCAAGGTGGACATGATCCTCGGCGAGAATCTCGACTGGATCGGCTATGCGATCGTCGACGACGAATTGCGCCGTCTCTGCGGGATGGCGGCGGTCGCCGATCCCAAGATGCCGCTCTACATCTTCGACGCCTCCAACGCCGCCGACGCCGGCACGCCGCCGCAATTGTCGCAAGGCTACGGCGACGCCTATGTGGGGGGCTACGCCAAACTCTGGCAGCTCAAATGACCCAAGCCGCTTTGGCGGACGGAAATCGAAGCGGCGCGCTGGAGAGCGCGCCGTCGATGCTGGAATTGACGAACCTGTCGAAGACGTTCGGCGGGCAACGCGCGCTCGACGGGGCGTCCCTGTCGATCGCCACCGGCGAGGTCCACGGGCTGCTTGGCCAGAATGGCTCGGGCAAGTCGACGCTCATCAAGATCCTCGCCGGCTTTCATGCGCCCGATCCCGGCGGGGAGCTGACGATTCAGGGCCGCCCCGCGCCCCTGCCCCTGCCGCCGGGCGCGGCCTGGCGACTGGGCCTGAGCTTCGTTCACCAGCACTTGGGTCTGATCCCGTCTCTGAGCGTTCTCGACAACATGATGCTCGGCCGCCTTTCGCAGGACCGGCGCGTGTTGATCGGTTGGGGCGCCGAGCGCCGTCGCTGCGAGGCGGCGCTGCAACGTTACGGCGTCGAGATTCGCACGCGCGCCGCCGTGGCGAGCTTGCAACCCGTCGAGCGCGCGCTGCTCGCGATCGTTCGGGCCGTCGAGGAAATCGGCGAATCCCGCAGCGGCGGCGGCATTCTGGTGCTCGACGAACCCACGCCGTTCCTGCCCAAGAGCGATGTCGAGACGCTGTTCGCCGTCGTCCGCCGCGTCGCCTCGCATGGCGCGAGCGTCATTTTCGTCTCGCACGACGTCGACGAGGTCAAGGAGATCACGGATCGCTGCACGATTCTGCGCGACGGCCGCGTCGTGGCGACGCTGACGACGGCTACTACGTCGAAGCAGGAATTCGTCGAAGGCATAGTCGGGCGCAAGTTCGAACGCCATGCCCGCGGCTCGCAGACGATGCAACGCGCCGAGGCGAGCGTCAGCGTGGAGGAATTGTCGGGTCAGTCCGTCGACGGCGTCTCGTTGCATCTGAGCCCCGGCGAAGTCGTGGGGCTGACGGGCCTCGTCGGTTCCGGCTACGCGGACGTGCCCTATTTGCTCTATGGCGCGCGCAAGGCGAGCGCGGGGACCCTCGCGCTGAACGGCCGGCGCATCGACGTGACGCGGATGACCCCGGCCCGCGCGATCGGCGAGGGCATCGTGCTGATCCCGGGCGATCGGGCCCATTCCGCCGCGATCGGCGCGTTACCGATCGTCGACAATGTCACGATGCCCGTGCTCGAGACCGTTTTTCGGTCCTTCGCGCTCGCGCGTGGCGCGATGATGCGGCTGGCGCTCGAGCTCGGTCAGCGTTTCGAAGTGTTGCCCAATCGTCCCGCCTTGCCGCTTTCCGCGTTGTCCGGCGGCAATCAGCAAAAGGTGATGCTGGCCAAATGGCTTCAGACCCGGCCGTCGCTGGTGTTGCTCGACGAGCCCACTCAGGGCGTCGACGTCGGCGCCCGCGAGGCGGTCTTCGCGCAGATCGCCGCCGCCACCGCGCAGGGCGCCATCGTCATCTGCGCCAGTTCGGACTACGAGCAATTGGAGCAGACCGCCGACCGGGTGCTGATATTTGCTGGCGGCAAGATCGTCGCGGAATTGAGAATCCCGTTCATCACGAAGTCGGCCATCGCCGAGCTGTGCTACGCCCACTCCGAATCCGTGTCTTCAAACGAAGGGGTCCCCGCATGACCGCCCAGGCGCCAACCGATCGACGTCCGAAGGGGCGCTCGGCCCCGGGTTCCTCGCTCGCGGGCCTTGTCCTGGCGGCGGAACGCTTTGGCCTGATCGTCGTCTTGATGATTCTGATCGCCATATTTGGCGCGCTGCGCCCCGACACGTTTTTGACCTGGCAGAACATCTCCACCATTCTGGGCTCGCAAGCCATTCTGGTGATTGTCACGCTCGGCGTGATTGTTTCCCTCACGGCGAACGATTTCGATCTGTCGATCGCCAACACGCTCTCGCTCTCCTCTCTGACGGTGGCGATCCTCAACGTCAATCACGGCTGGCCGCTCGGCGTCGCAGTCGCAGCGGCTCTGGCCGTGGGCGCCGTCGTCGGACTCGTCAACGGCTTTTTCATCGTCGTCTTCCGCATCCATTCGCTGATCGTGACGCTCGGCGTCGGAACCTTCTTGCATGGCATCGGGCTCTGGGCGAGCGAGTCGCAGACGATCAGCGGCATCGACCCGTTTCTCAGCGATATCGTCATCGTCAAGCGCCTGTTTGGCATTCCGCTGATCTTCTATTACGCGATCCTACTGGCTGCGCTGGTTTGGTACGTGTTCGAATATACCGCGATCGGGCGTCGCATTCTGTTCGTCGGCCGCGGCCGCGAAGTGGCGCGCCTCAGCGGCGTTCACACCGATCGGCTGCGATGGCTGTGCCTCGTCGCGTCGGGCATGTTCGGCTCGGTCGCCGGCATATTCTACGCCGGCACGCAGGGCGCCGCCGATCCGGTGTCCGGCGACTCCTATCTGCTGCCGGCGCTCGCCGCCGCGTTTCTGGGATCGACCAGCATCCTTCCCGGTCGCTTCAATCCCTGGGGCTCGACGGTCGCGGTCTATTTCCTCGTCACCGGCATCACCGGCCTGATCTTCCTCGGCTTCGGCTCGTTCATCCAGGACATGTTCTACGGCGGCGCGCTCGTGCTCGCGGTCACGCTGTCGCAGATCGTGCGCGGCAGGCAGGAGCAGAGTTTTTGACGCGCGGGTCGACTGTCGACCGTCCCTGGCGATGGGGCGCCGTCGAGGCGCTCGCGGCGATGCGTCGAGGCGAGATCGGCGCTTCAGATCTGCTCGAAACCCATCTGACGCGAATCGACGCGGTCGATCCAACCCTGCACGGTTTCGTCACGATTTGCGCGGACCGCGCCCGCGAAGAAGCCCGCGCAAGCGACGCGCGCCGCGATGCGGGGCTTTCGGTCCGCCCGCTGGAAGGGCTCCCCTTCGCGGTCAAGGACCTCACCGACGCCCAAGGCGTGCGAACGACCTACGGATCGTGGCCGTTCCGGAATCATGTGCCCTCCCGCGACGAACTCTGCGTCGCGCGGCTGCGCAACGCTGGCGCTATCCTGGTGGGCAAGACCAACACGCCCGAGTTCGGCTTCGGGCCGCGAAGCGTCAACCGTCTCGCCGCTTCGACCGCCAATCCGCACGATCTCTCGCTGAGCGCGGGCGGCTCCAGCGGCGGCTCGGCGGCCGCGGTCGCGGCGGGACTGGTTCCCTTGGCCCACGGGACCGATTTCGGCGGCTCGGTGCGCACGCCCGCCGCCTTTTGCGGAATCGTCGGCCTGCGACCATCTCCGGGCCGAATCCCCTCCGCTTCAAAGGCGCTGGCCTGGAACGCGCTCTCGACCCATGGCGTCCTCGCCCGCAACGCGGACGACGCGGCGCTGATGCTATCGGTGATGTCCGGTCATGATCCGCGCGATCCGCTGTCTCGGCCAGGCCCTGCTTTTCCGGCGGAAATCGGGCGGGGCCCGACCGCCGATCCGAGGATCGGCGCTTCCCACGATCTCGGCGTCGCGCCGATGTCGGCCGCGGTGCGCGGAGCATTCGAAGTCGCGCTCGGCGAAATCGCGCGGCGGTTTCCTCGTATCGAAAGGGCGGCGCCCGATTGCCACGGGGGCCGCGAGGCTTTCGGCGTGCTGCGCGGCGCGCTGGTGCGCCGACAATTCGGCCCGCTCGCGGAAAAGCATCGCGACGAGCTGACGCCTCCGCTTCTGTGGAACTTGCAACGGGGCGAGGCGCTCGGGGCCGACGATCTCCTCGCCGCCGAAGAGGTCCGAAGCAGGTTATACGGCTCATTCCTCGGGTTCTTCGAACGCTTCGATGTCCTGCTGACCCCGAGCGCGTCCGTGCCGCCTTTCGCCAATACCCAGGAAGAGGTGCTCGAAATCGACGGCTTGGCGCTGGAAAGCCGGATCGACTACCTCGCCATCACATTCCTCGTCTCGCTAGTAGGTCTGCCTTCGATTTCGATTCCGTTCTGGGCGCCGGGCGCGACGCTCCCCATCGGTCTCCAGTTCGTCGCGCCGCCCTGGCGCGAGGATCTGCTGCTGACGATCGCGCGTGGTCTGGAGGCGGACGAAGCCTTTCGCTGCCGCTGGCCGCCAACGTTCGAAGCGCCGGGTCCCTTCGGCCAATGCACCCTGCCATGACAGGATTTCACGGGCGCGCTATGATCACGCCCAGGTGCAACTTGGCGAAAAGGCTTCCGCTGCATGGGCCGTCATGACTGAATTGTTCGCGGTTTCCAAAAAGCCGACTTCTTCCCCGCGGGCGCGCCTCAGCCTGCACGACGAGGTCGTCTCCCGCTTGCGCGAAATGATCCTCGACGGTGATTTGCCGCCCGGGGAATGGATCGCGGAGATGAAGCTCTGCAACGATCTTTCAATTTCCCGGACGCCGCTGCGCGAGGCGCTGAAAGTGCTCGCTTCCGAAAACCTCGTCACGCTGTTGCCCAACCGGGGCGCGGTCGTGACCGATATCAGGATCGAGGAAATAGCCGAACTTTTCGAGATCATGGACGCGCTCGAAGCGCTCGTTGGGCGCCTCGCGGTCGAGCGCGCGAGCGATGCCGACATCTCCGCGCTGCAAGCGATGCACAAGACCATGGTCGGCTATCACGACAGCGGCAATCGCGCCGCCTATTTCGACCTCAATCAGTCGATCCACCAGCGCATCGCGGATCTCTCGGGCAACGCTTCGCTCGCCAGCACATACGCGGGGTTCGCCGGTAAGATAAAACGCGCGCGTTATCTCGCCAATCTCTCGGATGCCCGCTGGGTCGAATCCGTGCGCGAGCATGAAGGGTTCATGGGGGCGCTCGCGAAACGGGACCCCGCGCAATTCGCCACCCTCCTTGCCGATCACTCGCAACACACCGGCGCCGTGGTCTGCGCGCGTTTGCGTGAACGCGCCGCGACCGGCAAGGGCAAATAGTCGCCCATTGGACCTCCGAGCTATATTTCCGGATTGCCAATCGCATCGATCGGCAAATCTATCGTTCCGACCTCTCAAAGCCGCCATTCCACTATCAGCCAGCTCAAGTCGTTAACGTCCCCGCAAACGAACGTTTCCGGGAACAGAGCAGCGTGAAAGGGCGATCACGGTGTTTGCTCACTAATCTCGTTCCCATAAGATGTTCTTTTAATCTTCGTTCTCATATGCGAGTCTCCCTTGAGATATGGGAACTACATTCGTCGGCTACGCCAGGGTCTCGACCCTGGACCAGAACCCGGAGCTTCAGCTCGATGCGCTGAAGACGAACGGGTGCGCCAAGCTTTTCGTCGAGCGCGCATCGGGAGCCAAGGAGGAGCGGCCCCAGTTGCTGGCGGCCCTCGATTACCTGCGCCCCGGCGACACGCTCGTGGTCTGGAAACTCGACCGGCTCGCTCGGTCGATGAAGCAGCTCATCGAAACCGTCGACGAGCTGAAGGCGCGCGGGATTGGCTTCCGGTCGCTGACCGAAGCGATCGACGCGACGACGGCCGCCGGCGAATTGTTCTTCCACATTTTCGGTGCTCTGGCCCAGTTCGAGCGCTCCGTCATCCGCGAACGAACCAACGCCGGCCTGAAGGCCGCCTTGGCCCGCGGACGCAAAGGCGGGCGGCGGCCCAAGGTGAAACCCGACGACATTCGGGCGGCACTGGCGCTCCTCCAGGACCCGCAGATTTCCGTCCGCGGCGCCGCCAAACGGCTCGGCCTCAGTGTGTCCACCCTCTATCGCCACGCGCCGGGACTGCGCTCGCGCGTCGAGGAGAAGACGTGATGCCGATCCGCCGCCAGCTCCGATGGCTTTACCCGATCGACTGGCCGCAGATCTCCGCTTCCATCCGGTTCGGTCGGGCAAAGGGACGATGCGAGCAATGCGGACGTCCGCATGGCCGTTTGGTATTTCACCTCGGGGACGGTCGCTGGTGGGATGAGGAAGAGAACACTTGGCGTAACGGGCAGGGGACGGCCCTATCCGCCATGCCGGCCCATGCGCCTTCGCTCGGGGAAGGAGCAACCCTCACCACCAAAGTGTTCCTGGCCGCCGCCCACCTCGATCATGATCCCGGCAACAACCGGCCTCGAAATCTAAAGGCTTTCTGCCAGCGCTGCCACATGCTGCATGACCGCGAGGAGCACCAGCGCCGTCGCTGGCTTACCTTCCGGAGGCGCAAGGCCCTTGGCGACCTCTTCCTTGGGCCGTATTCGGAATTCAACTAAGTACCTGACCGATAACATCTTTTATCAGATATAATGATACAACCTATCATCAAGCCGTCAAAGCACAATTATGCGTACAATTAATGTTATATTACGCGGCCGCGGAGATATTGCGGCAGATATTGCGAAGGCAACATGTCAATTGCGCTGTTTAAGCAAAAGCGCCTTCACTTAAATAAGGGCACTCCTAAAGTAAGCGCGCTTTATGTACGTGGGCCGCCTTTCATTCCTTCGGATCAAACGGCAACTCCGCCTGCGGGTCCTCCGGCGGCAGGTCCAGCTCGTGCAGCCGGTACGCTTCCATTCCGGCCTCGCGGGCGTAACTGCACACGTCCTCGTCGTCTGAATATATGGCCGTCGCGCGCTCGACCGCCGCGATTGCGACGATCATGCGATCGAACTTGATTTTGGCTTTGGCCGCGTCCGGATTGCCACCTTTCCGCAAGCCGCGCCGTCGCGCGGCATCAACCCGCGCCGCCGCCTCGACGGCGGCGCGCTCATCGAAGGGCGCGATGCGGAAACAGGCCTGCTTGTGGATGATCGCCAAGTAGTCGGGGCCGGCCTCGCCGGCGCCCACTAGGCACTCGCTTAAAGCTGGCGTGGGGATGATGATCTTCTCGCCACCCTCGGACAGGGCGTCGATCAGGTGTTCAACGCGCTCCTTTGCCTTCGGCACAGAGGACGGAGTGTTCTCATCGAGAAGGAACAGAAGGATGGAGGCATCGAAGACAACCATTCAGTGCATTTCGTCTTCATCACCGCGTAAGTCGGCCAGCTCGGCCAGCGGCTCTTTGATTTCCTTCCAGCCATTGCCGCGCACGGCACGGAGGATGCTTACAACTTCGCGCAGGCTGTCCTGTTTCAACACCTCGAAGCGATGAATCCTAAACCTCAATAGCGTCCAAGCGCCGTCTGCCTCTCGGGTCCACCGACCCGTACCATGGATGCGGATCAGTTCGAATAGATGCTTGCCCATATCGCGGGCTATCGTACGATTCGTCTCACAGTTCGCATGGGTCACGTCGCCGTTCTGCAGGCGGATGCTGATGCTCTCATCCTTGCCGCCGACCGAGATCAGAATGCCGTCCAGATGGCCCTCCTGATTGAACGGACCATAGGTCAAGGCTTTCGGCTTGGTACGGCCTGGGAAGGTCAGCAATTCGGCCGACCCTTCCTGGTCCTCGACATAGATGCGCCCCGTTGCGTTGTCGTTCGCAAGGCGGGTGTCGATAGCCTCGAACACCTTCATGACGTCCTTCGCCGCACTTCCCCTGCGGAGGTCCCCGAGGCGAGCTGTGACCTTCGGTACGTCCTCATATTCGACAATGGCTGCCAGCTTTGTGCTGCCACTGGTGAGACCGCCGAAATGCACCGCGTTGTCGCGACCAAGCAACGCGGCAAATTCGGTCATATAATCCGCCAGCTTCGCAAGCGGAATAGTTTCCGGCGAATAGGCGTCTATGTGAAATATGAGATATTTGTCTTTTGGCATCAGCTTTATTCTAGGTCGGCATCTAGTCTGTTTCCGATTCGCTTCGTCGATTTCACGCGGCTCGTGCACGCACTCCGACGCTGCTGCGGAAATGGTAGCACACTCTATGCACATGGGCATGACCAAGTCGGCAATGGTCTGCGCCTAAATCAGCTTTTGGCGCGCGGTTTGACTCGCCGATCACCTCTTTAGAGGTCGCAAAACCGGCATAGAGCCGACGGCCCACGGAGCCTACAGGCAGCTATTATGACCGACCAATCAAAACCCGCGCCGACGCGGGGCGAGTTCGCCGCCAAGGCCCGACCCCAGGGCGCATTCGACCCCGCGCAGGCGAGCGGCAACGACGACGGCTGCCGACGCGCCCCGCCCGCGCCGCTCTGACGGGAAGCCTCGCCCCAGATTCGCATAAGAAGATTGTATGGAACCACCCGCGCCTCCGCGCCCCCACCGACCCACCCCGAACCCGCTCAGGTGAGCCTGCGCTCGCAAATTGATGGCGGATGGGGCGTTTTCTGAGCACGCTCGGCGATGGACGATGGGGCGGCGCCCTCACTTATTTTGGTTGCGCGGGTGGGGTCGGGTTCGACCGGCGAGGGGTAACGACCCGGCGCCGCTGGAACGCCGGGTCGCATCATCGGGCGCGGTCATCGGCGTCCCCGCCTGTACCGCGGGGCCATCCTAACCTGGGCATCATTGG
>Ga0302154_10000897_pt1 | contig 25918 bp, 23 predicted proteins | sample I_Bog_N2_3_FD_193507 | JGI IMG/M metagenome (GOLD analysis project Ga0302154, IMG submission 193507) | Peat permafrost microbial communities from Stordalen Mire near Abisko, Sweden - I_Bog_N2_3 | ecosystem: Environmental > Terrestrial > Soil > Wetlands > Peat | place: Sweden: Abisko, Stordalen... | reverse complement strand
TGATCATCTTCGGCGCGCACGCGGCGGAAAAACTCTTCAGCGGCTATCCTCCGGTCGGCGAGGTAGTGCAGGTGGAAGGCCAACCCTTCACCGTCATCGGCGTGCTGCGCAACAAGATCCAGGACTCCTCCAACAACGGCCCCGACGATGAAAACGTCTTTGTCCTCTTTGACGCCATGCGCACCCTGCGCCAGCAACGCGATCCCGACTCCATCGTCTTTGAGCCGTCCTCCGGCGATCTCCACCTACAGGCACTACAGGCGGTGCGCACCGTTCTGGCGCAGCGCCATCACTTCGACCCGCGCGACGAGAAGGCGCTCGGCAAGTGGGACACCATCGAAGACTCGAAACAGATCTTGCAGTTCTCCGTCGCGCTGCAGGTCCTGCTGGGAATCATCGGCACCATGACGCTGGCCGTCGGCGGCATAGGGGTGATGAATATCATGCTGGTCTCTGTGACCGAACGCACCCGCGAGATCGGCCTGATGAAGGCCCTCGGCGCGCGCCGCCGCGACATCCTAGCGCAGTTTCTTCTGGAGAGCTTCGTCCTGACGTTCCTCGCCGGGCTGGTTGGCATGGTCGTGGCCGTGGTCACCGCGAAGCTGGTTCCCGCCATGCCGCTCTACTCCGCCATCTACAAGACCGCCAACCACGAGGGCGACATCATCCTCAGCGCCTCGTGGAATACGATGCTGGTCTCCTTCATCCTGCTGGCGTTGATTGGCATCATCTCCGGCATCCTGCCTGCGATGCGTGCCGCGCGCATGGACCCGGTCGTCGCCCTGCGCCACGAGTAGCTTTAGTGACCGCCGTAGACCGCGCGATACATCTCCCGGTTGCGCAGAATGCTCTGCACATACCCGCGCGTCTCGGTATACGGGATGGACTCCACCCACTCAGGGATGTCCTTGTAATCGTTGAATGCAATCCACTGCCGCACCGGCGTATCCCCCGCGTTGTAAGACGCCAGAGCGTACTCGATCTGCCCGCTGTAGCGGTTGATCGACTGGCGCAGGTCTGCCGTCCCCAGCCGCAGGTTCGTCGCAGGGTCCAGCAGTTCATTCGTGGAGAAGTGCCGTTCGCCGTCCTTCTTCGCCAGCGACTTGCCCACCGACGGCAGCAACTGCATCAGTCCAACCGCGTTCGCGCGGCTCACCGCCTGCGGATCGAACTCTGACTCCTGCCGGATCAGCGCGGCCACCAGATAGGGGTCCAGCCCGTTGGCCTGCGCGTCGGAGGAGATCTCCGCCCAGTAAGGCCGCGGAAAGACGATCTGCCAGTAGGCCATCGGCACCTCCGCCACCGGCAACGAGAAAAACGGTATCTTGCTGCGCTTCATCGCCTGCAACGCGCGCGTGTTCTCGCCGAAGCTCTCGTAGATCTCCGCCTCTGCCAGCGCGCCCCACTGCGCTGAGGTCGCGCTTAACTGAATCTCCGGGCGTATGTATTCGTTCAGCGCGGCGTTGGCCAGCAGCCGCGCCTTAATCAGGTGCGGATCGTTCTCCGGCAGCGCATCGATCAACTGCGGGTCTTCCAGCGGGCGCACAGCGGCCAGCGCAGGCGCCGGCGGTACGGCATCTCGCTTGCCGAGGACCGCTATCCGCTGCCGCCCGAGGATGGCGTAGTAGCTGTTGGTGTAGGTATCGCTCAGCGCGTTGTAGTAGTTCAGCGCCTGTCCGAAGTTGTGTTCCACATCCTCATACAGCCGCCCGCGCCAGTACAGCGCGCCGGGGATGTCCTCCGTACCGGGATAGTTCGCAATCTGTTCGTCCATCAGCCGAGCCGCATCGGGGTAGCGCCGCAGGCGATAACTGAGCCACGCGGCATGCCAGTGCGCCGCGGGGGCATAGATGCTGTGCGGAAAGTGCTGCGCCAGGGCAACGTCGTCCTCAATCGCATGTGCATGGTCCTGCTTCAGCAGGTACATGTTGCCGCCGGAGTTCAGCGCCTCCTCCAGCCAGCGGCTCTGCGGATACCGCGTCATCATCTGCTGCACCAGTGAGTCCTGCTCCTGCATGTTTCCTTCGTTGCGAGCCAGCTCCGCCTGCAGATACATCTTCAACGCGGCGCTGTCGTCGCCGGTGACGGGCAGGCGCGCTACATCACTCAGGCTCAGCCGCTTCAGTCGCAGATCGCAGACTGCCGCGTAGATCTCCAGGGCGTCGCGGTCGGCCTGAATCAGGTCCTTGCCATCCTTCTCTACTTCGCGATACTCGCCCGCTGCCTGCGCATACTGCTTGTCATTGAACATCGCATCGGCATGCTGCTTCCGGTCGGCGGCAGAGAGCGGAGCACTCATCGCCGCCAGGTTGGTCCGGGCCGTCGCTGCCTCCGGGCTCAGCGGATCACCGAGATACAACCCGCGATAGAGCTCCTCCGCCTGCGCGCTCCTGCCCGCGGCCTGGTAGGCCTGCGCCAGCGCCAGCCGGAAGGCCACATGGCTGCCGATGTCACCGGAGCGCAACGGCTCCAGCGTGTGTATGGCGTTCCCGGCATCTCCACCGGCGATGTAGGCTGTCGCCAGAAGCACGGGGGCATCGGCAACGAACAGGCTTCCCGGATGGCGGTCGGCAAAGTGATCCAGCAGCGGCAACGCATCCTGCGGGCGATTGGCCTTCACCGCCGCCTGCGCTGCGAGATACTCCGCATAGTCCGCCAGCGCCGACCCTCGCGCGTCTACCTTGCGGAACGCGGCCTCGGCCTCAGGGTAGCGGCGGTCCAGCATGTAGGCATGCCCCAGCGCAAGGTTCGCAGCGGCAGCGGCCTCACCTGGGTGCGACTCCGCATACGCGATCACGCCCTCATACGCCGCCGCGCTCCGCGTCTGTACCAGTTGCTGCGCCATCGGCCTTAGTTGGGCAGAGGCCACAAAGGCCTCATGCAGCCTCCGGCTCTCCGCCGTCGCCGGCGGCAATACCAGACGGCGTCCGGCAGCATGCGACCGCGTGCTCGCAGCGGGATGCGGCCCCGAGCGGTGGCCATGGCGATGGCCCGCAGTCGCGCCTCCCTTGTGCAGCGGCGCTGCATGCTTCTTCGTCCGGGACGGCGCAGAACTCTGCGCACTGGCCACAGCCCACACTGCGGCACAGACCAAAATCGCACCCGTCGCACGCACCCACTTCCACTGATTCATCCGTCACTCCACGCTTATTTGACTCTAATGGTGCGGTGCTCGCTTCTGACGCCCGCCACGCACCACAGACGTACCTGCCTAGACACCTGAAAAGACATCAAAAAAAACATCCTCCACCTGCGAATCCGAGGCCACTGGCCACGCACTTTCTGCTCCCAAACCACAACCGGGTGTCCTGTACACTGGATACAGGCTCCGATATGGCAGCGCAGACCTCCTCCATCATCGACGAACCGCTCGGCCCCGACGGCGAACTCGCCCCGGATGAGACGGTCGAGGTTCACCCGGACGTCGCTCTCGTAGAGCGCGCCAAGGCCGGCGATGCCGCGGCCTTTGAGGTGCTCATCAAGCAGTACGAGCGCCAGATCTTCCGCACCGCCCTGCACATCACCCAGAACCGCGAGGACGCCGAGGACATCACCCAGGACGTCTTCTTCAAGGCCTTCCAGAAACTCGAACAGTTCCAGGGCAACAGCAAGTTCTCCACCTGGCTAGTGCGCATCGCCGTAAACGAGAGCCTGATGCGGCTGCGCAAACGCAAGACTTCAAAGACCGTTTCCATGGACCAGGACGTCGAAACCGGCGAGGGCTCCATCCCCCGCGACTTCGCCGAATGGCGTCCCAATCCGGAGCAAAACTACAATCAGGCCGAACTCGCCGAGATCCTGCGGAAAACAATCGCCGGCCTGCCCCCAGGTTTCCGAACCGTTTTCACTCTGCGGGACATCGAAAACTTGTCGACGGAAGAAACTGCCGAGGCGCTCGGTCTGAGCGTTCCGGCCGTCAAGTCCCGGCTACTGCGCGCGCGCCTGCAACTTCGCGAACGCCTCAGCCGTTACTTCCGGAAGACGAATACGGGCCCCGGCGCTACCCATACGCAAGCCGCGAAGCCATGAGGCGAATCAAGTGAACTGCACCGACTTCCTCGCAAAGCTCACCGACTACTTCGACGGCCAGATCGACCCTGATCTGCTAGCCGAGGTCAAGCAGCATCTGGGTACCTGCCATCACTGCGAGGTCGTCGTGGACACCACTCGCAAGACCATCGACGTCTATCGCGGCAACCAGACCTACGAGTTTCCCGAGGAGCTGGCACTCCGCATGCGGGCCGCTGTGATGGAGCGCTGCAAGGCCGTCGGCAGGCTGCCTGATGTCGAGGTCAGAGAGTCCAAACCCGTCGGGCGATAGAAGTTATCGAAGCAATACAAAGGGCGGCCATCGGCCGCCCTTTTGATTTCTATGGAACAACAGCTTACTTCGTCACAACCTGCTGGAAGAGCGGCGAGTTCAGAAGCCCCGCAAACTCGCTGTCTGAGGAAGAATACTCCACCGTCAGCGTGCCGGCCTCGGAGTCGATGGTCGTATCGTCCATCGCGGTCTTCTCGAGCGGCGAACCGGATGTCTTCTTCATGATGGCCACGCCCTTCATCAGGGTAGCCGCCGTCGCCGCAGTAATGGAGTCGGACGTCACCACGGACATGTCGAACTTCACGCCGTTGGAAAAGTCCATGGTGTAGCGGGCGCTCTTCATGCGGTTCTTCACAGTGTCATAGTCCGCAAGCTGCGCCGCGTCGCCAAGTACGCTCTTCATCATGGTCTGGGTGCCCTTCTGGTCCAGCAGGCTCCAGACCGCGCGCGAATCCACCGCGGCCATGTCATTCATCATGTCGCTGTTCTGCAGGAAGTTCGGCTGCAGGCCGTCGCGCGCATCCAGCGCGGCCTTCACGGCCTCGCGGTCGCCGAAGACCATGGTGGTCTGGTTCAGGAAGGCCACGCTCATGCCCGCATTGCCCATCGGGTAGATGCTGTTCTGCCGGTACATCAGCGGCTTGGTCTTGTTCTTGGCGAAGTTCGCCATGATAGCGGCGGTCTGGAACTGCCCCTGCGCCACGCCGAGGATGCGCGTTCCGGTCCCGTTGGAGTCGCGAAAGGCGGCGAATGCCAGTGTGTCGGCGTCCTGGTCCACCTTCAGGCCGGAGGTCTTCAGCGAGGTCTCCAGCCGCTTCAGCTCCGGCGGCAGCACGCGGTCCTTCAACTGCATCGCCGCCGGCGAGTTCTGCATCACCTTGTAGTCCACCACGATGATCTGCTGCACATCGCGGGGTATCGAGCTGCGGGCGTCGCCGCTGAGCTGCGCCGCATGGGCGGCTCCTGCCATCATCACAACCGCCGCGAGCGCTGTCGTTACTGGGCCAAACTGCAAATTCTTCAATGTCTTCACCTTGTCCACTCCAGGGAAACGCGTCGAATGGCGCATATTCCATTGTACTAAACTGCCTTCGATTCTTTGTTTCTTATCGTCTGTCCGCTGGCATCTGTTAGCTCATTCTGCCTTTAAGGCCACTCGAGAGGATGTTGCAGCCGCCGCTCCAGGACCTTCTCCTCGGGATCGAACTGCACCGTTTGACGTAACCAATCCGCATTCGGTTCATAGGCGTCCTCCGGAATCAGACCAATAATCTCACCCTCGGCGATAGCTGCCCCGTGCCGCTCCGCGATATCCCGCACGGCGGTGTGCAGCCGGGTCACCGGGGTCCGCTGAAAGTCAGTGATATTCATGCTCACCTGGGCACGCCCGTTAGCCATCACCCCCAGTGCCTTCACCCCCAGCATCCCGCCGCCGGCAGCGCGCACCTCCTTGGCGATGGCTCGCGCCAGGCTCACATCCGCCGCGCCTCCATTGCCGCCTGGGGCCAGGTATATGTTGTATGCAATCAGAAACTTACGCGCTCCCACCGCGCTTGCCCCGGCGGTAGCATGCAGCTCGGGCCCACCCACATCCGGGTGTCGCGTCGTGTCCCGCGCCGATTCCCGCAGCAGGCCCTCAAACTGTCCGCGACGCACATCCTCAAGATTCACACGGTCCGGCCGGCCCGCCGCCGCCTCATAGAAGTACACCGGCACGCCGAACCTCCGCCAGATTCCCATCCCCGCCTGTCGGGCCAGCATAGCGCACTGCGCCAGCGAGACCCCACTCACCGGCACAAACGGAATCACGTCCGCTGCTCCAATACGCGGATGCACACCGCTCTGCCGGGTCAGGTCGATCAATCGCGCGGCCGCACCCGCGCCCCGGATCGCCGCCTCCACCACCGCCTCGGGCACGCCGGCGATGGTCACCACCGAGCGGTTGTGGTCCGCGTCCAGCGAGTAGTCCAGCAGATGCACGCCCTCCACGCGCATCGCGCGCACGATGGATTCGACCTTGTCGCGGTCGCCTCCCTCCGAGAAGTTTGGCACACACTCCACGATCGGACTGCCTGGATTGACTGTATCCGGACTCATTGTTCTACTTCCCTAATTCCCTACTTCCACCACGTATATCCCACCGAGAACTGCACGCTCGCATTCACGCCCGGATTTTTGTCTCCCAGGCTGGCACTGGAGATATGTACTGCATTCGCGCTGATGTCCAGCGACTGCTTGGGCTTGAGAAAGTAGTGCGCGCCAATCCCGAACTGCGGCGTAAAGTTCCACACGCTGGTCTCCGACCCGGGGCCATCGTTGTTCAGGTTCAGAACGCTCGACCCAAACGCCGGATACTTGTGGTCGGTCCAGATAAGCCCGCCTGCGCCCTGCACAAATGGCATCCAACGCTGACCATGGGTCAGGTTCCAGCGCAGGATAATGGGCGTAATCGACGCGCCGGTGTAAGTCCCACCGACCGTATACAGCGGCGTGCAGTAGAGTCCGGTCCCGATGAAGGTAGTGCCGGCGACCGGCGTTGCGTAGCAGTTCGCGCGCTGAAACTTCGGCGTGTACGACTGCCAGAACGGAAACAGCTCTGCCGCGACCTCGAAGTTGCCCTTCAGCCGCCCATGCCCTATCTCCGGCGTCAACACCTTGCCCAGGTGCCCGCCAACCATTAGGAAGTGGAATCCGCCGCGGTTATCCGTGAGGCCATTGCCGCCCTGCAGCAGTACGCCCCTCTCCCACGGCTTGCTGGATGCCAGTTCAAACACCGAGTTCTGCGCCCGTGCCGCACCTGCCGCTGCCAGAATACCCGCAGACACCACACCCACCACCAGACTCATCCGCAATCTTGCCATCACGCCTCACAATCGAAAGCCGCCATCGTGTGGCGGCTCTCAAATCCTAATCCCTAATCCCCGATCTCTAAGACCTGCCTCTACGCCGTAACCGCCTCTTCATCCATATCAAAGTTCGAGTACACATTCTGCGTGTCATCGAGGTCTTCAATCACCTCCAGCAGCCGCATCATCGCCGCCGCAGGAGCGCCATCGAGCTTGGTATAGGTCGAGGCCACCATCGTCACCTCGGCCACCTCGGTCGGAATCTTCGCCGCCTTGATCGCCTCATGCACCGCCTCAAAGTCCTTCGGTGAGGTCAGAATCTCCCAGCTCTCGCCCTCGTCGCTCAGGTCGTCAGCGCCGGCTTCAAGCGCGATCTCGGTCAGCTTGTCCTCATCCACAGCCGACTTCGCGACAACGATCACACCCTTCTTCGAGAACATGTAGCCGACGGAGCCAGTCTCACCAAGGTTCCCGCCGTTCTTCGAGAACGCGTGCCGAATCTCGCTTACCGCGCGGTTGCGGTTGTCGGTCATTACCTCAACAATCACCGCGACGCCGCCGGGACCATAGCCCTCAAACGTAATCTCCTCGTAGCTTGCGCCTTCGAGCTCTCCGGTACCCTTCTGGATGGCGCGCTTGATGTTGTCGGCGGGCATATTCTCGGCCTTGGCCGCGACAATCGCGCCACGCAGCCTCGGATTGCCGTCAGGGTCACCGCCGCCGTTCTTGGCCGCGATGGTGATCTCCTTGATTAAACGCGTGAAGATCTTGCCGCGCTTGGCATCCAGCGCGCCCTTCTTATGCTTGATGGTTGCCCATTTTGAATGGCCGGACATGCTTCGGAAACCTCTGCCGCTATGAAATCGCGTGCGCTCAAAACCACCTGAAAATCAGGCCCTTCGCGCATCTTCGTCGAACAAAATTGTAGCACCTCTGAGGGGTCGCTCGAAGCTCGACACCTCATAGCTCAAAGCTCATCAAAACCCATCGACTGCCTATGTCGTTTCCCCCGCCAGCATCTCCTCCACAGTCTCCCGCCGCCGTATCAACCGCGCCTCGCCGTTCTCAATCAAAACTTCCGCCGCCCGTCCGCGCGAGTTGTAGTTCGACGCCAGGCTCATCCCATATGCACCCGCATCCAGCAGCACCGCCAGCTCGCCCGTCCGCAGCTCAGCCAGCTCGCGGTCGCGCGCAAAGAAGTCTCCTGTCTCGCACACCGGCCCGACAATATCCGCAATGACAGTCCCCCTCGACTCGCGAACCACCGGCACAATCTCATGGTGAGCCTGGTACAGCGCGGGACGGATCAGGTCGTTCATCGCCGCATCCACAATCACAAACTTCTTCGCTCCGTTCTGCTTGGTATAGAGCACGCGCGTCAGCAGCGCTCCGGCCTGCGCGACGAGAAACCGCCCCGGCTCCAGGAGCAGCTGCGCGTCCAGACCAACCATCACACCGCGAATCGCCACCGCGTACTCCGCCGCTCGCGCCGCGGGATCAAACGCCGCGGAACCGTACTCAATCCCGAAGCCGCCGCCTGCATCCACGTAGTTGATCTTCAACCCATCGGCACGCAACTCGGCGACCAACGCCGCCACCCGCTGCAGCGACTCGGCGAACGGCGCGACCTCGCGAATCTGCGAGCCGATGTGGACGCTCACGCCCACCGGCTCAATGCCCTTGAGCTTCGCCGCCCGCGCATAAACCGCCCGCGCACGTTCTATCGCAATCCCAAACTTGTGCTCGCGCAGTCCGGTGGAGATATACGGATGCGTCTCGGCAAAGACATCCGGATTGACGCGCAGCGCCACCTTCGCGCTCTTATTCAGAGCAACCGCGCGCGCGCTCAGCAGTTCCAGCTCGGCCTCGCTCTCCACGTTGAAGAGCAGAATCCCCGCTGTCAAAGCCGCGTCCATCTCCCACGCCTGCTTGCCCACTCCGGAGAACACCACCCGCCCCAAGGCCTCAGGCGCGGCACGCCTCACCCGCTCGAGCTCGCCGCCGCTGACGATGTCGAACCCGCAACCCGTCTCGGCCACCAGCTTCAGGATCGCCAGCGCCGGATTGGCCTTCACGGCATAGCAGATGGTCGTAGGGGTGGCAGCAAACTCGCGCTGCAACAGCTCCACGCGCCCGCGCAGGTTCGCCGCCGAGTACACATACAGCGGCGTCCCAAACGTCTCCGCCAGCGACGACAGGTCGACTCCGTCGCAGGTCAGGCGGTCGTTCTCATAGACAAAGGGTCGAGGTGAGCCAATCGAATTCACACACCCATCGTACCCGTCGTACCCTCAGGTGGCCCTGTGGGATTGGGCGGTGGTGGAGGTGGCGGCGGCTGTACCGGGACCGCCCACGGCTCATTGGGCATCACAATCCACGCCACCACGTAGGCCAGCACCGGCGTTCCGGCAGCCACAAAGAAGCACAGCACCAGAACCAGCCGTACCACCACCGGGTCCCAGCCGTAGCGCCGCGCAAACCCGGCGCACACGCCCGCAATCACCCGCCCCTGCAGCGGACGCACCAGTCCGGCCTGCGCGGCCGCCTCATGCACCGGCACATACGGCGGAGGCGGCGCGGGCTGTCCGCAGCCGCTGCAGAACCTCACTCCAGGCTGAATCTCTCGACCACACGTTGGGCAGACCATCTTGAATCCTCCAGAAAATGCTCATCAGGCAGTACGCATACCCCGCCCCACGGGTTCCCACCGAAATCGCCCCACAGCCTGAACCGCAAGTCCTACTTCCCCACATAAGGCGTCAGCAGGTTCCGTCTCGCCATCTCGGCCTGGGACTGGTCCCCCGGCGTCAGCACCCGCCGATACATCGCCACCGCGGCGGGGCGATTGTGCAGCAGGTCTTCCATCTCGCCGGCGGCCAGCTCCGCGCGCTTGCGCAGCCAGTCACTGCAGTTCGGCTCATTCACCACCTGGGAGTAGCCAAAGGCTGCGCCGTTGATGTCGTTGTATCCGCGCATGGTGTCCGCCATGCCGAACCACGCCAGTTGCAGCCGCGGCCCATAGAAGTAGCCGGGCTTCTGCGCGTCCGCAATCACCTGCTTGTACTCGGCGATGGCCGCCAGCCCCTGCCCCTCGTCCTTGAGCAGGTTGGCGACCTCCAGACGGAAGAGAAAATCGTGCGGAAACTCCTTCGCCAGCCCCCGCTGCACGGCCAGCGCCTCCGGATAGCGGCCGTCGTGGCGCAGGAACAGGCTCAGCGCGGTACGCGACTCCACACTGGTCACGACGCCGTGCGCCGCAGACTCCTTCAGCAGATTGATTCCGCGCTCCTTGTTACCGCCCACGCCCATAATGCCAACGATCAGCCGCACCCAGCCCGGCAGGCTGGCCACAGCGAACTGCTGGATGCCCACCGCCATATCTGCGTCAGCGTACTGCGGGTCGAGCTTCAGCGCCGCCTCCGAGTCATTCCGCGAGGAGTACCCCTGCCTCGCCGCCGCCGCAAACGAGTGGTCCGCCAGCGTGATAAACGCCGCATGGATCCCCTTGGCATAGCCGCGCTCAAAGTATGCGTCCTTGTTATTCGGATTGGCCCGTATCTCAGCATCGGTCATGCTCAGCACGCGGTTGGTCAGCGTCTCAATCTCATTGCGCACCTGCGGGGATACATCCACCTCGCGCTTGGTGGTCAGAAAGTTGTCGTGCGCGTAGTAGGTCGTATCCAGCAGGTCCTGGATGTACAACTCACGGAAGATCGTCGTTAACAGTAAGTAGTCCCATGCCATCGGGTCGTTGGGATGCTCCTGCGCCACATGGCGAAAGACCCCCAGTGCGCCGTCGAAGTCGATGTTGTAGAAGTCGGCGAAACCCTGCCGGACCTCAGGGTCCAGGTTGAGCGGCGCGGTGTGCAGGTTCGGGTTCGGCTGGGCCACGGACACGCCCGGCTGCAGCAGGGCGAGACAGGTGACCAGCATTACAGCGAGCGCTCGCTTCAATCGTTCCTCCTGCGGATTACAATAGCTTGGACGCAGCCCGGCTGCCCAGCGGCCTCTGCATATCCTGCGTTCTGGTGATGGTAATGGACGTTCAAAGTTTGCTTCCGGCGATTCTTCTGGCAATTGGCTGCATCGCCTATGTCTTCTGGCCGCAGGAACGCGTCGCCGCTCCCATCGAAAAGACCCGGGTGGACTACCTCCGCGAGCGCAAGGACGTGCTCTATGAGAACCTCCGCGACCTGAACTTCGAGTTCCGCGCCGGCAAGTATCCTGAGGACGACTACATCCGCCAGCGCGAATCCCTGGAGGGCGAGGCCGCAGGGGTCATCTCGGAGATGGAACAGCTCGGCGGCTAGCCACCGCGGCATCCCCACACAAATTCTGTCATCTCGACTGGAGCATCACAGCTTCATCGTGATGCGGAGTGGAGAGACCCCTGTATTGGCTCTCGATTGCCCCCTTCTCTCCTCTTCGAGCCGGGCGAAATACAGGGGGCTCTCCACTACGGCGGCAAGCAACGCCGCCTCCGGCCGAGATGACGCTGTGGTTCGAATGAGTACCAGGTGAAGTATCCTTGAAGCGTGCCAGCCATCCAACGAACCGTCCGCTCGCTCGCTCTTCTCGCCCTCGCGCTTCCTCTCGCAGCCCTCGCCGCCACGCCCATCACCGGCAGGGTCACCAACCGCACCACGGGCAAGCCCTCTGCGGGCGATGTTGTCACTCTCATTCAGCTCGCCCAGGGCATGCAGGAGTCCACCCACACCACCACGGACGCGCATGGCCACTACTCGCTCGACGTGCCCGACGACGGCCTGCACCTGGTGCGCGTCACCCATGACAAGGCCAACTACTTCGGCCCCGCGCCCGCCGGAACCACCACCGTTGATGTCGACGTCTTCAACGCCTCCCCGCACGTTGCCGGCGTGACCACCGAGGCCGACGTGATGCGCGTGCAGACGGACCCCGGCGGCAACAACCTGAACATCGTCGAAAACTTCTTCGTCAAGAACGACTCAAAGCCGCCCATGACTCAGTTCTCCGCCGAGCCCTTCGACTTCTACCTGCCTGAAGGCGCGGTCGTCGAGGGCTCCGCCGCGCTCGGCCCCGGCGGTATGCCGGTCTCGGCCACGCCCGTTCCGCTCGCCGAAAAGGGACACTTCACCTTCCTCTTTCCCATCCGCCCCGGCGAGACCCGCTTCCAGGTCAGCTACCACCTGCCCTACACCGGTCGGCTGGAGCTCCACCCGAAGGTCAGCGGGCCCACCGACACCGTCGCCATCATGCTGCCAAAGAGCATGAGCTTTACCCCCGGATCGGGCGCGTCCTACACGCCAGACCCCTCCGAGACACTGGCGCAGACCATGGTCGCGCGCAATGCCACCCCGGGAACGGCGCTGGGCTTCGCGCTCACCGGAACCGGCCAGATGCCGCGCGACCCTACCGAGACCGGCGCTGGTGCCGACCAGGGAGCCTCCGGCAGCGCCGACCAGTCCGGCGGGCAGACCACAGCCTCCACCGACGACACCGCCCCCGGCAAGGGCCTCGGCAACCCGCTTGATCCCGACGCCAACCGCGAGCCGCTCTCCAAGTACAAGTACTGGATCCTCGGCTTCCTCGCCGTGCTGCTGGCCGCCGCCGCAGGAGTGATGCTGCGCAAGCCCACCGGCGAGGCCGGAACCACAACCTCCGCCGACGCCGCGACGCCACTGCCGCTCTCCCCGCGGACCCAGGGCACGCAACTGCTCGCCGCGCTGAAGGAAGAGATCTTCTCCCTTGAGACAGACAAGCTGCAAGGCAAGGTCACAGACGCCGAGTACGCACAGACCAAGGCCGCCCTGGAGCTGATCCTGGGCCGCGCACTGAAGAAGAGTGCCTGACGATGCTGAATGCACTCGCCACAGCGGCTCGCATCATCCGGCTCTACGCCATCGCTCTCTGGGTGGGCGGGCTTGTCTTCTTTGTCATCGTCGCGCAGGTAGCGTTCACCAACCTGCCCAGCACGCACGAAGCCGGGATGGTCGTGCGCGGCAGCCTGACAGCACTGCACAATATCGGCGTCGTTGCAGGCTTAGCCTACCTGATTACAACGCTCCTGCTCATCGCGTTTGGCGATCGCCACATCGCACGCGGCGTTGAGATTCTACTGGTCGCCGCCATGCTCGCGCTCACCCTGTACTCGCAGCGCTCCATCATCCCGCGCATGGAGCAGGACCGCGCGGCACTTGGCGGAGAAGTGGACACCGCCCCTGCCGAAGCGCCTGCTCACCTCGACTTCAACCGCCTCCACCACCTCTCCACCAACGTGGAAGGCTGTGTCCTGCTCTGCGGCCTCGTCGTACTTGCCCTGGCAGCAAAAGGCAACGAGTAAGGAGTAGTGATAAGTAGTAGAGAAAACCGCCTTTCTCTACTTCCTTACTCCTTACCCACTACTCATTGCCTTTACTCCACCGGCAGCTTCGCCTTGTACCCATCGCGCGCGATGATGCTGTACTTCAGCGGCTTGCCCTTCTCATCCTGCATCTTGAGCGGTTTGCCTTCGTTGTCCACCAGGTAGACCTTCACCTTGCGATAGCTGCCGTCGTTCTTCGTGTTGGTCGGCCGGTAGGTCAGCACATACTGGTTGCGGATGGAATCATTAATCTGCGAGAAGATGTCCGGCAGCTCGCCCTGGAAGGTGGGATGGAACCACAGCCCACCGGTCATCTGGGCGAACGTCCGCATCTCGTTGTCGCCCTGTAGGAAGTCCATGCCACGCGGGCCGTTCAAGCCGCCGCGGGCATCGGCCATGTCGCGCGCAAAGGCCCCCGTGCTGAGCGTGAAGATCGTCACGTTGGGTGTGGCCTTGATCTTGGCCAGCATCTGGTCCAGATTGATGCGCGACATGGTGTCCAGTCCCGACGAGACCAGGATGATGTACTTGCGGCCGTCCACGCGGCTCAGCCGGTCCAGCGTCTCGAACAGCGCGTCAAACTCATTGCTCTCGCTGAAGGTGGGTATCATGAGCGACTGCAGCGCCTCGCGAATCACCTCTTTGTTGTTGGTGAAGTCGGTCAGGATGTGCGTCCTTATGTCATATGTGGCCACCGCCACATAATCGTCCGGCTGCATCGTCTGGAAGAAGCTGGAAGAGGTGTTCTGCATGTCCTGGATGAAGTACCAGGAGTTGGCCGCAAACTCCAGCAGCAGCACCGCTGTAATCGGCGTCTTCACCGTCCGCAGCGAGCTCACCTGCTGCTCCACGCCGTCCTCCACCACCAGGAAGTTCTCCGCCTTCAGCCCCGGGACGAACTGGTGGTTCTTGTCCAGCACCACGTTCACGTCCAGGTTCACAATCGGCACGTCCACACGCATGGAGTAGACAGCACCGTCGGGGTTCTTCGGCTTCTCCTCGGCGGGCGCAGGCGGCGGTGCCTCGGGCTCGTCCTTCTTCTTCGGCAGCACGATCGAGTCGCTCTGCGTCGTCGGCCCGCTGTCGTCGGCAGACGGTGTCGTGCTCTGCGCCGGCGCAGGAGTCGGAGTCTGCTGCGCCACGGCATACGGCGACATTCCAACCAGCACAGCAACCGCGCCCAGAAACATTCGCATCTTCATCACCACACCGCTCCGTGGAAATACTTCCCTGCCTAGCTTAGACGGGAATCCCGCCGCGCGGGTCACAGCCCCCGAAACTGCTCGCCCAAAACACCTGCGGCCTCGATCCGCAAAGGGACCGAGGCCGCAGACACAGTTCGCTCCCAGCCCTACGCCGTGCTCAGCGCCAGGCCCGCCTGCTTCTCTTCGCCATCGGCGGAAACCGGGCGATAGTGCAGTTGGTTGTTCTCCAGATATACCTCGAGGAACGCCGGCCGCTCGGCGATCTGTCCGGCAATCAACGCCTCCGAGAGAGGGTCCTCGATGAACCGCTGCAGTGCGCGCCGCAGCGGACGTGCCCCGTAGCTGCGGTCCACAAGCGTCTTTTCGAGTATCCAGCGCTTGGCGTCGTCCTGCACGCTGATGGTGATCGCCTTGTGCACCAGGTTGGTATTCAACTGCTGTACCAGCAGCTCCAGAATCTGCATCAGGTCGGAGTCCGCCAGCGACGTAAACACAATCGTCTCATCCAGGCGGTTGAGGAACTCGGGGTTGAAGGTCCGCTTCACCTCGCTCATCACCATCTCCTGCATCTTCTCCAGCACCACCTCGTCCTTCGACGACTGGAACCCGAGCCCCTCGCGCTTCATCAGGTGCTTGGCCCCGATGTTCGAGGTCATGATGATGATCGTGTTCTTGAAGTCGACCGTGTTGCCCAGCCCGTCAGTAAGCTGGCCGTCCTCAAAGACCTGCAGCAGCAGGTTGAAGACATCCGGATGCGCCTTCTCGACTTCGTCCAGCAGCACGACCGAGTACGGCGAACGCTTCACGCGCTCCGTAAGTTGCCCACCCTCCTCGTAGCCGACATAGCCCGGAGGCGAGCCAATCAGCTTCGAGACCGAGTGCTTCTCCATGAACTCCGACATATCGAAGCGAATCAGCGACTTCTCGCTGCCAAACAGGAACTGCGCCAGCGTGCGCGCCATCTCCGTCTTGCCCACGCCCGTCGGGCCAAGGAACAGGAAGCTGCCAATCGGCCGCGCCGGATTCTTCAGCCCCGCCCGGCTACGCCGAATCGCCCGCGCCAGCGCACTAATCGCCTTGTCCTGCGCGATCACCCGCTTGTGCAGCTCTTCTTCCACGCGCAGCAGCTTCTGCGTCTCTTCTTCCTTGATGGAGGTAATTGGTACGCCCGTCCAGCGCGACACCACATCCTCAATGTCCTCGCGCGTCACAATGCCCGAAGAGCTTTCATCGAGGTGATACTTGTCGCGCAGCGCACGCAGATTCTCGCGCTCCTTGCGCTCCTCATCGGAGTAGAACCGCGCCTTCTCGAACTCGTGATTCGCAATCGCGTTCTCCATGCGGTGCACGATGAACTTGATCCGCTTCTGCACCTCGGTCAACTCTTCCGGCAGCGTGGTCTGGCGCAGCTTCACGCGCGCGCCGGCCTCATCGATAAGATCGATCGCCTTGTCTGGGAGAAAGCGGTCGGGAATGTACCGGCTCGAGTGCGATACCGAAAACACAATCGCATCGTCCGTGTAGCTGACCGCGTGGAACTTCTCATACTTCTCGCGGATGCCCATGATGATCTTCACCGCGTCCTCTTCATTCGGCGGCGGCACCTTCACGGCCTGGAACCTGCGCTCCAGCGAGCGGTCCTTCTCAATCGACTTGCGGTATTCCGCCGGCGTGGTCGCTCCAATGCACTGGATCTCGCCACGGCTCAGCGCCGGCTTCAGAATGTTCGCCGCATCCAGCGAGCCTTCGGCGGAGCCAGCACCCACCAGCGTATGTAGCTCATCGATGAAGACGATGCAGTTCTGGTTCTCCATCAGCTCTTTCATGATGGTCTTCAGCCGCTCTTCAAACTGCCCGCGATACTTCGTTCCCGCAACGATCAGGCTCAGGTCGAGCGACAGCACGCGCTTCTCCGCCAGGAAGCTAGGCACCTCGCCGTCGGCGATCTTCTGCGCCAGCCCCTCGACAATCGCGGTCTTGCCCACGCCCGGCTCGCCGATAAGCACCGGATTATTCTTCGTCCGGCGGCACAGGATCTGGATCACGCGCTCCACTTCAAAGTCGCGCCCCACCAGCGGATCGAGCTGCTGGTCTGCAGCTGCCTGCGTCAGGTCGCGCGAGAACTCCGCCAGCATGGACTGCTCCTGCTGGTTGCCGCGCTGCTTGCCGCCACTCTGCTGCGCCGGCTTCTCCTGCGTTGTCCGCTGCAACTCTTCTCGAATCGCCGTCAGCCGCAACCCGCGCTCCGTGAGTATCTCCGCCGCGAAGCACTTCTCCTCGCGCAGCAGTCCCAGCAGCAGGTGTTCGGTACCAATGTGTTTGTGGCTCAGCCGCTCGGCCTCTTCCGCCGCGTAGGCCAGCACGCGCTTGCACTCGTTCGAGAGCGGCAGGTCAACCGAAGTCGACACCTTCTCCCGCACCGTGGTGTGCGACTCAATCTGTTTCCGTATGGACTCGACCGAGGCGTGCGAACGCAAAAACCGGTTCGTCAGTGCCTTGTCTTCTCGTAGCAGGCCCAGTAAGAGATGTTCGGTTTCGATGTACGGCGACCCGAACTGGCTCGCCTCGTAGCGCGCAAAGAAAATCACGCGCCGCGCCTTCTCCGTATAGCGTTCGAACATGCTCCCCCTTCGAACCGCTGCCCCCGCGCTTGTGAGGATTTCATCTGGAAAACAAAGGGGCGCGGTCTGCGAATGACGTTTCGTTGGCCACCGCCGCGCTGTTCCGCTGCGGAGAGGACTGTATGCCTTCCAGCATCCAGTGAGTTAACCCTAGTGTATCCGGCCCCGCTGCGAAATCAAAGTCCCCGCACCCCGCCCGAACCTGAAAATGGACTTCTCTGTGGGAAACCCGCTCAAACCCCACACAATCTCCGGGTGCCCCATCCATCGCAGCCTCATCGCGATGGGTGGGAAACCACAACTGCAGGTGCCCCACATCTCGGCCCTGAGCTTGCGAAGGATGAGATGTGGGAGCGATGCCTACGCCTCCACCAACTGCCCATCCCGCAACCGCAACACCCTGTCGCACCGCGTCGCGAACTCCAGGTTGTGCGTCACCAACACGCTGGCCAACCCATTCTCCCGATGCAACTGCTGCAAGAGCCCAAACACCTGCTCCGCCGTCACATTGTCCAAATCGCCGGTCGGCTCATCGGCCAGCAACAATTTAGGTCGCGTGATCAACGCCCGCGCAATCGACAACCGCTGCTGCTCGCCGCCCGAAAGCTCCCCCGACCGATGCTCGCCGCGGTCCCCCAGCCCCACTCGCTCCAGCCAACGCGCGGCCTCGGCCAGCGCCGCCGGGCGGCGTGAGCCACGCGCCAGCAGCGGCATAGCCACATTCTCGAGCGCGGTAAACTCCGGCAGCAGGTAGTGGAACTGCCACACATAGCCGATCTCCCGGTTGCGATACGCCGCAGCCTCGCGCGCATTCAACTTGGTCACATGGGTCTCGCCGCACCACACCTCGCCGGCGGTAGGCCTATCCAGAGCCGCCAGCAGATGCAGCAGCGAACTCTTCCCAGCCCCACTCTGCCCCACCACTGCCACCATCTCTCCCGCAGCTACCTCCAGCGACAGGTCGCGAAACAACCGTAACCCCGCCGCCCCCGCCGACAGCGGCGCATAGGTCTTCTCCAGATTCATCGCCCGCAACACACTCATCCGGCTCTCAAACCCCTTTGCGAAACTTCGCTAACTTTGCGAACTCTGCGTCAAAGCCTCTCGCCCCAAATCCGCTCACCAGATCCTCTCACCTAACGGCCCGTGCTCCCCGCCGGCTTCCACTCCACCGCGAACGCAATCCCCAGCCGGTTCCACGCGTTGATCTGCGCGATGGCAAACGTCAGGTCCACCAGGTCCTTGCCCTGAAAGAACTCGCTCACCGCGGCATACTCGGCATCCGGCGCGTGACCGTCCTGAATATTCGTCACCACGTCCGTCCAGCGCAGCGCTGCCCGCTCCCGGGGCGTGAACGCATCCGAACTCTGCCAATCTTTCACTGCGTCAATCCGCGAATGCGGCTCGTTATGCCGCCGCAACTCGGCCTGGTGCATCCCGATGCAGAACCCGCACCCGTTATCCAGTGAAGCCCTCAGGTACACGAGTCCCAGCAGCCCCGGCTCCAGCGCCGTATCGGTGGTCAGGTAATGTCCCAACCCGCTCAAGGCCTCATAGGCCTTCGGCGCCAGCTTGGTATACGGCAGTCGCATCGTCGTGGAACCCTCGCATTGAGCATAGACTCCGGCGAATTCCCCGCGCAAAGTCTCCGCCCCGCGGCTATACTTCCTCGCATGAAAAACTTCTCGGAGTCGCAGCTACAGGCTGCCGTAGCCCGCGCCGGCCTGGAACCGGGCGTCTTCGACCGTATCCGCTCCGCTCTACTCTCCGAGCCTGAAACTGCCGCGGCCTTTGAACCCGCCCACATCGCCTACTATCTTGGCGCGTTGCTCATCATCGGCGCCATGGGATGGTTCGTCACCAGCGCCTGGGACACTCTCTCCGGCCTCACCATCTTCGCCGTGGCCCTTGCTTACGCGCTGGTCTTCGGTGCCGTCGGAGTCCTGCTCTATCGCCGTCCATCCACCATGATCCCCGGCGGTTTGCTCTCCGCTGTTGCCGTCTGTATGACCCCGCTGGCGGTCTATGGCGTCGAGCGCCGGCTCGGCTGGTGGCCCTCTCTGGATCCCGGCGGCTACAGCAACTTTCACCCCTACATCAACGGCAGTTGGGTCCTCATGGAGGCCGTCACCATCCTCGTCGCCGCTATCTTCCTCCGCTACGTGCGCTTCCCTTTCATTACCGCGCCCGCCGCCTACGCGCTCTGGTACATGTCCATGGACGGCACCGACCTGCTCTTCGGCAAGCAGTGGACCTTCCACCAGGAGTGCTGGATCTCCGTCGTCTTCGGCGTCGTTATGCTGGCCGTCGCCTACTTTGCCGACGGCGAGGCCGAGCGCGACTTCGCCTTCTGGTTCTACCTCTTCGGCCTGCTCACCTTTACCGGCGGCCTGACGTTACTCGGCGGCGGCAGCCAGCTCGGTAAGGCCGTCTATTGCCTCATTCACCTCGGGCTCATCGTCCTGTCGGTGGTCCTGCAACGCCGCGCCTTCCTGATCTTCGGTGCTCTGGGTGTCTTTATCTATCTGGTGGACGAGGCTCAGGGCTACTTCCAGAACTCCATCGCCTTCACCGTCGTGCTTACCCTGATCGGCATCGCCTTCATCATTCTGGGCATTCTCTTCAAGAAAAACGAAGCACTGCTGACCGCCCGTCTACAGCCCTTCATCCCCTCCCGCGTACTCCACCGGCATGCCCTGCCGGCTGCTGAAACCCCTTGACACGCCTGCTAAAATAGAACCAATCGAGAAGATCGCGCGGCCACCGACCGGGCTCTTCCCACATGGCCCTATGCCACGGTAACTCCTTATTTATGAGGATTTTGCGGTCTTTGACAATCAGCGCCCCTTTGTTTTCAGGATTTTAGCGAACCGCCGAACTGGAGGTCCAACCCTAAGTCTTTATTCTTGAGGATTTTGCGCGAAAATGGGGGAGGGGGTACCCCGCTGGACGAACGCGAGGCTACTCGTAGCGCAGCGCCTCGGCAGGCAGTACGGCCGCCGCTGAGCTCGACGGGTAAAGCGTCGCCAGCAGGCTCATCCCCAGCGACACCGCCCCAACAATGAGCGCGTCCGTCAGGTGAGGCGCGAACGGCAGGTAGTCGATGGAGTAGACGCTGGGATCCAGCGATATGAACCGGTAGTGCGACCCCAGCAGGCTGGCCAGATATCCGACTGCAAGTCCAAGCACGGTACCGGTCGCCGAGATCAGCAGCCCCTGCAGCAGGAATATCCGCCGCACCTGGTCCCCACTCACGCCGAAGCTCATGAGCACGGCGATGTCGCGGGTCTTCTCCATCACCATCATGGTGAGCGCGATCAGGATGTTCAGCGCGGCCACTACCACGATCAGCGCCAGCACAATGAAAGTGACTACCTGCTCCAGCTTGAGCGCGCGGAAGAGCTCGCGGTTCTGCTCCATCCAGTTGGTGGCCTGGAAGCCCGGCCCTGCGGCCTGCTCCAGCTCCTGACCCACCTGTTGGGCCTGGTAGAGGTCGTCGATACGGAAGCTGAGCACGCTGATCAAGTCCGGCTCGCTGAACAGCCGCTGCGCGTCGTCCAGCCGCATGAACGCGTAGCTGGAGTCGTACTGGTAGAACCCGGAGGCGAAGATGCCCGCTACCCGGAACCGCTGATAGCGCGGCACCAGCCCCAGCGGCGTCAGCTCGCCCTGCGGCGAGGTCACCAGCAGCGTATCTCCGACGCCCGCGCCCAGCGTCTCCGCAAGCTCGTTGCCGATGACGATGGGCGGCACGAAGTCGGACGACGACAGATCGGGTGGCCCATCCATCGCAGCCTCATCGCGATGGGTGGGGTCAGAGGAAGCAGGTGCCAGCTCCGCCGCCGAGCCCTGCTGGATGCTCTGGAGCAGGTTGCCGATCCTGAACTCATCGGCCGGCACGATGCCCTTGATCAGCGCGCCACCGGAGCGGGCGCCGCGCGAGATCAGCACCTGCCCGTAGAGACCCGGAGCGACGGCCATCACATGCGGCTCCTGGGCCAGCCGGGCCAGCAGCGGCCGCCAGTCGCGTATGCCGTCTCCGGTGGCGCGCATCAGCTCCACGTGCGCAGTCGCGCCGACCAGCCGCTCCTGCAGGTCGCGTCGCATGCCGTTGGTGATGGCCAGCGCCACGATGAGCGAGGCCACGCCGGCCGCCACGCCAACGATGGAGATGGCCGTAATCAGGCCCACCACCGCATGGCCGCGCGACCCCGCCTGTCGGCGGCGGGCGCGTAGGTACCGGGCGGCGATGAACAGCTCAAAGCGCATGTGCTGGTTATCCTAACGCTCTCGGCTCAGGTAGCAGCTGCGAGGGGCCCAGAAGCAGGGACTTCGGGGGCGGGCGATGGAAAAATTTCCACCGTCCGCCTGCGAATTTGGCCCGGATTATGCGATAATTTGGCTGCGCCTCTGGTCGGGACGACCCCCCACCGGTTGATTCCCTTGATAGGAGGCGCGATTTGAAAGCAAAGGGTCCGCTGGCACCCCCCGGCGGCCCTTTGTGTTTAAGCTCACCATGACAGTGGAGCGCCATTTCTGCCGGTATTTTGCCGCATTTCATGACAAAGGCCCGAGGCTGGAGCCTCGGGCCTTTGTTGTTTGAATTTGTAGTGATTGGTCAGACCAGCTTCGTCACGGATTTGGCCGCCTTGTTCGCGGAGCGCACCACGCCAGTGGCTGCATCGACGGCATCATCGAACTGGTCCTTACTGGCCTCAATCAGCCGCTGCGCCTCTTTCCCGAGCCGCTCGGCCTGTTCCTTGAGGTAGTCGCCGGCGTCTTCGAGGTTCTCGCTGAGGTCTTCCAGACCGCGCTTCAGCTTCTTGCGTGTCGCGGTACCGGATTGAGGAGCATACAAAAGAGCGGCAATACCGCCGATGACAGCCCCAATGCCAACTGCGATGATCAGATGTTTCGTACGCATCGTTTGCCTCCGTACTTCATGTACTGAGATTCACGCAACTGGGCTGAGGTTGCAGGAAAGTAAGGGTCAGGTTCGCGAATACCAGCAAGATCTACCGCCCTCAGGAAGACCCGGCTGAACATGGGACGGTTGAGCCGGCCAGTGTTGGTATTGCGCAGAGAGGGATGGTAACTGCCGAGCAACGTGATTCCGTTGGGCAGAGCGTACTCAGCGCCATGGCCGAAGATGTAGGCCGAGCGCCGCTCGATGATGCCGAGCCCAAGTAGGTGAGCGAGATAGCCGTCCCAGGCGATCTTGCCCAGGCAGACCACGACCCGCACCTGCGGCAGCGCAGCAATCTCTGCCGCAAGATGACGGCCGCAGTTGCGAATCTCCTGTGGAGTGGGCTTGTCGCCCGGCGGAGCGCAGCGCACAACGGCTGCGATCCACAGCTTGTGCAGCTTCAGACCGTCGTCGCGGCTGACCGCCTTCGGCTTGCTGGCGAGACCCAGCTCGTGCAGGACGTCGTACATAAAGTCGCCGGAGGCGTCTCCTGTGAACGGCCGCCCTGTCCGGTTTGCGCCGTGGGCTCCCGGCGCAAGGCCCAGCACGAGAATGCGGGCGCGAGGGTCGCCGAAGCCGGGTACCGGCTTGGCCCAGTACTCCTGGTCTCGGTAGGCGCGTCGTTTGACCTCGCCGATACGCTCCCCGTAGGCGCGCAGCCGTGGGCAGCGCGTGCAGGTGACAATGCCCTTCTGGACAGACTGGAGGACGGTGAGGGCCGGGGAGGGATTCTGCTGCACTTTGGTTGGCGGACTCAATATGGCTTCTGCCCGAGGTAGTTTCCCGGCGGATCGTACTCTGCAACGATCACCACCGCTCCGCCGCTGCAACTGGCCTGTCCTATGCCGACCTGTGTGGTATTGCGCCAGACCATCTGCGTGTAGTGTCCGGTCGGGGCCCAGTTCGTGCTGTTGAGAACTCCATAGTGGTACTTGGATATCTCGCTGTACCACGCCTGCGATGCGGAGAGCGCGGTATACGAAGCACCCGAGCCGCCAAAGAGATTCTCCCCATGCGGATCGTTAGTCGTATGCACGAGATTGCAGTGCTCATCGGCAGCAAGATGATTAGCCCACTTCTGCGCATCCGCGGCAAGGTCGGCGGACCATTGCAAGGGAGGAACGCCGACATCGTGCCGCTTCTCATTTTGGAAATCGAGTGCGATTTGGGCCTGGTCCTGAAGAACGTTGGAGCCTGTAATCGCAGGGACCACAACGGACTGTCCTGAGCCAGCCGTAGCTGTCAACGCGAAGATGGCTGAAAGGATGACGATTGAGGTGAGTGTCTTCACTGGATGCCTCTCGGGATATTTGGATGCAGGTGCCAATAGCTGATGATACTGTTAGTCTGCGTTTCGGGCGGTACGGTGCAGATCGCCGGCAGAGCATCACGTCGTTGGCGCAGGCCACGTAGGTTGACGCAGTCTCAGCCGGTTCTCGCATGCTGCCCTCGTTACGAGGACCGGAGGCCCACCATGAACTTCGCTTCCCGGCTGCTGGATCCGCAACGTCGCGCGGTGCTGGCTCGCTTCTGCAAGTCAGGGCGTTGCACTCCGGTGCTGGTGGGTTTGCTCTGCTTGCTGCTGGTGGGGGCTTCCCTCGAGTTCGGTCATGGGCACCTGCATCTGTTGACTGCAAAGATCAGCCCACCCGTCGCAATTCCGCAGTATCCAACTGGGCCTGGCGGACAGGACATCCTTCGCCTGAGCCGCACCGGCGCTGCAAACGGCGAAGATCCGGAATTTCTGTCAGTCACGCTGTTTCCGGGGCATGGCATGACCGTGTACCAGATAACTGCAAGGATTCCCGGACGCGGCGATGTCTCATTGCTGGCTTCGTCGCCGCTAAACAGCGTGATGAACGTCGTGGATGGAAATGCAGACGGCGCTCTACTATTGCCTTGGGCGCGGCACCTCACTGGGACTGCTGTAACTGGCCGCGCCGGCGACTCCATGGTGCAGACGGCGTGGCAGGGCCTGCAGATTCGAGTTCCGGCAGATCCTCCGGGAAGCAGCAGTTCCGTGCAGGGACTACTGTTCAGGCGCGGAGTTGATTCCATGCAGACTCAACAACTGCCAGACGGCCAGTCAGTTACAGCAGTCTTTGGACCATCGAGCTTTGCCGGCGATTGGCCTTCCAGCCTGCAAGTCGCGGTACAGGTGGAGTTGGAGGCTCATAACTTGGTACTGACAATGACGGCCAGAAACGTGGGCTTACAACCCATTCCCCTGGGCTTTGGCTGGCAGCCGAAATTTTCTCTTCCAGGAGGAAACAGCAACGGTGCCTTGTTGACGATTCCCTCGACCATGGTCGCGGAAACCGATCCGGCAACGTCGCTGCCAACCGGACGGACCGTTTCGGTGGCGCACACCAAGTTGGACTTCAGCAGTCCGGACGGGGCCCATCTCGACGATAACGCCGTCGATGAAACCTACACTGATCTGTCGGGATCACCGGATGGTCCAACCGCAGAGTTACGAGATCCGGCCAACGATCTGCGGCTGCGGCTGGTAGCCATAACGCCGAATATCACGAATATGCATGTCATTGCGCCTCAGGATGCTTCTTGGGTCTCGATCGACCCGAACACGAACCTCGACGACCCGCTCGGACCGGAGTGGACGCAGCGTCCAAACGGCCTGACCGCACTGTCTCCCGGGAAGTCGATGCAATGGAAGGTACGGCTGGAAATTTCGCGGCTGGATGCAATCGATCAGTCGAAGTAGCAGGGTAGCCGTTTGACCCTCATGCGCCAGCCTCGTATCCTTAGCTTTGGCAATGGTCGCGGTCCAGGCGGATGTTCTGGTCGCTTCCTGTGGGATCTGATCCCAGCTTCCACTCAGCGCCAAGACCTTCCGGAAGGCAACATACTTGACTCCCCCAAACGCAATTCAGGAAATACCCGAAGACACCCTTGACCGAACCGAGCATGTCTCTGAGACCAGCACTGCGGCTACCGACGAACACGCTGGCCATGACCATGTCCATCACGCCCCGGCGATGAACCCTGAGCTGATGCGCTCCATCGAAGTGGAGGCGCCCGCAACAGAAGTGGACAAGGCTTTCAAGCAGGTGGTCAAGCGCTACACAAAGCTGGCTCGTATTCCGGGTTTCCGGGCGGGCAAAGTGCCGGAAGCGCTCATCAAGTCGCGATTCGCAAAGGAAGTGCGCCAGGAAGTACTCGAGTCTCTGATCTCGGAGAAGTTCCGTCAGGCGCTAGGCGAACAGAAGCTCCAACCGGTTTCGCAGCCTCAGGTGAGCGAGTTGGTGCTGTTCGAAGGCCAGCCGCTCAAGTTCAAAGCGACCTTCGAGACGCTGCCTGAGTTCAGCGTTGACGGCTATGACGCCATCAAGGTTGAGCGCCCCGACGCTTCGCTGAGCGATGACGAGTTCCAATCGGAGTTGGCCAATGTGCTTGACCACCATGCAACCGTGGAGCCAGTGGAGGAAGACCGAGCCATAACCGACGGTGACTGGGCAGAGATCGGATTCAAAGGCCAGGTTCAAGAGCTCGCCCAGACTGTCGGCGAGGATGCCCCGGAGAACAAGAGCAAAGGCAACGAGATTACCGGCGAAGATGTGCTGATTGAAATCGGCGGCAAGAACACTCTGCAGGC
>Ga0302154_10000879_pt1 | contig 26132 bp, 22 predicted proteins | sample I_Bog_N2_3_FD_193507 | JGI IMG/M metagenome (GOLD analysis project Ga0302154, IMG submission 193507) | Peat permafrost microbial communities from Stordalen Mire near Abisko, Sweden - I_Bog_N2_3 | ecosystem: Environmental > Terrestrial > Soil > Wetlands > Peat | place: Sweden: Abisko, Stordalen... | reverse complement strand
CGCGGACTGGTCGCCGGTCAGGCCGAGCGATCGGTACTCGGGATCGGACTGCAGGGCATCCCAGGCCGCCGACAGCTCGGCCCGGGCGGCGGCCGCCGAGCGGGATCCCCGGTCGTGGAACCAGAAGAGCCGCTCCAGAGCGGCGTGCACCAGGGTCCCCTTGACCATCTGGGGTGACGACGGTTCGGGGAGGTGGTCGATGGCCCGGAACCGGAACGCCAGGGCGCAGTTGGTGAACGACGTGACCTTCGACGGCGAGAGCGAACGGGGTGGGTCGAACGCCATGGGGTCAGACTACGACGGTGACGCCGGCCGGGGGGTGAGGAGGGCCTCGGTCACGGCCTCGGCGATGGTCCCGGGCCGCTCGAGGGGGCCGAAATGTCCCAGGCCGTCGATGACCGACACCGTCGACCGGGCCAGCCGGTCGGCCGCACGGCGCATCGTCGTCCGTCCGAAGCTGTCGGTCAGTGCACCGCAGGCCAGCGTGACGGGGCAGCGGACGTTCCCCAGACGGGCGTACCCGGGATGGTCGAGGGCCAGGGTGAAGATGGCGGCCTCGTCGTCCCGTCGGCACCGGAGCCGCACCGTCGAGCCGTCGCCGCCGTCGCCCGCCGGGACGGTCTCGAAGCCGTTCTCCACGTAGGCCAGCAGCACGTCGGGGTCGATCGAGTCGAGCGGTGGCTTCGAGGCGAAGTTGGCGAAGGCCTCGTCGGACGACGGGAAGGTCTCGCGCCGGCGCCGGGCCGCGACGGCCAGGGGGTTGCCCTCGAACTGCGGCTCGAGTGGGACGTCCGACGGGAACATCACCGGTTCGTAGGCGTAGATCCCGGCGAACGTGCCGGGGTGGTCCTCCTCGGCCAGCAGGACGGCGGCCCCCCCGGCCGAGTGCCCGAAGGCCAACGGCCGGTCGAGACCGTAGTGGTCGATGACCGCCGTCACGTCGAGGGCGAACCCCGCCCAGTCGAAGTTGCCGTCGGGTGGCCGTTCCGAGCGACCATGGCCCCGGAGGTCCACCCCGTAGCAGTGGAACGACCCGACCAGTCCCCGGGCCAGCGGACCGAGCACGGCGGCGCAGAACCCGGTGGCGTGCACCAGGACCAGGTCCGGGCCCGTCCCGCCGAAGTCGGTGCAGGCCAGGCCGACGCCGTCCTCCGACCGGCACCATCCGGGTCGGCCGTACCCGCCCCGCCCACCGGCATCGCCGTCCGCGCCGTCCGTGGTGCCCATGCGGTCGACGGTAGTCGGCGGGACGGACGGGGTCGGCGGTCGGGTGCGTGGCACCACCGGGGGCCCCGGAGCAACTAGAACAGAGCGCCTATGGAGCATTTCCTGCAGGACTACGGCTACCTCGCCATCTTCGTCCTGACGCTGATCTCGTCGATGTGCCTGCCTGTCGGCGCGGAGATCGCCGTCATCTACGGCGGGGCCCTGGCCAGCGGAAAGCTGGGCACCGACGTCTCCCATCACCACCTGAACGTGGTCCTGGTGGTGGTCGTGGCCGTGCTCGGCGAACTCGTCGGATCGGCGCTGGGGTACGCCATCGGGTACCTGGGCGGGCGCCCGCTGGTGGACCGGGCCGGACGGTACGTGCTGCTCACCCACAAGGACCTCGACCGGGCCGAGGTGTGGTTCGACGGACGGGGCGAGTCGTCGGTGCTCTTCGCCCGGTTCATCCCGCTGGTGCGGTCGTTCATCTCCCTGGCCGCCGGCCTGGCCGAGATGGCCCTGGCCAAGTTCGCCGTGTTCACCGTGATCGGCTGCACCATCTGGTGTGCCGTGCTCGCCGCGGTGGGCTACAGCTTGGCCGGCCAGTGGAGCTCCATCGAAAAGGACTTCAGCTACGCCGGGTACGTCGCCGCGCTGCTGGTCGTACTGGGCGTGGCCTTCCTCTTCTGGCACCGGATCCGGGTGGTCCGGGCCGAGCGGGCCGAGCAGGCCGAGGTGGGCTGAATGGCCGGCCCGCCCCGTCCGGCCCGTCCGGCCCGTCTGCCCCGTCCGGCCGGGGACCAGGGGAGCTAGGGACGGTGGCCCGCGCCGCGGCCCGTCGCGCCGCCCCGGTGCCGCCCGCCCACATCCACCGGTCCGGGACCTGGCACGGTCTGAAGGAGGGCGATCCCGTGGTCATCGACGGGGTCCGCCTCCGGGGGGCGACCTGGGTGTTCCGGGCCCACGTGGTCAACGAGCGGAACGGCACGGAGTCGGTCGAGGTCGTGGGCGGCCGGAAGGGCGACCGGGCCATCCGGTCCTTCGACCCCGGGCGGGTCTACCCCGTGACCGGACGGCGCTCACGGTCGGGCCGGCCCGGTCCGGCCGCCACGGCCACCGGGCTCTCCCTGGACCAGGCGCCCCAGCTCCCCCTGGGGTAGGGCCGGCGGCGGGTAGCCTGCAGCCATGGCATCGACTCACCGCGTGCTCCGGGTGCACGGTGGCCGGCTGGTGGTGGCCGAGCCCCGCCGCGAACTGGAGGAACAACTGGACGCCGCCAGCGCCGAGGGTTTCGACCTGGCCGGCACCGTGGCGGTCGACGACAACGTCTACCTCATCCTGCGCCGTCCGGACTGAGCTCCCGGGGACCGGACCCCGCCCGGAACGGGCGGTCCCGCCGCCCGGACCCGGAAGTGCGGCCGCTCAGCCGGCCAGCGCCTCGAGCTCGCCCACCAGGTCGGCCACCGAGTCGACGATCCGGGTGGGCCGGTAGGGGAACCGGTCGACCTCCTCGGCCCGGGTCGTCCCCGAGAGGACCAGGATCGTCTCGAGACCGGCCTCGATGCCGGCGAGCATGTCGGTGTCCATGCGGTCGCCGACCATGACGGTGGACTCCGAATGGGCGCCCAGCGTGTTGAGTCCCTCCCGCACCATCAGGGGGTTGGGCTTGCCCACGAAGTAGGGGTCCACCCCGGTGGCCCGGGTGATGAGGGCGGCGACCGACCCGCAGGCCGGGAGGAGCCCCTCGTCCGACGGTCCCGACGGATCGGGGTTGGTGGCGATGAAGCGGGCCCCGGCGTCGATCAGGCGGATGGCCGTGGTGATCGAGGCGAAGCTGTAGTTGCGGGTCTCGCCGAGCACGACGTACTCGGGGCTCTGGTCGGTGAGCACGTAGCCGATGTCGTGGAGGGCGACGGTCAGGCCCGCCTCGCCGATGGCGAAGGCCGTGGACCCCGGCCGCTGGCTGTCGAGGAACTTGGCCGTGGCCAGTGCCGAGGTCCACAGCGCCGCGTCGGGTATCTCGAGCCCGCTCGACGACAGCCGGGCCGACAGGTCCCGGGGGGTGAACATGGAGTTGTTGGTCAGCACCAGAAAGCTCCGTCCCGCCCGCCGGAGGGCGGCGATGAACCGGTCCGCCCCGGGCACCATGGCCCCCTCCCGGACGAGGACGCCGTCCATGTCGCACATCCAGCTGACGGGGGACTCGCGTGCGCTCATGCCTCCAGTATGGGCGCCCCCGGGTGCGTGCCGTGGACCGTTGGTCCGGTCGGGGCGCCCGGGAACTTCGGCACCGCCCTGGCCTGGGTCTTCTTCGACAATCCTTACCCTGTCCACAGCGGAGGTTAAGTTTCGGGCACCATGATGGCGGACATGGAACCCGGCGATCGTTCCCCGGTACCGACCGCCCCGACCGCCCCGACCGCTCCGGCGTCCCCGACCGCCCCGGCCGACCGGCGGGTGGCCGACATCGACGTCGTCCTGCCCGTCCGCAACGAGGAGGCCACGCTCGAGCGGTCGGTGACCGAGCTGCGCCGCTACCTCGACACCGACTTCCCGTTCCGTGCGGTCATCACCATCGCCGACAACGGCAGTACGGACCGCACCCCGCAGATCGGGGCGGCCCTGGCCGACCGGGTCCCCGGGGTGCGGATGCTCCGCATCGACGAGCCGGGGCGAGGGCGGGCCCTGCGGGCGGCGTGGACGGCCAGTGACTCCCCGGTGGTGGCCTACATGGACGCCGACCTGTCGACGGGGCTCGACGCCCTGCTTCCGCTGGTCGCCCCGCTGCTGTCGGGACACAGCGATGTGGCCATCGGCACCCGGCTGGCCCGGGGGGCGCACGTGGTCCGGGGTCCCCGGCGCGAGGTCATCTCGCGGGGGTACAACCTGATCGTCCGCAGCGTCCTCCACAACCGCTTCAGCGACGCCCAGTGCGGGTTCAAGGCGGCCCGGCGGGACGTGGCCCGCGAGCTGGTGCCGCTGGTGGAGGACGACGGGTGGTTCTTCGACACCGAGCTCCTCGTCCTGGCCGAGCGCAACGGCTTCCGTATCCACGAGGTGCCGGTCGACTGGGTCGACGATCCCCGGTCGAGCGTGCACGTCACCCGGACGGCCCTCGACGACCTGCGGGGCATCGCCCGGCTGGTCCGACGGCTGGCCTCCGGCGGGGGTCGGACCAGTGGCCGTCCGACGGACCGTCGACCGGTCAGCAACCGCGAGTTGGCCCGGTTCGCCGGGGTCGGCGTGGTGAGCACCCTGGTGTACCTGGCGCTCTTCGTCGGCCTGCAGCCGGTGCTCGGCACCTACCTGGCCAACGCCGTGGCCCTGGTGCTGTGCACCCTGGGCAACACCGTGGTCCACGCCCGGTTCACCTTCGGGGTCCGGGGCACCTTCCGGGTCCGGGACGAGGTCGTCGGCGTGACGGCCGTGGCCCTGGTCAGCATCGCCCTCACCAGCATCGCCCTGGCTGTCGTCGCGGCCCTCGCCCCGGGGAACGTCTGGGCTCAGGTGCTGGGTGTCTCCGTGGCCTGCGCCGTGGCCGCCTTCCTGCGGTTCGTGGTCCTGCGGGCCTGGATCTTCCGCTCCGGACGACGCCACGACGCCGTCCCCGGGACGTCCTCGTCCCCGGCGACCGCACCGTGACGGCGGCCCCGCCGGTGCCGGCCCGGGGGACGGTCGTCCCCACCACCGATCCCACGACGGCACCGGTTCCGGACCCGGTCGTACCGGCGGATCCCTGGTGGGAGGCGGCACCCGGCGGCGGGCCCGGGGACGCCGGACGCTCCGATGTCGGACACGACGCCGACCCGGTCGACGGGGACGGCACCGGGGACGGCACCGGGGACGGTGCGGCCGCGGACGCCGGTCCGGGCGGGCCACCGGACGGTGACGGCGGTTCCCCGGGTGGCCGTCGATGGCCGGCCCGACTGGTCCTCGGCCGTCCGGAGGACCCCTGGTGGGTCCGGCCGTCGCTGCTGGTCCTGCTGGCCTCGACGGCCGTGCTGTACCTGTGGGCCCTCGGCGATTCGGGGTGGGCCAACTCCTTCTACTCGGCCGCCGTCCAGGCCGGGACCAAGAGCCTGAAGGCGGCGTTCTTCGGCTCCTCGGACGCGTCGAACTTCATCACCGTCGACAAGCCCCCGGCCTCGTTGTGGGTGATGGAGCTGTCGGCCCGTATCTTCGGCGTGAACTCCTGGGCCATCCTCGTGCCCCAGGCCCTCGAGGGCGTGGCCACGGTCGGACTGCTCTACCTGGTCGTGCGCCGGTGGTTCCCCCCGGCGGCGGCCCTGTTGGCGGGCCTGGTCCTGGCCCTCACGCCGGTGGCCGCCCTGATGTTCCGCTTCAACAACCCCGACGCCCTGCTCGCCCTCCTCATGACCGCGGCGATGTACACCACCATCCGGGCCCTCGAGTACGGCAGCACCCGGTGGCTGCTCCTCACCGGGGCGCTCATCGGAACGGGGTTCATCACGAAGATGCTGCAGGCCTTCATCGTCATCCCCGTGATCGGCCTGGTCTACCTGCTGGCCGGCCCGCCGAAACTGGGCCGGCGTCTCGTGCAGCTCCTGGCCCTCGGGGCCTCCGTCGTGGTGTTCTCGGGCTGGTGGGTGGCCGTCGTCGAGCTGACCCCGGCCGCCGACCGGCCCTACGTGGGCGGATCGCAGAACAACAGCCTGTTCAACCTGATCATCGGCTACAACGGGGTCGGACGGCTCACCGGCAACGAGGCGGGCAGCGTGGGCGGTGCGGGCCCACCCGGCAGCATGTGGGGACCGACCGGGTGGAACCGGCTCTTCCTGAGCGACATGGGCGGTCAGATCTCGTGGCTCCTGCCCGCCGCCCTGGTGCTGCTGGTGGCGGCCCTGGTGCTCACCCTCCGGTCCCCCCGTACCGACCGGACCCGCTCGGCCTTCCTGCTGTGGGGCGGGAGCCTGGTGCTCACCGCCGTGGTCTTCAGTTTCGCCCAGGGCATCATCCACCCCTATTACACGGTGGCCCTGGCCCCGGCCATCGGTGCCGTCGTGGGCATGGGGGCCGCCGTGTTCTGGGCCCGCCGGTCGAAGTTCCTGGCCCGGATGGTGCTGGCCCTGGCCCTGCTGGCCGCCGTGGGGTGGTCGTACGAGCTGCTCGGACGCACCCCCGACTGGAACCCGTGGCTGCGCGGGGTGGTCGTGGTGGTCGGAGCCGTCACGGCGGTGGCCCTCGTGGCCCTGGGGTGGATCCCCCGCCTCCGGGGCTGGCCCGCCGCGGCCGTGGCCACCCTGGGGATCACCGCGGCGCTGGCCGGACCGGCGGCCTACAGCCTGCAGACGGCATCGACCCCGCACTCAGGGGCCATCCCGTCGGCCGGACCGGCCGTCCCGACGACCTTCGGTCCGGGTGGGCGCGGCTTCCCCGGGTTCCGGGGGTTCGCCGGAGGTGCCGCCGGGAGGATCCCGGCGGGGTTCCGGCCGGGCGGCGCCTTCGGGGGACCGGGTGGGGCGACGGGGGCCACCGGGGGCGGCTTCGGCAGTGGGTTCGCCGGACCCCCGGGCGGCTTCGGCGGCTTCGGCGGTACCGGTGGCGGCTTCGCGGGCGGGCGGGGCTTCGGCGGCGGACGCGGGGGCGTCGGGGGCGGACGCGGGGGCTTCGGGGGCGGTGGCTTCCTCAACGCCAGCACACCGGGGCCGCAGTTGGTGACGGCCATCCGACAGGACGCCTCGAAGTACACGTGGCCGCTGGCCACCGTCGACTCCAACAACGCCTCGGGGTACCAGTTGGCCAGCGGCGAGCCCGTCATGGCCATCGGCGGCTTCAACGGGACCGACCCGGCGCCGACCCTGGCCGAATTCCAACGGTATGTGGCCGAGGGGAAGATCCACTACTTCGTGTCGGGCGGGGGCGGGGGAGCCTCGGGGAAGGACGCGTCGGCCATCGACGACTGGGTGCTCACCCATTTCGCCTACACCACCGTCGACGGCGTCAACCTGTACGACCTGACCCGTCCGACCTGACCGACGGGCGGCCGGGCTACCCGGTGGGGCGCCGTCCCCAGGCCGACACCAGCGGGGGTTGCGCCAGGTCGAGCCGGCCCGCGGCGACCGAACCGAGGTGGCGGTCGATCTCCTCCGGGGTGGCGACGCCGTACTCGACGAGACGGTCGCGGATGAACGCGATGGTGGCCGTCTCCAGGCGGGCGCAGTCCGGAAGGGCCACGGGTAGATAGGCGTCGGCGGCCACGTCGACCAGTCCGGCCTCCCGGAGCAGGCGGGGGAGTGTCCGCCCGAAGGCCAGGTCGGCTCCGCGCCCGGCCAGCATCGCCCGGAACCCGGTGCGCAGCCGGTTGGCCAACTCGTCCTCGGGCCCGTCGGGATCGATGCTGCTCAGGGGTTGGAGACCGGGGTCGGCGTCCTCGATGAGGAGCAGGCCGCCGGGCCGCAGGGCGTCGACCAGGGTGGCCAGCACCCGCCGGCGGTCGGTGAGGTGGGTGAGCACCAGTCGGGCGTGCACCAGGTCGAACCCGTCCCCGGGTGGTGGGTCGGCGGCCACGTCGTGCCGCCGGATCTCGACCCCCGGACCCTCGGCCGGGCTCAGCCACGTGGTGTCGATGTCGGTGGCCAGGACCCACCCGTCGGCCCCGACCCGACCGGCCAGCCACCGGACCACGGACGGCCCGCCGGCCCCGACCTCCCAGCAGCGCCACCCTCCGGTGACCCCCAGGTCCTCGAGGTGGCGCTGGGTCGTACCGTCGAACACCGCGGCCAGGGCGTCCAGTCGCTCGCCGGCGGCCGACACCGAGTTGTCCAGTAGGTAGCCGCCGCCCGCCGCTCCACCGACCGGACCGTCGCCCGCTCCACCGACCGGACCGTCGCCCGTGCCACCACCGTTGCCGTCAGCCACCGTGGAACGGTACCCCGGGTCCGCTCACCCGGGGATGCCGGGTGGATGTCGGGGGGATGCCGAGAGGACGCCGGGGGGACACCGGGGCCGGGTCCGGACGCCCACCCGGTGCCGTTCCGGCGGATGCGGCCGGTGTGGGGAGCACCTAGTCTGGCCCCCACCGCCATGACCACCACCGCTCCCACCGCAGCAGGCGCCCGTCCGGCCCCGTCCACGGCGATCATCCGGACCGAGGGCCTCACCAAGACCTACCCCGGCACGGACTTCCGGGCCGTCGACGAGCTCAACCTCACGGTCGAGGCCGGGGAGATCTTCGGACTGCTCGGGCCGAACGGGGCGGGCAAGACCACCACCGCCGGCATGCTGACCACACGGGTCATCCCCACCGGAGGACGGGCCTTCGTGGGCGACATCGACGTCGTGGCCCACCCGGCGCTGGCCAAGCAGATCCTGGGCATCGTGAGCCAGCAGAACACCCTCGACCGACAGCTCACCGTGTGGGAGAACCTGTACTTCCACGGCCGTCTCTTCGGGATCAGCGCCGCCGAGTCGCGGGAGACGTCGGACCGCCTGCTCGAGCAGTTCCAACTGTCGAAGTGGGCCAAGGCGTCGGTCTACGCCCTGTCGGGCGGCATGGCCCAGCGGCTGATGGTGGCCCGGGCCATCTTCCACCGCCCGGCCGTGCTGTTCCTCGACGAGCCGACGGCCGGTCTCGACCCGCAGAGCCGCCTGGCCCTGTGGGACCTGCTGCGGGAGCTCAACGGCGAGGGGCAGACCATCCTCCTCACCACGCACTACATGGAGGAGGCCGACCAGCTCTGCGGCCGGGTGGCCATCATGGACCACGGCCGCATACTGGCCATGGGCACGCCGGCCTCGCTCAAGCAGGAGGTCGACGCCGACACCATCATCACGGTGAAGACGTCCGGCTCCCCGGCCGGGCTGGCCGAGCTGCTCAACCGGGAGCTCCAGGGCATCACCCGGACCCGCGAGCTCGAGACCGGTGTCGAGCTCCACATCAAGGGCTCCGAGCGCCTGCTGGCCAAGGCCGTGACCACGGCCGAGGCCGGCGGCTTCCCGGTGGTCGACCTCTCCATCTCCGAGCCCACCCTGGAGACCGTGTTCATCAACCTGACCGGCAAGGAGCTGCGCGACTGATGACCACCACGGCCGACGACGCCCTCCTGCACCACATCGAGACCCGGCCCACCCGGACGACCTTCGCCTCGAGCCGGATCGCCCTTGGCGCGCTCATCCTCCGCGACCTCGTCGTACTGCGCAAGCACTTCGTGGAGTTCGCCGTGCGGACCGTGGTGCAGCCCTTCCTCCTCTGTTTCGTCTTCCTCTATGTCTTCCCGAAGATCGGCCAGGGCGTGGGCGGCGGCGGCGGGCCGAAGGCCGAGTCAGCCTTCGCCACCGTGCTGGTCCCGGGGGTGGTGGCCATCTCCATCATGTTCCAGGGGATCCAGGCCGTGGCCATGCAGCTGGCCCAGGAGTTCGGGTTCACCCGCGAGATCGAGGACCGGGTGCAGGCACCGTGCCCGATCTGGCTGGTGGCCGTCTCCAAGGTGCTCTCCGGGGCGGCCCAGGGGCTCATCTCGGCCATCATCGTGCTCCCCATCGCCTCGGTGGTCCACGCTCCGGGGGTCGAGGCCCACCTCACGTTCCACTGGTGGATCATCGTCACCATCATCCCGCTCTCCTGCATCGCCATGACCTCACTGGGACTGCTGCTCGGCACGACGTTCGAGCCCCGGAACATCGGCCTGATGTTCGGGTTCGTGGTATTGCCCCTCACCTTCCTCGGGGGCACCTACTACCAGTGGACCCGCCTGGCCCCCGTGATGATCGGCGGGTTCCCCTGGCTGCAGACGCTGGTGCTGGTGAACCCGCTGATCTACGTGGCCGAGGGGATGCGGGCGGCGTTCACCAACGCCTCCCACATGCACCTGTACGTGATCTACCCCGTGCTCGTCGGCTTCTGCGTGCTCTTCCTGTCGTTGGGGCTCCGGAACTTCCGGCGCCGGGTGCTGTCGTGATCGACGACGGCGCGCCGATCAGGGGTAGCGTGACGGTCCGCGTCATGCCGGCGGGGACGCGGTGCCGGCGACCGTCGTACGGTGACTCGAGGAGGACAACGTGATCATCATCTGGGCGGCCATGGGCATCCTGCTCATCGTTCTCGTGGCCGGGGGGTTCGTAGGCCGGCACCGGCGACGGGGCCGGCTGTCGGAGGAGGAGCACTCCGCCACCCACGCCACCCACAACCGGAAGAAGAACCACAAGTCCCGCGGCCGGGGACAGGGGCACTGATGGGCACCGCGCCGACCGCCGGTCCCGGTCCCGACGACGTGGTGGTCGGCGTGGACATCGGCGGCACGGGGATCAAGGGGGCGCCCGTCGACGTCGGCGGGGGCCGGTTCAGCGCCGAGCGGGTCCGGATCCTCACGCCGCAGCCGGCCACGCCGGCCGCCGTGGTCGAGGTGGTCCGCCAGGTCCTGGACCAGCTCGGCACCCCGGGGCCGGTGGGCATCACCCTGCCGTCGGTGGTGCGGGGCGGCGTGGTGCACACGGCAGCCAACATCGACGAGTCGTGGATCGGGCAGAACGCCGACCAGCTGTTCTCCGAGGCGCTCTCGCGTCCGGTCACCACGATCAATGACGCCGACGCCGCGGGGATCGCCGAGGTCCGCTACGGGGCGGGCCGGGACCAGTCCGGGACCGTCCTCCTCATCACCCTGGGCACGGGCATCGGCAGCGCCCTGTTCGCCGACGGTGTGCTGGTCCCCAACACCGAGCTCGGCCACCTGCGCATCCACCACCTCGACGCCGAGGACTGGGCGGCCGACTCGGTGCGGGTGGCCGAGGACGTGACCTGGAAGCAATGGGCCCACCGGCTGCAGAAGTACCTGGAGATGCTGGAGCGGGTGCTCCAACCGGACCTGATCATCGTGGGCGGCGGCGTGAGCAAGAAGTCCGAGAAGTTCCTCCCCCACATCGACATCCGCACCCGCATCGTCCCGGCCCAGCTGCACAACGACGCCGGCATCATCGGAGCGGCGGCCGGAGCGGGCTCCGGTTCCGGTTCCGGTACCGGCCCGGCCTGAACCACCGGCCCTCGACACCGATCGGAGCACGCGCCATGACCACCAGCCCCCTGCGAGGCCGTCCCGCCTGGGCGGCACTGGAGCGGCACCATGCCGAGGTGGCCGACGTCCACCTGCGCGACCTGTTCGCCGCCGATCCGGACCGGGGCGAGCGGCTGACCCTCGAGGCGGTGGACCTCTACCTCGACTACTCCAAGAACCGGGTCACCGACGAGACCCTCCGCCTGCTCGTCCAGCTGGCCGAGGAGTCGGGGCTGGAGGAGCACCGGGACCGGATGTTCCGTGGTGACCACATCAACACCTCGGAGGATCGGGCGGTGCTCCACGTGGCCCTGCGGCTGCCCCGGGATTCCTCGCTGGTGGTCGACGGCGTCGACGTGGTGGCCGAGGTCCACGGGGTGCTGGACCGCATGGCCGCCTTCGCCGACCGGGTGCGCTCGGGGGAGTGGACGGGTCACACGGGCAAGCGGATCCGCAACGTGGTGAACATCGGCATCGGGGGTTCCGACCTCGGCCCGGTGATGGCCTACGAGGCCCTGCGGGCCTACAGCGACCGGGACCTCACCTTCCGTTTCGTGTCGAACGTCGACTCGACCGACTTCGTCGAGGCCACCCGGGACCTGTCGGCCGACGAGACCCTGTTCATCATCTCGTCGAAGACCTTCGTCACCGTGGAGACCCTCACCAATGCCACCTCGGCCCGCCAGTGGGTGGTCGACGCCCTGGGCGACGAGGCCGCGGTGGCCCGGCACTTCGTGGCGGTGTCGACCAACGCCGAGCTGGTGTCCGGCTTCGGGATCGACACCGAGAACATGTTCGGGTTCTGGGACTGGGTGGGCGGCCGGTACTCCATGGACTCGGCCATCGGGCTGTCCACCATGGTGGCCGTCGGGCCCCGACAGTTCCGGGAGCTGCTGGCCGGCTTCCACGCCATGGACGAGCACTTCCGGACGGCCCCGCTGGACGCCAACCTCCCGGTCCTCCTCGGGCTGCTGTCGGTCTGGTACACCGACTTCTTCGGGACCCAGACCGCCGGCGTGATGCCCTACGACCAGTACCTGAAGCGCTTTCCGGCCTACCTGCAGCAGCTGACCATGGAGTCGAACGGTAAGCACGTCACGCTCGACGGCGTGACCGTCGACTACCGGACCGGCCCGGTCTACTGGGGCGAGCCCGGGACCAACGGGCAGCACAGCTTCTACCAGCTGATCCACCAGGGGACCACGCTGATCCCCGTGGACCTCATCGGGTTCGGCCGGAGCCTGAACCCTCTCGGCGACCATCACGACATCCTCACCTCCAACGTGTTCGCCCAGGCCCAGGCCCTGGCCTTCGGGAAGACGGAGGCCGAGGTGCGGGCCGAGGGCACGGCCGAGTCCGTCGTGCCCCACCGGGTGATGGAGGGGAACCGGCCGACCAACGTCATCCTGGCCGAGGTCCTCACCCCCCGGGTGCTCGGCTCGCTCATCGCCCTCTACGAGCACAGCGTCTTCACCCAGGGCGCCGTCTGGGGGATCGACTCCTTCGACCAGTGGGGGGTGGAGCTGGGCAAGGTGCTGGCCAAGGCCATCATCCCCGAGCTGGAGTCGGCGACCGAGCCCACCCTGGACCACGACTCGTCGACCAACGCCCTCATCCGTCGGTATCGTGCACTGAAGAACAAAGGAGCGTAACTGTGGCCACTGACAAGCCGATGCAACTGGGCATGATCGGGCTGGGGCGGATGGGGGCCAACCTGGTCCGCCGTCTGACGAGGGACGGCCACCGGTGCGTGGTCTACGACGTCAGCCCCGATGCCGTGGCCGCGCTGGTGGCCGAGGGGGCCGAGGGGGCGGCCTCGCTCGAGGAGTTCGTGTCCAAGCTCGAGAAGCCCCGGGTGTCGTGGATCATGGTGCCGGCCGGGATCGTGCAGTCCACCCTCGACGACCTGGTCTCGCTGCTCGAGCCGGGCGACATCATCATCGACGGCGGCAATTCGTACTACCGGGACGACATCACCCGGGCGGCGGCGCTAGCCGAGCACCAGCTCCACTACGTCGACTGTGGGACGAGCGGCGGGGTCTTCGGCCTCGAGCGGGGGTTCTGCCTGATGATCGGCGGCGAGGACGAGGTGGTGGGCCACCTCGACCCCCTGTTCAAGACCATCGCCCCGGGCACGGGGGACGTGGAGGTCACCCCGGGGCGCACCCGGACGGACGGGACGGCCCCCGAGGGGTACCTCCACTGCGGGCCCAACGGCGCCGGCCACTTCGTGAAGATGGTCCACAACGGGGTCGAGTACGGGATGATGGCGGCCATCGCCGAGGGGCTGAGCATCATCAAGCACGCCGATGCCGGCAAGCACGCCGGGATCATCGACGCCGAGAACACCCCCCTGCGGGACCCGGAGTTCTACCAGTACGAGATCGATGTGGCCGAGGTGGCCGAGGTGTGGCGGCGGGGGTCGGTCGTCGGCTCGTGGCTGGTCGACCTCACGGCCGACGCCCTGGCCCGGTCGCCGGACCTGTCGGACTTCGAGGGCCGGGTGTCCGACTCGGGCGAAGGCCGGTGGACGGTGACGGCGGCCATCGACACGGGGGTCCCGGCGTCGGTGATCACCACGGCCCTCTTCGAGCGGTTCGAGTCCCGGGGCAACGGCGACTTCACCGACAAGGTCCTGTCGGCCATGCGCTCGGAGTTCGGCGGCCACGCCGAGCAGAAGGGCTAGGCCCACCGGTGCACCACGAGCTGTCGGCCCTCGATGACGCCGGGGCGGTCGCCGCCCACGCCGCGGAGTTCGTGGCCCGGTACGCCACCGACGTGGTCGAGGCCCGGGGGACCTTCACCTTCGCCGTCAGCGGAGGGCGGACCCCGTGGGCCATGTTCGACCGACTGGCCCACGAGGAGGTCCCGTGGGCCGACGTGGTCATCTACCAGGTGGACGAGCGGGTCGCCCCCGAGGGGGACCCCGACCGGAACCTGGCCCACCTGCGGGCCAGCCTCGGTGACGCGCCGGCCCGGGTGGTGCCCATGCCGGTGGACGACCCCGACCACCTCGAGGCCGCCGCGGCGTCCTACGCCGCCGGCCTCCCGGAGCGCTTCGACCTGGTGCACCTGGGCCTCGGGCCCGACGGCCACACCGCCTCGCTGGTCCCCGGCGACCCCGTCCTCGAGGTGACCGACCGGCTGGTGGGCCTGACCGGCGTCTACCAGGGCCACCGCCGGATGACCCTGACCTACCCGGCCCTGGCCCGGGCCACCCAGCTCCTGTGGCTGGTCACCGGCCCGGACAAGCGGGCCCCGCTGGCCCGCCTCCTGGCCGGGGACACGTCCATCCCCGCCGGTCGCGTCGAGGCCGGGCACTCGCTGGTGCTGGCCGACGCCGCGGCCCGTTGACCCCGCCCCGTGCCCGGTGGTCCCGCCGGCCCGACGGCACCGGCGGGCCGGTGCCCGTTCAGCTGCCCGTCGGACCGGGGGTGGCCGCACCGGGGGTGGTGGCCCGTACGTCGGCGCCCCGGGCCACCAGCACCATGGTGACCAGCTCGGGCGGGAAGAGCCCGTGCCCGATGATCCCGGGCACCGACCCGAGGGTCCGGGCCAGGTCGGCCGGATCGGTGCACGCGCCCGTGAAGTCGGCGATCACGCCCCCGTCGGGGCTGTCCGGGGCGTCCCGCAGCGACACCGTTCCCAGGCGACGGAGCGTGGCGGCCAGTCCGAAGCGGAGGAGCTCCAGGGGCACGGGGGCGTGCAGGGCGTCGACGGGCTTCGAGGAGTCGGCGATCACGACGAAGCGGTCGGCCGCCGCGGCGACCAGCTTCTCGCGGGTGTGGGCGCCGCCGCCGCCCTTCACCAGCCAGCCGTCGGGGGCGATCTGGTCGGCCCCGTCGATGGCCAGGTCGAGCCGCCCGATGCCGTCGAACGGCACGACGGTCAGACCCAGGGCCCGGGCCGCCGCCTCGGTCCGGGGGGACGTGGCCACGCACCGGAGGGACAGCCGCCGGCGGGCCAGCGGCCCGAGCAGCTCGGCCACGGTCGTCCCGGTCCCGAGGCCCAGCGTCATGCCGTCCTCGACCAGTGCCGCCGCCGCCTCGGCCGCCGCCCGCTTTTCCCCTACGACGTCCCGTGCCACGCTGTCCGAGGGTAGCAACGGGAGGTACCTCCCGCCGGGGGGACCGGGCCATCCGGGGCGCGGCACCCGACCGACACCGAGCCGACAAGCGAAAGAGAGATCGTGATGGCCACATCGACAGCGTCCGGAACGTCGCGGACCATGCCCAAGCCGGCCCGTCCCGACGACCACGTCCTCGTCCTGTTCGGAGCCACCGGCGACCTGGCCAAGCGGAAGCTCCTGCCCGGTCTGTTCCACCTGGCCGTGGCCGGACTGCTGCCCCGTCACTACCGGATCATCGGGTCGTCACCCAAGTCCTTCGCCATGACCGAGGAGGAGTTCCGGGCCCACGCCCGGGCCGCCGTCGAGGAGTTCGGGACCACCAAGCCGAGCCACAAGGCCTGGCCGAAGTTCGAGGAGTCCCTGAGCTTCGCCACGGCCGACCCCGACGACTTCACCCCGTTGGTGGAGGCCGTCACCGCGGCCGAGCGGGCCATCGGCGGTGAGCCCCGTCGGCTGTTCCACCTGGCCGTTCCCCCCGTGGCCTTCGGTTCCGTGGTGACGATGCTGGGGGACAGCAAGCTGAACGACGACGCCCGGGTCATCATCGAGAAACCCTTCGGCACCGACCTGGCCTCGGCCGTGGCCCTCAACGCCACCATCCACGCCGTCTTCGACGAGTCGCAGATCTTCCGCATCGACCACTTCCTGGGCAAGGAGTCGGTGGAGAACCTGCTGGCCTTCCGGTTCGCCAACGGGCTGTTCGAGCCCATCTGGAACCGCGAGCACGTGAGCTACGTGCAGATCGACGTGCCCGAGACGCTCACCATCGAGGGCCGGGCCGCCTTCTACGACGCCACCGGGGCCTTCCGGGACATGGTGGTGACCCACCTGTTCCAGGTGCTGGGCATCGTGGCCATGGAGCCGCCCTCGTCGCTCACGGCCAAGGCCCTCCGCGACGAGAAGAGCAAGGTCTTCGACTCCCTCCGGCCGATCGAGCTCGACAACGTGGTGCGGGGCCAGTACGAGGGGTACCACGACGAGGACGGGGTGGCCCCGGGTTCGACCACCGAGACGCTGGTGGCCCTCAAGGTGGAGATCGACAACTGGCGGTGGCACGGCGTGCCCTTCCTGCTGCGCTCGGGCAAGGCCATGGAGTCCAGCCGCCAGGTCATCACCGTCGGCCTGCGGGAGCCGACCCTGCGCATGTTCGACCTCGACCGCCACTCCCACAGCCGACCGGGGAACGAGCTGGTCATCGACTTCAGTGACCCCGGCTCGGTGACGGCGAATTTCCTGGCCAAGGAGCCCGGCCCGGACATGCGCCTGGGCAGCGCCTCCATGGTGTTCAAGTACGACGACTCGTTCAACGCGGCGAACGACCTCGAGGGCTACGAGCGGCTGATCCTCGAGGCCATGCTGGGCGACCAGGCCATGTTCACCCGGTCCGACGGGATCGAGCGGCTGTGGGAGATCTCGGCGCCGCTGATCGACAACCCGCCCCTGCCCGAGTCCTATGTTCCCGGGTCGTGGGGACCCGTCTCGATCGGCCGCCTCTCGGCTCCCTACAGCTGGCACCTGCCCGAGCTCGAGTGACGGTAGGGGAGGAGACCCGCACCGGCGGCAGCGGCCGGGGGTGGACCCCGTGACGGGGTGGCAGCTGTCGGGGGACAGCCCGTTGCTCGACCTGGTCGACGGGGACCGGCGGGGCCGGTTCACCGTGGAACGGGTCGCCGGCGGGGAATTGCCGGCGGTCGACGGACTGCTGGCCGGGGCGGCCGAGGCCGACCTCACCCCGCCGCCCGGGATGCCCAAGGCGGGGTACTCCAGCAACGCCCACGACGGCGAAGGGTTCCGGACCCGGCTCCGGGCCCGGGTCGTCCACCTGCGGGCCGGTACCTCGTCGCTGGCCCTGGTCCAGTGCGACCTGCTCGGTGGGTCGTCGGTCCTCCAGCACCTGGTGGCCCGGGTGGTGGCCGAGACCACGGATGTGCCCCTGGCCGGGCTGTTCATCGGGGCCACCCACACCCACGCCGGCCCCGGGCAGTTCCTGGGCACGGACTTCTACAACCGGTTCGCCTCCAACCGCTCGGGCTTCGACCCGGCATGGACGCAGTTCCTCGTCGACCAGATCGCCGGTGCCGTCGTCGACGCGGTGACCACGCGCCGGCCGGCCGTGCTGGCCTCGGGGTCCGTCGACGTCTGGGGATCGACGCGGAACCGTTCGTTGGCCCCCCACGTCCGCAACCACACCGTGGAGGACAAGCGCACCGAGGCCCAGCGGAAGTTCATCGCCGTCGATCCCCGCCTCCGCCTCCTCCGGGTCGATGCCCGGGCGCCCGACGGGGGCTTCGAGCCGTTGGCCGCGGCCGTGGTGTTCTCGGTGCACGGTACGGGGATCTCCCAGCACGCCCGCGAGTACAACGCCGACCTGTGGGCCTACCTGGTGGGCGAGCTCTCCCTGCGGATCGAGCAGCGGCACGGCACCCGGGCCGTGGTCGGGGCCATGCAGGGGAACCACGCCGACGTGGCCCCGTCCATCCGACCGGGGATGGCCGGCCACCTCGAGGCCCGCCGCATCGGCACCCGGGTGGGCGCCGAGGCGGCACGGCTCTACGAGGCACTGGAGCCCGAGCTGACCGCCGCGGTGACCCTGGCGGCCGGGCTGCGCGAGGTCGACCTCGACGTCTCGGCCACGGTCGACGGCGTCACGCTGCCCCGGCGCCCGGCGGTGGGAGCCTCCCTGATCGCCGGGGCCACCGAGAACACCACCCCGGTCATCCACCGCATCCCCCCGTTCCGGGCCGGGTCCCCCAAGCACCGCCGGGCCGACGGGCCCCAGGGCCCGAAGTGGGTGCTCGGGTCACGGTGGCTGCAGCCACTCCTCCTTCCCCTCCGGTCGTTCCCGAGGACCCTGCCGGTGCAGATCCTGCGCATCGGCTCCCTGGCCGTCGTGGGGATGCCGTTCGAGATCACGGTGGAGACGGGCCGGAGGATCGAGCGGGCCGCGGCCCGTTCCCTCCGGGGGGAGGGGGTGACCGAGGTGGCGGTCTCGTCGGTGGCCAACGAGTACAGCGGCTACGCGGCGACGGCCGAGGAGTACGACCTGCAGTACTACGAGGGCGGCCACACCCTCTACGGACCACGGACCGAAGCCTTCCTGTCGGCCCACGCCGCCCGCCTGGCCCGGGACCTGGTCCGTCACGGCGCCGTGTCGGACGTGGGCCCCTCCCGGTCCTTCGCCCTGCACGTGCGGCGCTACCTGGCCCGGCCGGTGGGCACACCGGTGCACCGTGCGGTGGCCGGTGCCGCGGGGTACCACGACGCCACGGCGAACGAGGACGGCTACTGGGAGCTGCAGTGGACCGACGTGTCGCCCGGTGATCTCGAGTGGCACCGACCGCTGGTCCGGGTGGAGGCCACCGCGGGCGGTGACCGGTGGGGGCCGGCCACCGACCGGGGTCGTCGGGTCGACGACGCCGGGTGGTCGCTCGAGGTCGGCCACGTGGGCCCCGAGGCGGAGGGCCACCGGTACCGGGTGCGGTGGTACGACCCTGTGCTCCGCGGTGACCGGCGGCACCGGTTCGTCATCGAGGCCAACGGCCACCAGCCCGAGCTGGTCTCGGACGCCTTCGACTGACTCCCGACGGTGCCGGGGTGGTCCCCGGGAAGACGGGGCCGACGGGGCCGACAGGGCCGTGCGAGCGGGTGACCGGTATTGATCCGGCGTCGCCAGTTTGGAAAACTGGGGCTCTACCATTGAGCTACACCCGCGGGTACCAGCGACGGTCCCGGACGGGCCCGGACCGCGCTGGGTCGAGCTTACCCGGCACCGGGGATCGGGTCGACGCCGGACGGGGCCCGTGCGGTCGAGCGACGGGTCGCCGCGTCGCGGCCCGGAGTACCCCGCGTGGGGGACGGCGTGCTATGACCGGCACCGTGCCGTCGATGGAGCTCGTCACCGGAGACATCGCCTGGGGCGGGGGCTGCGTGGCCCGGGCCGAGGACGGCCGGGTGGTGTTCGTCCGCCATGCCCTGCCCGGTGAGCGGGTGCGGGCCGAGATCACCGGGGAGACCACATCGTTCCTCCGGGCCGATGCCATCGAGGTGGTCGAGCCGTCGCCCGACCGGGTGACACCCCCGTGCCCCCACGCCGGGCCCGGTCGCTGCGGAGGCTGCGACTGGCAGCACATCGCCGTCCCGGTGCAGCGCCGCCTGAAGGAACACCTGGTGGCCGAGCAGCTCCGGCGGGTGGCCGGCATCGAGCGTGACGTCGTGGTGGAAGAGGCCCCCGGAGCACCCGGCGGCCTCGGGTGGCGGACGAGGGTCCGGTTCGCCACGGGCGGCGACGGGCGGGTAGGCCTGCGGCGCCACCGCTCCCACGAGCTCGAGCCGCTCGACCGGTGCCCGATCGCCACGCCGGGCGTCGGGAATTCGGGGGTCTTCGGGGCCGAGTGGCCGGCCGGGGTCGAGGTCGAGGCGTTCGCCGAGGCGGACGATCCCGCCCGGCGTGTGATCTCGGTCGCCACCTCGGGCCGGCGGGCCTCCCCGGTCCCCGAGGTGCCTTCGGGCACGGTGGTGAACGGTCGGGTGGTACGGCCCCCGGGGCGGCTCCGGTTCGAGGTGCTGGGCCAGGTCTTCGAGGTCTCGGCGGGTTCGTTCTGGCAGGTGCACACCTCGGCGGCCCGGGTGCTGGGACAGGCGGTGCTGGAGCTCCTCGAGCCGGCCCCGGGTGAACTGGCCGTCGACCTGTACGCCGGGGTCGGCCTCTTCTCGGTGCTGCTCGGCGCCGCGGTGGGCCCGGACGGCTCGGTGCTGGCCGTGGAGCACGACCGGGGGGCCTGCGCCGACGCCGTCCGCAACGCCCGTGGACTGCCGCAGGTGGAGGTCCGCCGGCAGGGAGTGACCCCCGGGCTGGTCTCGGGCTGGGGGGGCCCGGCCGACCTGGTGGTGCTGGACCCGGCCCGGGAGGGGGCCGGCGTCGCCGTGATGCGGGCGCTGGCCTCGTTGGACCCCGCACCCCGGCGGGTGGCCTACGTGTCGTGTGATCCCGGGTCGTTCGCCCGTGACCTCCGGGTCATGCTGGAGGCCGGGTGGTCGCTCCCCGTGCTGCGGGCCTTCGACCTGTTCCCCATGACCGAGCACGTCGAGCTGGTGGGGATCCTGGAGCCCGGGCCGGGCTGACGCGGGGGAGGCGGACTCCAGGGCCCGGTCGAGGGTATGACGGGTGAAGGAACCTGCGGATCCCTACACTGGGTGACGCAGCCGTCCCGAGTCGGGACCGAAGGTCCCCGACCCGCCGAGGGCTCATGATGCGGCGGCCCACGGGCTGCCGGGGAAAGGGGGCCGGGATGCACGTTTCGGACCTGCTGGAAGCCAAGGGCGCCACCGTCGCCACCATCCCACCGGACGTCACCGTCGGAGCCGCCGTGGCCGATCTGGCCCGTCACGGCGTCGGCGCCCTGGTGGTGTCGGCCGACGGGGTGCGGATCGACGGGATCGTCTCGGAACGGGACGTCGTCCGGCGGCTGAGCGAGCACCGGCCGTCGCTGCTCGACGAGCCGGTCTCGTCGATCATGTCGACGGCCGTGCGGACCTGTGCGCCGGAGGACTCCATCGAGTCGATCCAGGCCACGATGACCGAGGAGCGGATCCGGCATCTCCCGGTGGTCCGTGACGGTGCCCTCTGCGGCATCGTCAGCATCGGGGACGTCGTCAAGCACCGGATGGTCGAGCTGGAGCGCGACCGCCACGAGCTGATGGAGTACATCACCGCCCGCTGATACGCCACGGGGACGGGTCCGACGGACACCGTCCCCTACGCTGGCGCCACCATGCCGCAGTCGTCGCCAGCCGGAGGAGGGACGCGGGGGTTCGGTCCCTTCGTGACCCTCCGGACGGCCACCCGCCCCGACGGGACGGTCGACCGCTGGGAGAGCCGGTGGTACCGCAAGCATCAGGCCGGCGACGCCACGGGCACCACCTGGTGGGCCCCGAGGTCCCGCTCGTGGTGGATCGGCGTGCTCTTCGCCGTGGGTTCGCTCCTGTTCGCCCTGGGGTCGGCGTTGCCGGCCTGGCGAACGGTGAGCCCCCTGGACGATGCCGTCTGTCTCTTCGTCGGGTCGCTCTTCTTCACCTCCGCCGGCCTGTTGCAGTACCGGGAAGCCGTCGACGCCGGTCCGACGGTGCCCGGACGTCGGCGCCGGCTCCTCTTCGTCTGGGAGCCGGGACGGATCGATTGGACGGCGACGGTCGTACAGCTGGCCGGCACGTTGTTCTTCAACGTCAGTACGGCCCACGCCACGGTCGTCGACCTCACGGCCACGGCCGCCGACCGGGAGGTGTGGCGGCCGGACGTCTTCGGATCGGCGTGCTTCCTGGTGGCCAGCGGCCTGGCCTGGTTCGAGGTGTGCCACGGGTGGGGGACGTGGCGACCGCGGAGCACCTCGTGGCAATTGACCCTGTTGAACCTGGTGGGCTCGGTGGCGTTCGGCGCCTCCGCCGTGGCGTCCTACGTGGTGCCGGCCACCGGTGACCTGCGGAACGCCGAGCTGTCGAACGCGGGGACCTTCGTGGGGTCGGTCTGCTTCCTGGCCGGGGCCCTGCTCCTCCTCCGCGAGCGCACCGAAGGACGGACCCTCGCCCCGGTCGGCTGAGCCGTCGCCGGCCGGCGCTCCAGCCGGTACCGTCACCTGATGGACGGGTGCCGATGGAGCCGGGGCCCGGAAGGTCGACGGAGCGAGGGGGGTCCATGGACGGGTACGGAGGAGCGACGGTGACCGACGGTCCCCCGTGGTCGGTTCCCCGGGGGGCCCGGCCCCACCCGACGCCCGAGGAGCGGTGGACCCGCGGCCGTTCGGCCCGGACCCGGGTACCACGCTCGAGCCACGCCGAGATCGGCGGGCGACCGGGTGGGACTGATCCGGTGGCCCTGCTCGAGGAACAGGCGACCACCCGGGTCCCCGAATTGGTACCCATCCGCCACGGGCGGATGCTCCGGTCGCCGTTCACGTTCTACCGGGGGGCGGCCCTGGTGATGGCCGCCGACCTGGCGGAGACACCCGACTCGGGACTGATCGTCCAGGCCTGCGGCGACGCACACCTGTCGAACTTCGGGATCTTCGGCACGCCCGAACGCAACCTCACCTTCGACGTCAACGATTTCGACGAGACGTTGCCGGGGCCGTGGGAATGGGATGTGAAACGGCTGGCGGCCAGCCTGGCCGTGGCCGCACGGTGCCGCGAGTTCTCCGAGGCGGAGTGCCGGGACATCGTGAGCCGGACGGTTCGTTCCTATCGGACCTCGATGCTGCAGTTCGCCGGGATGCGGCACCTCGAGGTGTGGTACGCCCGACTCGACCCCGACCGCTCGTGGGCCGAGTACGGGCCGAAACTGACGCCGCAGGGGCGCCGGCGCACGGAGCGGGCCATCGCCAAGGCGCGGACCCACGACAGCCTGGAGGTACTGGACCGGCTGACCGAGGTCGTCGACGGGGTCCGCCGGATCGTGAGCCAACCCCCCGTGCTGGTACCGCTCGAGGAACTGGTGGACGGGGAGACCTTCGATGCGCTGCGGGACCAGGCCGTCAGCATGATGGACCGCTACCGGCGCTCGCTGGGACCCGACCGCCGGCACCTGCTGGAGCAGTTCCGGGTGGTCCAGATCGCCCGCAAGGTGGTAGGGGTGGGCAGTGTCGGCACGAGGTCGTGGATCATGTTGTTGATGGGCCGGGACGACGATGATCCGCTGTTCCTCCAGATGAAGGAGGCGGAGGCGTCGGTGCTCGAGCGCTTCCACCCGAAGAGCACGTACGACAACCACGGACAACGGGTGGTGACCGGGCAGCGGCTGATGCAGGCCAGCAGCGACATCCTGCTGGGCTGGGAGCGGAACCTGGGGATGGACGGCGTACGCCGGGATTTCTACATCCGCCAATTGCGCGACTGGAAGGCTTCGGCCGACGTGGAACGCATGTTCCCCCCCGGGATGGCCGCCTACGGCGAGCTCTGCGCCTGGACCCTGGCCCGGGCCCATGCCCGATCGGGGGACCGGATCGCCATCGCCGCCTACCTCGGGAAGACGGACGTCTTCGACCGGGCCGTGGCGACGTATGCCGAGTTCTACGCCGATCGGAACGAACGGGACTACGAGGCGTTCGGTGCCGCTGTGGCCGCCGGCCGCCTGGAGGCCGTCGCCGGGGTGTGAGCCCGTCGGCCGACCGGAGAGCGGATGACCGGGGGTCCGGGACAGCCCGTTCGTCCACAGGTGCGGCTGTCCGGATTGCGAAAAGAATTTGCGCCGGGGACGAAATAAGTTACTCTTCCGTCATGATTGCATCACTCAGTGAGGTACCCCGGCCATTTGCCGTGGTCCCCAATGAGGTTCACGGGACAGTGATCCACCCGTTCACCAGCAACTCCAGCGTGTTCGTCCCCGGCAGTTGCCGATCGCCACGAACGCGCCGACATCAGGCTGAACGCCGTCACGTGAACCAGACCGCACTTCTCCTCTCGAGATGCGACTGGTCGTGGCGGCAGCATGTCTCGTAGCGCCCGGCCCGCCCACCGACGCAGCGTGCCCACGGGCAACGGGCCGATTCTGCGCGCCCGGGGAGCGGGACACCGCGCCCTCCATGCACGTCACCGACCGGTCGTCCAGGCCGCGGTCTCGTTGCTGCTGGTGCTCTCCACGTTCGGGTCGATCCTGCTGGTCAGTGGAACCGTGGCGACAACGCCGGCAGTGGCCGCCGACACCGCGGTCTCGAACTTCACCAAGACGGGTATCGACCTCACCAACAACTCCACCGCCTCAGTCGGTTCTCCGGGGACAGCAGCACCCGGCGACACGATCAAGTGGGTGCTGAACTACACCAACAACACGGCCGGCAACGCGTCAGTCAACGTGACCGACCCCATCACGGGCAACCAGACCTATGTCCCCGGATCACTGCAGGCACCTCCGAGCTTCACTCCGGAGTGGTCGACGAACGGCGGCACCTCGTATGTGACGACGGAGCCGGGCTCCGGGGTCAATGCCGTCGGTGCCGTGGGCTCGAGTGTGACCAATCCCGGTTCCGGCCTGTCGACAGGCCTGGCGGCACCCAGCGAGATCCAGGCTGGTGCCACGTCCGGTGACGGGTTCAACCCGCTGTTCTACGGTGGGAACGTCTACAACGTCTTCCACTCGACGTACCCGTCGCACGGTGGACGCGACGCCCAGATCGACTGTCACGTGCTGGCGACCGGCGCCCGGTGTGCTGGAGTGTGGACGGCCGGCACGGCGCCCGGCGCCTGGGTCTCCAATGTGTCCGGCACGGCGCTGACCTCAGGGATCACCGGGGCCACGGCGGCCCAGATCGGGGCCAATGCCCCGTCGTGGACGTCGAGCTCGAACACCAGTGCCATGGACCAGGCCAACGGCCACATCTACTTCGCCGCCACCTTCGGCAACGGGACCCAGACCGGCACCGGGGCCTTCGGCACCCAGTGCGTCAACATCATCACGCTCACCTCGTGCGGGTTCGTGCAGCTCGGCAACTCGGGAGGCACCCCCAAGTTGCCGATCGCGTCAGGCGGCGCGGTCATCGGCAACAACTACTACATCCTCGACTACGCCGGGAACGTGGACTGCCTCAACATGACCACCAACGCGGCGTGCTCGGGGGCCGCGGCCTCGGTGCTGGCCTACCCCGGTTATGTCGCCACCACCAACGCCGAGAACGCCACCCACGGGACCATGTCGGGGAGCCAGGTGGTGGCGTTCGACAACCGGTACCTCTTCACCAAGTTCAGCCTCGACAACGGGGCTTCCCCCAACCCGCAGTTCCTGTCCTGCATCGACACCACCACCAACGCCACGTGCACCGGGTCCGGATGGGCAGCGCTCAACACCTTCACTGGAGGAGGGGCCACTCCTCCGACCACGTCGGTCAGCAACTACCTGCCGGCGGGCGGTTCGGGTCTCCAGAACACGACCATCCTCCCGATCCTCTCCACCGCCGGGGCGCTGACCGGGGAGTGCACCGCTGACTCCACGGTGACCACCACCAGCGTCCTGACGTGCTTCACGCTCGCCGGTGTCGCCACCACCAATCCCTATCCGGCCCAGCCGGCCGGAACCGGGGCCATCTCCGACCAGGGACTCGGCGAGGTGTCCACGGTCGGCACCAAGGTCTACACGCCGTATTACAACGGCTCGACGAAGACCACCACGTACACGTGCTACGACTTCTCCACCGGCGCGGCGTGTGCGGGCTTCACCCCGCTGGTGACCTCGGCCACCGACATACGGCCGTACAGCATCGTGCCGGTGGTCGGCGTCCCCAATTGCATGGCCGAGGACGGTGATGCCGGGGTGATCCAGTTCTTCGATGCCACCACCGGAGTGCTGGGCTGCACGGACGCCGGCGGGTCGCTGTCAGTGACGCCGAACTCCTTCTACTGCGACGGCAGCAGTGGCCACGTGACATCGTGGAACGCGCTGAACATCGTCGGCGCCACCTCGGCGAACTACACCTCGGCCCTCGTCAACATCACCGACTCCCTGGGGAACGCGGTGGCCGGGTTCACCAACCTGACGCTACCGAACACCCAGCAGACGCTCAGTCTCAGTTCCATACCGATCACCGGGACGACCGCGACCCTGAACGTCAGCATCGTCCTGTACGACCTCACCGGAACGACCACCGCCTCCTTCAACGTCTCCTACAACGGCGATCCCTCCCAGATCTGCTTCGAGACCACCCTCCCGTCGACCTGTACGGCACCGGCCGCAGTCTCCAACGTCGGCAATGCCGTCACCACCGGGGTCGCCACCGACGCACCGAACGGGAACAGCTCGGGCACGGTCACCT
>Ga0302154_10000873_pt1 | contig 26397 bp, 26 predicted proteins | sample I_Bog_N2_3_FD_193507 | JGI IMG/M metagenome (GOLD analysis project Ga0302154, IMG submission 193507) | Peat permafrost microbial communities from Stordalen Mire near Abisko, Sweden - I_Bog_N2_3 | ecosystem: Environmental > Terrestrial > Soil > Wetlands > Peat | place: Sweden: Abisko, Stordalen... | reverse complement strand
CCCGGGGGAGCGGACGCTTTGGTTTGCGACGACGCTTCCGGTCTGCGTTCTGGCTCGCGTGGTGAGTGTGGCGCACGGGCGCGGCGGCCCCGCCGCTCGCGTCTCAGTCTGAGGCTGAGCCTGAGCCTGAGCCTGAGCCTGAGCCTGAGCCGATCACCCTCGCACCGGCCGACGCGCGGGTCCAAAGCACCGAAGGGCGCGACAGCGTGACCCGGCCCCCCGGGTTCTCGATCCTGAGCTCCTCGTTGGCGTTGCCTTCCATGGACCAGCCTTTTCGGTGCACCACCCCGTGGTGATGTCGGCATAAAAGGACCAGATTGTCGAGGTCCGTCCCACCACCGGGCTTCCAGGGCACGATGTGGTGGACGGCGGCAAAGGTGGCGTTGGCGCAGCCGGGGAACCGGCAATGGCGGTCCCGACGGATCACCTCTCTCCTTTGGGCTCCGGAGGGGAACCGCCGGGCCCGGCCCTCGTACATGGTGTGGCCGACGTTGTCGTCGACGGCCACCACCACGGTGGCGTCACAGGCGATGCGCTGCACCGTCTCGACGTCGATCAGGCCGTCGTGCTCGAGCTCGGCCGCCAACTCGCTCTTCTCGCCTGCGTCATCGACCAGGTCCTCGAGGGGGACGTGGGCCACCACGAAAAACGGGTTCGGGGCGGCGGTCGCCTTGGATGTGCCATGGGTGGCGACGTCCACGATCCCCATGAACCCGTCGCAGCGCCGCTGGTCCAATGGTGTCTCTTCTTCAGAGGAGACACCGGCCGCATAGGCATCGACACAGGCCTTGGTCTGGGCATAGGACTCTTTGGGCAACTGGAGCGACATGGTGCGGCGCTCATCGTTGAAGCGCACGTAGCGGCCGTCGTGCTCTGCACCCGATGGGGAAACCGAAGCGGACCTGGCCCGGGCCGCCGTGGTGCGGGCCACCTCGGCCAGCTCCCGGACCGAAAGCTCCTTGGCCTGCTCGCACAAATCCCGTTCGTTCTCGGGGGTGGCCACATCGACGACGGCGCGTACCTTGTCAAAGGAGATCTCGCCCGCACAGAAGGACCCCATGACGCGGGGCATGTCCTGGGTCTTCTCGGCGACGTGGGAATAGGAGCGAGCCGTCGCCACCGACACCCCCAAGTTCTCAGCGCTCCAGGACTCGAGCGAGGTGGCGCCGTCGTCCAGGTAAGCCTGACGCCGTCCGAACTCGGCCTGGCGGAGTACGAGACGCGCCTGGGCCATCGTGATCTGGCGCCGGTCCGCTTGCATGCCGGCCGCCAGCGCTTCGTTGGACTCGGCTGCCGTGACAGTGATGAAGACGGCGATGCCTTCGGCACCCAGTGCGGTCGTCGCAGGAGCTCTCGTGGGCATCGGAAGTTGAACGGTCCCGTCCGCCGGTGCAGAGCGCGCAGAAAAGGCGCGGTCAGCTTGCTGCGTGCGGGTCAGCGATTCAGATGCGGGTCAGCTGTTGAGCGCGGCGGCGATGGCGGCGCCGGTCGGCGAGGAGTTGAGGTAGGGCTCGGGCGCGTGGGCGCGGTGCCCGTTGTCGATGACGAGCTCCTCCACCCGCGGCCCGAAGTGATCGGCCAGGCAGGTCTCGCAGGCCTTGTCGTTCAGCGCGCGCACGTTGACCCATCGTTGCACCGAGCCCGGCCAGGCTCCGCGGCCGTCGACGGGAGCCGGCTCCAATCCGTTGAAGACCATCGGCACCGCCAGGGGTGAGCCCAGCGTCACGAAGGTGTGGACGGGCCAGTCGTCGTGCGCGGCCAGCGCCGCATAGGACAGGACCGTGCCCAACGAGTGCGCCACCAACACGCGCGTGTCGTCGGTCACCTCCGCTTCGATGCGGGCGCGCAACCGGTCGCGCAGATCAGCCTCGGTCAGCATGGCCGTCGCCAGGTCGACCGTGCGGTCGAAGGTGGCCTCCCCGGCCGCCTGGGACAGCGCGGCGATGGCGTCCCCGCCCATGTCGGCGAGCATGTCGGCCACACCGGCCCGGGACTGCTCCAGTTTGCGGTCCTCGTCGCTGCCCGGACGATGACGGAAGAGATCACCGTAGAAGCAGACGGCGACGTCATCGGATTCGACCTCCACCCCGTGGTGCCAGAGGCCGTCCCGCACGGCCGGCAACCATCGAGCTTTGAGTTCATTGGGCCCCCAGAGCTCGTTGAACGCCCCGTGGACGATGACGATGCGTGCCATGACCTTCAGCCCTCCAGGTGCGACGTGTCGTTGTAGCCACGGATGATCCAGCGGTCGGGTGTCACGATCAGGCGTGAGATGGACGCGTTGTCGGGCCCCACGAAGGCGAAGGGCTCCGAACCGGTGGCTTGCGCCAGGATTTCGCCGATGGCGGCGCCGTGGCTGAACACGACCACCCGCCCGCCCGGGTGGGCCGCGCTGATGCGTTCGATGGCCCGTCGCAGTCGACCACCGAAGACGGCACGTGATTCGGCGCCGGGGATCACGTCCCAGCGCTGCTCGGTCAAGACCTGCGTGAAGAGTGGGTCGCCGTCGGCCGACTTCATGCGCAGAATGCCGCCCTCCCAGTCTCCGAGGAAGACCTCGCGCAGATCGGCCTCGACGACGGCAGTCATGCCGCTGCGGGCCACCAGGGGCGCCGCCGTCTGCACCGTGCGCTGCAGGGTGGTGACGTACAGTGCGTCGAAGGGCTCCTGGGCCAGGCGCAGGCCCACGCGCTCGGCCTGGTGGTGTCCCGCCTCGGAGAGCGGCGGGTCGCCTTGCCCTTCGACCAGCTCGAACGTCTCGCCTTCCAGCGAGTCGGCCGAGGCGCCGTGGCGGACGAGCCAGAGCTCGGTGGAGCCGGGCGGTCCCACGTAGGGCCGTTGGCTGAAGCTGCGGGGCGACGTCACGGGCGCCGAGTGTAGGGAACCCTCAGCGCGGTGCGTGTAATTCGGGCGGCCCGTGGTCGTCGTCGTCCTCGACCACCTCGGCGTCAATGATGTTGGGATCATCACGTTGCGACGCTGCGCCGTGACCCTGGGCTTGTCCGGCGGTCCAGCCGGGCGGCGTGTTGAAGCTGGCGAAGAAGGCGGCGGGCGACTGGGTGAACTGGGTGAATTGCACGCGCAACGGTCGTCCGGCGTCGGGCCCGAGCTCGGCCCACAGCGGCAGGGCCCGTCGGAAGACGACGTAGTTCTGCACGCCCAGGGTGACGCCCAGGTAGAGGAGGAAGCTCGCCCCTTCGAGGCCGGCCGCCCCGGCGTGGCTCTGCCCGGTGTCGCCGGCGAAGTGCACCAGCAGGGACACGAGCCACAGCGCCATCGTGATGGCAGTGCCTTGGCGCAAAACCCAGCCGTTGCCCGACCACACCCGCATGGAGACACCGCGCAGGACGCCGAGACCGAGCGCGCCGACGGCCAGAGTGCCCAGGACCCAGAGCCAGGCGCTCGACGAAACGTGGTGGTTGTCGGCGTAGGAGAACATCTCGAAGAGGCCGATGACTCCGATGACCAGCGGGAGGCGGGGCTGGAAGGCCCGCCGCACCGGGCGCACCCTGACCTGGCGCAGCAGCACCAGAACGAGGATCAGCGCCCCCAGGGCATAGGAGAAGAATGCCATCGGGTTTGAGCCTATGGCCGCGGCCTGTTCAGTGGTTCAGCAGGGGCCCCACTTCGACGCCGAACCGGGCCGTCTGCTCGCAGAATTCCTCCACCGATCGGGCCATGAAGCGCACCTGGAGGTGGTTGACGCCCATGTCGACCAGCTCGCGCAGCGACGAGGCCACTTGGTCCGCGCCTCCGGAGAGGACCCAACGGGGCAAGTCCCAGCCCGAGCCGCCCGACGTCAGGTAGATGGGCTCCACAATGGTGCCGATATCGACCGGCGCCCCGCCGCGGTATTCGTCCCGCAGCTCGCGCAGACGGGCGATCTGCCCCGGGAGGTCGGGCCGACGCGTGCCCTGCGGGAGCCAGCCGTCTCCGAACGCGGCCGTACGGCGGATGGCGGCCGGCGAGGAGCCACCGATCCAGATGGGCGGTCGGGGTTGGCGCGCCGGGCGGGGCGCGATCCCCATGTCGCGGGCCGGAAAGCGGGGCCCCGGGAGTTCGGGGAACTCATGGGTGAAGGCCAGTGCCAGCGCGGAGACGGCTTCGTCGGTGTGACGACCCCGCTCGGCGAAGTCTCCCGTCAGGAGCTCGTACTCCTCGGGCACGTGACCGGCGCCCACGCCGACAATGAGACGCCCGCCCGACAGGTGGTCGATCGTCGAGAGCTCCTTGGCCGCGCGCAGCGGGTGGCGCTGGGCCAGGATCAGCACGTGGGACAGCAGGTGGGTGCGCGTCGTCACTGCGGCCAACCAGCCGAGTGTGGCGGTGGTGTCGTACCAAATGGTGCCCATGGCATCGGCCAGGCGTCGCGGGATTGCCGTGTGATCGCACACGCCGAGATAGAAGAAACCTGACTCATCCGCCACGCGGGCGATGCGGGCGAGCTCGGTCGGACCGGCCTCCTTCTCCCAATCGGCCACGTACAGCGTCGATTGGGACTGAATCGGGAGCTGCATGCCGTAGACGACCTCCCCCTCGGGGACGGCACGCACGACGTCGGCAGGAAACGGAATCGGAATCGGAATCGGTATCGGTGCAGGGTCGGTCATGGGCGGGGCTCCGATCGGGCGGCGAGGCGAGGGGTGGTCGACGAAGAGGGGAGCATGAGCGTTGTCATGGTCGCTCAGCGGGCGGGAGCCGGTCGGAGCAGGCTGCCCAGCAGGCTCGACAGGAAAGCCGATGTCCCGAAGGTGGTGGCCAGCACGCGTGACCGCTTGAGGTGCAGGTGCAGCGGCACCTCCCACGTGTAGCCCATGCCCCCGTGGACCTGGATGGCGACCCGGGCATTGGTGATCGCCGCCTCGTCGGCCAGCAGCTTGGCGCCGGCCACGGCACGTTGCTGCCAGGCCAGCGGCGTCGACCCTGCCGACGCCGCCTCCGCTTCCAGCACGTCGGGCGCATCGGCCAGGCAGGCCGCCGCGTGCACGGCGGCCCGGGCCACCTCGGCGCGCACGAGCATGTCGGCGCACAGGTGCTTAATGGCCTGGAAGCTGCCGATGGGCTTGCCGAACTGCTCGCGCTCCTTGGCATACGCCACGGCGAGGTCCAGGGTCTCGGCGGCGTGGCCCACCTGCAGGGCGGCGGTGAGGATGGCGCCGTCCCGGAAGAGCTCCTGGTCGGGGTCGTCGAGTGTCGGACATGCCGGCAGTTTGGACAGCTGCCAGAGCGGCGTCAGGGGGTCGAGGGGCGCGGTGACCCGTTGCGCGGTGGGCGCCTCGCCGATGGCCGTCATCAGGCTCCACCCTCCGCCGGTGCCAGCGCCGGGTATGAGGAAGGCGGCCTGGAGCGAGGAGAGGTGCTCCACCAGCCACGGGGGCGCACCATCGGCGTTGGCCAGGACACCCACCATGGCCCGGCCCTCGGCCGCGCCGGGCACCATGGTGGCGGCGAGGAAGGTTCCGACGAGCGGGCCGGGGACGAGCGCCCGTCCCAACTCCTCGAAGACGACGGCCGCGTCGGCCAGGGCCAGGCCGGTGCCGGCGGGCTCGGGCAGCGTCAACGCGAAGACACCGGTGTCACCCAGGGCGGCCCAGTCGTCGGCGTCCACGACCCGCTCCTCACCCTCGCGGGCGCGGATGCGTTCGAGGGGCAGCCGCCCCGCCAACATGGCGCGTATCCCCTCGGCCAGCTCGCGCTGGGCCTCGCTCACCCGGAAGTCCATCAGCGCGACCTGGGCAGGCCGAGGATGCGCTCGGCCACAATGTTGCGCTGAACCTGGGACGTGCCGGCGGCGATGGTCAGGTTGATCGACTTGTACCAGTTGTGCACCTGCTCGGCGTTGCCGATCGGACCGTTGGGCCCCGTCAGGGGATCGGCGGTGAGCGCGGCGGTGTCGAGCATCTCCATGGCCAGGTCGCCGAGCGCCTGCGCGTGCTCGGAGAACGAGAGCTTGAAGACCGAGCCCCCGATGCCGGGCACGCCCGTCTGCGCCGCCTCCGACACGTTGCGTTTCGTGAGGGCCCACAGCGCGTCGAAAGCCGCCGCCAGGCGACCGATGCGCTTCTGCAGGCCGGCGTCGTCCGGCAAGAGTCCGAGGCGGGTCCCGATGTCGTGCAGCTCGCCGAGCAGCCGCATGCACTCGAGGAGCTCGCCCACGAATCCTGTGCCCCGCTCGAAGGACAGCGTGACCATGGTCACGCGCCAGCCGTCGTTCTCCTCACCGACGCGGTTCGCCACCGGGATGCGCACATCGTTCAGGAAGAGTTGGGCGAACTCCGTGGTCCCTTCGATGGTCCGCAGTGGTCGGATCTCTATGCCGGGGGTGTCCATGGGCATGATCAGCCACGAGATGCCGCGGTTGCGCTCCTCCCCGGTGCGCACCAGGAGCTCGCAGTAGTCGGCCACCTCGGCGTGGGACGTCCAGATCTTCGAGCCGTTCACGACGTAGTGGTCGCCGTCCCTGACGGCCTTGGTCCGCAAAGAGGCCAGGTCGCTCCCGGCGTCGGGCTCGCTGAAGCCCTGGCACCACACTTCCTGGCCGCGCAGGATGGCAGGGAGGTAGCGCTCCTTCTGGGCCGCCGTCCCCTCGGCAATGATGGTCGGGCCGGCGTGCAGCAGGCCGACGAAGTTGACGCCCACGTAGGGTGCGCCCGCCCGCTCGCACTCCTCCTTGAATATCAGCTGCTCCACCGGGGACGAGCCACGGCCCCCGCCCTCGGCCGGCCAGTCCACGCCGGCGTAGCCCGCCTCGAACAAGAGCTGCTGCCAGCGCAGGTCGTAGGCGCGGCGGGCGGGCCAGTCGTCATGGGGAGGCGGTTCTCCGACGTTCCCCAATGTGGCAGCCAACCAGTCGCGGAGTTCCAGCCGGAAGGCCTGCTCCGGCGCGGTGTAGCGGAGGTCCATCAGTCAGCGGTCATCAGTCAGCGGTCATCAGTCAGTGGTCAGTGGTCAGCGGTCCGAACCGACAGAGAAGGATGATCAGGCGGGGAAATCGAGGCCGAACAGCTTGATCGCATTGCCGCGCACGATTTTGCGGCGCTGCTCGTCGGTGAGATCCGCCATCTGCTCCTCGGCGATCTCGCGCGTGCGGGGCCAGGTGGAGTCCGAGTGCGGGTAGTCCGACTCGTACGTGATGTTGTCCTCGCCGATTTCGTCCACCGACTTCAACCCGTGGGCGTCGTCGAAGAAGCAACCCCACACGTGGTCCTTGAAGTAGCTCGACGGCTTCTCCGGCACAATGTCGGCGACCCCGCCCCACCCGCGGTTGTCCTCCCAGACGCGGTCGGCCCGCTCCAGAATGTACGGAATCCAGCCGATCTGGCCTTCCGAGTAGGCCACCTTGAGTTCGGGGATGCGCACGAAGACACCGCTGAAGAGGAAGTCGACGAGCGAGAAGGTGGCGTTGGTGTGCGTCAACGTCGAGCCGACGGCGGGCGGCGCATCGGCCGACGTCGACGGCATCTTCGAGGACGACCCGATGTGCATGTTCACGATGGTCTGCGTCTCGGCACAGGCCTGGAAGAAGGGATCCCAGTAGTGGTCGGGGTCGTGCACACTCGGCAGGCCGAGGAAGGGCGGGATCTCGCTGAAGCACACGGCCCGCACGCCCCGCGCCGCGTTGCGTCGCACCTCCTTGGCCGCCAGCTCGGCGTCCCACAGCGGGATGAGGCAGAGGGGGATGAGGCGGCCGCCCGAGTCGCCGCACCACTCGTCGACCATCCAGTCGTTGTAGGCCTCAATGCAGAGCAGGCCCAACTCCTTGTCCTTGGCCTCGGTGAAGGTCTGGCCACAGAAGCGGGGGAAGGTGGGGAAGCACAGCGCCGCCTCAATGTGGTTGACGTCCATGTCCTCGAGTCGGGGCTTCACCTCGTAGGAGCCCGGGCGCATGTCCTCGTAGGTGACGCCCTTCATGGTCACCTCGTCGCGCGGCACACCGACCGCCGAGTCGACGCGCAGCAGCGGCCGCTTGAGGTCCTCGTAGTACCACCAGTCGACGGGCAGGCCCTTGGACCCGGGCTTGACCTTGAGCGATCCGCCCCGGTACTCCACCTCGGGCATCGGGGCGCGCACAATGCGCGGCCCGATGTCGGCGTACTTGGAGGGGAGGCGGTCCTGCCACACGTTGGGCGGCTCGACCACGTGGTCGTCGACCGAGATGATCATCGGCAGGGGCTCAGGCATGAACATCGAGCGTAGCCCGCACCTGACGGGGCGTCAGATGCGCCGGGAGGTGCCCGGAGAACCCGGCTGAGCCGGCGCCCTGGTCAAAAGACCTCCTCGAACAGGTCGACCATGGCCCGCCAGGACCGGCGGTCGGTCGCCTCGTGGTAGGCGATACCCGGGAAGGTGTCGGGCGAGGCCAGCTTGTTGGTGAAGGAGTGCACGGCGCCGCCGTGGACGTGCAGCTGCCAGTCGACCCCACCGGCCCGCATCTCCTCCTCGAAGGCCCGCCGCTCCTCGGCGTGCACCATCGGATCGTCGGCGCCGATCAGGGCCAGCACCTTGCCCGTGATGTTGCGGGCGTCCTCGGGGTGCACGGTGGAGAGGCCCGAATGGAAGCCGACGACCGCCTTGAGGTCGGCTCCGCCGCGGGCCAGCTCCAACGACAAGGTGCCGCCGAAGCAGAAGCCGATGGCGGCCAGACGCGCCGGGTCGGTGCGCGGCTCGGCCCGCAATATGTCGAGACCGGCCGTCCCCACGGCAAAGGCGCGCGCCGGGTCGGACCGCAACTCGCCGATCCGGCCCATCATCTGGTCGCGGTCGGTGACCGGCTGGCCCCCACCGTGGTAATCCAAGGCGAAGGCCACGTACCCGAGCTCGTCGGCGATGCGGGCGGCCCGGTCCCGGGCGTGATCGTCCAGACCCGGCCCTTCATGGCAGACCAGCACCCCGGGGCGCAGGTCATCGCCGCCGTCGTCGGGCAGGGCGAGGGTGCCGATCATGGTGCGTCCGTCGGCTTCGTAGGTGATGTCGCGGGAGGTGGCCATGGGTGCACCGTACCCTCCACCCGTTGCGGCGATACTGGCGGCAATGCGCGGCAAACCAGGTCTGCGGCTGCAATTGGGATTGGCCTTGGTCATCGGGGCGCCCTTGGTGCTCGCCGCTTGCAGCTCTGGCGGCGCACCGACACCGACCTCCTCGGCTCGCACGTCGACGACCACCACGGCGGCGGGAGGCGCACCGACCACCACCGTCCCGGCGGCGCCCTCGGGCCCGTTGACACTCGGCGCGCCCATTGCGCTCCCGTTCTCGGCCGACCGGGTGACCGCGGCGGAGAGCCCCGATGGCGCCGTGTTCGCCGCCCCACAAGATCCGACCAACCCGTCACCCGCCGTCGCCTGGGTCATCGACGGCAATGGTCCGGCGGTGATCGCCGAGCACGTGGCGACCGGCATTGCCGCGCTGGCCGCCGACGGCACCAACTTCTACGTGGCCACGTATTCGACGGTGTTCGCCTACAACCGCGCCAGTGGGAACCAGGACGGGCAGTGGACGATGCCCCCGGTGCCGACGGCGAACACCTCGAACAGCGACCTCGTGGCCCTCGCCGCCGCCAACGGCTCCGTCTTCGTGTCGGTGACCCGGGGCAACACAGTGAGCGTCTACACCATCGACCCCGCCACAGCGGCCGCACCGCACCTGCTCCTGCGCGGTCTCGGCGCGGCCGTGGGGTCCGACGGTTCGGTCTATTACGAGCGCACGGACCACCGGCTGGCGGCGCACCGGCCGGGCGGCGCCACCGCCGTGGGCCCGGCGCTGGCGGACACGCCGAACGGTCTGGGTGGGGGCGTGCAGTACGTCCAAGTGGTCGCAGGCGGCGCGGTCTGGGCCAGCGAGCCCGCCGGCCAGGGGCTCGATGCGACCTACAGCACGTACGACGCCGCCACGCTCCACCCGCTCGGGACCTTCCAGGGCTCGGTGACCAGCACCGTGGTGGACTCCAGTGCCGGTGCACTGGTCCTCGAGGCCGCCGGCAGTGACCCGGCCTGCCCGCTGGCGTCGCCGTCCACGCCGACATCGTGCGTCTTCAACATCGTGCCGCAGGGCACCGTGTCCAACGCGGTGGGCGTGGGCGGGGCGGTCACGCTGCTCGGTCCCGACCCGGCGGTGATCGCTGCCGATACCAGCACCGGTCAGTTCGACCTCATGCGGCTGAGCTGATCAGCCTGACCTGCGCCCAGCTCAGTAGGACATGGAGACGCCGCCGTTGGGACTGAGCAGCTGTCCCGTGACGAAGCTGCTGGCGTCCGAGGCGAGATACAGCACAGCGTAGGCCACATCGGCCGTCTCGCCCACGCGCCGCAGCGGGGCGAAGCGCGCCATCGGCGCCAGCGTTGCGGCCTTGGCCGCCTCGTTCACGCTGCCGTCGGGATTCGTGTAGTAGCGCGCCGTCATGTTGGTCGGCACGAAGCCCGGCGCCACCGAGTTCACGCGCACGCCGTGCTCGCCGACCTCGGCCGCCATCGACATGGTCAGTTGGGCCACGCCGGCCTTGCAGATGGCGTAAGGCCCCACGCCGGGAGCGGGGGCCAGGACCGCCGCCGAGGTCATGTTGATGATGGAGCCGCCGCGCTGCGCCACCATCACCTTTCCGGCGGCCTGACATCCGTACAGCACGCCCTTGAGGTTCACCGCCAGGATGCGGTCGAACTCGTCGGGGTCGACGTCGATGATGGGGCTGTCGATCATGATGCCGGCGACGTTGCACAAAATGTGCAGGCCGCCGTGACGTGCCGCGATGTTCTGCACGAGCGTCTCGGCCGCGCCCCGGGCCGCCACGTTCAACTCGGCGCTCTCGGCCCGGCCGCCCTGCCCCATGATGGCGGCGGCGGTCTCGGAGGCGGTCGCTGCGTTGATGTCGGCGCAGACCACGGTGGCCCCGGCCCCGGCCAGCACCTCGGCGGACGTGCGCCCGATGCCGCTCCCGGCCCCGGTGACGAGGGCCACCCGGCCCGTCAGGTCGAAGGCGTCGCGCACACTCTGGGCCGTTTCCATCCGGCGCACCCTATGCCGTGACGCCCTCCAGCGCGAGCAGCGCGCGCTTGACCGCCACGCCGCCGCCGTAGCCCCCGATGCCGTTGCCGGCCAGCACGCGGTGGCACGGCACAATGATGGCGATCGGGTTCTTGCCGTTGGCCTGGCCGACGGCGCGCGGTCCCTTGGGCCGCCCGACCCTCCGGGCCAGTTCGCCGTAGCTGATGGTCTCGCCGTAGGGGATGCGCGACAGCTCGGCCCATACCTCGCGCTGGAATGTCGTGCCGTCGAGCTCCAGCCGGAGGTCGAAGTCGGTGCGCTCACCCGCGAAGTACTCCTGGAGCTGCGTCGCCGCCTCCTTCAGTATCGGCGTCTCCTCGTCCCGGCGCCCGAGGCTGCCGGCGTTGGGGAGCCGGAGGCCGATCAGCACGTCGTCGTCGGCCTCCAGGACGATCTGGCCGATCGGTGTGTCCAGGGGCATGGTGGTGGTCATGCGGCACGTCCTTTCATGATGGTGGTGGGCATCGCCCACAGGTGGGCCATGGCGTAGCTGCGCCAGGGGCGCCAGTGCTCGGTCAGCCGGCGCAGATGCGCCGGGTCGTCGGGGAGGCCGAGCGCGACCGCGGCCCGCCGGATGCCGAGGTCCGTCGGCATGAAGGCGTCGGGATCGCGCAGCGCCCGCATGGCCACGTACTCCGCCGTCCACGGTCCGATGCCCGGGAGCGCGACGAGGGAGCGGCGCACCTCGGCCGGATCGGCTCCGGGGTCGATGACCACGTCGCCGCGATCGACCGCCAGGGCCAGCGCCACGAGGGCCCGTCGGCGGGCCGCCGGCATGGAGAAGGCGCCCGGTTCGCGCCCGGCCAGCTCGACGAGCGCGGCCGGCGTCGGGAAGAGGTGCGTGACGTCCCCGACGGGGGTGGGCAGGGGCTCGCCGGCGGCCAGGACCAACCGCCCCGCCACTGTGCGCGCACCGGGGACGGAGACCTGCTGCCCGATGACGGCGCGCACGGCGAGCTCGAAGCCGTCGGCTGCGCCCGGCACGCGGCGTCCGGGATCGTGGCGCACCAGGGTGCCGACGAGTGGGTCGCGGCGGAGGGCCTCCCATATGGCGACCGGATCGGCATCGAGGTCGAGCAACTGGCGGCAGCGGGCCACCGCCGTCTGCAGGTCGCGCAGGTCCGACAGAACGAGCTCGCCCTCCACGAAGGACGGGCCCTGGCCGCCGTCCTCCGGCGCGCGCAGGGTGACGATCCCGTGCCCGTGAGGGAGTCGCAGGCTGCGTGTGTAGGACGCGCCGTCGAGCGCCTCGACGCCGGGCAAGGCCCGCAGCCCGAGGAAGTCGAGCACCGACGCCGGGTCGAAGGGCCGCCGGCACGGAAGGCGGAGCCGGATGGCCTGGGCCGCCGGCGCTCGCTTGGCTCGCCTTCCTTCGGCGGTGCGCGCCGCCCGGGCCCGCAGTCCGCTCGGCGTGTCGGCGAAGGTCTGGCGCACGGTGTCGTTGCATTGGCGCACGCTGGCGAAGCCGGCGGCGAAGGCCACGTGGGCCACCGGGAGATCGGTGGTCTCGAGCAGCACCCGCGCCGTCTGGCTGCGCTGGGCCCGGGCCAGGGCCAGTGGCCCGGTGCCCACTTCGGCGGTGAGGAGACGGTTGAGCTGGCGGGTGCTGTAGCCGAGCCGGCCGGCCAGACCTTCGACGCCGTCGCGGTCGACGACGCCGTCGCGAATGAGCCGCATGGCGCGGGCGACGACGTCGGCCCGGATGTTCCACTCCGGTGAGCCGGGCGTGGCGTCGGGCCGGCAACGCAGGCAGGCGCGGAAGCCGGCCTGCTGGGCGCCGGCCGCGGTGGCGTAGAAGCGCAGGTTCTCCCGCTTGGGTGTGCGGGCGGGGCAGCTCGGGCGGCAGTAGATCCCGGTCGAGATGACGGCGCAGAAGAACTGCCCGTCGAAGCGGGCGTCCTTGCTCTGCGCCGCCTGATAGCAGCGGTCCGGATCCTCCAGCACGGGAGCCAGCGTGCCACGCGGCCGCGCCAGTTACTGGCGGGAATCGGACATTGCCGTTCGCCGGCAAGCGGGCAGATCCGATTCAGCGGGCGCGTAGCTGGGCCAGCACGAGCCGGCGGTGGGTGGCGGCGTCGCCCCAGGCCCGCGACAGGGCCCACGTCTGCTTCAAGAAGAAGTGGAGGTCGCACTCCCAGGTGTAGCCGATGGCACCGTGGACCTGCAGGGCCACCCTGGCCGCCAGGTCGGCGGCGTCCGAGGCCATGGCCTTGGCCATGGAGGCGTCGTGCGAGAGCGTGGGCTGCGCCGTGGCGAGCGACCAGGCGGCGCGGTAGGTGGCAGGCCGGGCGAACTCGAGCGCCACCCGGGCGTCGGCCAGAAGGTGTTTGACGGCCTGGAAGCTCCCGATCGGCTTGCCGAATTGGTGCCGGTCCTTGGCGTAGGCCGCGCTCATGGCGACCATGCGGTCGGCCAGGCCGATCAGCAGGGCGGCGGTCCCGGCGGCGGCGCGGTCCGCCAGCAGTCCCACCGCCGCCTCGGCCGCCACGCCGTAGGCCAGGAGCGTGTCGGAGGTCAGGGGCCACTGCACCGTCGAGAGATCGCGTGACGCGCTCAGCGCGGGCGTGTGCACTGCGGTGCACGAGGCGGCGGGCACGGCATGGAGCTGCCAGCCCGAGTCGGCGTCGCGCACGGCCAACAGCAGCACCCCCGCATTGCGGGCGCCCTCGACGCGGGGCGTGCGCAGCGTGCCGTCGGCCGACACCTCGGTCGGCGAAGCCGGGCCGGTCGGCGTCACGTCGATGCCGCCCACGGCGAAGCTCACGTCGTCGTGCACCAGTGCGGCGAGCGCCGCGGCGGCGGCGGGGTCGGGCAGCAGGGCGGTCAGCGTCGGCGCGGCCAGCGCGGCCGTCTGCAGCAGCGGCTCGGGGAGTCCCGCCCGGCCCGCCTCCTCCAGCACGCCCACCAGGTCGACGTCGCTCAGGCCCAACCCGTCGGCCGACTCGGGCACGACGAGGGCCGTTGCGCCCAGCTCGGCCAGCACGGCCCAGCGGTTCTGCGACTGCTCGGCCCGGGCCGCCTCGTCGGCCATGTCGAAGGCGCGCAGGGCATCAGGGGTGCACTCGGTGTCGAGGACGACGCGCACGCCTGCACGCAGTGCCTCCTGTTCCTCGGTGAACGCGAAATCCATGGCTTGCCCGTTCGCCCGTTCGCCGCTCAGCCCCGGGGCAGCCCGAGCAGGCGCTCGGCCACCACGTTGCGCTGAATCTCGTTGGTCCCGGCGTAAATGGGCCCCGCAAGCGAGAAGAGGTAGCCGTCGAGCCATTCGCCGGGCGCACCGGCCGAGAGGAGCTCCGCCTCGGGGCCGAGCAGGTCGAGGGCGGCGGAGTGGATGGCCACGTCGGTCTCGGACCAGAAGATCTTGTTGCAGCTGGCTTCCGGACCCACGGCGTGGCCGCGGGCCACCCGCGAGGCGGTCCAGTAGGTGTGCAGCTTGTAGGCCTCGGCGTCCATGTGGGCCTGGGCCACGGCGTCGGCGGAAGCACTCGGGCCGCCGCGCGACGCGTAGAGCCCGAAGAGGCGGTCAGCTGCCTCCGTATAACGGGCCGGCGAACGCAGCGAGAGGCCGCGCTCGGACCCGGCCGTCGCCATGGCGACGCTCCAGCCGGCGCCCACCTCGCCGAGGACCTGGTCCTCGGGCACCTCCACGTTGTCGAAGAAGATCTCGGCGAATCCGGTCTCGCCGTCGATCTGGGGGATGGGGCGCACCGTGACGCCCGGCGCGTCCATGGCGATGAGGAAGTAGGTCAGGCCGCGATGGCGCTCGGCTTCGGGGTCCGTGCGGAAGATGCCGAAGCACCACTCGGCGAAGGCACCGCGGCTGGCCCACGTCTTCTGGCCGTTGAGGATCCAGCTCTGGCCCGTGGCATCGCGTGACGCCCGCGAGCGGATGCCCGCCAGGTCACTGCCGGCGTCGGGCTCGGACCAGCCCTGGCACCAGATCTCGTCGCCGGATGCCATCGGTGGGAGGAAGCGCGTCTTCTGGGCCTCGGTCCCGTACTCCAGCATGGTGGGGGCGAGGAGGAAGATGCCGTTCTGGCTCACGCGTTTGGGGGCCCGGGCGCGGTAGTACTCCTCCTCGAAGACCAGCCACTCGAAGATGCCGACGTCGCGCCCGCCGTACTCGACGGGCCAGCTGACCACCGACCAGCGATCCTCGAAGAGAGTGTGCTCCCAGGCGCGGTGCGCCTCGAAGCCCTCGGCCGTATCGAGGGAGGGGAGGGGGCGGGCGGGGACGTGCGCGGCCAGCCACGCCCGCGCCTCGGCCCGGAAGGCCTCGTGCTGGGGGCTGAAGGTCAGGTCCATGACGGAGGGAATCTTCCACAGCGCTCCCGGCGGTGCCAACGTCGTCGTCGGGTGGTCCTTGGCCAAAGGGGTTTCCGGCACTTTGCGGCGGCGGTGGCGGTGGCGGTGGCGGTGGCGGTGGCGGTGGCGCCGGCGGCGGCGATGGCTGAGGTGGAGGCGGCGGCGGCGGTGCTGCATGGGGCCGTCGGCCACGGTCGGGCCCTCCGACGCGTAGCCGCCGCTGACATAGGCATGGGCGCTCCCATGGTTTCCCCCAGTTCGCCGGGGGTATGGGGCCGCGGACGCTGCGTGTCGACACGGCAGGACGGGGAGGAAGCATGCGATCGGGAATTCTCTTGCGAAGCACTCTGGGGGTGGTGAGTGCACTGGCACTGACGACGACTGGTTTGCTGGCCTTCGGCGCGGCTGCGTCCGCACCGGCGGGGGCGGTCAGTTCCGCCACCATTGCGGTGACGCCCAGCACCGGCATACAGCCGACGGGCTCTACGGCGGTGACGGTGACCGGGTCGGGCTTCGCCGACAGCTCCCCGGGTGCCCTGGTGGAGTGCAACAACGATTCCGCTCAACCGACGATCGCGGTCGCGGGCAATCCGACACCGGTGTCGTGTGGGCCCGCCCCACTCGGGCCGAACGGCGTGGTCTTGGTGACCAGCGCCACGGGCACGTTCTCGTCGGCTTTCACGGTGGCGACCGGCACGGTCGGCCCGCCAGGGACAGGGACTGACTCGACGGGCGGCAACGCCGCCACCGACGCCGCCAAGTACCCGTGTCCCCCCACGACGGCCCAGCAGGCTGCCGGGGATTCGTGCTTCCTCTCGTTCGGTGACGCCTCGGGCAACGTCGGCACGGAGAACATTTCGTTCGCCGGGCCCTGTGTCGTGCCCCAGTCGCCGGTCGGCTACGACCTGGCGGCCTCGGACGGCGGGGTGTTCTCCCTCGGGAACCTCCCGTTCTGCGGCTCGGCCGGTGGAACCAAGCTCAACAAGCCGATCGTCGGCATGGCCCTGACCCACGGCGGCGGGGGCTACTGGCTGGCAGCGAGTGACGGTGGTGTCTTCAACTACGGGAACGCCGGATTCTTCGGCTCGGCCGGAAGCACGCCCCTCAACAAGCCGATCGTCGGCATCGCCGCCACCAAGGACGCCGGCGGCTACTGGCTGGTTGCCTCCGACGGCGGCGTCTTCAACTACGGCGACGCCACCCTGCACGGCTCGGCCGGCGCCACCACGCTGAACAAGCCGATCGTGGGCATGGCCGCCACCGCTGACGGTGGGGGCTACTGGCTCGTGGCCAGCGACGGTGGCGTCTTCTCCTACGGGGACGCGGTCTTCCACGGCTCGGCCGGCGCCACCACGCTGAACAAGCCGATCGTGGGCATGGCCGCCACCGCTGACGGTGGGGGCTACTGGCTCGTGGCCAGCGACGGTGGCGTCTTCGCCTACGGCGATGCCGTGTTCTACGGCTCGACCGGGGGCACCACGCTGAACCAGCCGATCGTCGGAATCGCTCCGAGCGACACCGGCCATGGCTATTGGCTGGTGGCAGCCGACGGCGGCATCTTCAACTACGGCGACGCCATGTTCTCGGGCTCCACCGGCAACATCAAGCTGAACCAGCCGATCGTGGGCATGGCGGCCGCCTGATCCGAGGCCCGGCCGGTGCCCCCCGGCCGGGCGTCTGGCGGCTGACCTGATTCGGGGTCAGAATTGGGCCCTTATGCCAAACGCCGTGATCGTCGATGCCGTCCGGACCCCGGTGGGTCGCCGGGGAGGCCGCCTCTCGGGGTGGCATGCCACCGACCTGGCGGCCCAGCCGCTGGCCGCCCTGCTGGCCCGCAACGACCTGGACCCCTCCCTGGTGGAGGACGTGGTCATGGGCTGCACCATGACGGTGGGCGAGCAGGCGATGAACATCGCCCGCAACGCCGCCCTCGCCGCCGGGTTCCCCGAGTCGGTGCCCGGCACCACGGTCGACCGCCAGTGCGGCTCGGCCCAACAAGCCATCCACTTCGCGGCCCAGGCCGTCATGTCCGGGGCCATGGACGTGGCCATCGGGGCCGGCATCGAGTCCATGAGCCGGGTGCCCATCGGGTCCACGACCGAGCCGGGTCCGGGCGAGGCCTACGGCCCGCTCTACAAGGCACGCTTCGAGCTGATCCACCAGGGCGAGTGCGCCGAGGAGATCGCGCGGCGCTGGAACGTCACCCGGGAGGACATGGACGAGTTCGCGCTGCGCTCGCACCAACGGGCCGCCGCGGCGCAGGACGAGGGTCGCTTCGCCAACGAGATCGTGCCGCTCGAGGCCCGGGTGCATCCCGACGTCCCCGGTGCGGCCGACGTGACCGGGCTGTTCTCCGCCGACGAGGGGGTGCGGCGCGACACCTCGCTCGAGAAGCTGGCCAACCTCAAGCCGGCCTTCTCGGAGACCGGCACGGTGACGGCGGGGACGTCGTCGCAGATCTCCGACGGCGCCGCCGCCGTGCTCATCATGAGCGAGGAGCGGGCGTCGTCGCTCGGCCTCACGCCGCGGGCCCGGTTCCACACCTTCGCCGTGGCGGCCAACGATCCCCAGATCATGCTGACGGCGGTCATTCCCGCCACCGAGCTGGTGCTGAACAAGGCGAAGCTCTCGCTCGACGACATGGATGTGGTCGAGATCAACGAGGCCTTCGCCTCGGTCGTCCTGGCCTGGCAGCGCGAGTACCGGCCCGACATGGCCAAAGTGAACCCGAACGGCGGCGCCATCGCCATCGGGCACCCGACCGGCGCCTCGGGCGCCCGGCTCATGGCCACGCTGCTCAACGAAATGGAGCGCACGGGCGCCCGCTACGGCCTGCAGACCATGTGCGAAGGCGGCGGGCAGGCCAACGCCACCATCATTGAGCGGCTCGGCTGATCATGACGAGAGTCCCCGCCATAGAGGGCTGGTTCACCACGGGCGACGACGGGACCGGCTCGGCGCCGGCGCTGCTCGGGTCGCGCTGCACCGAGTGCGGGACCTTCGCCTTCCCGGCCGAGCAGCGCTACTGCGGGAACCCCGACTGCGGCTCGACCACCTTCGACACGGTCGAGCTCTCGCGGCGGGGCCGCATCTGGTCCTACACCGACGCCCGCTACCAGCCGCCGCCGCCCTACGTGGCGGCCGATCCCTACGTCCCCTTCTGCCTGGCCGCGGTCGAGCTGGCCGCCGAGAAGCTGGTGGTCATGGGCCAGGTGGTCCCGGGAGTGACCGTCGACGACCTGACCGTGGGCGACGAGGTCGAGCTCGTCGTCGACACCCTGTACTCCGAGGACGGCACCGACTACCTGGTCTGGAAGTGGCGTCCGGTGGGCGCAACGTCGGACTCGAGCCCCAAGGAGGTCCAGGCATGAGCGCGTCCGACGACAGGAAGGTGGCCGTCCTCGGTGCCGGGATGCACGAGTGGGGCAAGTGGGGCCGCCCCTTCGTGGAATACGGCTTGGCCGCCGCCCGCGACGCCATGGCCGACGCCGGCCTCGGTTGGCGCGACATGCAGTTCGTCTCGGGGGCGGACACCATCCGCAACGGCTACCCGGGCTTCGTCTCGGGTGCCACCTTCGCCCAGGCGCTGGGCTGGACCGGGGCCCGCGTCTCGAGCGTCTACGCCGCCTGCGCGTCGGGCGCCGTGGCCATCGCCAACGCCCGCGCCCAAATTCTGGCGGGGCTGTGCGACGTGGCCCTCGTGGTGGGCGCCGACACCACGCCGAAGGGCTTCTTTGCGCCGGTCGGCGGCGGTGACCGCAAGAACGACCCCGACTGGCTGCGCTTCCATCTCATGGGCGCCACCAACCCGACCTACTTCGGCCTCTACGCCCGCCGGCGCATGGACCGCTTCGGTGCCACCGAGGAGGACTTCGCACAGGTCAAGGTGAAGAACGCCCGCCACGGGTTGGCCAATCCCTACGCCCGCTACCGCAAGGAAGTGACCGTCGAGGAGGTGCTGTCCTCGCCCATGGTGGCCGACCCGCTGCGCCTGCTCGAGATCTGTGCCACCTCCGACGGCGGGGCGGCCCTGGTCCTCACCTCCATGGACTTCGCCCGACGTCACGCCGGTGGCGCCGAGCCGCTCGTCACCATTGACGCCGTCTCCACCGTCACGCCGACCTTCCCGAACACCGTCATTGAGATGCCGAACTTCTCGACCGACTCGGCCGCCACCACGAGCGGGCCGAATGCGGACATGGCCGCCGCGGGGTTCCGGCCTTCCATCGCCACGGCGGCCTACGCAGAGGCCGGGATCGGCCCCGAGGACCTCAGCCTGGCCGAGGTCTACGACCTCTCCTCGGCGCTCGAGCTCGACTGGTACGAGGACATCGGCCTGTGCGGCGAGGGGGAGGCGGAGAAGCTCCTGCGCGACGGGGCCACCACCTTGGGGGGCCGGGTGCCGGTCAACCCTTCGGGGGGCCTCTCGTGCTTCGGCGAGGCCATCCCGGCCCAGGCCATCGCCCAGGTCTGCGAGTGCGTCTGGCAGCTGCGGGGCACCGCCACGGGGCACCAGGTGGAAGGGGCCCGGGTGGCGGTCACGGCCAACCAAGGCCTGTTCGGCCACGGTTCGTCGGTTCTCCTGAGTCGTTGAAACCCTGGTAGCGGCGAAGTTCGTGCCTGCGGGCCCACATCGTGTGTGAGGCCGACCGTTTGGGGTATTGCAGGTCTGACGCCGCACGCGAGCGCTGCTTTCCACACGGGAGGTAGTCATCGCCTGCGTCGTCGAGTACGGGGTCAGCGCGGTAGACCCCCGATTGGAGGAACCAAATGTTGGCCACTGATGCGACGACACTCCGTCAGAAAGAGTTGCGGCAAAGAGGAGCAGAGAGCGCGATGCCGGACCAGAACGACGACGGGCGCGGGTCCGGGTCGGACGAGGTGCTGAAGGCCCTCGACGAGCTCGAGACCGTGCTGCGGGAGAACGCCGAGAGCGAACGCCTGCTGGCGCAGCGCATCGCTGAGGTCCGCCTGGCCCGTGAGAACGGGCGCGAATGGAAGGGCATCCTCGGCGACGAGGACGAACCCGGGACCGTGCAGCTGGTGAGCACCATTCTGCGCCGCCAGTCCGAGGCCAGCGGCTACCTGCGCCGCGAGCTCGTGGTGGCGTTGCGGGCCGAGGGACAGAGCATCCCGAGCATTGCCCACCTCTTCGGTGTCACGCACCAGCGGGTGTCGAACCTGCTGCGCCGCGTGGCCCAGGGCAACGCGGCGGCCGCGGCCGCCAACGGCGACAGCGCCTAAGCGCTCCAGCGCCGCAACACGGCGTCCGCCTCGGTCATCACCGAGGCGATGATGTCGGCAACCGTCGGCAATGAATCGATCACACCCACGACCTGACCCGTCGGCAGCACGCCCACCTCGGTGTGCCCGTCGACCAGCGCGGCCTTGGTCATGACGGGTGCATTGGCCGCCATGACCACCTGGGACCAGGTGAGCTCGTTGCCCTCCTTCATGGCGCGTCCTTCGCGCAGCAGCGAGCCGATGGACGCGCCCGTCTCCTGACGGAAGGCGTAGGCGCTGCGCAGCGCCCGCGGCAGCGAGCGCAGCCAGGACTGGGACTCCAGGTGGTCGACCAGGTCGGTGCGCACGACCCGTTGGGGCGCGCCGTCGACCTTGGTCGTCACCACGGTGCCCGTCACCGGCGTGCCGAGATAGAGCGTCTTGACAGCGTCGGGCACCCGGCTCTCGGCCGAGAGCAGGAAACGGGTCCCCATGGCCACGCCGGCGGCGCCGTAGGACAGGGCGGCCACCAGGCCCCGGCCGTTGTAGAAGCCGCCGGCCCCGAGCACGAGCACCCGGTCGCCCACGGCGTCGACCACCTGGGGCAGGAGCAATGTGGTCGGGACGGTCCCGGTGTGCCCGCCTCCCTCGCCGCCCTGGGCGATGACCGCGTCCACCCCCCACTCGGCCACCTTCTCGGCGTGACGGCGGGCGCCGACCGTCGGGATGACGAACAGCCCCGCCTCCTTGCAGCGGGTGACGAGAGCCGCGTTGGGCGCCTGGGCGAAGCTGGCCACCCGGGCGCCGGTCTCGATCATCAGCTCTATGCGCTCGTGGACGTCGGCCACGTCGGTGCGCAGGTTGACGCCGAACGGGGCGCTGGTGCGTTGGCGGACCTCGGCGATGGCGGCGGCCAGCTCGTCGAGGTTCATGGTGGCCGAGGCCAGGATCCCCAGTCCACCGGCCTCCGAGGTGGCGGCCACCAGGCGGGGGCCGGCGACCCAGCCCATACCGGTCTGCACCAGCGGGTAGCGCACGCCGATGCGCTCGCACAGCTCGGTGTGGAGCGCCGGGTGCAACGGCGTGGCGCCCGTGGCGGCGGTGTCCGTGCCGGTGGTGTCCGTGCCGGTGGTGTCGTCGGGAGTCAGCTCCGGACCTCGCGGTCGCGCAGCGAGCCCGGATCGAGCACGACACGGATGAGCTCGAGCTCCTCGGGTGTGGGCAGGCGGGTCTCGCCGACGTCGTCGGGGATGGAGAGCGCGAACCCGGTGGCGGCCACGATCTCGTCGACGGTGACGCCGGGGTGGTGCGAGCGCAGGCGCATGGTGCGCTCGGGTGTCTCGAAGTCGAACACGCCGAGGTTGGAGACGACGCGCGGGATCTGGTGGAAGCGCGTGGCGCCGGCGCCGGCCGCGGCGGCCCGGGCGTAGCCCACGCCACTGACCACATCGACCTGCTCGACGAAGGTGCGCACGGTGTGGTCGGGCACCCAGTAGCTGGTGGGGTGGTTGACCGAGTTGCCCGGCGCGCCGCGCACGCCCACGAGTTGCACCTTGGGCTTGGCGTGCGGACCGATGGCCGAAATGTTCTGGTTGCCGGTGCGGTCGATCTGGCTCGCCATCATCATCATGTTGCGCCGGCCCGACCACACCACGTCGAAGACGGTGCGGTAGGGCATGGCGGCCTCACGCACCAGCTCGGCCGGGCGAGCGGCAATGGGCGGCGCACCGACCATCAGTGCCGCCTCACCGTCGGTCAGCACGATGTCGGGGGAGAAGGTGCGCTTGGCCAGGCGGGCGCCCAGGGCGGGAATGGTGCCGAAGGGGCTGACCATGACCTCGCCCGCCTCGCGCCAGACGTCGGCACAGGCGATGACACAGGACTCGGCCCGGGTGACGCCGGGATCGGACATGGTGCCGCTCATTGCGGGCGCTCCGCCACGTTGGCCTTGTACTCGGCGTCGTCGACGAAGACGTAGCGCTTGGCGAAGGCCTCCCACTCGGCGGGGTCGGTGGCCGACGCCGCGTATTCCTTCTGGAACTTCTCGTCGCGTCCGTAATCCGGCGGGTTGGCGGTGAAGTGCGCGCCCCCGGGGGCTTCGGCCACGCCGTCGACCAGCATGCGGTGGATGGGCACGCTGGAGAGCGGGTGCGCCTCGTCGGCCAGGGCGCCGTTGTCGACGATGGCCTCGGTCGTCATGAAGCGGCGTTCGGCGGCACCGAGGAAGAGCGGGTCGAAGAAGGCGTCGGGGCTCAGCACCTGGCCGTTGCCGGCGGCGTCGGCCCGGTTGGTGTGGACGATGGCGGCGTCGAGGTGGAGGGCCGGCATGGCGACGAGCTCGACGTCGGCGTCGGCTGGGTCGGCCAGGTACGGGTGGCCGGGCCCGTACGGGGAGCGCACGAGCGCCAGGTCGGGGTTGATGGTGAGGACGTCGGAGCCCAGCCCGGCCCGGGTGGGCAGGAAGGGGACCCGCCACGAGGCGGCCTGCAGGCCGAGGAAGAACATGCCTTCGTCCACCTCCATGACCTCGACCCGGCCGTGCTGGCGCGCGGCGCGCCAGTGCGGATCGAGCGCGATGGAGTCCAAGGTGACGAAGCCGCACACGACCTTGCGTACCTTGCCGGTGGCGCAGAGCAAGCCCACGTCGGGGCCCCCGTAGGCCACCACGGTGAGGTCGGTCAGGTCCGAGCGGCAGATGGCGCGCACCACGGCCATGGGCTTGCGCCGCGAGCCCCAGCCACCGATCCCGATGGTCATGCCCGAACGGAGCTCGCCGACGATGTCGTCGATGCTGGTGCGCTTGTCGGCCATCAGGTCGAGGTGTCGGCGTCGCGCTTCTCGACGAAAGCGGCCCGCTGCTCGTCGGCCACACCGCGCACGTGCAACTCGTAGGTGAAGCCCTGCTCGAAGCGGTAGCTGCGCTTCACGTCGACGGGGTCGATGCCGTTGAGCGACTCCTTGGCCCGTCGGATGATGGTCGGGCTCTTGGTGGCGATCTCGGCGGCCAGTTCGAGTGCGGCCGCATGGAGGCGGTCCGGCGGCACCACGGCGGCCACCGAGCCGTAGGAGGCCAGTTCGGCGGCGGTGATCGGCTTCGCTGTGTAGACCATCTTGCGCATGGCGTGCTGGGGGACCAGGCGGGCCAGGTGGGTGGCGGCACCGAGGGCGCCGCGGTCGACCTCGGGCAGCCCGAAGGTGGCGTCCTCGGAGGCGATGACCATGTCGGCGTTGCCGGCCAGGCCGATGCCGCCACCGAGGCAGAAGCCCTGGACGGCCGCGATCACCGGCACCTCGCAGTCGTAGACGGCGGCGAAGGCGGCGGCGCAGCCCCGGTTCACCCCGACCAGCGCCTCGTCACCCTTGGCGTTGATCTCCTTGATGTCGACGCCTGCGCAGAAGCCGCGCCCGGTGGCCCGCAGGACGGCCACCCGGTTGGTGGGCACCCGGCCCACCGCGATGAGGGCGTCGGCCAGCTCGAACCAGCCCGCCACGTCGAGCGCGTTGACCGGCGGGTGGTCGATGACCACCTCTGCGATCCCTTCGTGCTCCTGCATCACGGTGATGGGCATGCGGGCGCCGGTTCTCCTCGGTTTCGGGCCCTGACGCTGCGTCAGAAAGCCGGGGTGTGAACTTAGGCCAGGGTGCTCCGCCGGGCCAACACCGACCGGTTTCGCTGGCGCGGGCCGTCCACGACGTGCTGGCGACAAGGGGGGGCGACAAGGGGGGCGGAGTGGGCCGAGCACTAGCGTCGGGGCGATGCCGGAAGCTCTCCCGGAAACAGCTCTCCCGGAAACGCCCGGTGCCGCAGCGCAACTGGTGGAGCGCTACCTCCGTGCCCTGGCCGCCCAGGAGTGGGACTCCGTAAGGGCCTGCCTGTCACCGTCCGTGGTGCGCCACGGACCCTTCGGCGACGATTTCGAGGGACTCGAGGACTACATGGGCTTCCTGCGTCGGACGATGCCGGCACTGCCCGGTTACGAGATGGACATCGACCGCGTGACCGAGCTGGCCGACGGCCGGGTCCTCGTGGAGCTGCGCGAGACGGTCGAAATCGACGGCGAGCCACTCGTGACCGACGAGTGTCTCCTCTTTGCCCTCGACGACCGGATCGGGCGCGTCTCCATCTACATCCGCCGCCCCCCGGTCCGCCCGCGGCCCGTGTCATAGGGTCTCCACTGTGACCCAGCCCGTCTACGACTTCAGCGAGCGTGTGGTCGTGGTGACGGGAGGCTCCCGTGGGGTCGGGGCCGGTATTGTGGCGGCGTTCGCCGCCGCCGGCGCGCACGTCGTGGCCTGCGGGCGCCACGAGGCCGAGGTCAAGGGCGCGGTGTTCGTGGCGGCGGACATCCGCAAGCCGCCGGAGGCCGAACGGGTCATCGCCAAGGCCGTCGAGCACTTCGGCCGGCTCGACATCCTCATCAACAATGCGGGCGGCTCGCCCCGCGCACTGGCGGCTGACGCATCGCCGCGCTTCGTCGAAGCGATCGTCAACCTCAACCTGCTGGCGCCCTTGTGGTGTGCGCAATCGGCCCACAAGGTCATGTCCGTGCAGGAGGACGGGGGGTCCATCGTCAACGTGTCGAGCATTTCGGGCATGCGTCCCTCGCCCGGTACCTCCGCCTACGGCGCGGCCAAGGCGGGCCTGATCAACCTGACCGCGACCTTGGCCGTGGAGTGGGCCCCCGCGGTGCGGGTGAACTGCGTCACGGCCGGGTTGCTCGATTCGGGCGCCGGCGACGACTTCTACGGCGGGCCCGAGGGCATGGAGCGGGCGGCCGCCACCGTGCCGGTGGGCCGGATGGGCACCCCGGCCGATGTGGCCGAGGCCTGCCTCTATCTCTCGAGCGATGCCGCCTCCTACGTCACCGGAGCCAATCTGGTGGTGCACGGGGGCGGGGAGCCTCCACCGTTCCTGGCGGCCGTCGCCGGGTCCTGAAGGGCCCCAGGTAATTGGGTGTCCTTTGCAATGGCACCCGATTAGGGCGAAACGGGGGCTCAGCTGCTAGACAGCGACGGTGAAATTGGCAGTCCCCACCGAGACCCGTCCGGGTGAGCGCCGCGTGGCCCTCGTCCCCGACGTGGCCAAGAAGCTGGTCGGCGCAGGCTGGGACGTCTGGGTGCAGGCCGGCGCCGGCACCGAGGCCGCGTTCAGCGACAGCGCCTACAGCGACGCCGGCGCCACGGTGGCCCCCGACGCGGCGACGACCGTGGCCGGTGCCGGGATCGTGGTGCGGGTCAACCCGCCGAGCGTCGAGGACGCCGAGGCGATGCCCGAGGGCGCCGCGTTGCTGAGCTTCTTCGGCGTGGCCCAGGCCGCCGACGCCGTGCGTGTGCTGGCAGCCAAGAAGGCCACCGTCTTCAGCTTCGACCTCCTGCCGCGTATCAGTCGCGCCCAGGGCATGGACGCCCTGAGCTCACAGGCGACGGTGTCGGGTTACCGGGCTGGGCTGAGCGCCGCTGAGCACCTGGCCAAGTTCTTCCCCATGTTCATGACGGCGGCGGGAACGGTGCCGCCGGCCAAGGTGTTCGTCATGGGCGTCGGTGTCGCCGGACTGCAGTCGATCGCCACGGCGCGCCGGCTCGGCGCCGTCGTCAAGGCCTTCGACGTGCGGGCGGCCGCCAAGGAAGAGGCCGAGAGCCTGGGCGCCACCTTCTTCGATTCGGGTGTCTCGGCCGAAGGAGCCGGCGGCTACGCCCGCGAGCTCACCCCCGATGAACTGGAGCGCCAGCGGGCTGCGCTGGCCGAGGAGGTCGGGCGCTCCGACGTCGTCATCACCACCGCGGCGGTGCCGGGACGCAAGGCGCCGGTCCTGCTGACCACCCAGATGGTCGAGG
>Ga0302154_10000872_pt1 | contig 26435 bp, 21 predicted proteins | sample I_Bog_N2_3_FD_193507 | JGI IMG/M metagenome (GOLD analysis project Ga0302154, IMG submission 193507) | Peat permafrost microbial communities from Stordalen Mire near Abisko, Sweden - I_Bog_N2_3 | ecosystem: Environmental > Terrestrial > Soil > Wetlands > Peat | place: Sweden: Abisko, Stordalen... | reverse complement strand
GGCTCGTCGCGGAACTTGGTCTGGATCTGGTACCAGATTTGCGGCAGTTGCTTGTAGCTGCGCAGCTCGTTGCGCGCGATGGAGGTCATCACCTCCTCGTGCGTCATTGCGAGGCAGAGCTCCGCGCCCTTGCGGTCCTTCAGGCGGAACATGTTGTCGCCCATTCCGGCCCAGCGGCCCGATTCCTGCCAGAGCTCGGCGGGGTTCAGCGCGGGCAGAAGGAACTCCTGGCCGATCTTGTCCATCTCCTCGCGGACGATGGCGGTGATCTTGTTCAGGGCGCGCTGGCCGAGCGGCAGATAGCTGTAGATACCGGCGCTGAGCTGGCGAATGTATCCGGCGCGAAGCAGGAGCTTATGACTGGCAACCTCGGCGTCGGCCGGAGCCTCGCGGAGGGTGGGGATGAAGAGCTTGGACCAACGATGCATTCGTTTGATTGTATCGAAGCGCGACGGAGCCAGTTTTAGAGCCGTCCGTCGTCCTCTACCTCGAAAGGGGCAGCTTCCGCGGGCGAAGCACCTTCTGCGGGCTGCGGTGTAACGTCCCACAGGTCATGGATGTGCAGAACACCGAGCACCGGCGACGCGCTGCTGCCGTCCTGGGTGACCACCAGCGCCGTAATCTTGTACCGCTCCATCACCGCCAGAGCGTCGGGAGCGAGCGGTTCGGGCGCGATGGTGCGCGGCGAGTGGTTCATCACCTCTTCGGCGGTACGGTGGAAGGCGCGCGGGCCGTCGCGCTCGAAGAGGCGGCGCAGATCGCCGTCAGAGAGAACGCCGAGCAGCCTGCCGTCCAACACCACGAGCGTCATACCGAGGCGTTTGGCGGACATCTCATGGATGATCTCGGGCATGGTCGCGGTCGGCAGCACTACAGGAACCGCCGCGCCGGTGTGCATCAGGCTGCGGACCGGCGCGAGGCGGCGGCCGAGTTGGCCTCCGGGATGCAGCTCGGCGAAGTTCTGCGGCTGGAAGCCGAGCCTGCGGCTGACGTCGATGGCCAGGGCGTCGCCGAGCGCGAGCATAGCCGTGGTGGAGGCTGTCGGGGCAAGCTGGTGCGAGCAGGCCTCGCGCGCGACGCTTACGTCCAGCACATGCGCGCTTGCTGCGCCGAGCGTGGAGTGTGCGTGCGCGGTGAAGCTGACCAGCGTGATGCCGAGCCGAGGCAGAACGGGCAGCAGCCGTAGCATCTCCTCGCTCTCGCCGGAGTAGCTAAGCGCCAGCAGCACATCGCCCTTGCGCAGCAGGCCGAGATCGCCGTGCAGCGCCTCGCTGGGATGCAGGAACCGTGCCTGCGTTCCTGTGGAGAGCAGCGTGGAGGCGATCTTGCGTGCGATCAGGCCGCTCTTGCCGATGCCGGTCAGGACCGTGCAATGGCTGGCACGCGCGGTGTTGGCGAGTAACGTCGCGACGGCGTCAAATACCTTGCGCTGCGGGCCTTCGAGCCGCTGGGCGAGTTGTTCGAGCGCAGCCGCCTCAATCCTGACAAGTTCTGCCGGGCACAGGGCTGCTTCATCGTGTTTTGCAGGGGAACTCATCGGCCAGAGTGATGCTAGCAGAGCGCGAACCCTGTTGCGACAAGAGGCGAAAGACGAACGCAACGTGCGCGATGTGGAAACGCAATGGACGCAATGGACTGCGGGTTAGACTACAGAGAGTGCGGTTTGTCTCCTGACCGCGCGAAAGGATGTTTTCCGTGGCGCGAAGGTTGGGTGTGTTGACGGCGATTGTGGTGGTGCTGGCGTTGCTGGTGGTCTCCAGCGTGTACAACCTGCGGCAGCGGCGGCTGGCGCTGGAGAAGGCCCGCAGCACGGAGGTCACGCTGACCAAAGCGCCTGCTCCGGGAGCCGACGAAGACTCTGCCGAGCCTGACGCGCAGGGCGCTGCACTGCAAGGCAAAGCTGCTCCGGCGTTCAGCCTCACCGACCTGAGCGGCAAGCAGATCTCGCTCGCGCAGTTCAAAGGACATCCTGTGGTGGTGAACTTCTGGGCGACGTGGTGCGGCCCATGCAAGCTCGAGATGCCATGGTTTGAGTCGGCTTACAACAAGTACAAGCCACAGGGGCTGGTGATTCTCGGCCTCTCGCAGGACGACGGCACGTCCAAAGACAAGATCGCCGCCGCCGCCAAGCAGATCGGCGTGAGCTATCCCATCCTGCTGCCGGATGACAACGTCGCCAAGGCTTACGGCGGCGTCGATTATCTTCCTGAGACCTTCTACGTCGACGCCAAGGGCCGCGTGGTGGAGCATACCGCAGGCGCGCCCAGCGAGGCGCTCATCGATGCGAACGTCGAAAAGACGATTGCGGCGGGAAATTAAATGCAGGGAATAGGGAATAGCCACCCCAGCGAGCCAAGACCGCTCGCAGGGGGCCCCGGCCGGGAACAGGGAATAGGGCTGCGTTGCTGCTGTCTGATCCTTGTGCTGTCCGTTTGCAGTGTTCTGCGTGCGCAGGAGATTCAGATGGGCGATGCGCAGACCGAGTCTCGCAAAGGCCATGTGATGCTACTGTCTGACTCCGTTTTGCTCAGCGCGGCGAAGACGCAGACGGTGGAGCTGCGCTTTCGCGTCGCGGACGGGTTCCACATCAACTCGCACACGCCCAAGGATGAGCTGCTGATTCCGACCGAGCTGAAGCTGGACTCGCGCGACGGCGTGGTCGTGCTGGGCGAGTTGTATCCGAAGGGCTCGGAGTTCCGGCTGGCGATCGGAGACGGCGAGACGCTCGATGTCTACCAGGGCGAGTTTCGCGTGACCGTGAAGCTCACCGCTGCGCAAGGAGCGTCTCTGTTGACCGGCTCGTTGCGCTATCAGGCCTGCGACAACGCAGCTTGTTTCCCGCCGAAGTCGCTGCCGTTGAAGATAGCGCTCACCGGACGATAGGCAGCTCCCAGTCATGCGTAAATAGCGCATGAATGGGCTACTTGTCGGCGCGTGGTCAATGTTGACCGTACCCAGATCTCGATAAGTGTGTATAAGCGACATAGCTGCACCCATACAAGCGAAGTTCCACTCCGCCAACAGAGAAATCGGGCCGCGCTCCAGCCCGACGCACCAAGGAGCCCAATGCGTATACCAGCGCTAGCTGTATCCCTCGCCCTATCTGTATCTATAGTTGCGCTCACCGGCTGTTCGCTCAGCCCTGCGGGCAAGCTCACCAGCACCTCGTCCGCGGTGACCATCCACGGCACGGTGCATGGCGGACAGCAGCCGGTCGTCGGGGCGCACATCTATGTCATGACGCCGAATAACCCCAGCCTGGGCCCAGGCTCGGCCTCGCTCTTCATGCTGAACGGCAACGTGCTGACCAGCGAACCCGCCAACTCCGGCTTCGACGGCAACGACAACTACTACGTCACCACCGCCGCCGACGGCAGCTTCTCCATTAACTTCGGCACCGACTATGACTGCGGCGACGCCTATGATCAGGGCCAGGCCCAGGCGGGCGGCGCCGACGACTTCAACCTTCCGACTGACGAACCGGTTTACCTTTATGCCGTAGGCGGCGACGCCGGTGCGGGATCGAACTCCGCCGCCGGATTCCTGGCCTCGCTGGGCCCGTGCAATGGCCTCAGCAACAGCAGCACCGTGCAGATGAATGAGATCACGACCGTCGCCATGGCCTACGCCGCCGCCGGCTACGCCAGCGACGCGACGGACATCGACAGAGACGACGACGGGCTTGCACCCACCGGCCTCGCCAACGCCTTCGCCAACACCACCAATCTGGTCGATCTCCCCAGTGGAACGGCGCTGGCTACTACGCCCACGATCAATGGCGGCAACGGCACCGTTCCCACGGCGGAGATTACGACGCTGGCCAACATTCTGGGCGCCTGCGTGAACTCGGCGGATCAGGTGGACAGCCATGGCGCATTCGTCTCCTACTCCCCCGCCTGCAACCAACTGTTCACCACCGCTACCTCCAATGGAACTGTCAGCGGGACATCGCCAACGGACACGGCGACGGCGGCTATCAACATCGCGCACAACCCCGGCGCCAATGTGATGACGCTCTATGACCTGCCCAATGGGACCACCGCGTTCGGCGGCGGTCTGACCAACCAGCCCAATGACTTCACGATTGCGCTGCTCTTTACCGGCGGCGGCTTCACGTTCACATCAGGAAGCGAACCTCACGCCCTCGCCATTGATGGAGGCGGCAATGCATGGGCCGTCAGCAGTGTCCTGACGGAGTTCACCCCGCTGGGCGCCGCCACCGGCTACGGCAGCGCCCAGGGCGTCAACGTGAGCACCGGCTACCAGGGCGTAGCGGTCACCGCGGACTCCACCGCGCTCTGGATCGCCGACCATGACTCCGGCACCGTCATAAACTTCTCGGTATCGGGCGGCGGCTTCGCTTACAATCCAAGCTCGACCCCCTCCGGTCCGGCCGATGTCGCGATTGACGGCAGCGGCAACCTGTACGTCGCGGACGTCGACAATTCGCGTCTCATCGAGCTGACCTCCGGCGGTTCCCCGGTGGGAAGCCCCGCAACCGGCAATGGTCTCCAATATCCGGTCTCTGTTGCCATTCAGCCCGGCTCTGCCGGCAATATCTGGGTCGCCAACAATCAAGCCAGTGATGCCAGCATATTCACGAATAACGGAGGCAGCGCACCCACACCGCTCAGCACAGACACCTCGGGTAGCCTCGACCATCCCCTTGGTTCGGCTATCGACTCCAGCGGGTTTGTCTGGATGGCCAACCTGCTCGCCAACTTCGTCAGCAAACTGGACAGCGGAGGAACCACCGGCGCCGCCTTCACCATTCCGGGTGCCACTCCCAACCCGGACGCGGTTGCTATCGATGGCGGCGGCAATGCCTGGGTGACCGACGAGGGCGACAGCACGCTCGTCGAGTTGAATAACGCGGGGACAGTCCTCAGCGGGACGACCGGCTACCCGCCTGTGAACGGGGACGACCCAGACGCCGTCGCTGTCGACGGCTCCGGCGACGTCTGGTACACCTCCCAGTCCTCCAACATCGTCTATGAGGTCATTGGCGCGGCCGTTCCGGTGGTCACTCCCATCGCGTATGCGGTCGCGAACGGTATTCTCGGCACCCAGCCTTAGCGCGGGATGCCCAGCCACTTCCCGTCAGGGGCTGGGTACAGCCAGAAGAAGATTCCATCGAAGCGCATGCACCTTGCACGACTCACTGCTCCACTGGAGAAACCTATGAAACAGCAAACCGCACTGCTCTTCGCCCTGCTTGTACTGCTGCCCGTCGTGGCGCACGCGCAGACCGGCTGCCTGGACTCGCCGGAGAACCCGACCGCGATCCTCGGCATGGTGGGCAGTGCCGCCGGGGCGCTGGTGTATCTGCGCGGCCGCATCTTCCGCGCGAAGAAGCGAAATTAACGCCGGGGCCACTCGGTCAGTCGCACCCTATTCGCTCGCCAAAAGCCCTGCTAGAGGGCTTGACAGGCCCCTTACAATTAATCCTGAGCCATGATTCCTGAACCTATAGGAGCGTCAGCAGCCGCGCGCCTGGCATCATGGCGAGGTACCGGGCTAAGTTCTTTGTTGAGAGGATTTTGCGGCGCGCGCTGAGTTAAGTTATTTGTTTTGAGGATTTTGGCGGTGTATGTACATTGTAAATACAAGCCTAAGTCTAATTTTATGAGGATTTTAGGAGAAATTGGGGGAGGGGTGGGCAAATCTATCGGCCCAGAAGAAGGCTGTTTGGGAAGAGGTATGGCAGCACCGCGAGCTGTTGTACAGTAAGGGCAATTCAGGGCAGTGCAGAGTGGGTTCGTTTTGATAACCTGATAGTTCTGCGCGCAGCGTATGATTCGCGCGGAGTCAGGAAAGGCGAACCAGAGATGCAAAAGATTGAGGCAGTGATTCAGCCGTCCAAGCTGGATGCCGTGAAGGATGCGTTGGTGGAGGCGGGCGTCTCCGGGATTACGATCTTTGAGGCCCGGGGTCACGGACGGCAGAAGGGCCACACAGAGTTTTACCGGGGACGCGAGTATGCTGTCGATCTGCTCCCCAAGATTAAGCTGGAGCTTGTGGTCTCCGACGATGCGGTGGAGAAGGCGATCCAGGCCATCATTACGGCGGCGCGTACCGGCCGCATCGGAGACGGAAAGATATTTGTCTCGAAGATCGACGAGGCCATCAGGATTCGCAATGACGAGCGCGGGGAGATTGCGCTGTAAGGGGGCACAGCGACGGACGACAAGAGCAGCAGCGCAACACCGGGGGACGGCGGCAGAGCGGGCCGCATCTCCAGCGGCGCCATGTTGCGCGCGGAGTATGAGCGCCGCCTCACCGAGATTCGCCGCGGCTTTGAGCAGAGCGGCGACGGACTGAAGGCGGCGGCGGCGCGCGCGGCCCTGGTGGACAGCCTGATCCTGCGGACGTGGGCCGTCGAGGCGGAGGCCGATCCGAAGCTGCGCTCCGGCTTCGCGCTGTGTGCGGTGGGCGGGTACGGACGAGGGTTGTTGTTTCCGTACTCGGATATTGATCTGCTGTGCTGCGTGGAAGCATCCGCGGCCGCCAATGCGAAGCCATCGATTCGCCGGCTGTCGCAATCGCTATGGGACTGCGGCATACAGCTTGCGTTGTCGATTCGCCGGCCGGAAGAGTGCGACCACTTTCAGCCCGGCAATGCGGAGTTCGGGCTCTCGCTGATGGATGTGCGCTACATCGGCGGCGACCAGAAGATCTTCGACCGGCTGCTCGAGAAGTCGGTGGGAAAGATGATGCAGCGGGATGGCAAGGCCATCGCCGCGGAGCTGGAGAAGCTCACCCGCGACCGCCATGCCAAGTATGGTGACACGCTCTTCCACCTGGAGCCGAACATCAAGGACTGCCCCGGCGGATTGCGCGACGCGCATGTCTGCCAGTGGCTCGGCAGCCTGCGCGGCGAAGGGACCGTTGAGTCACCGGAGTTTCACGAGGCGCTGGCATTCCTGGCTGCGGTGCGATGTTTCCTGCACTATCGCCACGAGCGCGATGACAACATCCTGGACTGGCAGGCGCAGGACGCCGCGGCGGAACTGGGAATCGGGCTCAGCGGAAGGGTTCGGGCGAGCGTGGATCCTGCTTACTGGATGCGTGTGTACTTCCGCTACGCCCGCATCATTGAGCGCCGGCTGATTCGCGAGGCCGAGGACTCTGGTCTGCGCATTGAGGCCGAGACGCCGCTGCGCCGCATTAAGGTGTCGCGCGACGCCGGATTCGAGATCAAGTCCGGCCGCATTGAACTGGCTCCGCTCGCACCGAGCGGCATTGATGCCGCCCACGAGCCGGACATCGTTCTGGCCGTCTTCGCGGCCATGGCGCGGACCGGAGCCACGCTCTCTCCGGCCACTGAGGAGAGAATCGCGGACGCCATACCTCTGCTCTCGGCCAACCTGGAGGAAGGTCCGGGCCTGTGGCTGCAGCTGGACGCGATTCTTACCGCGGAGCGCGCCGGCGCGGCGTTGCGGTCGATGCACGCTCTGGGCGTGCTGGAGTTGCTGCTGCCGGAGTTTCACGGCATAGACGCCCTGGTGATTCGTGACGCTTACCACCGCTACACCGTGGACGAACATACCTTTGTGCTGATCGATACGCTGCACGGGCTGGAGGGCGATCCGGGTCCGGATGCTCCGGAGTGGCGGGTGAAGTTCCGCACCATGATCCGGGAGTTGCAGAACCCCGGCTTGCTGTACCTGGCGGCGGTGCTGCACGACACGGGCAAGGGCCGCTCCGGCGCCAGCCATGCAGTAGAGAGCGCGCGCCTGGCGCGCAGCGTTCTGGCCCGGCTGGAGATGGACGCGTACGACTCGTCCATGGTGATGCGGCTGATAGAGAACCACCTGGAGATGTCCGCTGCGCTGCGCCGCGACATCTTTGATGCTGATACGGTGCGCGCCTTCGCCGGCAAAGTGCAGACGCATGAGGCCCTGCGGATGTTGACGCTGTTTACATACGCCGACATCGCGGCGGTGCATCCTGATGCGCTGACGCCGTGGAAGGCGGAAAACCTGTGGCGTCTTTGTATGGCCGCGAATAATCAGCTCGATCGCAACGTGGACGACGAGCGCGTTCACACGCTGGGCTCACTGGATGGCACCGCTGCCTCCAAGGCGCGCGATGAGAAGATCGCCCGCGTTCTGGCTCTCGCGCCGGGAGAGGAGACCGCTCTGGAGAACTTCCTGAATGGCTTCCCGGCGCGCTACGTCAAGACCCGCTCCGCAGACGTCATCCTGCAGCACTTTGCCATGACCCGGCTATTCGAGCAGGAGCCCTTCCAGATTGCCTTTCAATATGGAAACGCGGTGCATGAGATTACCCTGGTGACCCAGGACCGGCCGAGACTGTTTGCAGGTGTTGCCTCCGCTCTGGCCGCCTGGGGGATGAACATAGTCACAGCGGATGCGTTTGCAAACTCGGCAGGGGTGGTGGTCGACACCTTTCGATTTACAGACAGTTTTCGAACGCTGGAGCTGAATGCGACTGAGCGCGAACGTTTTGTGGCCAGCGTGCGGGACCTGATTGCGGGCCGCGCCTCTGTGGAAAAGCTGCTGAGTGGTCGCCGCCGTGGACGCCGCCGGGTGCCGCGCCTGAAGGTGGAAACCCGGATCGAGTTCGACAACACGGCCGCGGCCCACAGCACGCTGCTACAGGTCGTCGCGCAGGATGTTTCAGGCCTGCTGCGCGCCATCAGCATGACGCTGAGCAGTCTTGGACATAACGTTGAGGTCGCCCTGGTGGATACCGAAGGGGAGACGGCAATCGATGTCTTCTATCTGACCAATGGAGGCTTGCAGCTGAACTCCGAACAGGAGCGTGTATTGCGGGAGGCCCTGACCGCCGCTATCTCTGAAAACGCATCCTGACACTGCAGACGGATTCGAAAGCAGGCCAATCCAACCCAATGAATATGGCCTGCATCCGATTTCAGGAAGAATGAGACGATGTTTGCAACAGTATTCGGGCCCCTTGCTAAATTTATGAGGCAGACTATTTTCCCGCGGACGAGGACCGTATACTTGGATTTATGAGCATCGATTCCAACCAGACATCGACGGCCGACATCCCGCAACCGGCCCCCCAGCGTAACGACCGCTATATCTTTGGCACGCTCGACAGCTTCGCCAAGAACCGCGAGAAGATAGATGAGGTGAACTGGGGAACGGAGCAGCCTGAGGGCGTCGTCCTGGCCTCACTGGATGCGGCGATAAACTGGGTACGCAAGAACTCGGTCTGGCCCATGACCTTTGGCCTTGCGTGCTGCGCCATCGAGATGATGTCGATGGGTGGGTCGCGATACGATATTGCACGTTTTGGCGCGGAGGTCTTTCGTCCCTCACCGCGGCAGAGCGATCTAATGATTATTGCTGGCCGGGTATCGCAGAAGATGGCGCCGGTTATTCGCAGGCTCTATGAGCAGATGCCGGAGCCCAAGTGGGTAATCTCGATGGGAGCATGCGCCACTTCAGGGGGGGTATTCAACAACTACGCGCTGCTGCAGGGAGTGAATCAGGTGATTCCGGTAGATGTTTATGTTCCCGGATGTCCACCACGTCCGGAGCAGCTGTTGTATGCCATTACTTTGCTTCAGGAGAAGATTCAGGGCAGCCGCGGAACCATACGGGAGACACTTAATCTGACATAGTCTAGAGGATGATGGCAGAGGGGCTGATTTCGAAGGGTAATGCCTCGGTTCGGGGCATTTCCGGTGCGAGTGGAAGCTATTCTGCCCTAAAGAGTTGTATAAGTTGACGCTTACGTGACTTTTTTGTAGACATAGGGGGCATCTGCGGTACACTTTTGAGGAATTCGTAAATGGGACAGCGGGGTACCTGTGGATGAAGCCCGCGAAATATTAGGGAACCAGATTCAATTTAGTGGAGGATTGTCGAATGTCTTATCGCCCGTTTCGCAAGATCAGCCTGTGCTTACTGGCTGCATGTGCGGTTAGTTTTGCAGTTAGTAGCCTGAGCGCTCAGACAGCGACCGCTCCAACCGTTAATCCTTCACGCGTCGATGTGTTCCTGGGCTACTCCTATTTTGGTGCCCATGGCAAGGTCCAGCCAGCGGGGATCGCTTACACCGCTGTAGATGAGGGAGCCATTGGCAGCGGCGCCTACTGGTTCAACAAGTATGTTGGCGGCGAGGTTCTCGGCATTGCCAACCCAGACGGCGTCAATGACGGCTTCTACGGCTACTATGCAGGTCCGATCTTCCGGGCACCCATGCAGGACTTTACGCTGTTTGCGCATGGTCTTGCGGGCGGCGTGCAAAGCTCAGGGCCGAACAATGACGAAAATGGCAATACGCCGATTTTCTACAATGAGCCTTATCAGTGGGGAGCCAGCCTGCTCGTTGGCGGCGGCATGGACTACAACCTGCCTTGGTTCCACAACCACTTCGGTATCCGGCTGTTTGAAGCAGATTACCGTTACATGCACTTCGATTACGGTCCGGCCACCACGCGCACCCCGGTTACATCAGCCGGCGATCTAGGCGGTCGAGCGAACCTGGATGCTATCGAACTGAGCAGCGGAATCCTCTTCCACTTCGGCAGCATTATTCCGCCACCGCCGGTATCCTATGCCTGCTCCATCACGGCACCGACCGGCTCTATCTACCCGGGTGATGTGGTTACCGTCACTGGCACAGCGACGAACCTGAACCCCAAGAAAACCCCTGCCTACACCTGGGCTACGGATGGCGGAAAGGTTTCGGGCAGCTCCAACGTAGCTAGCATTGATACTGCAGGCGTTGCTCCAGGTTCCTATACGGCCAAGGGGCATGTTTCAGAGGGCTCCAAGCCCGGTGAGTTGGCCGACTGCTCGGCGCCCTTCACCGTCAGCCCGATTCTGCCTCCCACTGTTGGTTGCTCGGCTAACCCCTCCACGGTTAATCCCGGCGACCCGTCGACCATTATGGCGAGCGGTGTGAGCCCCCAGAACCGTCCTCTGACGTACAGCTACAGTGCATCGGCTGGTTCGATCAGCGGTAACACCTCGACAGCAACCTTATCGACGGCCGGCGTTGCGCCGGGCACCATTACGGTGACCTGCAACGTGGTTGACGACAAGGGCCAAACAGCGTCGCAGCAGACGACTGTGACCGTTGCGGCGCCTGTTGCGCCGGCGGCTGTCACCACCACCAGCCTCTGCACCATCAGCTTTGACCGCGACAAGAAGCGGCCATCGCGCGTGGACAACGAAGCGAAGGCCTGCCTTGACGATATCGCCCTCACGGCGCAGCGTCAGGCCGATGCCAAGCTGGCCATCACCGGTAACTCCGACCCCAGCGAGAAGAAGGCTGACAAGGTTGCCGCTGAGCGCGCTGTCAACGAGAAGGCCTACCTGGTCGGTGAAAAGGGCCTGGATGCTTCACGCATCTCGGTCTACACCGGTACTGCCGGAACCAACACTGCGGCGACGACGCTCATCCCCGCTGGTGCAACCCTCGATACGACGGGCCTCACCCCTGTGGATGAGACCGCGGTCAAGGCAATTCCGCGCACTGCCGCTGTACACCACCACAAGAAGTAAACCCGCTGTTGCTGGAGGCAAGGGCCGACTGGGAGACTCTCCCAGTCGGCCTTTGTCATTCCAGGATGCACTATCATTGCCGACGGCCCGGATTCCGGCATCGTACCTCGAGGGGCACTCATAGCTTCTTCAAGGGCCTAGACTGACTGAGTATGGGTTAACCTTGTAGGAAGGAGTGCCAGTTGAAGAGAATGATGTCTCGGTTTTCGCGAATCGCATTTGCTGTCTCCCTCCCCCTGATTTTTCTGGCCGCACCGCTGCGAGCGGCCAACTGGTTTCCGCTGGGGCCCTATGGTGGCGACGCACGTTCCTTCGCGGCAGACTTGCACAATCCGCAGCACCTTTATCTGGGCACTGCAACTGGTTGGATCTACGAGTCACATGACGGCGGCAATTCGTGGAACCGCGTCGCGCAGATTGCCGATCGCAATGACCTGGTGATCGACCACATCCTGGTGGATCAACTCCACCCCAAGCGCCTGATCGTCGGGGCATGGATTGTCGACCATGTGGACGGCGGTCTGTATATCAGCGACGACGCCGGCAAGACCTGGAGTGCGCAGCCCGATATGCGCGGTCAATCGGTGCGTTCGCTTGCGCAGTCCGTCTCTGATCCCAACGAGCTCGTTGCCGGAACCCTGCGCGGCGTATTCCGCAGCGTGGATGACGGCATCCACTGGACTCAGATCAGCCCGGCCGACAGCACCGAGATCCACGAGGTCCAGTCGATTGCCATCGATCCGACCGATCCCAAAATCATCTACGCCGGCACATGGCACCTTCCGTGGAAGACCACGGATGGCGGTGTGACGTGGACCAGCATCAAGAACGGCATCATCGAAGACTCGGATGTGTTTTCCATCCTTGTGGACCCCGTCAAGCCGAACATCATCTATGCGAGCGCGTGCTCGGGAATCTACAAGAGCGTCAACGCCGCAGCAGAGTTCACCAGAATTCAGGGCATACCCAAGACCGCCATACGCACACGCAAGCTGGCTCAGGATCCTATGCATCTCGACACCGTCTACGCCGGCACCACGGAAGGCCTATATCGAACCATCGATGGCGGCAGCCAGTGGTCTCGCATGACCGGAGCAGACGTCGTGGTCAACGACGTCTGGGTCGATCCCTCCAACGCTGACCATGTACTTGTAGCCACCGATCATGGCGGCGTCTTCGCGAGCGATGACGCGGGGGTCAGTTTCCACGCCTCCAACGCCGGATTTTCCGCGCGGCAGGTCTCCGCCTATGCAGCCGATCCGGACCGACCTTCTACGCTGTACGTCGGCGTGGTAAACGACAAGCAGACCGGCGGGGTGTTTCAGAGCACCGACGGAGGCCTTCGCTGGGAGCAGAAGAGCGACGGCCTGGATGGTCGAGACGTCTTCAGCCTTGCGACGCTGCCCAGCGGCAGCCTGATTGCCGGCACCACGCATGGGGTCTACCGGCTCCAGTCTGGCATCTGGATGCAGACCGGAGCGAAGGCGGAGACCGAGAGCCCGAAGCCTGCTGTAGCTCCGATAAAGAAGGCTCCAGCCCGCGGCGCCCGGCGCCCTGCGCCGGTGCATACAGTTGCTGCACCACCACCTGTCGCTGCTCCAGCCCCAGGTTCGGACGACCAGGTCTTTGCCTTCGCAAGCACCAGTGCCGGTGTTTATGCGGCGACATCGGAAGGGCTGATGCGCGGAAATGCCACCGGCGATACGTGGACTGCTGTTCCGGCGCTGCATATGCTTCAGCCGCGCTTCCTGTCGGCACACGGTTCTGTCCTGTTCGCGGCAGACTTCAAGCATATGGCCGTCTCGCAGGACAGCGCGCGAAGCTGGCAAGAGCTAAAACTGCCTGAAGGCCTTACACAGGTCGGCGCCGTCGCGGTCGATGACCTGAACAACCTGTGGGTCGGCGGCGCTGAGGGTGTATTCCTCTCCTCCGACAACGGCGCCAACTGGCAGCCCGTCCCGGACCTTGCGGTGACCGAGGTGGACAGCATCTACTTTGACTCCGACAACCAGCGCGTGCTGATCACCAGCGTGAACTCCACCTTCGTCTTCGCCGTGCATCTGCCCGACTACAAGGTCAACTACTGGGCCGCAGGGTGGAAGCTCCGCTTTGTGCGGCCTGTCGGCGACCACCTGATCGGCGCCACGCTCTATGATGGCATCGTCCTTCAGCCGCTCATGGTGGACTCCAGCGTGGGCGGTTATAACGCTGAGGACGGAGCCCTGGAGGCGAGCACTGAGCGCCACTAATCCCTGCGCGGCGTAAAATAGAACCATGGATTCCGCCACCGCGAGTTCGAAGCCTCGTCACTCCTTTCAGACCGATGATGCGGCCCTGGTTCCCATCGCGCGCAAGGTGGGGAACGGCGAGCGGCTGAGCTTTGACGACGGCCTCGCGTTGTATCGCTCCGCTGACATCCTCGCGGTCGGCTGGATGGCCAACCTGGTGCGGGAGCGGATGCACGGCGATGTCGCCTACTTCAATGTCAATCGGCATATCAACCCCACCAACGTCTGCGTGGCCAGCTGCCGGTTGTGCGCCTTCGGCCGCAAAAAGGGCGAGGCGGACACCTACACGATGGCGCTCGAAGAGGCCTGGGAGACAGCCGGCAAAGGTCTGACCGAGGCGGTGACCGAGTTCCATATCGTCGGCGGTCTGCACCCCGACCTGCCCTTCGAGTACTTCATGGACCTGGTGAGCGGCTTGAAGCAGCGCTATCCGCAGGTCCACATCAAGGCGTTCACCATGGTCGAGATCGCCTTCCTCGCCAAGCGCGGCAAGCTCTCTGTCGCCGAGGCCATCGAGCGCATGAAACTTGCGGGTGTCGACTCCTGTCCCGGCGGCGGCGCGGAGATCTTCGCCGACCGCGTGCGCCACATCATCTGCGACCACAAGATCGATGGTTCGGAGTGGCTGGACACCGCGCGGCTGGCGCACCAGGCCGGTCTGCGATCCAATGCGACCATGCTGTACGGCCACATTGAGAACGACGAAGACCGCGTGGACCACCTGCTGAAGCTGCGCGCCTTGCAGGATGAGACGGGCGGCTTCCAGACGTTCATCCCGCTCAGCTTCCATCCCGACCACACGGCGCTCAGCCATCTGCCCAAGTCCACCGGCATGACCGACATCCGGCAGATCGCTGTGGGACGGCTGCTGCTCGACAACTTTCCGCACATCAAGAGCTACTGGCAGATGGTCACGCCGAAGATGGCGCAGATCTCGCTGCGTTTCGGCGCCGACGACATCGATGGCACCGTCATCGAGGAGAAGATCTACCACGATGCCGGAGCGCAGACTCCACAGGGGCTGCGGCGGCAGGACCTGGTGCGGTTGATCACCGAGGCCGGACGCGTTCCGTTTGAGCGCGATACGCTCTACCGTGCCGTGACCCGCAGCGAAGATACGTTCACCGTCGCGGTCTAGGCGCGGAATGGAGCTGCGCGGCTACCTTCCCTCCGATCTCGATGCTCTGGTGGCTCTTGATGACGTCTGTTTCGATCCTCCTTTCCGCTTCTCGGGTTCGGCGATGCGGGGCTTCGTCCAAGCCAGAAACGCGCGCGTGACGATTGCTGATGCGGCCGATGGCTCGATCGCGGGGTTCTGCGTCCTCCACATCCAGCATGTCCAACCCCATCCGGTGGGCTACATCGTCACGCTCGATGTGGCTCCCGGAGCCCGCCGTCAGGGACTGGCCGGTGAGCTGATGGCTCGGGCCGAGGCTCAGGCGCTGGAAGCGGGCTGCGCGGCGGTAGCACTGCACGTCTTTACCGGCAATGCGGCCGCCATCCGGTTCTATGAGCGCCGCGGCTACGTCTTCTCCCACCGGGCGGCGGCGTTCTATGCTCGGGGCGTAGATGCTCTGGTCTATAGCAAGCGGCTTGCTACCAGCAGCTAGGCCCCTCCCCCCAATTTCCCGCAAAATCCTCGTAACATTAGACTTAGGCTTGTATTTACAATATACATACAACGCCAAAATCCTCAAAACAAAGGGCTTGCGCGACGAAGCGCGGCAGAAAACCTGCAAAATCCTCAAAAATATAGACTTACCTTAAATCCTGCCCACCGGATCTTGTGTTTCACGACGCGCCAACCGGTCTGGCTGGGCCTCATCTTCAGCTCTAATTATACGACGCGTGTCAAGCATAGAATCGTCCCTATTCGGGGGAGGATGCCAACATCGAAGCCCCCGAACCTCTATCCCTGCTGTATACCGGGTATGGGCCGCTGTCCTCCTGTTTAAGGTTTTAGACGCTCTTTGATCCAGGCAATCTCTTTCCTGTTCGCGCTTTTTTTCTCGGTCTTTACGGTCTTGCAGCCGTATGCAACAACTTCGATTGTCCTGGTTCGGAACCACAAACCGTCAATCTCTTGATAGTTCCAGCCGGGAGCCTCGGGAACAGGAATCATGGCTACCTTCGGCTTGCGCCGGAGGTTCCACTTCCAACTGCCGGGGTTTTTGTACTCCAGGACGCCAGTGGCCGGATGAACGTAGTGCCCATCCACGGGATAATCGGTTCCGTAGCGGCCCCGCTTATAGACCACGCCGTTGTGCAAATAAGTGTTGAGTTCCACCTCCCACATCAAATGCTGCCAGATGTGATATCCGCTCAGTGAGCGACGATCAAGGAACCGGCAGAACTCGCTGTAGACCTTATCCCAAGGACGCCCAACATTCTTGCGGATATTGCCGCGAAGAGCGCCAAGCGCATCCGTGAAGTTCTTGCTCTCATAATGGCGATGCCGCGCAGAGGATTTGAATCCGCCGTGTTCGTTGGGGTAGTCGTGCTCGCGGTCGGGATGGACGGGAACTCTTCCACCAAACTTTAGTTTGTAGCAGGACGCTAGACTTCCACCAGAGCGGGGACGCTCGGTGGTGCATTTTGCTAAATCAGGGCGCATGATAAGGACCTCCTAAAGCGTGCTTAGCATGGCTGACCTCCTGATCCGCTGTTCTTATCGTTCTGCTTCAAAACTTCGTCCGATGGTTTACGTGCTTGAGTGCTCCCAATGGCGTTGGACGCGGCATGATCGAATGCTGTAATCCGTCTTTCCAGCTGGGCCGTGGTGCCGATCTCTACGTTGCAGGCGTTAAATAGTTTAACAGAATGGGCGCAGGCCAGGGAGTTGAATCTCCCTGCGCGGAAGAGGACGAAGCGCCTGGGAGCGAGGTTGCGCCCGCCAGCCGCGCCTCGTAGCTGCGGTTGAAGCGGAGGACGGCGGCCCACTCGCCGTTGATGTCGCTGGACCAGACGACAGAGCCGCCGAGCAGGGTGGCGATTTCGTCGGGGGTGAGGTCGCGGGTGGCGGCGAACTCGCGGCCGCGGCGGGTGTCCGGGTGGGCGAGCAGGTAGCGGCGGAAGGCCGGCGCGGTGAAGTGGGTGGTGAAGACGATGGCGGTGTCGTAGCGGTCTGGCTGGGCGGCGGCCTTGAGGACCTCGGGGCGGGTGAAGTCGTCGATGGAGAAGGCCTTGATGGGCTGGGTGACATAGCCGAGCTCGGGGCGGAAGAGGTCGGCGGCGACCGGCCAGGCGGTGAGGACGGTGGCGTCCGGGTAGTGGGCGGCGACGTAGTCGATGGCCTGCTGATGGACGACGATCATGTCGCGGTAGGTTAGGTTGTCCTCTGGCGCGAAGGAGGTGGGCGGGTTGAGCCACCAGGCGCTGACGAAGGCCGCTACAGTGACGGCGGCAAATATTGGCCACAGGCGGGTATGCGACCGCCAGGTGGCGACGCAGACCAGCAGGATGAGTGGATAGATAGGGAGGAGATAGCGGGTGAGGAGGGCTCCGCCGAGGACGGAGAAGGCGAGCCAGTTGGCGAGGATGAGGCAGGCGATTTGGAGGAGTGTTGAAGCTGACAGAAATACAGGGGTCTCTCCACTCCGGCGCAAAATCGCGCCTCCGGTCGAGATGACGGCGTCATTATTGTTTGCAACGCGGCGGGGAAGCAGGAGGCAGGCGAGGGCGAGGACGATGGGGAGCCAGATGTCGCGCTGCCAGAAGAGGTGGATGCCGCGGTAGTAGAGCGAGAGGAGGATGTGGCTGAGGTTGAAGTTGGCGGTGGCGTTGTAGCGGAGGTATTCGGGGTTGCCGAAGGTGAAGCCGGTGACTTGGTGGTGGTAGGCGTACCAGGCGATGAGAGGCAGCACAGGGAAACTCAGAGCGGCGAGCCAGCGCAGGTGAAGGCGGCGCAGCGTAGGGTCGCGGCGGTCGCGGAGCAGGAGGAAGAGCTCCAATGCGGCGAGGGCTGCGGGCTGGATGATGGAGGTCTCTTTGGTAAGTGCGGCGAGGGTAAAGAGTAGGGCGATTGCGAGGTACGGGGGCTGGCGGGGGCTTTGATCAGTTTTGAGTTTCGAGTTTTGAGTTCCGAGTTGCCAGCTCCCAGTTGCCAGTTGGGTGGTGGGGAGATAGAGGGCTAGGCCTGAGAGGGTGAAGGCGGCGGCGAAGATGTCGGCGTGGGCGAGGGTGCTCTGGGCATACCAGATGGGGTAGACGGCGGTGAGCAGGGTGACAGCGAAGGCGGCGGAGGCATCCAGCAGGCGCTGGGTGAGGCGGAAGACCGCAAGCAGACCGACGGCGGCGAAGGCGCAGCTGGTCAAGCGAGTGACGACGATGTGGAATCCGAAGATGTGCCAGAGCGTGCCCAGCACGATGCTGGGCAGCGGGGTGTGGGCGTTGCTGTAGTGCGGGATGAGCGTGCCGGTGTGGTAGAAGTCCAGCGCGGCGGGGATATAGTAGCCGCCCTCGTCCCAGAAGTAGGGAAGGTGGAGCAGGGTGAGATGGCCGAGCGCGACGGCGGCGAAGAACAGAGGGTAGAGGGTAGAGCGTAGAGCGTAGAGCGGCCTTGCCATCACTCTCGTCCCCATTGCCACCGTCCACTGCTGCGGTGATGTTTGCCTTTGTTTTTCACTACACTCTACCCTCTACTCACTGCCTTTAGTGGACGGGGCCGTTGGCGGGGACGGTGAAGTGGCGGGCTGCGTTGCCGTCCAGCGAGATGGGGCCGAAGGTCTGCTCGTACTGGGCGATGTTGTGGGTGAGCACGTTGAGCAGCGCCTTGGCCTGCTGCGGGCTGAGGTAGATGCCCTGAAAGTTTTCGACCTTCATCTCCTCGGGGGTGTGCTGCTCCAAGGTGCCGAAGACCAGGAAGAAGTCCCAGATGGAGAGCCGGACCTGGACGCTGTTGGCGTAGGAGTCGCGGTATTCGGGGCTTTTGGTGAGGGTGATGCGGGTGGCGTCGGTCGGGATCTTGGGATCGGGCATGGGGTCTTCCTGACGGTGCGGATGGTGCGGGAGAGGGGACTTGAACCCCTACGCCTTTCGGGCACAGGCTTCTAAGACCTGCGTGTCTGCCATTCCACCACTCCCGCGGTGAGAGTTCAGGGTAACAAAAGCAGGGAATAGGGATTAGGGAATAGGGATCAGGAAAAACAGGGTCACTTGGGAGGGTTCGGCAGCGGGATTGAACATCTCATGGTAGGAGGCGTATTGAGGAGGGATGGGCTGTTGGCAGGACCGGAGGTGCCGATGAGAATCAGGAGAAGTTGCGTCCGGGGCCGATGCTAGTGCATCCTATACAAGAAAGTTGATAGAGGAACACTCAAGATGGCGAATGAATTTGTAAGTGTAATCAAGCCGACGACGGCCAATGGGTCCGGTGATAAAGGGCAGGGGAGCTCGTATCCGATTCTGCCAGTTAGGGATACGGTGTTGTTTCCGCATGCGGTTCTGCCACTGACGGTGGGCCGGGAGAGCTCGATCCAGCTGATTCAGTCGCTGGGGGAGGAGAAGACGATCCTGGTGGTGGCACAGCGGGATGCGCGGCAGGACTCCCCTGATGGCGCGGATCTGTATGCGATTGGCACGCGGGCGACCGTCCACAAGGTTGTAAAGATGCCGAACCAGAGCCTGTTTGTGTTTACCGAGGGGACCGAGCGGGTACGGTTGGGCAACTTTACGCAGACGCAGCCGTTTTTGACGGCGGAGTTCGAGACGCTGGAGGAGATTCAGCCGGAGAAGTCGCCGGAGAACGAGGCGCTACAGCGTAATGTGCTGGCGCAGTTCCAGGAGATTGTGACGTCGAGCTCGACGCTGTCGGACGACCTGCAGACGATTGCACTCAACATCGACGAGCCGGCGCGGCTGGCGGACTTTATCGCAGCGAGCCTGCCATTCCTGACCACGGCGGAGAAGCAGGACCTGCTGGAGACCCCTGATGTGCGGGTGCGGCTGGAGAAGCTGAACAGCCACCTGGCGAAGGAGATCGAGGTCCAGCAACTGCGCAACAAGATTCAGAGCGAGGTGCAGGACTCGGTGCAGCAGTCGCAGCGGGACTTCTACCTGCGCGAGCAGATGAAGGCTATCCAGAAAGAGCTGGGCGACCTGGACGAGACGCAGAAGGACGTGGCCGAGCTGAAGGAGAAGATTGAAGCGGCGGGCATGACCGAAGAGGTGAAGAAGGACGCGCTGAAGGAGTTGGCGCGGTTGGCGCGGATGAATCCGGCGGCAGCGGACTACAGCCTGACGCGGAACTACGTGGAGTGGCTGGCGGTGCTGCCGTGGGCCAAGGGTTCAGCGGGTGAGGTCGACATCAAGAAGGCACAAAGTGTGCTGGATGAGGACCACTTCGGATTGCGCAAGGTTAAGGACCGAATACTGGACTATCTGAGCGTGCGCCGGCTGAAGCCGGACATGAAGGGGCCGATCCTGTGCTTTGTGGGGCCTCCGGGCGTGGGCAAGACTTCGCTGGGACGTTCGATTGCGCGGGCGCTGGGGCGGAAGTTCAGCCGCATCTCGCTGGGCGGCATGCATGATGAGGCGGAGATTCGTGGGCACCGGCGCACGTACATCGGCGCGCTGCCGGGGCAGATTATCCAGCACCTGAAGCGTGTGGAGGTGAACGACCCGGTCTTTATGCTGGATGAGATCGACAAGCTCGGCCGTGACTTTCGCGGCGACCCGGCGAGCGCGCTGCTGGAGACGCTGGACCCGGAGCAGAACAACACGTTCCGCGACAACTATCTGGATCAGCCGTTTGACCTGAGCAAGGTTCTGTTCATCTGCACGGCGAACCAGCTGGATACGATTCCTGCGCCTCTGCTGGATCGTATGGAGATCATTGAACTGACGGGCTACACCGAGGAGGAGAAGGTCGCGATCGCAGAACGGTACCTGATTCCGCGGCAGATTAAGGAGAACGGAATCGAACCTGTGAAGGACGGGCCGGCGATGATCGAGTTTCCGACGGAGAGCGTGGCGCTGATCGCGCGACACTACACGCGCGAGGCCGGCGTGCGGCGGTTGGAGCAGCTTATCGGAACGGTATGCCGCAAGACGGCGCGACGTGTCGCGGAGGGCGGATTGGAGAAGTTGATTGTGACGCCCGAGGTTGTGCATGAGTTTCTGGGCGGCATCAAGGTGCGCGTGGATACGGAGATCGCCGAGCGCACCAAGCGGCCGGGCGTGGCAGTCGGGCTGGCATGGACGCCGGCTGGCGGCGATGTACTGTTCATCGAGGCAAACAAGATGAAGGGCAAAGGCACATTCAGCATCACAGGGCAGATCGGCGATGTGATGAAGGAGTCCATGCAGGCGGCGCTGACGTGGGTGCGGTCGAATGCGAAGTCGCTGGGGCTGGATGAGGACCTGCTGAAGGACATTGACCTGCACATTCACGTGCCGGCAGGCGGGATACCCAAGGACGGGCCGAGCGCGGGTGTGACGATGGCGACAGCGCTGGTAAGCCTGCTGACCAACAAGCCGGTGCATCCGCTGCTGGCGATGACCGGCGAGATTACGCTGAGCGGAAATGTACTGCCGGTCGGCGGCATCAAGGAGAAGTTCCTGGCGGCGAAGCGCGCGGGCGTCCGCGATGTGATTCTGCCGATCGATGTGAAGAGCAATGTGGAAGAGGATTTGACGCCGGAGCAGATCGACGGCGTGACGATCCACTACGCGTCGCATATTGAGGATGTGCTGCACCTGGCGCTGCCGTCGTCGCTGGTCGAAGTTGGACATGACGAGGAGCTGCGCGAGGAGGTTCTGGCGGCAGTGGAGTAAGCAGCGGTCCTTGCAAGGCGATATGCTCAGAGTGTGAGCGTGGAAATGCAGCGTCTGTTGCTGATCGACACCTGCGGCGAGACCGCAGGTGTCGCGCTGTGTCTGGGGCAGCAGGTGCGTGCCGTGGAAGACCTGGCATCGGGTGAGGCGTCGGCACAGATCGTCGCTGCGGTGAGTCGGCTGCTACAACAGGCTGGCTGGATGCTGGCTGAGCTGGACGCTGTGGGTGTGGTGGGCGGGCCGGGATCGTTTACCGGCGTGCGAACCGGGATGGCTGCTGCCAAGGGATTTTGTGAGGCGTCGTCGCTGCGGCTTGCGGTAGTGTCGCGGCTGGCGGTGCTGGCTGAAGCGGCTGCGATGAAGGATGGTTTGGCAGTGCTCGATGCAGGGCGTGGCGAGTTCTATGTTCGTGACGTGGTCTCAGGCGCGGAGTGGCTATGCGTAGGCGATGAGTTGCCAGCGGGCAGAAGGGTAGTTGTTGCAGAGCCGCGCATAGCGGAGCATCTGGTTGCACGGGAGCCGGTTCTGTATCCGCTGCATGTGGGCGACGCGCTGCAGGTGGTGTTGCGGCGTCTGTCCGCAGGGGACAGCGATGTGCTGGCTGAGGCGAACTATGTGCGCGGCGAGCAGAACATCTACGCCAAGCCGGCGCCAGCTTCCTCGAATTCGAGATTGCCATGAGCGGGGAGATATCCATCCGGCTGGCGATGGTGGAGGACGCTGCGGATGTGCTGGAGATCGAGCGGGCCTGCGCGGAGGCGCCGCACTGGAGCGAGGGTGTGTGGGCGCAGGTGATTTCGCGGCACACTCTGTATGGCGTGCTGCCTTCACTCCATGAACCGCAACGGATTTGCTTTGTAGCCGAGTATGCGGAAGTGGTGGTGGGATTTGTTGTGATAAGCATCCTGAGTGCTCATGGACTGGGAAACGCCGTGGCGGAGATGGAGAGCCTAGCTGTGCGCGAGGATGCGAGGAGGCGTGGCGTGGGGCGAAGTCTGTGTCTTCAGGCAGTGCTGTGGGCGCGGACGATGGGCGCGGTGTCGATGCAGCTTGAGGTGCGGTCGGCGAGTGTGGCCGCCCTGGATCTGTATCGTTCGCTGGGCTTTGCAGAGCAAGGAAGACGGAAGGGGTATTACACCGAGCCAAAGGACGATGCCGTGTTGATGGATATGCTGTTAACACCAAAGTATGCGTAGCAGAAAGGTATAATCGGCACTATGGTGCGTGACGGATATCTGTACGGACTCGCGCTGCTGGTGGTGGCGGCGATCGTCTGGTTCGGGACGCAGTTGGTGAGCATAACGGCGATACCGGTGCTGCTGGCGGCGTTTTTTCTGTGGTTCTTTCGCGACCCGTCACGCAGGATTCCGGACGGCCCCGGTCTGGTCGTCTCTCCAGGTGACGGCAAGGTGACCGAGGCGGAGTGGATTGAGACAACCGGCGGCAGCAGGCTGCGGATTACGATCTTCCTCAGCGTCTTCAATGTGCATGTAAACCGCGTGCCGATCGGTGGAAAGGTCACGCAAGTGACTCTGCGCGAGGGCCAGTTTCTGAATGCGATGAAGGCCGAGTCCGCGGTGCTGAATGAGCAGACTATGATTACGATCGACAGCGGAGAGTATAGCGTGAGCTTCAAGCAGATCGCCGGGCTGCTGGCGCGGAGGATCGTGTGCAACCTGAAGCCCGGCGACAGGGTGGAGCGGGGCCAACGTATGGGCCTGATCAAGTTTGGATCTCGCGTGGATGTGCTGATGCCGGCTGAGGCTGAGTTGCGCGTTAAGGTGGGCGACAGGGTGCTTGGCGGAAGTTCGATCCTTGGATATGTCGCGATGAAGGCGGGGTCGAACTTGCACGGTGGACCTAGCTGATGGCGCAGGATGGGATCCAGTTGACGCGGCCTCCCGCTCAGCGCGGGATGTACATTTTGCCTTCGCTGTTCACCGTGGGAAATATCGCGATTGGCTACTACATCATCATGCAGAGCATACATGGCTCGATAATGTCCGATAGCGGATCGTTCGACCGCGCGGCGATAGGGATTGCAGCGGCCATTCTGTTCGACGGCCTGGATGGTCGCATCGCGCGGATGACCAACACGTCCAGCGCATTCGGCCGTGAGCTGGACTCGCTGGCAGACGTGATTACGTTTGGCGTGGCTCCGAGCCTGCTTGCTTATCTGTGGGGCGTACACCTGGTCCCGGAGTCGGGGTATCCGATCATTCACGCGAGGCTGATCCACTTCGGCGTGGTGGTGTGTTTTCTCTTTTTGATCTGTGGAGCCTGCCGGCTGGCGCGTTTCAACATCAGCGTGAATCCGCAGCCGCGCAATCCGGGACGGCCTGGCCGCAAGTACTTTGTCGGGATGCCGATTCCCGCCGGAGCAGGCGTGATCGGCGCAGTGATCCACTTTGAATCAGGAGCGCCGATCGACAATCTATGGATGTCCGTGGTGTGGCTTGCGCTGGTGGCGTTTACCGGCTTCCTGATGGTGAGCAGCTGGCGGTTCTGGAGCGGCAAGGAGATCGACGTGGGAGCACGCAGACCGGGCCGGTTTCTGGTGCTTCTGGTGGTGGTGATGGGCGTGCTGTTCGAGTGGCATAAGATTGCGCTGCTGGTGCTGGCGCTGGGATATTTGATGAGCGGAGTTCTGGCGCGCGTGGGGTATGCGTGGCAACGGCGATTCGCCGCAGCGTGAGCGTGCCCTTAAATCGATGACGTGCCGTGATGGGACGGCAGACACAGAGGACACAGAATTGCTCGCAGGATGCGTTGGCATGCGCGTCTAGCCCGTGCGTCCAGCGGCTAGCCTATCAACGCTGCAAATCCCCCGGCTTCTCCGGTATTCCAGGATCGTCCAGCACCTGCACGGCCGTCGCCGGCCCAACGTTCGCCCAGTCCCACAATACCCACACCACCTTCTTCTCCGGAGTCACCTCCACCAGCTGCGGGCCCTTCCCATTCGTTCCACGCGAGCAGATGATGGTGTTCCCATTCGCCAGCCGTGTCGCGCTCTGCGTGTTGACGTACCGGTAGGGCTCGGGCAGGTCGTCCGGCTTGAGCTCCCAAACCGTCTCGCCTTTTGGGCTCACCTCGCGAGTCAGAATGTCTTTCTCATCAGTGATCAGCGTGTTCCCATTTTTCAGCCGCACTGCTGCCCATGGACTCTTGATCGCGTACCGCCAAATCTCCCTGAAGTTCTTGTCGTACTCCACGACCTGGTCCATCTGCAGGAATGACAGCAGGTATGTCCCCTGCGCCGTATAGCGCGCCCGCCGGAACTGGGCATGGATCATCTTAGGATCGGTACTCATCGCCGGCAGTTCGTGTTGAACATCAACCTTTCCGGTCTTGATGTTCACCACCATGAGCTTCGGCGGCGTTCCATTCAGCACAAACAGTACCTTATCCAATCCAACGGGCTGGCATGTGTGAATCTCCGTCCCCGCCGGCGCGTCGTAGCGCCACACCACTTGCTTCTCCGGCGTCACCTCCGCGACATACTGCATCCTCGTAAACAAGATGTTGCCGTTCGAGAGCATCCAAACATCGTCATACTCCCAGCCGGACCCGGTGGAATAGGTCCAGGTAACCTTGCCATCGTTGACGAGCAGTATCTTGTTGTAACCCTCGCCGACATAGAGCATCGGGTGCTGCGCGATCCCATTACCCGGCAACCCCGCCGGGACCGCAGGTTCCCATGTGGGTGGCGCGACCGCAGTTTCGGCCGGTCCCAGCGCGGGGACGCCTGCAGAGGTAAACCGTCCCATCTGCGCCATCAGCGGCGTAGCCCGGCTCCCTGAAGCAGCCAGCGCTTTGTGCCTCGCAGGGTAACCCGGCGCCATACTCGAAGAACCCACAGCCGACACTTGTGCGGCCACAAGTCCACTCGCAACTACGCCAATATAGGTCCATCGTCCAATACGCACGCCGACTCTCTTCCGCGAATCTAATTTGTCTCGAACTACGTTCCGGCGAATTATACGAGTCAGTCGTCTAGACGCGTTGGGGCGGGCTATTGCACCTTGACCGTCACCACCGCGACCCAGCGCGGCATCCATCCACCCCGGCATGGTGGCCATGCGGGGCCTATGCGATACTGGACTCGCACTGAGCGAACCAACTGACACCAGAACTGACACTAGCTCATTCGGATCGTTGGAGACGAGGGGTGCGAGACCCAACTAAACCGCTCTCTATAGAGAGTTGGCTTTATTGGCCGGGATGGCGGAACTGGCAGACGCAGCGGACTCAAAATCCGCCGAGGGCAACCTCATGGGGGTTCGATTCCCCCTCCCGGCACCATGGGCCCCAACGTACATGTTTGCCCATATGGGCGAGTAGTAAGACCGATTTCAGCCAGATATTTCGCCCCTAAAGACACATGGATAGGTGAGCATTTACCTTCCCAAACAGGGCTTTTCCCAGTAAATTATTGAAACATTGGCACATAGCTCTCTGTTGACAAAGGTCATTGCACCCGCTACCGTTTGACAGTTCCGCGAAGGTAATTTGCTTGGCTGTCAAACAGGGTATCCGTATGTTTCGTGCAGGGCGTTGGCTTCAGTGCCCGACATTTCGGTGGGGAGTCGCAGCTATCGTCACGCTATTCGCGGGCGGGGTTGCTGCTCACGCAACGATCACCGTGGATACCTCCACGGCTGTGACAGAAACGACGGGGACTACGAGCTTTATGTTTCCGTATACCCTGGGCGTGGGCACGAACAGGCTGGTGGTGTGCGGGGTCCAGATCGCGAACCCGACCTCGGCGGTGTCCAATGTGACGCCGACGGTGATGTTCGGAACAGTGACCATGACGGCGATCGCGACATCGCAGGCGCCGGGCTCTGGACAGAACACCAGCAAAATC
>Ga0302154_10000862_pt1 | contig 26707 bp, 30 predicted proteins | sample I_Bog_N2_3_FD_193507 | JGI IMG/M metagenome (GOLD analysis project Ga0302154, IMG submission 193507) | Peat permafrost microbial communities from Stordalen Mire near Abisko, Sweden - I_Bog_N2_3 | ecosystem: Environmental > Terrestrial > Soil > Wetlands > Peat | place: Sweden: Abisko, Stordalen... | reverse complement strand
GCAACGACGGTGCGCGACACCGAGCCCGAGGGCAGCGTGCCGTTGAGCGCGTCGGCGAGCGCCGCGCCCTGGTTCGGGCCGCCCACGCTGGTGACCGAGGCCACCAGGTCGGGCGCCACCGAGGCGACGTAGCGCACGGTGGGTCCGCCATGGCTGTGGCCGATCAGGTTGACCTTGCTGGCGCCCGTGACGGCCAGCACCTGCTTGACGTAGGTGAGCAGCTGCTCGCCCCGCACCTCGGTGGAATTGGCGGCCGCGACCTGCGCGACGTAGACCTGGGCGCCATTGGCGCGCAGGTCTTCGGGAATGCCGTAGAAGTATTCCAGCGGCCCGATGTTGTCGAAGCCGAACAGGCCGTGTACCAGGATGATGGGGTATCTGGTCTGCGCATACCCGGTGGCCCAGGAAGGGAGCGCGCACAGCGCGAGCATGGCCGCGGTGAGCCACTTCACGAGAGTCTTGTCCATTGCGGTTGTCTCCGGCAAAACGTTTGAGTGGCGGAAGCCTGCGCGAGGCCTCCGTTGGGTGGCTTGTCGCGAGCGCGAGCGCACGCTTCCAAGCCGAACCCTCCAGGTTCGATCTATGTCGACACGGTCTCAACTGGGGTGCTGGATGCCGGGCCCGGGCAGCGGTGGTCCGGGCGGAGGGCGTCGTGGCATGGGTAGCACTGCGGATAGGCAGCGGGCGCAGACGAGTCGAACATCGCGTTCGAACCCCGCAACCTCAGTGGATCCATCCTACTGAGCGATGCGGCGCAGCGTCTGTCATCGATTTGCTTTTTCAAAAAGGGAAGACCCTATGGCACGCCTCACGGCCGCGCAACGGCAGACGATGCTCGACAGCCCGTGGTTCGGCAAGCTGCCGGCGGCCCCGCGCGACGAGGCGCTCGACGTGGCCACGCTGCGCCACCTCAACGAAGGCGACGTGATCTACGCGAAGGATCGCCCGGCCGATGCCTGGTACGGCATCCTGGCCGGCGCCATCCGCCTCGGCGCCAGCGGCCCCGATGGCCGCCAGGGCCTGCTCACCTTCCTGCAGCCCGGTTCCTGGTTCGGCGACACCTCGCTGTTCGACCAGCTGCCGCGCCCGCACGACGCGATCGCCCATTGCGCGACGATGCTGCTGGCCGTATCGGCGACGCAGTTCGAAGGGCTCCTGGCGCGCTACCCGGTGATGTATCGGCACTTCGTCGAGCTCTACTGCCAGCGCTCGCGGCTGATGTTCCTGGCGCTGGAGGCCTGGACGGCGTTCTCGCTGGACGAGCGCCTCGCGATGCACCTGGTGCACCTGGCCAACGGCCACGGGCAGCGCGACGGCGCCGATGTGGCGATCAACCTGCACCTGCCGCAGGAACAGCTGGCGCAGATGCTGGGCGTCACGCGCCAGCGCATCAGCCAGATCCTGCACGAGTGGGACCGCCTCGGGCGCGTGCACGTGCGCTACGGACGCGTGGTGCTGGATGGCCTGTGGTTCGCGAGCGATCCCACCGGGCCGCACCTGCACTCGGTGCCGATCGCCAGCCTGCCGGCGGCGCACTGAACAGGCCCTAAAACGCCCGCAGCGGCTCCAGCGCCATGTGCTCCAGCTGCTCGCGCAACTGCGTGACCTGCTGGTCCCAATAGGCCGGCGTGCCGAACCACGGGAACGCCGCCGGGAAGGCCGGGTCGTCCCAGCGGTCGGCGATCCACGCGCTGTGGTGGATCATGCGCAGCGCGCGCAGCGGCTCGATCAGCGCGAGCTCGGCCGGGTTGAAGTCCATGAACGCGCGATAACCGTTCAGTACGTGGGACAGCTGCCCCTGCATCGCCTCGCGGTCGCCGGACAGCAGCATCCACAGGTCCTGCACCGCCGGGCCCATGCAGGCGTCGTCGAGGTCGACGAACAGCGGGCCGGCGAAATCGCCTTCCTCGCGCCACAGGATGTTGCCGGGATGGCAGTCGCCGTGCAGGCGGATGTTGCGCAGCGCACCGGCGCCCGCGAAGGCCTGGCGCGCGGCCGCCACGGCCTGTCCGGCGACGCTGAGCCAGGTGGCCGATTGCGCGTGGGTCAGCAGGTCGCTCTGTTGGACGCGGGCAATGGCCTGCGTGCCGTAGGTGTCGCAGTCCAGCGTGCGCCGATGCGCGAACGGCCCGCGCGCCCCCACCGTGTGCAGGCGGCCGAGCAGGCGGCCCAGCCACGCCAGCGTGTGCGGGCTCTCGAGCTCGGGCGCGCGGCCCGCGCGCCGGGGCGCGACACCGAAGCGGTAGACGGGCGAGGGCGTGCGGTCATCGTCGTCCGGGTCCACCTCGGGCTGCCAGTGGCCCAGCGTCGGCGGGTCGCCGACCAGCGCCAGCGCCGGGTTCGCGTGCGGCGACGCGAGCACCAGCGGCGCCGCGATGGGCAGGTCGTCGGCCTCGAGCTCGCGCGCGAACTGGTGTTCCTCCAGCAACTGGTCGTCGTTCCAGCGCCGCGGGCGATAGAACTTGGCGACCACGGCCGTGCCGCCTTCCAGCGCAGCCTGCACCACGCGGTTCTCGTAGGAGTTGAGCTGGATCAGTCCGCCGGTGATGGGAAAGCCCGCGGCGGCCAGCGCGTCCAGCATCTGGTGCGGCGTCAGGCGGGCGTACGGGGCGCGGTCGGCGAAATCGGTCATGGGGCCATGGTACGGCCCCGCGCGTCACCGACCCGAGCGAGGGGCGCCCCTGCCGATGGCGAGCAGGGTGTCCATCTGGTGGGCGCCGTGCTTGAACTGGTAGTCGAGCTCGCCGAGCTGCTGCTCGACCATGCCGGCCATGATGGAGGCGAAGTTCTCGGGCGGCAGGCGCAGGTGGGCCTCGGAATCGGCGCCGGTGCGCTCGATTGTGGCACCGGCGTTGCGCACGATCTTGAGCATCGCCGCGTTCTCGGTGAGCGCGTGGATGACGATGGTGTCGACACCGCGGTTGCGTGCGCGCAGCACCGCGTGGTCGAACAGGCGCGCGCCGTAGCCGCGTCCGCGGCCGCGCACGGCCACCGACACGCCGAACTCGGCGGCGCTGGCGCGCTCGGGTTCGGAGTCCACCGACGGCTCGTAGGCCAGGTGGGCGAGGGCGATCAGCTCCAGCCGGCGGTTGAACACGCCGAAGATCTCGTCGCGCTCGAACGCGATGCGTTCCACGTAGCGGCGGATCTGGTCGTCGGCCGCGGCGTAGCCGAAGCGCAGGTAGCGGTCGGTCATGTCCAGCGCCAGCAGGTGCGCGAGGATGCGCGGGCGATGGCGGGCCGACAGCGAGCGGATGGGCACCCAGCCGAACGCACGCGGGCGCGCCGGCAGCGGTGCCGGGAGCGTGTCCGGGCCGAGGGTGTCGGCGACGCGCGTGGTTTGCGGAAGATCGGACGAGGTGTCGTCCATGTCTGTACCCCAGTGTTTACCCGAAGAGACTGTACACGGATTGCCTTCGGCCTGCCGGCATTGATGTTGCGTTGCAGCATGCCATTTCCGGGCATCGGACGGCCGACGCGCCGGGCGTCGAGGCCCCTGATTGACGGTTCGCCTGGCGTTCCAGTGAGTTCAGTCTAGTCCTGTCCGGCCGCTCGCGGCGGCGGAGACTAGGAGAAATTCCGCATCTGTGCGATACTCATGGGCTTCCCGTTTTGCGGCGGGGTGAACGCGGCTGAAAAGCAGCGCGTCCGGGTTCCCCGGGCGAAAGAAGATGCCGGTCCCAGTTCCGGTTCGAGAGGTTGCCAGTCATGAGCAGCGCCGAGAACCACCAGAACTGATCCGGAGCGTTCGAACAGCCGCGTTCAATCTCCAAAAGAGAACACTCATGAAGACCTTCAGCGCAAAGCCCGCAGAAGTGGTGCACGAGTGGTTTGTGATCGACGCCACCGACAAGGTGCTCGGACGTGTTGCCAGTGAAGTGGCACTCCGACTGCGCGGCAAGCACAAGCCAATCTACACGCCCCACGTCGATACCGGCGATTTCATCGTCATCGTCAACGCCGACAAGATCCGCGTCACCGGCAACAAGGCCGAAGACAAGGTGTACTACCGTCATTCGGGCTACCCCGGCGGCATCTACGCGACGAAGTTCAAGGACATGCAGGCCAAGCACCCCGGCCGCGCCATCGAGAAGGCCGTCAAGGGCATGCTCCCGAAGGGTCCCCTGGGCTACGCGATGATCAAGAAGCTGAAGGTCTATGCCGGTGGCACCCACCCGCACACCGCTCAGCAGCCCAAAGCGCTGGAAATCTAAGGAGCCGCGATGATCGGTAATTGGAACTACGGCACGGGCCGCCGCAAGTCGTCCGTCGCACGCGTCTTCATGAAGAAGGGTGAGGGCAAGATCCTCGTCAACGGCAAGACCGTCGACGAGTATTTCGGCCGTCAAACCTCGATCATGGTCGTCAAGCAACCGCTGATGCTCACGAACAACGAACTCACGTTCGACATCAAGGTGAACGTGCACGGCGGCGGTGAATCCGGCCAGGCCGGCGCGATCCGCCACGGCATCACCCGTGCGCTGATGGACTACGACATGGCGCTCAAGCCTGACCTGAGCCGCGCCGGCTTCGTCACGCGTGACGCGCGCGAAGTCGAACGGAAGAAGGTCGGCCTGCACGGCGCCCGTCGCCGCAAGCAGTTCAGCAAGCGCTAAACTGCGCTACCCGGGACGTGCTGGTCGCGTTCCAGGTCTTGCCTCCACAAGGGCCGCTCTCCAGCGGCCCTTCGTGTTTTTGGCTCGCACTTGCAACCCCTTACCCCGGGTAAGTTATGCGCTGGAAGCTGCTCAGACGACGTCTCTCGACTCCCCGCGTCACGGTGCGCCGCCACCTGCCGTGGCCGCTCCGCTGGCTGAGCGGCGCGCTGGTGCTGGGATTCTCGGCCGCGATCGCCCTGTGGGCCTTCGAGACCGGCAAGGACCTCGCCGGCCTGGATCGCAGCGCCAAGGCGGAACTCGCCCAGTTGCGCGAAGAGCAGGACAACGTGAAGGACGAGCGCGACAAGGCCCAGGCGCTGGCCAACACGGCCGAGAGCCTGCTCAAGACCGAGAAGGCCGCCGAAGACCAGCTGGCCGCCCAGTTGCGCCAGAGCGAGGCCGACAAGCTGGCCCTGAAGGCCGATCTCGGCTTTTTCCAGCAGCTCATCCCGCAGGGCGGCGGCATGCCCGAGGGCCTGAGCGTACGCGGCTTCCAGGTGCAGACGGTGGCACCCGGACACGTCCGTTACCAGCTGCTGGTGACGCAGGGCGGCCGGACCGCCGTACAGTTCAACGGTCGCTACGAGCTCACGCTCAGCGGCACGCTCGACGGCCAGCCCTGGACGTCGCCGCCGTCAGGCACTCTTGAGCCGCTGCAGGTGAAGCAGTACGCACGCGTCGAGGGGATGGTCGATTGCCCGCCCCTGGCCGTGGTAAAAAGTGCCCAGGTCAAGGTCACCGACGCGGGCGGCGCGGTTCGTGCGCTGCAGACGCTGAAGCTGTAGTCGTCGGGCGCGATGCTTCATACTCACGAGAACGATCGTTTGGGCCGCGAGTGCGCGTGGGCGCCGCGGAAAGTAACCGGAGTCCGACCATGTGGTTCAACCGCAAGAAGCAACCCGCCATCCGCAGCCTGATCGGCGAGGGCACCCAGGTGCACGGCGAACTGCGTTTCGACGCCGGCCTGCGCATCGACGGCGAGGTGCTGGGCGACGTCGTCGCCACCGACCCGTCCAGCCTGCTGGTCATCAGCGAGAACGCCCGCGTGCAGGGCAAGGTGATGGCCGGCCACGTGATCATCAACGGCCAGGTCCAGGGCCCGGTGGTCGCCACGATCCTGCTCGAGCTGCAGCCCAAGGCGCGCATCGTGGGCGACGTGCATTACGAGGCTCTTGAAATGCACCAGGGCGCCACCATCGATGGGGTGATGAAGCACGTTCCGGCCTCCGCGGTGGAGGCCGAGCGGCCTCTCCTGAAGCTGGCCGCCGCGAACGAAGCGTGACTTTCCTGTCGCGTCGACGCAGTCAAAGCCCACAGTCACCGAGGTTGCCTGGCTTTTGTGGCCCAATAGAGCCTGAAACGCAATTGCAAGGATTCCCATGAGCGCCGTCGCCGAACTCTCCCCCGCCACCGTCGAGATCCCGGGCCCGCTGGTCTTCACCGACAGCGCCGCCGCCAAGGTCAAGGAACTGGTCGACGAGGAAGGCAACCCCGAGCTGAAGCTGCGCGTGTTCGTGCAGGGAGGCGGTTGCTCCGGCTTCCAGTACGGCTTCACGTTCGACGAGGCCGTGGCCGAGGACGACACGCAGATGAGCAAGAACGGCGTCACGCTGCTGATCGATGCCATGAGCCTGCAATACCTGGCCGGCGCCGAGATCGACTACAAGGAAGACCTGCAGGGCGCCCAGTTCGTCATCAAGAACCCGAACGCCACCAGCACCTGCGGCTGCGGCTCGAGCTTCTCGGCCTGAGCCTCCACGCTCCCCGAAACGACGGCGCCTGCGGGCGCCGCCTGCATTTCTAGGCCGGGTACAGCGCGCCCAGGACGCGCAGGCCGGCCGCGCCGGTGACCCCGGGGTGGTTGCCCGGCCGGCGTTCGCAGAACTGGCGCGCCAGCCAGCCGAAGGCCGCGGCCTCCACCTGCTGCGCCGGCAGCCCGACTGAATCGGTGGGCGCCACGGCCAGGCCCGGCCACAGGGCGGCCAGCCGCGCCATCAGCGCGCCGTTGCGGGCGCCGCCGCCACACACCAGCAGTTCCCTTGTTGCGGGCGCGGCCGCGCGCACGGCGTCGATGGCGCTGCGGGCGGTGAGGTCCAGCAGGGTCGCCTGCACGTCGGCGGGCGCGCGCGTGCCGCCCGCGCGCGCGAGGGCCCGCGCGAGCCAGTCGGCGTTGAAAAGGTCGCGTCCGGTGCTCTTGGGCGGGGCCTTGCGGAAGTAAGTGTCCGCCAACAGCTCGACCAGCAGCGGTCCGTCCACCTTCCCGCTGGCCGCCCAGCGGCCATCGTCGTCGTAGGCGGCATCGGTGTGCCGCTTGCACCAGTGATCCATCAGCGCGTTGCCGGGCCCGGTGTCGAAGCCGGCAAGCGATTCATCGGTCGTGGCCAGCACGGTCACGTTGGCGATGCCGCCGATGTTGAGGACAGCGCGCGGCACGGAGCCGGTGAACACGTCGCGGTGGAAGGCCGGCACCAGCGGGGCGCCCTGGCCGCCGGCGGCGACGTCGCGGGTGCGGAAGTCGCACACGACGTCGATGCCGCAGGATTCGGCCAGCAGGGCGCCGTTGTTGAGCTGCAGCGTGAAGCCGGTGCCGTCGAACTCGCCGGGGCGATGGCGCACGGTCTGGCCGTGCGAACCGACGGCGCGGACGGCGTGCGGCTCGATGTCGGCATTGTTGAGAAGGTGGGCAACCACTTCGGCCTGCAGCCGCGCGAGGGCGTTGGCGGCGAGCGCGGCGCGTTGCAGTTCGTCAGGGCCGCTGGCGTTGAGGGCCAGGAGTTCGGCGCCGAGGGCGGCCGGCATCGCCACGTGCGCATCGGTCACCACATGCACGCCGTCGGCGAAGTCGACCAGCACGCCGTCGACGCCGTCCATCGACGTGCCGCTCATCAGGCCGATATAGAGGCTCATGCAAGGAAGACGCGCCGGGTTCGTCGTTGCGAACGCGGCGCGTCGAAGTTCGAAGGAGTGCTCAGTCTACGCGCGCCGGCTGGACGCCCAGCGATTCGGCCGTGGACAGCTCGGCCTTCAGCTCGCCGGCCAGCGCCGCGAAGCGCGGCCGCGAGGCGTTGTCCAGCGTGAGCGTCTCGGCCGACCTGGCGATGGTGAGCGGATCCTTGACGACGCCGGCCACGCGGAACTCGAAGTGCAGGTGCGGGCCGGTGGCCCAGCCCGTCATGCCCACGTCGCCGATGTGCTCGCCCTGGCTGACGTGCTCGCCGCGCCTGACGTCGATCTTGCTCAGGTGCGCGTACACGGTCATGCGGTTGTCGGAATGCTGCACCTGGATCACGTTGCCGTAGCCGTTCTGCTGGCCCGCGAACGCCACCACGCCGTCGCCCACCACGTGCACCGCGGTGCCGATGGGCGCGCCGTAGTCGACGCCCTCGTGGCGCTTCCATTCCTTGAGGATCGGATGGAAGCGCATCGAGAAGCCGGAGGTGATGCGCGAGAACGCGAGCGGGCTGGCCAGGAAGACGCTGTGCTTGCTGCGGCCGGCCAGGTCGAAGTACGCGCCCTTGCCGCTGGCGTCGGTGAACCACACCGACGAATACGCATGGCCGGCGTTGACGAACTCGGCGGCCAGCACGCGGCCGGCGCCCTGGTTCCATGGCACCGGCTCGCCGTCGGCGGTGAGTGCCTCGTAGACCACGCTGAAGGTGTCGCCCTTGCGCAGCTCGCGATGGAAGTCGATGTCGCTGGAGAACATCTCGGCCATCTGCGTGGCGATCGGGTCGGGCAGGTTGGCGTCGTCCGTGGCCGCGAACAGCGAGGTGCGCACGGAACCGGTGGCCAGGCGCGTGGTGGCGCCCAGGGGTACCTGTTCCACCTTGCTGGTGAACCCGTGCTCGCCGCGGGCGATGGTCAGGCGTGAGAAGTGGGTGGAGAACTGGTCGTCGCGTTCGGCCGGGTAGCGCACGACGAGCTCGGACAGCTTGCCGGCGTCGTCGGTGGTGGCCGACACCAGCTTGCCGGCGCGCCCCTGCCACAGCTTGCGCGACGTGGCGTCGGCCTGCAGGAAGGCGTTGAGCTGGTCGTCGTCGATGCCCAGGCGCTTCGTGAGCGTGTTGGCGGTGTCGTTGGCGCGCGTGACCTCGCTGCGCGCAAGCACCAGGTGCTGTGCGGCCAGCGCGTCGAGCTGGGCATCGATGCCCTCCGGCGTGAACGCCTCGGTGACGATGCGCTTGGGCAGGGCGGACGCGTCCGGCGCCATCGGCGCGAGGCCGAAGGCGGTGCCGGCCAGGGCGCCCAGCACCGTGAGGGTGCCGGCGGCGAGGCGGCGAGGATGGGCATGGGCCCAGTTCGCGAGGCGACCGAGAAACGATTGGACGGCGGTCTCGACCGCCTTTTCGGCTTGGTTCAGGGAATCCAACGACAGCTTCCAGCGGGAGGAGCGCGGGTTCGGCGATTGCCGTTTCCGTGCTCCGGTTTGAAGAATCCGCACCCTTGGCAGGCGGGGCCTGCCTGTGCGCGCATAGAATTGGACGAGTTTTCGAGAAAGTTGTTGATAAAAACCAACAGAACCTCGGAAATCGCCAGCTTTCGCTCGCTGGTGCGGCCGCCGTGTGGTAAAGCGGGCCCGCCCAGAGCGAGCGACTATAGCAGTGGGTTGTAAAGCTCATCCCCCAAAAGAGGGGGCTTTACAGTCTCTTTTACTTGCCTCGCAAGTTCCGCGCCTGCTCGACGGTGGCGCGGATCTGGCCGCGCCGCCTTCTTCGCCGATGACCCCCACCCCTCCGCCGCCCGCCCATCCCGTCACCGACCGCGTCCGCGAGGCGTTGCAGATCAGCCTGCGCGGCTGCGACGAGCTGCTGCCCGAGGCCGACTGGGTCAAGAAGCTGGCCCGCTCGGAGGCCACCGGCACGCCGCTGCGCATCAAGCTGGGACTGGATCCGACCGCGCCCGACATCCACGTCGGCCACACCGTGGTGCTCAACAAGATGCGCCAGCTGCAGGACCTGGGGCACACGGTGATCTTCCTGATCGGCGACTTCACCTCGCTGATCGGCGACCCCTCGGGCCGCAACAACACCCGGCCGCCGCTGACGCACGAGCAGATCAAGGCCAACGCCGAGACCTACTACAAGCAGGCGAGCCTGGTGCTCGACCCGGCCCGCACCGAGATCCGCTACAACAGCGAGTGGAGCGACCCGCTGGGCGCGCGCGGCATGATCCAGCTGGCGGCCAAGTACACGGTGGCCCGCATGATGGAGCGCGACGACTTCACCAAGCGCTTCGCCGCGCAGACGCCCATCAGCGTGCACGAGTTCCTGTACCCGCTGATGCAGGGCTACGACTCGGTGGCGCTCAGGAGCGACATCGAGCTGGGCGGCACCGACCAGAAGTTCAACCTGCTGGTGGGTCGCCACCTGCAGCAGGAGTTCGGCCAGGAGCCGCAGTGCATCCTGACGATGCCGCTGCTCGAGGGCCTGGACGGCGTCGAGAAGATGTCCAAGTCCAAGAACAACTACGTGGCCATCGCCGAGCCGGCCAACTCCATGTACGCCAAGATCCTGTCGATCAGCGACGTGCAGATGTGGAAGTGGTTCACGCTGCTGAGCTTCCGCGGCGAGGCCGAGATCGCGGCGCTGAAGGCCGAGGTCGAGGGCGGCCGCAACCCGAAGGACGCCAAGGTGATGCTCGCCAAGGAGATCACCGCACGCTTCCACTCGGCCGCCGCGGCCGACGCCGCCGAGCAGGACTTCCAGAAGCGCGCCGCGGGCGGGATTCCGGACGACGTCCAGGACGTGGCGATCTCGGGCGCGCCGATGGGCGTCGCCGCCCTCCTGTGCGCGGCCGGCCTCGTGCCGTCCAACGGCGAAGGCAACCGCAAGATCGAACAGGGCGGCGTGCGCATCGACTCCGCCGTGGTCAGCGACAAGGGCCTGAAGCTGGGCGCCGGCACCTACGTGCTGCAGGTGGGCAAGCGCAGCTTCGCGCGGGTGACGCTGGTCGCCTGAGCCTCAGTTCTTCTGGAGGTACTTCAGCAGCGGCTCGTCGTACGCCGCCGCGCCGTGGTGGCCGAAGTTCATCGCCGGATCGATCAGCACCTGGCCGCCGATGGCGCGCCAGCGGTCGCAGAATGTGAAGTCCTCGCCCACGAACTGGCCGTCGACGATGCCCGTGTCGAACAGCGCGTGGAAGTTCGGATCGGCGGGGTCGGCCGGGTTCACCAGCCGCAGCCCGGGATTGGCCGCCACGAGACGCTCCAGGCAATCGCGACGCAGCCGCATGAAGCCGGTGCCCACGCGCTCGACGGCCATCAGGCGTTGCGCGTCCATGCCGATCGTCGCGCCGAACTTCACGGCGAAGTCGATCTTCGTGCGGCTCTTGCGCTGGTAGACGCCGGCCACGAAGGGCGCGTCGAAGGACACGAGGCGCAGCAGGTCCTCGGGCGACCACGACAGGTCGGCGTCGATGAACACGAGGTCGCTCGAATCGCTGGCCAGGAAGCGTGCCACCAGCTTGTTGCGCGCGTCGGCGATCAGGCTGTTGCCGATCTCGAAGTCGATGTGCGGCGTGCGCCATCCGCGTTGCTGCAGCAGGGCCACGCTGCGCACGAGGGAGGCCGTGTAGTGCGCGCTGACGTTGCCGTCCAGGCAGGGCGTGGCGATGAAGATCGTCGGCGGGGAGGCGGTCATCTCGAGCGTATTGGCGAACTTGCAAGGGGCACTTCATCCTACGCGAAGCCCGGGCCTCGCATCCTCACTAAACTGGCGCCATGACCACGTCGACTCCCGCCAGCGCCACGCTGGACACCCTGCTGCAACGCGCCGACGGCCTTCTCGCCCGCCTCGAAGGCCTGCTGCCGGCGCCCGCCGCCGAACCCGACTGGTCGGCGTCGATCGCCTTCCGCTATCGCAAGCGCGGCCCGGGCGCGTTCGACGCGGGCGCGCGCGGGGGGGTGCTGGAGCCGGTGCGCCACGTCGGGGCGATCTCGCTCGGCAACCTGAAGGAAGTGGACACGCAGAAGGAGCGCCTGCGCGCCAACACCGCGCAGTTCGTGGCCGGGCGCTCGGCCAACAACGTGCTGCTGACCGGCGCGCGCGGCACCGGCAAGAGCTCGCTGATCAAGGCCTGCCTGCACGAGTTCGCGCCGCAGGGCCTGCGCCTGATCGAGGTCGACAAGTCCGACCTGGTCGACCTGCCCGAGATCGTCGCGCTCATCGAAGGCCGTCCCGAGCGCTTCATCGTCTACTGCGACGACCTGAGCTTCGACGAGGGCGAGGCCGGCTACAAGGCGCTGAAGTCGATGCTGGACGGCACCGTCTCGGCGACGCCGGAGAACGTGGTGGTGTACGCCACCTCCAATCGCCGCCACCTGCTGCCCGAGCACATGAAGGACAACCTGGCCGCCACCTACGACGAGAACGGCGAGCTGCATCCCGGCGAGGCGGTGGAGGAGAAGATCTCGCTGTCCGAGCGCTTCGGCCTGTGGATCAGCTTCTATCCGTTCAGCCAGCCCGAGTACCTGGCCATCGTCGGCCAGTGGCTGCGCCATTTCGGCCTGGACGATGCCGCGGTCGCGTCGCTGCGCTCGGAGGCCCTGGTGTGGGCGCTGGAACGCGGCTCGCGCTCGGGCCGCGTCGCCTACCAGTTCGCGCGCGACCGCGCCGGGCGCCTGGGGGACGCGGCATGATCAGCGACGCCGACCGGCGCGCGCACACCGAGATCGTCGACTCTGAAGACGCGCCTTCGCGCTACGGCGAACGCCCGATCACGGAGGTCGCGGTGGGCGTGCTGGTCGACCCGCAGGGCCGCTTCCTGCTCACGTCGCGCCCGCCCGGCAAGGTCTACGCCGGCTACTGGGAATTCCCGGGCGGCAAGCTGGAGGCAGGCGAGACGGTGGAGCAGGCGCTGCGGCGCGAGCTGCACGAGGAGATCGGCATCACCATCGGCCCCGCCCAGCCCTGGCACGTGCTGATGATGGACTACCCGCACGCCCGCGTGCGCCTGAACTTCTGCAAGGTGTTCGACTGGAGCGGTGAATTCGAGATGCGCGAGGGCCAGCAGATGGCCTGGGAGACGCTGCCCGTCGCGAGCGTGCCGGTGCTGCCCGGTACCGTTCCGGTGCTGGAGTGGTTCGCGCAGGAGCGCGGCTTCGCCGGCGCCACCCACACTACACTGGCGACATGACCTGGCTCGACGACATCAAATGGGATCGCGACGGCCTCGTGCCGGCGATCGCGCAGGAGCGCGGCACCGGCGACGTGCTGATGTTCGCGTGGATGAATCGCGAGGCGCTCGCGCGCACCGCCGAGACGCAGCGGGCCGTGTACTGGAGCCGCTCGCGCCAGAAGCTGTGGGCCAAGGGCGAGGAGTCGGGCCACGTGCAGCAGGTGCACCAGCTACGCCTCGACTGCGACAACGACGTCGTGCTGCTGGAGGTGACGCAGCTCGGCCACGAGCCCGGCATCGCCTGCCACACGGGCCGCCACAGCTGCTTCTTCCAGAAGCTGGTGGACGGGCGGTGGACACCGGTGGAGCCGGTGCTCAAGGACCCTGAAAGCATCTACAAATGACTGGCAACGACAGCCTCGCCCGCCTCGCCGCGGTGATCGAGTCGCGCAAGCCCGCCAACGGCGGCGACCCGGCGGCGAGCTACGTGGCGCGCCTGTTCGACAAGGGCACCGACGCCATCCTGAAGAAGGTGGGCGAGGAGGCCGTCGAGACAGTGATGGCGGCCAAGGACGGCGATCCGAAGAAGATCGTCTACGAGGTGGCCGACCTGTGGTTCCACTCGATGATCGCGCTGAGCCATTTCGGCCTGTCGCCCGCCGACGTGCTGCGCGAGCTGGAGCGCCGCGAGGGCCTGTCGGGCCTCGAGGAATTCGCGCTGCGCAAGTCGCAGCAGCGCGATGGCGACGAGTCCAAGACCTGAGGAGATGCCGATGTCCCACGATTCCGACTGCCTGTTCTGCAGGCTCGCCGATGGCAAGATCCCGTCGCGCAAGCTCTACGAGGACGACGAGATGATCGCGTTCCACGACATCGCCCCGTGGGCGCCGGTGCATTTCCTGGTCGCGCCCAAGCGCCACATCGTGTCGATGGCCGAGGTCGTCGAGTCCGATGCGCCCCTGCTCGGCCGCATGATGGCGCTGATCCCGAAGCTGATGCTCGAGAGCGGCGTCACCAACGGCTTTCGCATCATCGCCAACGCCGGCAAGGACGGCCTGCAGGAGGTGCCGCACCTGCACCTGCACGCCATCGGCGGCCCGCGCCCCTGGGCCAAGGGGTGATCGCAGCTCGACGGGCTGTCCCGCTGCGCGTTTCCACTAGAATGGGGTTTTCACGCACCCTCGTCCGTACAGCGGGTGGCGCTCGACCCTGAAGGAGCCCGTCATGGGTATCTCGACCACTCACCTGATCATCTTTCTCGTCATCATCGTGCTGATCTTCGGCACGAAGAAGCTCAAGAACATCGGCTCTGACCTGGGTGGAGCCGTCAAGGGCTTCAAGGACGGCATGAAGGACGGCGAGGGCAAGCCCGTCGACGCGCCGGTGCAGCAGGTGGTGGCGCCCGAGCCCCGTGCCGCCGGCGAGACGATCGACGTCGACGCGACGCGCCGTTGAGCGCGTCCACGCTCCGACTCCGAGTCCCGGCCTGAATGTTCGATATCGGCGTCACGAAGCTGGCGATCGTCGGCGGCATCGCCCTGATCGTCATCGGCCCTGAACGGCTGCCGGGCGTGGCCCGCATGGTGGGCACGCTGCTCGGCCGTGCGCAGCGCTACGTGGCCGACGTCAAGGCCGAAGTCAACCGCTCGATCGAGGTCGAGGAACTCGCGAAGATGAAGTCGCAGTTCGAAGGCGCGGCCCGCGACGTGCACGACCACGTGCAACGCAGCATGCGCGACCCGGGCGAACTGGGCGATCCCGGCATGGCCCAGGTGTCGGACGCGGCGGCGATGCGGCCGCTGGCGCTGGCGCCGCCGATCTACCAGCTGCCGCGCAAGAAGTGGCGCCTGAAGCGCAGCGCGATGCCCACCTGGTACAAGCGACAGGCGGGCGTCCGCACGAATGTCCAGTCGGGCGCCGCGCGCGTCGCGCGCTTCCGGCCCCGCCGTCCCGGTGGCGGCCTGTGACCACCCGGGGCGGAGTCCCTCCGTTCCCATTCTCCTGAGCCGTTGATCCATGGCGACCCCTTCCCAAGACGAGCTGGCCGGCACCGAGCAGCCCTTCGTCGCGCACCTCATCGAGCTGCGTGACCGGCTGCTGCGCAGCGTGTGGGGCGTGGCCATCGTCGGGGTGGCACTGTCCCTGTGGCCCGGCCCGCGCCGGCTCTGGGACTTCCTCGCCCGGCCCCTGATCGAGGCCCTGCCGTCCGGCGCCCACATGATCGCCGTCGGCGTGGTCTCGCCGTTCCTGATCCCGATCAAGGTGACCGTGCTGCTGGCCTTCGGCATCTCGCTGCCCTGGGTGCTGTACCAGGTCTGGGCGTTCGTCGCCCCGGGCCTCTACAAGCATGAGAAGCGGCTCGTGATGCCGCTGGTGGTCACCAGCACCGTGCTGTTCTACGGCGGCGTCGCGTTCTGCTACTTCATCGTCTTCAAGAAGGCCTTCCCGGCCATCCAGCACATGGCGCCGACCTCGGTGCAGGTCAGCCCCGACATCGAGGCCTACCTCGACTTCGTGCTGACCATGTTCCTGGCCTTCGGCGTCGCGTTCGAGGTGCCGGTGGCGGTGGTGATCGTCGCGCGCCTGGGCATCGTCTCGGTGGACCAGCTGCGCAAGTTCCGCAGCTACTACTGGGTCTGCGCGGCCGGCGTGGCCGGCCTCGTCACGCCGCCCGATCCGGGCTCGATGGTGGCGCTGCTGCTGCCGATGATCCTGCTGTACGAGGTGGGCATCCTGGTGGTGCCGCTGTTCATCCGCAGCACGCAGGCGCCCGAGGCCGGCAAGGAAGCCTGACCAGGTTGCCGTTCCGCATGGATCGTGCGACTGCGCGCAGGATGACGGCACTCAACGCGCGTCGTCCGCGTCGCGCGTCTTGTTGGGTGCCGGCCGCTTCGCCACCGGCACGCTGAGCGTGATCGCATCGCTGCCGCGCTGCACGGCCAGCACGGCCGCAGCGGGCGGCTTCAACGCCCCGACCGCGCGCAGCAGCTGCGCGGTGTTGGAGATCTTCACGCCCCCGATCGCGGTCACCACGTCGCCCGGCTTCAGGCCGGCCTGCGCGGCCGGGCCGTCGCGCAGCACGCCGGTGACGAGCACGCCCTCGCGCACCGGCAGCTGGAAGCTGTCTGCGAACTCGGGCGTGAGGTCGCGCGGCTGCACGCCGATCCAGCCGCGCGTCATCCGGCCGTCGCGGATCAACGCGTCCATCACCTCGCGGGCGATGTCCACCGGAATGGCGAAGCCGATGCCCATGCTGCCGCCGCTACGCGAGAAGATGGCCGTGTTGATGCCCACCAGGCGGCCTTCGCCGTCCACCAGCGCGCCGCCGGAGTTGCCCGGGTTGATGGCCGCGTCGGTCTGGATGAAGTTCTCGATGGTCGACAGCCCCAGCTGGTTGCGGTCGAGCGCGCTGACGATGCCCGAGGTGACCGTCTCGCCCACGTTGAACGGATTGCCGATGGCCAGCACCGGGTCGCCCACCGACACCTGCGTGATGTCGCCGAACGGGATCACCGGCACGTTGTCGAGCGCGATCTTCAGCAGCGCGAGATCGGAGTCGACGTCGGTGCCCACCACGGTGGCGCTGGCCGAGCGGCCGTCCGACAGCGTCACCTCGATGTCGTCGGCGCCGTCCACCACGTGCTGGTTGGTGAGCAGGTAGCCCTCGGACGACACGAGCACGCCCGAGCCCAGCCCGGTCTGCGCCTGGTTGCGGCCGCTACCGAAGAAGTCGCGCTGCCAGGCGGCCGGCTTGCGCAGCGTGCTCTTGCTGGCCGTGATGGTGACCACCGCGGGCGCCGCGCGGCGCACCGCGGCGGCGAAGCTGTTGGATGCGCCCGCGCGGGCCGCCAGCGCGGGCGCCGTCACGCGCGCGGGCGGCGCGGCGGCCGCGAGCGCGCGCGCGCGGTCGGAGGCCCACCACTGCGGCTTCCACGCGGCCAGCACCAGGACGACCGCCAGCGCGACGGTGACGGCCTGGGCGAAGAGCAGCCAGAGCCGGCGCATCATCGCGCGTCCGCCACGGCGGGCGGGCCGCTCACCCGCGCGATCCACGCCGACATCACGCGCTCGAGCACGGGCAGCGGCAGCGCGCCGTGGTCGATGAGCTCCTGGTTGAACGCACGCAGGTCGAAGCGCTCGCCCAGCGCGTCGCGCGCCGCCTGGCGCAGCTTGAGGATCTGCAGCTCGCCCAGCTTGCAGCCCAGCGCCTGGGCCGGCCAGACGATGTCGCGGTCGACCTCTGCCTCGGCGTCCGCGCTCGAGATGAATGCGTTGGCCACCATCCAGTCGACGGCCTGGGCGCGCGTCCAGCCGAGCGCGTGGATGCCGGTGTCCACCACCAGCCGTGCGGCGCGCCAGGCCTGCGCGCGCAGCCAGCCGTAGCGGGCGGCCGGCTCCGCGTACAGGCCCAGGTCGTCGCCCAGGTCTTCGGCATACAGCGCCCAGCCCTCGGTGTAGGCGTTCAGGTCGGCGGTGCGGCGGAACACCGGCAACTGCACCAGCTCATGCGCGCGCGCGGCCTGCAGGTGGTGGCCGGGAACGGCCTCGTGCAGGAACAGCGGCGTCATGTCCCACCTGGGGCGCTGCGCCAGCGCCACGACGTTGGCGTTGAACCAGCCGGGCGTGGAGTCGTCCGCGGCGCCGGCGCTGTAGCTCTCGGGCACATCGGCGCCCTCGTACACCGGGATCGCGCGGATGCCGTAGGGCGCGCGCGGCAACGTCAGGAACAGCCGCGTGAGCTCGGGGTCGACGCGCTTGGCGAGGTCGCGATAGCCGGCCAGCAGCTCGTCGGCGCTGGCGTAGAGGACCTTCGGGTCGTGCGCGAGCTGCTCGGCGAACTCGCCCTGGGTGCCGCCGAAAGCCACCGACTTCATCACTGCGGCGATCTGCGCGTGGATGCGCGCCATCTCGGCCTCGCCGATCTCGTGCACCGCGCGGGCGTCGAGCGCCAGCGTGGTCTCGTCGCGCACGAACAGCTTGTAGACCTCGGCGCCGTCGGGGTAGGCGCTCATCGCGCCGTCCTCCGGGCTGGCAGGCAGGAGCTCGTCGACCACCGCCTTGCGCAGGTCGGCGAAGGCCGCGACGACCTGGCCCTGCAGCACGTTGGCGGCCTCGTCCTGCAGCGCGGTGCGGCGATCGGCCGGGATGGTGCCGGGCAGGCGGCGGAACGGATCGAGCAGCGGCGTGTCGGTGAGCGGGCGGGCCAGCAATTCGTCGATCTGCGCGGGCACCTGCGCCAGCGAGGCCCTGCACGTGACCCAGCCCAGGCGCTTGCCTTCGCGCAGCCAGGCGATGTCCTGCGCGATGCGCGCGGGCATCTCCTGCAGGCGCGCCAGCGCGTGGCGCGCGTCGAGCTCGGTGCGCACCGGGAAGTCGACCATCATGGCGGGCAGGTCGAGCTGCAGGCCGCTCTTGGCCGAGAGCACGCGCGTGTCGATCGCGGGGAAGCGTTGCCGGTCGACGGCCAGTTGCGCGTCCTGCAGCGCGAAGTCGTACGAGATGCGGTCCTCGCCGGTGAGCACGTCCACATCGATGCGCCGGAGCGCCTTCAGCTGCGTGCGCTCGTGCTCGTGGCGGCGCGCCACGGCCTCCGGAGATGCGTCGGTGAGCCGGTCGTCGTAGCGGTGATCGCCCAGGCGGGTGGCGAATTCGGGCGACTGCTGCATGCGCCATTCCCAGTCGCTGTCCAGCAGCGCACGAAAGCGCGTGGCCTCCAGCGTGGCGTGGAAGCGCCTGGCGTCGCCCGCCGACGGGGCCAGCGGCGACTTGCCGGGCGTCGCGACGGGCTGGGCCAGCGCGGCCTGCGCGGCGCACAGTGCGAGCACCGCCGCACGTGCGGCGCGCCAGGGCAGGGGAATCACGGGGGAACGAAATTGCATGGAACAACGAGTTTGGCACGCGGCGAGACCATGGAACAATCTTCCGATGCCCACGCACCACAGCCCCAACGCCGTCGCGCTTCCCCTGCTGGTCACGATGGGCGACCCGAGCGGCATCGGCCCCGAGATCATCGCCAAGGCGGTGGCCGCGGGCGAGCTCGCGGATGCCGTGGTGGTGGGCGATCCGGGCGTGCTGCGCCGCGCCGTGGCGGCCTGCGGGCTCGCGCTGCCGGTGGCGGTGCTCGCGCATCCGATCGACCTTGCCGCGTGCCCTCCGGGCGTCTTGGCGGTATGCGCGCCGCCGGGGCTGGGCGAGGGCCTGGCGACGCTGCCGTTCGGCGCGGTCGACGCCCGCGCCGGCGCGGCGGCCGCGCGCTGCATCGAACAGGCGGTGGCCTGGGTGCGCGCGGGCGCGGGACGGGCCATCGTCACGGCGCCTATCCACAAGGAGGCGCTGTCGGCGGCGGGCGTTCCGTACCCTGGCCACACCGAGATGCTGCAGGCGCTGGCCGCCGGGCCGGGCGCGCCGGTGCCGCCGGTGCGCATGATGCTGGCCAACGACGAGTTGCGCGTGGTGCTGGTGACGATCCACCTGTCGCTGCGGCGCGCCATCGATGCGCTGTCGCTGCAGGGCATCGTCGACACGCTGGCCATCACGCACGCCGCCGGGCTGCGCTTCGGCCTGGCCGCGCCGCGCATCGCCGTCGCGGGCCTGAACCCGCATGCGGGCGAGGGCGGCCTGTTCGGTAGCGAGGAGATCGAGCTCATCGCGCCGGCCATCGCGCAGGCGTGCGCCGCGGGCATCGCGGCCAGCGGGCCGTTCGCGCCCGACACGGTGTTCATGCGCGCCCGCGACGCCGCGGGCAAGCCCGGCGAGTTCGACTTCGTCGTGGCGATGACGCACGACCACGGGCTCATTCCCGTCAAGTATCTCGGCGTGGAGCAGGGCGTCAACGTGACGCTGGGCCTGCCCTTCGTGCGCACCAGCCCCGACCACGGCACGGCGTTCGACATCGCGGGGCGCGGCGTGGCCGATCCGGCCAGCCTGGTGGCGGCCGCGCGGATGGCGCGGACACTGGCACCCTGAACCTCAACTGTCATCCTGCGCGCAGTCGCAGGATCCACCCCGGCCGAAACGCTGATCACGCGCGTGGATCCTGCGACTGCGCGCAGGATGACGGGCCTGTCGCCCCGTCACTTTTTCAGCGAGTCGCGGATCTCGCGCAGCAGCACGACGTCTTCCGGCGTGGCCGGGGCCGCCTTGGGCGCTTCGTGCTTGAGCTTGTTGATCTGCTTGACCATCAGGAAGATGATGAACGCGAGGATGACGAAGTTCAGCGCCACGGTGAGGAAGTTGCCGTAGGCGAACACGGCGCCGGCCTTCTTGGCTTCCGCCAGCGTGGTGGCCGTCTGGCCGGCCAGGGGGACGAAGTAGTTCGAGAAGTCGAGGCCGCCCGTCACCTTGCTGACCAGCGGCATGATCAGGTCGCCGACGACCGAGTCGACGATCTTGCCGAAGGCCCCGCCGATGATCACGCCGACGGCGAGATCCATGACGTTGCCCTTGACGGCGAATTCCTTGAATTCGGTTGCGAAGCCCATGCGTCTTTCTCCTGAATTTTGTCGATGCGGTTGATGGAGATCATTGTCCGCGCAGGCGTCGAGGCGTCCAGCGGCAATGTCAGGTGCGCAGTATCTGCGGGCTGAAAATGGCGTCAATACCGGGCGTCGGAGCCCCGTGTCCGACTTGGCGAACCAAGGGTTTGCCTGTGGTGCGGACGTCACTCGAACGCGTGGTTGTGCACGCTAAACTCGATGGCGTTGCCCAGATCTGAACTTCGGCTCGAGGATGCTCATGAGTGAAAGCGTTGCAGTGCACGACGGTATCGACGAAAGCAAGCGGAGGTGGGTTGCCATCACGGTGGGCGTGGGAGCGGCGGGCGGGATCGCGACGGCCGTGCCGTTCGTCTCCACCTTCGCGCCGTCCGAGCGGGCCAAGGCCGCGGGTGCTGCGGTGGAAGTGGACATCTCCGACCTGCCCCTGGGCGAGAAGAAGACGGTCGAATGGCGCGGCCAGCCGGTGTGGATCGTCAGGCGCACCCCGGAGATGGTGGCCTCGCTGTCCAAGGACACGGCCGAACTGGCCGACCCCGATTCGAAGCGCAACCCCGACGAACAGACCCCGCCCTACGCGCGCAACGAGCACCGCTCGATCAAGCCCGAGGTGCTGGTGGTGGTGGGCATCTGCACGCACCTGGGCTGCTCGCCCGGCGACAAGTTCACGGCCGGCGCGCAGCCCTCGCTGCCCGCCGACTGGCCGGGCGGCTGGCTGTGTCCCTGCCACGGCTCCACGTTCGATCTCGCGGGCCGCGTGTTCAAGAACAAGCCTGCGCCCGACAACCTGCGCGTGCCGCCGCACCGGTACCTGAGCGACAACAAGCTGGTGATCGGCGAAGACACGAAAGAGGCCTGAGCCTTCTTTCCTCGTTCCGAGATTCCGAGACAGCGCGCACGAGAGCGCGATGATCCAAACAAGAGGACCGCATGTCTGAATTCAAGGTAGCCCCCGCCAACGCCTCCGCAGGTGTCAAGCTGCTGACCTGGGTCGACAACCGCTTCCCCGCGTCCCAGCTCTGGAAGGAACACCTTTCCGAGTACTACGCGCCGAAGAACTTCAACTTCTGGTACTTCTTCGGATCGCTGGCGCTGCTGGTGCTGGTGATCCAGATCGTCACCGGCATCTTCCTCGTGATGCACTACAAGCCCGATGCGACCCTCGCGTTCGCGTCGGTGGAGTACATCATGCGCGACGTGCCCTGGGGCTGGCTGGTGCGCTACATGCACTCCACCGGGGCCTCGGCGTTCTTCGTGGTCGTGTACATGCACATGTTCCGCGGCTTCCTGTACGGCTCGTACCGCAAGCCGCGCGAGCTGGTCTGGATCTTCGGCTGCGCCATCTTCCTGTGCCTGATGGGCGAGGCCTTCATGGGCTACCTGCTGCCCTGGGGCCAGATGTCGTACTGGGGCGCGCAGGTGATCGTGAACCTGTTCTCGGCGATCCCGTTCGTGGGCCCCGACCTCTCGCTGATGATCCGCGGCGACTACGTGGTGTCGGACGCCACGTTGAACCGCTTCTTCTCCTTCCACGTGATCGCGATCCCGCTGATCCTGCTGGGCCTGGTCGTCGCGCACGTCATCGCGCTGCACGAGGTGGGCTCCAACAACCCCGACGGCATCGAGATCAAGAAGGACAAGGACGCCAACGGCATCCCGCTGGACGGCATCCCGTTCCACCCGTACTACACCGTGCACGACCTGCTGGGCGTGGTGAGCTTCCTGATCCTGTTCTCGGCGGTGGTGTTCTTCGCGCCGGAGATGGGCGGCTACTTCCTCGAGTCCAACAACTTCATCCCGGCCGATTCGCTGAAGACGCCGCCGCACATCGCGCCGGTGTGGTACTTCACGCCGTTCTACTCGATGCTGCGCGCCACCACCGACGACATGCTCAAGGTGTTCGACGTGCTGGTCATCGTCGCCGCGGCGCTTTCGTTGTGGAAGGGCAGGTTCGGCAGCGCCGGCAAGGCCGTCATCGTGATCGCAGCGCTGCTCGTGCTCGAGGGCTTCGGCTGCTTCAAGTTCACCACCGGCGGCAACACGCACCTGCCGGGCCTGGATGCCAAGTTCTGGGGCGTCTTGGTGATGGGCGGCTCCGTCCTGATCCTGTTCTTCATGCCCTGGCTGGACCAGAGTCCCGTCAAGTCGATCCGCTATCGGCCGGGTTGGCACAAGGCTGTCTACGGCGTGTTCGTGGTCACCTTCCTGATCCTGGGCTATCTGGGGATCGAGCCGCCGGATGCCCTCAAGACCGCCATCTCCCAGGTTGGCACCGTCCTGTACTTCGGCTTCTTCCTGCTGATGCCCTGGTGGAGCCAGCTGGGCACCTTCAAGCCCGTGCCCGACCGCATCGTCTTCCACGCGCACTGATCGCCATGAAGAAAGACACCCTCATGAAGCGTTTCATCGCCAGCGTCCTCGTGGCGTTCTCGTTCTGCGGCATCGCTTTCGCCCAGGAAGGCGGCCCGGCCTGGGACAAGTTCCCCACCGAGCGCCTCACCGACCAGGTGGCCTTGCAGCACGGCGCCAAGCTGTTCGTCAACTACTGCCTGAACTGCCACCAGGCGGCGTACATGCGCTACAACCGCCTGCACGACATCGGCCTGACCGACGATCAGATAAAATCCAACTTGCTGTTCGCCGGCGACAAGGTGGGCGACCTGATGAAGACCAGCCTGGATCCCAAGGATGCCAAGCTCTTCTTCGGGACCGTCCCGCCCGACTTGTCGGTGATCACCCGTTCACGCTCCGGATCCAACGGTTCCGGGGCGGATTACGTCTATACGTACCTCAAATCCTTCTATCGGGACGAGACGAGGCCCACGGGATGGAATAATCGCGTTTTCCCGAACGTCGGCATGCCGCATGTGCTGTGGGAGCTCCAGGGCACCCAGCGCGCGGTCTTTGAAGACGAGAAGGGGGAGGGCGAGCAGGTCGAGCACGTGTTCAAGGGTCTCAAGCTGGAGACCCCGGGCACGCTGAGCGCAGCCGATTACAACGCCGACGTCGCGGATCTTGTTGCATACCTGCAATGGATGAGCGAGCCGGCGCAGAATGACCGCGTGAAGCTGGGCGTCGAGGTGCTCATCTTCCTGTCAATCTTCTGGGTGATCTGCTGGCGGCTCAACGCGGCGTATTGGAAGGACGTGAAGTAGCGTTCTTCCAGGGCTGCGCTCTCCAGGTACCATCGACCGGCTTGCCGGTCGACTGTTTTTTTGACGTCCAGTTTATTTTTCGAGGGAGCCCCCCGCCATGATGGTGCTGTATTCAGGAACCACCGACCCGTACTCGCACCGCTGCCGCTTCGTGCTGTTCGAAAAAGGAATGGACTTCGAGATCCGCGACGTGGATCTCTTTGCCAAGCCCGAAGACATCGCGCTGATGAACCCGTACAACGAGGTGCCCATCCTCGTCGAACGCGACCTCATCCTGTACGAGTCGCACATCATCAACGAGTACATCGACGAGCGCTTCCCGCATCCGCAGCTGATGCCCGGCGACCCGGTGGCGCGCGCCCGCGTGCGCCTGTTCCTGTTCAACTTCGAGAAGGAACTGTTCTCGAACGTCAACATCCTGGAAGGTCGTGGCGGCGTCAAGGCCAACGACAAGCAGCTCGAGAAGGCCCGTGCGCAGATCCGCGACCGCCTCACCCAGCTCGCGCCGATCTTCCTGAAGAACAAGTACATGCTCGGCGACGACTTCTCCATGCTCGACGTGGCGATCGCCCCGCTGCTGTGGCGCATCGACTACTACGGCATCGAGCTGTCGAAGAACGCCGCGCCGCTGCTCAAGTACGCGGAACGCATCTTCTCGCGCCCGGCCTACATCGAGGCGCTCACGCCCTCGGAAAAGGTCATGCGCAAGTGATGCGGAGCGGCCGGCCCCCGGGCCGGCCCTTCGTCCGCCTTTTCCCCGATCCCGCCCCGATTCGTTCATGACCCAGGTCAGCACCACCGAGATTCCCGGCAGCTCCACGCGGCCTTACCTGATCCGTGCGCTGCACGACTGGTGCACCGACAACGGCTTCACGCCGTACCTGGCCGTGCACGTCGACCGCTCGGTGCAGGTGCCGATGGAGTACGTGAAGAACAACGAGATCGTGCTCAACGTCGGCTTCGAGGCCACCAGCGGCCTGAAGCTCGGCAATGACTTCATCGAGTTCCGCGCCCGCTTCGGCGGCATGGCGCGCGACATCCTGGTGCCCGTCGGCCACGTCGTGGCCATCTACGCCCGCGAGAACGGCCAGGGCATGGCCTTCCCGATGCCCACCGGCGAGAGCGAGGCCTCGCAGGCCGAATCCACCGGCCCGGTCACTCACTCGTTGGCCCCGGCCTCCGACACCCCGCGCGGCCTGCGCCTGGCGCCCACCAGCGTCGTGACCGACGCCGTTCCGCTCGATTCGGGCGACGAGGACGACACCGACCCGCCGGAATCCCCCACCCCGGCGCCCACCTCGCCGCGCCCGGCGCTCAAGCGCATCAAGTAGAGTCCTGCGAGGCGCGCCCTGCGCCTCCTTTCGCCGACTTAGCTCAGTTGGTAGAGCATCCGCCTTGTAAGCGGGAGGTCATCCGTTCGATTCGGATAGTCGGCACCAAAAAACTTATAGAAATCAAGAGGTTGGCGCCAAATCATTTGGCTCGCTTTGGCCCGGTTTGGTAGGCTTTGGGGCAGTCAGTGCCCCAACAGTGCCCCAAATGCCTGTGGCGGAGTGGCAACGTGCTGGGGCACTGCGGCCAGCAGGTTTTGACGGGCGCAAAGTCTTTGGTAGACTAAATCTGTCGTGTGAAACCCCAGCTCGTGGCGCCGGCCTGACATGGTGACCCGGTAGCAGCCTGACTGGTCGGCACGATGCTCGCGGGAAGGGAGTGGCACACACCAGGCTGAAACGCCGCCGCTCTAGAAGCCCGTGCTGGCGCCAGTGCCGGCCCCGTCGCAACGGGAGCAGACTCTGAAGAGTTGCACAGAGAGCAGTCCCGGGGGGTAGCCAGTCCCCGCCAAATTGGTCCGGGGAAAAAAGCTGCTTAGACCATGTCGATGAGTCCGCCCCAACGGACGACGTCGCCGGCCAGGTGGTCGGCGCCGGGTACCGCCCCCTGCCATGCCGGGGAGGCGGGACCCCTCGCCCCGCTATGCGGGGAGAGGTCACCTCCGGACTCGACATGCTGGACTCTGCCTACCGCTTCGTCACCATCGACGAAGTCGCCAAACGTCGTTGCATTAATCGCTTTACCGCCTACCACTGGCTGAAAACGGCGCCTGAGCGCCTGCCGCGCGTCACGCGCATCCATGGCCGGGTGCTCTTCCTGGAGAGCGACGTCCGCGCGTTCTTCGAGGCCTTCGAGGCCGAGGCCGGCACTGCGGCCACCGTGGCGCCCAAGCGCGGCGCCCCGACCAAGGCGGAGCGCATCGCGCGCGCCGCCGCTGTCGCCGACCCGGCGGCGTCGCCTAAGCGCAAGCGCGGCCGGCCGCGCAAGGAGGAGGTCGCCGCGGCTGTCGCGGCCATCGGCTCGAGGAGCTGATCATGGACGCCGATACCAACCCGCTGCCCTCGGGCAGCGGCGACGGCGCCGTGGGCGCTCCCTCAAAGAACACGGACGGGGGCCGGGTTCGGGGTCGGGGGATGCCCCTGCCGCCCACAAGAGCGACCCTGCAGGCCGACGACCGTTTGGACCGACTCCGGAGCGAGCGCGAGAGCAGTGCCCATCAGCACTTCGCGAGCTTGGATAAGGACCAGCAACAGGCGCTGCTCGAGCGCTACAACGCCCAGCAGGCCATTGCCGTACTACGGGTCGGCGAGCGGCACACGCCCGCCAACCAGGCGGCGTTCGGCCGATGGCTGGCCAACGACCTATGGGGCGAACTCACCACGCTCGGCCTGGAGCCGCTCGAGCGCGCCGGCAATGCCCAAGCCGCCGCGCAGGCGGCGGCGCTTCCGGCGCATGACGACACCGCGGCGCAATCGCAATCAGCTTGGCCATCGCCGCGAGGGAACAAGGAGCAGCGGCGCCGTCAGGCCGTGGCGGCGGCCGCGAAGGCTGGCTCGGTGGTCGAGCGGCCGTGGTACTCCGCTGAGGTGCGCGGGTTGCCAAGCGCCCTTCTGCGGTCAGCGTTCTTCACAGCGATCAATCTGCGCGCGGGTAAGAAGCGAGTGGAACTGAAGAAATCACAGGTATTCGCCCAGAAAGGCTTGCGAATCGTCTACACCGGCGATGTCCTGGACCAAGGCGATCGGCGAGTTTTCGGTGCCGTCGTCCACGTGTGTCAGCACGCACCAGAAAATACCCCGTGTGCTATCAAGGCAAGCGACCTGCTTGCGCTTATGGACCAGCGCGCCGGCGGCGAGGAGCTGCGAGTCCTTGAGGAGCGCCTGTTTCGGCTCAAGCGCGGCACGGTTGAGATTCACGTCGCGGGCGAAGAGGGCGGCTGGCAGTTCGTTGAGCA
>Ga0302154_10000848_pt1 | contig 27032 bp, 21 predicted proteins | sample I_Bog_N2_3_FD_193507 | JGI IMG/M metagenome (GOLD analysis project Ga0302154, IMG submission 193507) | Peat permafrost microbial communities from Stordalen Mire near Abisko, Sweden - I_Bog_N2_3 | ecosystem: Environmental > Terrestrial > Soil > Wetlands > Peat | place: Sweden: Abisko, Stordalen... | reverse complement strand
TAGGCTCGACTCCTCGACGCTCCGCCCCCGACAAAGGGCGGAGAGCCAAAAGGCCGACGGCCAAGAGCGCGAAGCCGACCCCCAAACCGCCGAAAAAGCCAGAACCTGAGACATCTTTATAAGCGTTTTTCGTCGAATTCGCCGGCCATCTGGCGTGAGTCGCTGAAGCCAGCCGGGACAACGGGGGATAGTTGACTCGAAGCTGACCGGTCCCATTCTGTTGGATGCCAGGCTTCCGATTGGAACGTCACAAGCTGCCTTCCGAAATTCTTCGCTGCCGACTCTGCCACCCACCCGGGATAGGCGCGGATCGTACCGAGAATGATCCGGGAGGACTCGGCACGAACTGCCTTGAAATCGGCGCCAAAGGCCCAGAGAACCTGGTCAGCCTCGTCGGTTTTTATGTCCATATGCCTGCACAGCGCATAAGGGGTGGTCGGGCAGACATGGCGAAGGTACGCTCTCGCCTGGCCATCGACCCAAAGACGCGCGAGGTGGTATTGCAGACCATTCGGTGCCAGGGCGATTTGGTGTCGCGCAATCCATGGATAGGTGACCAGAGCGACAAGGCCGGCCAACACCGGAACAGCCAACAACACGGGCCGGACGGCCCTGCGCCATTTAGGCACGGCGAGCCAGATCAATGCTCCCTGAACGAGGAGCGCCAGACCGATGATGAGGTGAGAGACGTGGAACATGATCGCGCAGGTCGCCAGCACCATCAGGTAAGGCGTCTCCCAGCGCCGCAACCGGTCGCTGCGGTAACCCAGCAAAAACATGGCAAGAATCAGCATGCCCGCAAAAACATCGGGCATGACGTGAGACACATGCCAGGAGATCGGGGTCAGGATTGTGATCACGGCAGCGAAGATGATGAATCCCACAGGGCCGACCGGGACATCAATGCAGCGAAGGGTTAGTCGCATGAGATGGCCGAGCAATAGCGCCTGAGCGAAGACGATGGGCCACAAACTCCATTCCAGATGCAGCGGCCAGATCGCTACGCCATAGTATACCGACCGGCCACTGGCGGGCCAGCCGACTTCAGGCAGCCAAAGAAAAAGACGACGCACGAATTGCTCGCCGTCGGCTAGATAAGTAATCGTGTCCGGGTATAACAGCGGATAGCGATTGTACAGAGCTACCGCCGATAGTATCAGACTTGCCAATGACAAGGCTGCGAACGACGCAAGAAATCTACGGATTGGAAGATCTGACATCGTAATATCTCCTCAACCCGTTGCAATAACGGGCCGTCCCTGTGGCTCTAGCCGTCGCCAGCATGCACAATTCCGAAGGCTTACCCAGGTGTCCCAGGTTGATATATATGTAGTAGGATGAGTGGGCCGCGTGTGGCCTGTGAACCGGCAGTTCCCGTCCTCCGGCAAATCAAGATATAGAGGCTCGGCTGGCATACCTGGGACACCTGGGTAAGCCTTCAATTCCGCAGCCTTCCCGGCGACAAGCCCTGACAGCCAGCAGCAGTCGGGATTGCATCATTCGGCACGCGCCCTGGTCCTGGAAGGCGGCGGGAGCATAGCACAAGGCTTGGCGTTAATTCCGATTCGGAACGTGCCATCGATGTGGCCCGTTGCCTAGTCCTGCCGCCGCGTGGGTGTTGGTCGGCCACGGACTGGCCCAGACCGTGGCAGGCTGGTGTTGCTCGATCGTCCGCGGAGGTCCGGCAAACGCATCGGTGAACGCACAACCCGCGGCCGGAATTGTAGCCACCTCTGGACGAATGTAGCTTAATCTAAGCGTTCCCACACGGCTGTAAGCGATTCTGAATGCCCAACACCGTCGCTAGAGACCTGGAGCCGATCGGCCAATCATGGCTCCGGCGCGAGTTGGGACTGAGCGTCCCACCGGCTGGCAGCGAGAGCTACGTTGTCGCCGGCGCACGGCGGACGGAAGTCCACGGCTCGAACGTCGTCGAACTCTACCCCCGGACCTACACGCCGGGAAGCACGGTGGTCGCTCATCTGAGGTTCGCGTTCCGGCACGAACCGCTCGACCTCGGTGTGATCGCCGCCACGATGAAGGCGATCGACCCGGCCGTATTGGAGGTCTGGCTTCAGAGTGAGCCCACCGGAGCCTCTAGCCGGCGCGCATGGTTCTTCTTTGAATTGTTCGCCGGGCGGACGCTCGACGCGCCCGATGCAAAGGTCGGCAACTACGCGGAAGCGCTCGATCCCGCCAAACACTTCGTCGCAGAACGACGGAACTCGCCGCGCCACCGCGTCGCCGACAATTTGCTGGGTGACTCGTCGCTCTGCCCGACGGTGCGCCGGACGGCGAGGCTCGAAGCGCAGATCGCCGCGCGGATCGACCAGGAAGCGCGCGCGCTGGCCGGACGTTATGACCCGGTCACCCTGGCCCGGGCGGTCAGCTACCTCTACACCAAGGAGACGCGATCCTCGTTCGCCATCGAAGGCGAGACCCCGACACCGGCGCGAACCGAGCGGTTCGTGTCGGCGCTGCGTGCGGCGCCGGACTTCGATCTCGGGGACGCCGGCGCGCTGGTCCGGCTCCAGCGGGAGATCGTCGATCCGCGCTATGCCGCCGGCGGCTGGCGCACGGTCCAGACCTTCGTCGGCGAAACCGTCGGCGGCTATCGCGAGAAAATTCATTTCATCTGCCCCCGGCCGGAGGCTGTTCCCGGCCTGATGGCTGGGTGGATGCGTTTGACGCGCCGGCTGCTGGACTCGCGCGTCGAGCCGGTGATCGCGGCCGCTGTCTCGGCATTTGCCTTCGTCTTCATTCACCCGTTCGAGGACGGGAACGGCCGTCTGCACCGATTCCTGATCCACGCGATGCTCGCCAGACAGGGCTTCAGCCCGCCCGAAATCGTGTTTCCGGTCTCGGCGGCGATCCTGCGCGACCGCCGGAGCTACGATGCTGCGCTGGAATCCTTCTCGCACACCCTGTCGCCGTTTGTGTCCTGGCGTTGGACGTCGGACCAGGCGCTGATTGTCGAGAACGACACAGACAACCTTTATCGCTACTTCGACGCGACAGCCCAGGCCGAATATCTTTACGATCGTGTTGCGGACACCGTGCGCCAGGACATCAAGGAGGAGCTTGGTTTCGTCGCGACGTTCGATCGGGCGCTGGCTGGCATACGTGACGTCGTCGATATGCCCGACCGGCGCGCGTCGCTGTTCGTCCGCTTGTGCCTGCAGAACGGCGGCCGCCTCGCCGGCGGCAGGCGAACGAGCTTCGCCGAGCTTACCGACGCCGAGATTGCGGCGATGGAAGCGGCAGTGCGAGGCGCGATGGCCGGGGAGGCCGGGTGACCTGATGATGCCGGCGCAGACCAATGGTCTGACTCCAGGTGGATTTGCGCCGACTTAAAGCCGGCGTCGCTAAGACTAATCAGCGAACAGCTTGGTCTTGTGGCTTCCGCTGGTTGGGACCCTTCGCGCTCGCTTTGGCACGAAGTTATTGACTCGGGCGCTTCATCTCGGGAGGCTAAGAGCTTGATGATTTCAAGGCCTACCATGTCCGACACCTCATCGCTCCAATCGGGTGTGCGCCTGACTGCCCCATCGACCGAGCAACTCATCAGCACCCTCAAGGCCCGCCAGGATGAGGTCGGCATCATAGTCGCCGAGCGAATTCCGAAACATGCATCCGGGCGGCTTTCCAACCTGGTTGACGGGGTTTGGTCGCCGACCACGATCAAGGCCGTCCACCGCCTCAGCGCCGTCGCCGTCCAGATGAACGCGCTTTGGGCGTCGTTGCCACCCGATTGGAAGTGCCCATGCTGCAAGCAGACGAAAGACAAGATGATCCACGCCGTGGTCGACAAGAATGCGCCGGAGAAGGGGAGGACTGCTATCGCCCATGCAGTGGAGCACCACGACCATTTCGTGGCCTACGTTAACCACGCCTTCCATCGCGAGCTCGGGAAGGATTGGTCCCGGCGTTTCGAGGCAGCGCACGAGGTGCAGAGGAGGCTGGCGGCCGGGGTGACCGCCTTCGACCCGACCGTAATTTGCGAGCCCTGCAATCTCGCGGAGGGGAAGGCCAAAATGGTGCTCTGGCGCCGACTAAAGCTCGAAAAGGAGTTCCGCGACTACTTCAGCTTCGCCCTCGACGAGATCCGCGCCTTCATCCGGCCAGTGGCAAATGCGGCTCACGACATCGACGAAGCGGTGGTCGTCGAGATATTTGAGCGGCGCCGCAAGCAGGAGATTATGCGCTTTCGCAAGGACGCGGTCGACACCCAGGCTCGTTTACTGAAGGAGGGCAGCCACTGGCGGACTGCCGAGCCCGCGGCGCCGGACGGGAATGCGGTGAACGATAGCTATCAAACGACGCTACTCGAGTTCGGCCTCGAGCAAGGATCTAACTTCTGCTTCACAGACTTCTCCGCCACCAGCCAGGGCCAGCCCTCAGACCCGGACGGCTGGATCGACAGATTACCAAAGCGAACGGGCTCCGTGATGAACCGGGAGGCGGAGGAGTTCCTCTGCTCAGATCCGATGGCGAAGTATCTCGGCCGTGGCTGGGCCTGTCCCTGCTGCGACCGGCCCACGCGAGCCGCTATTCGGCGCAACAACAAGCGCGCGCTCACTTTGCAGCCCAGGGTGGTCCGGCCCGGAGGTGCAGAGCCGCAGACGGTCTGCATCGACTGCTGCACCTCAATGCAGCTGATCGCGCGTTCCGCCGAGGCCGCCCGAGACGATGTCATCTTTAATGAGGTGCGCGAGGTCTTCGCCTTTGCCAGCAACGAGGCGCACTGGGTCCGGTCGGCCGACGTAGCGCGCGCCGTCATCGAACGCGTCAGGACGCGCGCCGCCGCGACACGAACGGCGGCTGAGACAGAATTCCAGCGCTTCGCTACTGAGCGCATTGCAGTCAAGCGCAGCCCGCTCGGGCGGGCTCGACAGTCCGCGCCTTCCGGCTACTACTGACATGCCAAAAGCTAGATCGACTTCCAGCAAATCGCCGTTGCTGAGACGTTAGGGCCGCTGGTGGGACGCCGCTGCCCGGCAAATCTGTTTTTTCGTCAAAAGCACCCTTGTCTGGCTGGGCGCATCAGCCTCCCCCCACCAGCCGACGAACCATCAGTGCCGCCTCCGGCGCGGACCAGTCCGCGGAGCCTTCCAGCCTGGCGCGCTCGCGCCCCCGCTTGTCGATGACCAGGCTGGTCGGGATGCCACGGGCGCCGACTGCCCGAGCACCCTCGCCGTGCAGGTCCAGCAGGACGGGCAGCCCGGTGATCCCGTGCTCATCGAAATACCCCTGCACCACCGCCGCCCCCCCACGGTCCGACGACAGCGTCAACACCGCGATGTCGTCCGGGGCCAGCGTGCGGGACAGCGCCGCCAACGCCGGCAGTTCGGCGACGCACGGCCCGCACCAGGTCGCCCAGAAATTCACCACCATGCCGTGCCCGGCGAACTCCGACAGGCGGTGCGGCGTGCCGTCGGCCGCGACGAAGCTGACCTCGGGCAGCTCCACCGGCGGGTCCACCGGCACCAGCACCGAGGCCAGCGACGGCAGCCCCCCGGCAGCGAGCGGTTTGCGAACCGATGCGCCCGCCGCTAGGGTCCCGGCGACCGCGAGCGCCAAGCGGCGGGTGATCAGCATGGAAGCCTTTCGTTGACCGACACGCATGATACGCGGCGCGATCCCGCCGCCAACGTCCAATGGGGCGGGCGCTTCGCCGCCGGCCCCTCGTCCATCATGCACGAAATCAACGCGTCCATCGGGTTCGACCGCAAACTGTGGCGGCAGGACATAAGGGGGTCCCTCGCCCACGCGGCAATGCTGGCGAAGATCGGGCTCCTGACCGCAGACGATGCCGGCGCGATCGAAACCGGACTGGCCGCCATTGCCCAGGAGATCGAGGCCGGGCGCTTCCCGTTCGACGCCGCGCTCGAAGACATCCACATGAACATCGAGGCGCGGCTGACGGAGCGCATCGGCGACGCCGGCCGCCGGCTGCACACCGCGCGCAGCCGCAACGACCAGGTGGCGACCGATTTCCGGCTATGGGTGCGCGACGCGATCGACGGGCTTTCGGCGCAGATCGCCGATGTTATGCGGGCACTCGCCGGGCGTGCCGCCGCGCATGCCGCGGACCCGATGCCGGGCTTCACCCATCTGCAAACAGCGCAGCCGGTCACCTTCGGCCATCACCTGCTTGCCTATGTCGCGATGCTGGACCGCGACCGCGGCCGCTTGGCCGATTGCCGGCGGCGGCTGAACGAGTGCCCGCTCGGCGCGGCGGCGCTGGCCGGCACATCGTTCCCGATCGACCGCGCCATGACCGCGCAAGCGCTGGGCTTCGACCGCCCGGCCGGCAATTCGCTCGATGCCGTCTCCGACCGTGATTTCGCGCTGGAGTTCCTGTCGGCGGCGGCGATCTCGGCGATGCACCTGTCGCGCTTCGCCGAGGAAATCATCATCTGGTGCAGCGCGCCGTTCCGCTTCGTCCGGCTGTCCGATGCATTCACCACCGGCAGCTCGATCATGCCGCAGAAGCGCAACCCCGACGCGGCCGAGCTGGTGCGGGCGAAGACCGGGCGCGTCACCGGTGCCCTCGTGGCGCTGCTGACGGTGATGAAGGGGCTACCGCTCGCCTACGCGAAGGACATGCAGGAGGACAAGGAGCCGGTGTTCGACGCCGCCGACGCCTGGGCACTGTCGCTCGCCGCGGTGGCCGGCATGGTGCGCGACCTGCAGGCCGACACGGCGCGCATGAACGAGATGGCCGGCGCGGCGTTCGCCACCGCGACCGATCTCGCCGACTGGCTGGTGCGGGTGCTGCACCTGCCGTTCCGCAACGCGCACCACGTGACCGGCCGGCTGGTGGCGGCGGCCGAGGCGAAAGGCGCCGACCTCGCCGGACTGACCCTGGCCGAGATGCAGACAGTGGAGCCGCGGATCACCGGCGATGTGTTTTCGGTGCTGACGGTGGCGGCTTCGGTCGCGTCGCGCAGCAGCTTCGGCGGCACGGCCCCGGCGAACGTGGCGGCCGAGGCCGCTCGGTGGCTGGACGCGCTCGCATGAGGCCGGTGCTGTTGCTCGCCATGGCGGTTGCGATCGCGCTGTCGGCCTGCGGCAAGGTGGGTCCCCCCTCGCCGCCGGGGCCGCCCGAAAAGATCACCTGGCCGCGCGCCTATCCGACGTACTGACCACCGCGGGCCTGTCCGGACGCTTCGGCCAAACGCTGCGATGAGGTGACCCGGGATCGCTGCCAGACGACTTGTAAGTGACGCAAAGTGAGATACGTGATAGGTTGGCGCCGCTATCCGATCTTACGAGCAGGCCATGGCCGACGCACTGTTTTCCAGCTTTCTGATGGTAGATCGCAGCCCGACGGCAGCACCGGCGGCTGTGGCCCGCCGTGGTCGCCGGACCGCTGGACACACGCCGGCCGCGGATGCGACCGAGGTGCCGGGTCGGCAAGGCCAGGAGGCATTCGCCGCGGCACTGGCGGAGGCACTGGTAAAGGCGCTCCCCCGCGACGCCACGCTGCTTGGCGGAACCCCAGATGAGTTAAGCGCACTGGCGGCAGCGGTGGCCGACATCGTTGTCGGCCGATCGGTGATTCTGCGCCTCAAGTCGGACGTCGCCGATTATCGCCGGGCGGCGGTCAAGACCTTCCTGGAAAAATTGGTCCGCGTGACCGGGACTTTGGAGGCGAGCCGGCAGGAGGCGGCTATCGCCAGGCTGGCCGAGGTCATCCTGCCGGACGATCTGGCCGATGCCCGCGGTGCGCTCGCTGCCGACAATCTGGAACTGCGCGACCGGTTCATCGCCCAGACCTCGCACCTGACCAGCGCAGAAGTGGCGGCGCAGGCAGGGCACAAGAGCAGCAATCCCTATGCGACTGCCGCGCGCTGGAAGAAGGCGGGCGATATCTTCTCCGTGCACCATCGGGGGACGGAGTATTTTCCGGCCTTTCAGTTTCGTGACGGCCGGCCGCATCCAGCCATCAAGACGGTGCTGGCGGCGCTCCCCAAGAGTCTGTCTCCCTGGCAACGCGCGCTTTGGTTCGTTTCCACCAATGGGTGGTTGGGAGATAAGACGCCGGCAGACTTGCTCGACGAGCCCGATGTCGTTGTTGCCGCCGCTCAGCGCGAGGCGCAGGAGGTCATCGGTTGACGCCGACAAGTTTGCCGCGTCCGTCGTCTCCGTTTGCCACCGTCAATCCGCATATCGTCAGGGCGGGGACCGTCCTTCACCGGACTCATGCCCGCGCCTTCAGGCCGGCACAGTTCAACCCTTGCCGGGGCCAGCCGACGCGGTTTGCTCCGTTCAACGACGCGGCCGGCGCGTGCGTCCCGACGCTCTATGCCGCCACCAATCGGGAAGCCGCTGCCTTCGAATCGGTCTTCCATGACATCGAAGCAACCGCGCTGTTCAAGACGGTGCGGTTGGACGTTGTCGAAGCACGCTCCGTGAGCAAGCTGGCGCCGGCCCGCGATCTTCGGCTCGCCAGCCTGTTCGCTCCTGACCTCAAGGCGTGGCGACTAATGCGAACCGACCTCATCGACACGCCGAAATCGACCTATGATCAGACTGTGCTTTGGGCACAGGCGATCCACGCTGCCGACGCCACGATCGACGGGCTGATCTGGACCTCCCGCCAGTGCGATCCGGAACGGTGCATGGTACTGTTCGAAGATCGTATCGCCGAAAGCCAGTTCGATGAGCTGGAGCGTTCGGAAGTAGCGGCGGATGCCGCTCTGCTTCTCGAACTGCGCGGCTTTGGACGGCGGGCCGGGATCGACATCATCAGCTAAGCCCCGCGGCGCCGCTTAACCCGGTCTGCACCGGCCGCCGTCCCTCAGAACAGTTATGCGTGCTGCGCCGAACCCGGCGGCAGCGTTCCCCGACGCTCGCGGAGGCGATACGCCAGGACCAGCAGCGAAATCCCGAACAGCAGCGCGTAGGCGCCGAGCCACAGCGTCAGTACCAGCGCCCCGATGTATGGCGCGATGAACAGCAGGATGCCCCACACAATGGAGACGATACCGCCGGCGATCAGCCACCAGCGCCCATGCGACTTGTCCAGGTTGAACCCGGCCGCGAGTTCCAGCACGCCGGAGATCACCGCCCAGACCGCCAGCAGAATGACGAACGCCAGCACCGTAAGGCCCGGCAGGAACAGGGCGATCGCCCCGGCCGCGATGTCGACGACCCCGTCCAGGACCAATGGCCACCAGCGCTGTTGCCGCTCGGCGGCACGCACGCCGGACACGATCGCGAACACGCCGTCGGCAAACATATAAGCTGCGAACAGCAGCACCAGCCCGCCAAGCGCCGCCCCTGGAAGGAACAGGGCGATCAAGCCGAACAGAATTGCGAGCACGCCCCGGATGGCGAGCGCCCACCAGTTCTCGGCGAGCAGGGCGGATTTCGAACCAAGTGCAGGCGGCAGTAACGGATCCGTGTTGCCACTCATCTCAGTCTCCAGGTTGTTTCAACACAGGATAGTTACAGGCTGTCGCGAACGCCAGCCCCCGCGCGGGTTTGTGCCCGAACAAAGCTTGGTGCAAACTCCGATTCATGCAGACGTTGATCATCGTCATCGCCATCTGGGTCGTATGGGCGTTGCTGTCCTGGGTGCTTCACGCCTTCAAATGGCTCGTTATCCTGGCCGTCATTGCGACCATCGTGGTGCTGGTCAGTCAGTACAGGAGCGGGAAGCAGCGCTTTTAGCGCTGCCTCCCTGCCGTCTCAGACCTTTACGCCCATCGCCCCGTTGATTTGTCCCACGACCTCCGGCCCGAGCTTCAGCGCCTGCGCCAGTTGGGCCAGATATTTCGTTTCCGCAGGGGTATCGACGTCGATCGCGAGCAGCGACGCCGCATAGACCTGCACCGCCTGGTGCGGGGACTTCACGGCCGCCACCAGCCCGTTGAGATCCAGCGGCTTGCCCATTTCGGAGATCACGAAATCGCGCGCGCTGGCGTCGGAGCCGACTTCCTGCAGCTTGCCAAGGATGCGCTCCATTTCCTTCTGGTCGATCTGTCCGTCAGCCTTGGCGGCGTTGATCATGGCGCGCAGCAGCAGCGTGGCGGTGGACTGAACGTCCTCCTGCGTATCCAGCCCCAGGGGATTGGCCCCGGGATTGGCCCCCAGGGGAGCGGCGCTGGCGGTGGCCGCCTGCGCCGCCTGTCCGGAATTTTGCAGGGCGGAGAAAGCGACGCTGCCGAGCGCCGCCAGCAGCCCGCCGCCGATCGCACCCTTGCCGCCGCCCAGGAGCGAGCCAGCCAGAGCGCCCAGTCCGCCGATGGCCAACGGATTGTTGGACTGCACCTCCTGACGTGCCGTGCCGAGCGCCTGCTGCGCTTGGCTGGCCAGAAGGCTGAGCAGCGAACCGAGACCACCGGAATCACCCCCCGTTGCCGGGACGCTGCCCGCTGCCGGAGACTGCGGTGCTCCAATGGCACCTGCCGGGCCGCTCTGCGCCAATGCGCCGCTCAATCGGCCAGACGCAGCCGGTGAGGTTGTGTGATCGATCAATTGGCCAAGTAGTTTCGCTGCGTCAAACATCTCCAGCTCCCCCCTTGTTCTGGACCAACGCGGTCGCAGCTATCCTCGTCCGACCCGCCCGACAAAATCAAATGACGTTATGGGCCGGTGACGCTTCTGGTACCGACGCGATTGATTTGCACCCCGACCGCAGGCTTCGCAACAGCTCTTGGTCCTTACCTCACGATTTCGTGGACGAACGTGACATACTGGAAGTTGACGCTGACAGCCGGGCTCAACCGAAGCCCGGCGGCCGGTCCTGAGTCCCACGGAAGAATCCCGCCAGGAACCGCTTGTGACGGCCAGGCGTTTGGTGGGTAGGATTGCGCCATGGCCACCCTCCCCGCCCCTGCACCCGAATTCCCGGAGCCGGACATTGCCGAGCTGATTGCCGCGCGTCCGCACCTGACCATGCACGCGATGGACGGGCTCGTGCTGGACGGAGTTCCGCTGCACGGCATCGCCGACGCGCTCGGTACGCCGGCCTGGGTCTATTCCGCGGCGACCATGCGGCGCCGCTATGGTGCGCTGGCCGGCGCGCTCGCCCAGGCGGGCCTCGATGCGCATATCCATTACGCCGTGAAAGCGAACGACCGGCTGGCCGTGCTGCGCGTGTTCGCGCGCGAAGGCTGCGGGGCCGACGTGGTCAGCGAGGGCGAACTGCAGCGCGCACGCCGCGCCGGGATTTCCGCGAGCGGCATTGTGTTCTCCGGCGTGGGCAAGACCGAGCGGGAATTGCGGCTCGCGCTCACCGAGGACGTGGCGCAACTCAACGTGGAAAGCGCCGAGGAACTGGCGATGGTCTCGGCCCTTGCCGCCGGCATGGGGCGGGTCGCACGGGTCGCGCTGCGGGTGAACCCCGATGTCGATGCCGGCACGCATGCCAAGATCAGCACCGGCCGGGCGCAGGACAAATTCGGCATTCCCTATGCGCACGCCGCCGCGCTGTATGCTCGCGCCGCCGCGCTGCCCGGGATCGAGCCGGTCGGGCTGGCGGTGCATATCGGCAGCCAGATCCTGTCGATGGCGCCGTATCGCGCGGCCTACAGCCGCATTGCCGAGCTTGTGCGGACGCTTCGCTCCGCGGGCCACCGCGTCGCGGTCGTGGACTGTGGCGGCGGGCTCGGCATACCGTACTGCAACGAGCCGGCGCCCGCCCCGGCGGCGCTGGCCGGCGCCATCAAGGGTGCGCTGGGCCATCTCGACGTCAGGCTGATGCTGGAGCCCGGCCGCTGGCTGGTGGGACCGGCCGGCGTGCTGCTGGCCTCCGTGGTGCTGACGAAGCAGGAGACCGGAGGGCGGTTCGTCGTCCTCGATGCGGCGATGAACGACCTGGCGCGTCCGGCCATGTACGATGCCTGGCACGGCATCGTCCCGGTTTCCGCCATCGATGCCGCCGGAATGGTCGGGCCTGCGGATGTGGTCGGACCGGTCTGCGAAACCAGCGACACGTTCGCGCGACATCGCCTGCTGCCGCCGCTCGGCCCCGGAGCCCGCGTGGCGATCCTGGATGCGGGTGCCTATGGTTCGGTGATGAGCTCCAGCTACAACGCGCGGCCGACCGCGGCGGAGGCCCTCGTGGACGGGGAGGTCTGGTCGGTGATCCGAGACCGTCCGCGGATTGCCGACCTGTGGCGCGATGAGCACGTTCCGGCGTGGCTGGCCGTATGAACCAGCCGTCGGGCGATGCCGACCGCCTGATGCGGCGCCTTGCCAACCGCCGTGCCCTTGCGCGCGCCGCCATCCTGGTCGAGCGCGTCTGGCCGGCGCTTTGGCCGCCGCTCGGCGTGTTCGGGCTGTTCTTGTGCGCCGCGCTGCTCGACCTGCCGCGCCTGTTGTCGCCTACGCTTCATCTCGCCGCGCTGGCGGGCACTGCGCTGGCCGTGTTGGTGCTGACGATAAGCGGCCTTGCCCGAATCCGTGCCCCCGCCCAGGCCGATGCCGACCGGCGGCTGGAGCGTGCGTCCGGCCTGTCGCACCGCCCGCTCGCCGTGCTGGCCGACGGGCCCGCGCAGGCCGATGCGGCTGGTCTGGCGCTTTGGCAGGCCCACGTCGCCCGGACGGTGCGCGAACTGCGGCGGCTGCGCGTGGGTCTGCCGCGCCCGGGGCTGGCGCGGCTCGATCCCCGTGCGCTGCGTGGCGCGCTGGTGGTGGGGCTGGTAGCGGCCTTCGCGATCGCCGGCTCCGACGCGCCTTTCCGCCTCGCCATCGCCTTCACGCCGCAACTGCCGGGCAGCGGTCCGGCTGCGGCGACCGAGCTGCAGGCCTGGATCACGCCCCCCGGCTATACGCGGCTGCCGCCCGTTTTCCTCAAACCGGACAGCGGCGGCGTATCGGTGCCCGCGGGGTCGCATTTGACGATCAGCCTCACCGGTGCGTCGAACACGCCCGTCCTTGCGCTGGCCGGCGTGTCGGAGCCGTTCCGCGCACTCGACAAGACCAGCTATCAGGCCGACCGCGACCTGACGCAGGGCGGCCGCCTTACGGTGCGGCGCGACGGACGGGAACTGGCCGGCTGGGACCTCGCCGTGGTCGCCGACCAGCCGCCCACCGCCGCCTGGACCGAGCCGCCCGGACGGGCTCCGGCAAGCCAGCAGCTTCGGCTGCCCTGGCAGGTTGGGGACGATTACGGCGTCGTCGGCCTTCAGGCCGAGCTGCATATGAAGGAGCGGCCCGATGCGCCCGCCCTGGTGGTCGCCCTGCCGTTGCCCGGCGGAGCGCCGAAGGCGGCGCACGGCGTAAGTCAGCACGACCTGACGGCGCATCCCTGGGCCGGCCTTGAGGTAACGGCGAAGCTGATCGCGCGGGACGCCGCCGGCCAGACCGGCGAGAGCGAGACGGCCAACGTCACGTTGCCGCAGAGACTGTTCCAGAACCCGCTGGCACGCGCGCTGATCACGATCCGCCGCGGCCTCAGCCTGCATCCGGAGGATCGCGATACGGCGGTGAACGGGCTCGATGCGATGCTCATGGGGCCGGACGAGTTCCACGGCGACATCGGAGCCTATCTCAATCTCGGCGCGATTTATTATCTGCTGGAATTCGACCACGCGCCGCAGGCGATCGACCAGGCGCAGCGGCGGCTGTGGGAGCTGGCGCTGCATTTGGAGGAGGGCCAAACGGAGCGCACGGCAAAGGCTCTGGATGAGGCGCGTCAGGCGGCTCGGGACGCGCTGGACAAGGCGACGCGCGACCCGACCACGGAGAAACGCTCCGAGCTGGAGCGGCGGCTGCAGGCGCTGCAGGAGGCGATCGATCGCCACATGCAGGCTCTGTTGGAGGAAGCGAGGCGCAACAATAGCGAGATGCCGTTCGACCCGGACGCTGCAACCCTGTCCGGCCGCGATCTCGACCGCATGGCCGAAGCAGCGCGCAAGGCCGCCCGCGAGGGCCGGATGGACGAAGCGCAACAGCGGGTCGCCGAGCTGGAGCGGATGCTCGACCAGCTCCGCAACGCGCGTGCCGGGCACGGACAGGCGAACCAGCGCAGCGCCCAGCAGCGGCAGAAAGGCCGGCAGGAGATGGGGGCACTGCAGGATCTGGTCGGCCGGGAGGGCGGGCTGCTGGACCATGCGCAGCGTCGCGCTGACGATGCCGGACCGCTCACCGACGAGCCGGACGAACCGGGCGAGCCGGCGCAGCAGGATGCCGAGCGACAGGCTGACCAGCGCGTGCAGCATGCGTTGCGCCGGGCGCTGGGCGAGTTGATGCAGCAGTTCGGCGACCTGACCGCCGAGCTGCCTCCGAGTCTGGGCGAGGCGGACACGCAAATGCGCGAGGCTGCGCGCCAACTCGGCCAGGGGCAGGACAAGGCGGCTGGCGACGCTCAGCAGCGGGCGATTCAGGCGCTGCAAAAGGGCGGCGGCGAAATGGGCCAGGCGATGGCAAAGCAGTTCGGGTCCGGCCAGCCGGGCGAGAGTGGCGAGGACGGCTCCGGGATGATGGGATTCGGATTGCAGGATGGCGATGACGATGGCAGCGGCTTTGGTACGCTACCTGGCCAGGGCAACCGGCATGGGCGCGGCCAGGGGCGCGATCCGCTCGGGCGCAGCTACGGTCAGGGCAGTTCGGGCGCGGACGAGGATGCCGACGTCACGGTGCCGGAAGAACGCGAGCGCCAGCGCACGCAGGCGATCGAGGAAGAGTTGCGGCGCCGCGGCGGCCAGCGCGACCGGCCGCAACAGGAGCTGGACTATATCGACCGTCTGCTGAAGCAGTTCTGACTGGCCGGGCGAAGTCGTCAGCCGATTGTGCGGCCGCCGCTGTAAGCCGCATGACTGGAAGGGGTCGATCTGGTGGCACCTTTATTTCGTTTAGGATTTCAGCATCGCGTACACCTAGCCGAGCCCTATCGGCCGCAATCGGCCGAGAGCGGAATGGCAGGTTTGGGTGATGGGCGCGCAAGGGCAGAAATTCGCTCCAACAGGCTATCCGGCAGGGGGATGACTTTTCTGACGCCAAAGGCGTACGAGAGTCTCATTTCTGTACTGGTTAGCCGCCATGGTCCGTGTTATAAAATCGACATTGCACGTTCTACGCGCCGGACGCACTTGCCGAGTAAAGGGTGACCGCACGATGAGGCGCTACCGCCTGTTGATCATAGGGAGCGTTGCGGCGCTTCTGGCTGCCTGTTCCACTGAGTCTTTTGCCCGGTCGAACCCTGCGCCGACCACGCAGACATTCAAATACGAAACCCCAATACCGCCCGGCATCGCGGCGCCGGAGCAAGTGGACACGCGCCTCGGCAGGCTGCGCTACTTCGACGGCTTTCCGGATAAGGCGACCGCTGAGAAGGTTTATGACAACCTCGATTTCCAGCGCGGCGTGCAAGCTTATCTGACAGCGTTGCCCGCCGTATCGATCGACGGCGTGCGGAGTGGTATCGCCGGGTTCGGGGCCGCCAACCAGACCGTTCTCATCTCCGAGCAACTGCTGGATTCTCGATCGTTGTTTCTGACCCCCAACACCACGACCCCCTACACCCTTGTCTATCTGGACACGAAGAACGGTCCACTCGTGCTGGAGATTCCGTCGGAAGTGCTCGGACCGATAGATGACGCGTGGTTCCGTTGGGTCTCCGATGTCGGTTTCACCGGGGCGGACCGAGGGAAGGGCGGAAAATACCTGTTGCTGCCTCCCGGCTATACGGGCGCCGTGCCCGACGGGTATTTCGTTGCGCGTTCGCGGACGTTTGGAAATCTGCTCTTCTTCCGCACCTTCCTGAAGGACGGCGATCCGAGACCGGGCGTCGAAAGCGTCAGGAAGAGCCTCCGGATCTATCCGCTTGACAAGGCCGACAACCCACCCGCGATGAATTTCGTCAATATCTCGGGCAAGGCGTTCAACACGATCGGCCGGGGCGACTATTCCGCCTTCGAGACGCTGAACCGCGTCATCCAGTATGAGCCAACCGAGGCGCTGGACCCGGACACGCTTGGCCTGTTCGCGGCGATCGGCATCGAGAAAGGCAAACCCTTCGCGCCCGACGCCCGCCTGAAGAAGATTCTCGTCCAGGCCGCGGCGGTGGGCGACGCCACCGCGCGCACGCTCACCTACCGGTCGCGGGAACAGGCGGCTCATTTCTACCCGGACAGTGCATGGGTCACGCCGTTCATCGGTGGCAGCTACAAGTTCGAGCAGGACGGCGCGGTCAATCTCGACGCCAAGGCCATGTTCTTCTTTTATGCCACCGGCATCACGCCGGCGATGACGGAGAAAATGGTCGGGGAAGGCTCGCAATACGCCGCCGCCTTCGTGGATGCCAAGGGCAACCCGCTCGATGGCGGAAGGAACTACAGGCTGCACATGCCGCCCAACGTTCCCGCCAAGAATTTCTGGTCGTTCACCATTTACGACAACCAGACACGCTCCATGCTGCAGACCGATCAGCAATTCCCCGCCGTTGGCAGCCTGACGAAGGGGTTGCTGGCGAATGCGGATGGTTCCGTCGACATCTATTTCGGACCGAAGGCTCCCGCGGGCAAGGAAGCCAATTGGTTGCAGACGAGGCCCGGCAAAGGCTGGAACACGTTGTTGCGGCTGTACGGTCCGCTGCAACCCTGGTTCGACAAGACCTGGCGGCCTGGCGAGATCGAGCCGCAACCCTGATCCCGGACCTGTGCGGTAGAGCCGCCGCGACGCAAACCGAGCAAGCTCCGGTTGCCACGATAGCGGGCGAGGGGAATCCGTGGCCGGTGTCCGCTTTTGAGAACCACCGCATTGGGACATAATGACCGGATATGGCGCAAACCGGCCGGCCCCATCCATAGACCGCCTCCCGAACGAGTTTGTCAGGCTTCAATCAGAGGACTGGACTCGCGAGCGATGTCAGCCGAGCCCTCGTTTCACATCGCATCCACGCCCCCATATCAGCTTGGTCAAAAATGGAGGACGCCGAATGCGTTGGGTCGTCTGCCTGATCGGCTTTGCCGGCCTCGCCGCGGCGGGTGCTGCGCGCGCCGGTTTACCCGCCGGCCACGTCGCACCCGGTTTCACCGCGCCGGCGACGCTCGGGGGCAAGGAGTTCAGCTTTTCGCTGTCCGAGGCGTTGAAGCAGGGTCCGGTGGTGCTGTATTTTTACCCCGCCGCCTTCACCTCGGGCTGCACCGAAGAAGCGCACGAGTTTGCCAGCGCGATCGACCGCTACAAGGCGCTGGGCGCCTCCGTGGTCGGTGTATCCGGCGACGACATCACGACCCTCGACAAATTCTCGGTCAGCGAATGCCAGAGCAAGTTCCCACTTGTCGCCGATGCCGATCGCAAGATCATGAAAGCCTATGACTCGGTGTTGGTCCCGCTCACCTCCTATGCGAGCCGCACCTCATATGTCATCACGCCGGACGATCGCGTGCTCTATTCCTATACGGCGCTGAGCCCTGAGCAGCATGTGACAAACACCTACAATGTGCTGGCCGCCTGGCGGGCGCAGCACCCGACGGAGTAACCCCCCCGCCATCGCCGATACACCGGTCACGAGCCCTCCCCCGCGGACGGCCCGGAACGGCGACGACGTGTCTTGGTCCGAGGCGGGCGATCAGGCAGCGGCGCCAGCTTGTGTCACGACGGCACGGCCGCTGCGAGCGCGTTGCAGAACCTCCTGAGGCGTCAGCGTCGCCGACGGGTGATGACTGAGACACAGCATCGTCTGTATCCGCTCGGGCGCCGCCATGCCTTCCGTTGCCAGATAGAATTGCCCGGTCTGCAGCGTACCGATGTCGTTGGCGGCCCCGCCGCGCGATTGGATCAGCTCCTGTGTCGCCTGGATCGACGCGGGGGAACTCATTTTGCCGTACAAATGCGTCGCGCAGTTGCTGATGATCTTGTTGTCGATGGTTTTCGGTACCTGGGTGGCAAACAGCATCCCAAGCCCGTATTTCCTGGCCTGCGCCGCCAGCGCGATCGTGCTGTCCTTGCAGGCTGTCGCGGCCTGCGACGGAGCGAAAAGCTGCGCCTCGTCCATGACGAACAGACCTGTCAGCTTCCGTCCGGCCGGCGGCGGGTTCCGCTTGATAAAGGCAAACAGCGCCATCTGGAGCTGATTGACGAAATCCTGCCGGCCTTCGTCGGTCGGCAGGCCGGAGAGATTGATCACCGACACCCGGGTCTTGCCCCTGGTGGAAGCGGTGAACAGCAGCCGCGGGTCCAGGGGCTGCCCCGGCGCGGCGAACAGCGGGAAGCTGGCGACAGCCGCCTTCAGCTCGTCCGCCATGGCGCGGGCGAGCTTTGCGGCGTTGCCGATATCACTGACCCCGGGCGGCAGGTCGGACAGCAGGCGCACCAGCGCATCCAGGTCGGCCGCGCCAATGGGGGCGGAACCGGTTGGGGCGAAACCCGTCAGGGCGAAATAGGCAAGCACCTGGTTGAGCACGCCACGACGGAGCCTGCCCCGCATGCCCTGCGCGCCGACCAGTGGCCCGAGCGACGACATGGCCATGGCGATCGCTTGCCCCAGCTCATCCGGATCGTCGCGCACGGAAGCGAAATCCGGCAGGGGCGCCAGCTTCACCGGGTTGCCCCCGCTGAGGCCCGGCGTCCAGACGATCGTTTCCACCGTGCGGTGATAGGCTTCGGCCTTGGCCCGGTCGGTATCGGTCCACGACGCTGGCGGCGCCGGCCAGGGATCGCCCAGCCGGGCCAGGTCGTTGTTCGGATCAAGCACGATGGCCGGCACGCCAAGCAGGGCGGCTTCCTCGACGATCCGCCGCAGCAGCACGGTCTTGCCTGACCCGCTGCCGGCCAGCACCGCGGTGTGCCGGGTCAGCAGATGAAGCGGCAGGGCGGTGGGGCGCTCCGCGACACCGCCGATCAGCCGGTGACCGAGCGGGATCGCAGCGTCCGGCCGGGGTTGTAGCGGCGGCGGCGGCGGCGGCGGCGGAACGAGGGCCGGTTCCGGACTCTGCAAGACGGATCGCGGTCCCGTCGCCCGGGCGGCGATCGACGCGAGCGCCGCGATACCGCGCCCCACGGTCGCGGACCGGGTGTTGAGCGGCCGGTCATTCCCTGCAACGGACGGGTTCTCCGTGTAACCGGACACCGTCTCCGCGCCACCGAGCGCCCGGTCGGGCGGGTCACCGGGATCGGCATCGCAGAACAGGCCAAGACCGGAAACCAGCTTGCGCTGCCGGAGCCAGGCCTCGAAACCGTCGGTCCGCTCCTGCAGCATGGCCTGCAGCGCCACCATGGTGCGCAGCTCGTCGGGGCTGATCGCGACCATCCGGCCGCCGGCCGCATCGAAGTCCGCACAGAGTTGCGCGGTGACAAGGCCCGCCGGCGGCTTGGTCTGGCGGATCAGCACGAGGTGGCGGAACGGCAGCGCCATATCGATGCCGGAGGCGGTCATCGCAGCCTTGAGCCGGACCTGGAAGGCGCGCGCCTGCACGTGCGGAAGCACGCGGAAGCAGTGATAGATCTCGCGATCGCCGTCCGCGCGGTCGATCAGGCGGAACCGCGCGTGCAGTGGCGGATCAACACGATCCGGGTCGCCATCGACGGCGAACGTGATGTCGCCGGCCGGATCCAATTCCAGACCACGGCAATGAAGCACATCGAACAACAGCCGGCGGAACCGCGGCGCATCGTCGATGTCGGGCAAACCGTCCGGCGGATTCGCCATCAGCGTGCGCAGGCTTGTGTCGAAGTCGGTGTCGCTTTCGGCCTCCTGCAGCGCGCCCGTCGTGCGGAACCCGGTCAGTTCGGTGATCACGCCCGTCGCCAGGCAGCGCTGCAAATGCTCCCGGCACCGGATCAGCAGATCCCGGGGCAGCATGTCCACCGCCCCGGCAAACGCTTCGGCACGGAACGGGTAGGTCGGATAGGGCGGCGCGATGTCGTGCGCGGCGTAGGCCTGGGCGAGGCGGACCGCCACGACGCGCTGGGCCACACCCGCGTTCGGGATCAGCGCCAGCCTGGCAGGGGGCGTGCTGAACCGGGCGGTCGCCGATTTCAGGGCATGGCGGTTGAGCGCTGTCCAGCTCTCTTCCAGCGCTGTGACGACGGTCAAGGTCCGCGAGGTCACGTCGTACAGGTCCATCAGCCCCAGCGCGAGGTTATCGACGATGGCCCGGGCCTTGCGCTGCTCCTCGGTATCGGGGTCGCCGCCATCCAGCGCGTGATGCGCCGCGGTGACGATCGGGTCGATCTGGTCGATGGCCAGTAGGGTCGGCCCGGTCAGGCTCATCAGCCAGGACAGGGCGGCGACGACATCGCGGGCGGTGGGGGCCGGTCCGAGCCGGCCGCCCTCCACCGCGACCCCCTGCAGCCAGTTCATCGCTTCGTCCCAGGCAGCGACGTTGCGCCCCTGGTGCATGACGAAGGCGCGGATGATGTGTTGATAGCGCTGCGTCCGGTCCCAATGGTCGTAACGCAGCACCTGAAGGGTGCGGGCGGCGAGGTCGAGAATGCGCTCGTCGTCGGCGAGAAAGATCGCGTCGAACTGTCTGGCGTTGCGTGGCCTGGTGGCTGCACGCAGCGCTGCAATGCGGGCCAGCAGCTCCTGGCCCTGCGTCCGCCCGCTCGGGTGAGGTTTGTGCAAAGCGTCGAGATAGTTCAGCGCCGCCGTAGGCCAGAAATCGCGCACGCCGCCAAGATCGAGCAGCACGAACCAGCCCCGCCGTTCCCACACCGCGCGCCGCAGGTCGCCCAGCAGGTGCGTCTTGCCGGCTCCGGCCTGTCCCACCACGATGCGGCCGAGCGGCGATCGCGATTCGGCGCAGGCAAACAGCGCATCCGCAAGCTCCTCGGCGAGGGCACCGTTGAGATCGGACACGTGGTGCGGCGAATCATCCCAGATGCTGGAGAAATGCCGGACACCCGCGAAATCGACGGCGGCGAGGGCTGGCAGAATGCCGGCCGTCTCGTTCGCTTCCGGACCGCTGGCCGCCGCCGGTTTGGCGTCGGCTTTCCGCGGCTTGCTCCACAGGCCGAACATCGTCAGCGGTCCATGGTGAGGACGTGCTTGCTGTCGCCGCCGACGGTGACGGCGGCAAGCTGGTCGTCGGCCGTGATGTCGGCGCGGTAGTCCAGTCCGTAGAGCATCAGTTCGTTGTGTCGCATCATTTCAACCAGCGTGTCATCCAGAGTCTTGCGGTCAACGTCGTTCAGCATGCCGCGCAGGGCGTACAGATGCACGCGCTGGCTGAGCGCACCGCCGCTGGCGCGGAGATAGGCTGACCGGATGCGGGCTTGCAGGGTGGGTGAAGTCGCTTCCCTGTATCCCGGTTGGCTGGATGCCGCTGGGCTGGATGCCGCTGGGCCGGATGCTACTGGGCCGGATGCTACTGGGCCGGATGCTACTGGGCCGGATGCTACTGGGCCGGATGCTACTGGGCCGGATGCCGCCAGGCCGGGCGCGTCGGATGCGGGCGGGGCGAAGATGTCGGCGAGCGTCACGCCACGCTGGCGCATGAAGCCATGCAGGCGGGTCAGCCATTTTTGCAGCACCGGAGCGGCGCCTTGCACTTTGTCCGGCAGCGGCGCGCTCAGGTGCTCGTTCGCGAATGCCCAGCCCGCGTCCGTCACACTGATCACCAGCGCCCGCTTGTTCCGGGCGTTCTTCTGCATCCCGGTTTCGACCAGCCGCGCCTGCTGCAATGCCGCACGGACCTTGGCGTCAACCGGTGGCTTGATGTCCTGCTGCCAGGCCTCGCCGCCCTCGGCGAGCAGCGTCCAAAGCAGCATGGTTTGTTGCGGCGTCAGCGAAGCGCTCATGCGAATCCGGTCTCCGGTGGGGTGTGCTGGCGGAGGGAAACCACCTTGCGAATTTTTGCCACGGCCCGCGCCGTGTCGGTCAGGACTTCTTCGTTCGACAGGCGGAGCACGACATAGCCGCTGACCAGGAGTTCGAAGTCACGGTGCCGGTCAGCGGCGTACTGGTCGGCTTGCCGGTGCGACTCGCCATCGACTTCGACCACGACGCGGCCTTCGGTCCAGAGCAGATCGACGATCGGTTCGGACTGGTAGATCGTCCTGACCCGGCAGTTGAAGCTGAACAGAGTGTGCAGGTCGGCGTCCTGCCGCAGGGCGGCCGCCAGCCGGTGTTCGCCCTCGCTCAGCGGATGCGGCCGGCCGGTAAGCGGCCAAAGCCAGAGATCGTCGGCATCCCGCGGCACCGCCTGCGGAACGGCAGCCGCCTCGACCGCCCCCGACGAGACCTCGCTGGGCGCCGCCCCCTTTGGCGTGGCTTGCCGCTTGCCGCCTGGCGGCGCCGTTCGCTCCAAAGCGCAGTCGAGGCGCTCCGGAGGCGAGCCCTCTGGCTGCCCCTCTGGCTGCCCTTCTGGGAACTTTGATGGGGCCTCCACGGGCGCCTCGGCCGCGCGCTCGGCTGGCGGCACAGCCAAGGCCGCCAGCTCCTGACGCCCTTCAAGCAGCGGCGGCAACAACACGACGACCGCAAGCCCGCGCCGGGCCAGCCACTGCGCGGCATGGACCATACCGAGCAGCATGCCCGGCGCGGGGGCCGTCTCGGTGATGGCGATCACCAGGATCAGCCCTTCGCGGCTTATCGCCAGCGCCAATTGCTGCAGCGCACTCTCGCGGGAAAACCCGCTTTGCTCCAGACTCCGGCCGGCCAGCATCCGGCGCGCCGCCCAGGCGAACCATATCGACGAGGCCGCCGGCAGGCCGGCGAGCAGGTCCTCAACTGCTGTCTGTCCGCGGCCCAGATCGGCTGGTTGCAGCGCGCTGAAATCGGCATCCGAACACCACACCGGCCATAGGCCCGCCGCGGTGGCCGCGAGGCATGCAATGACCGTGTCGATCAGCGCCTCGCCGGGCGGCACACTGTCGAACCGCTTCATCAGGACCAGCCGCGTGACCGCCGGTTGGCGCGCGTCGTTCTGCCACTGGCGAAGTGTCTCGAAGTCGAGATCGAACCGGCCGATCGCTTCGCCGGCTTTGGCGTCAAGAATGCAGTCCTTCGCATCACGGAGCATGGACGGTTTTTGTCACAAGCAGGGGTCACTGGAGCCGACCGCCGCGACATCCTTTCGGCATCGAACAACGCAGACAAGGCTGGATTGACCAGCGAACAGGCGCTCCCGGCTCTGGCGCGGACGGGCTGCGTGGCCAACATACCCGCGATCCTGCACCGACGCATCCCCCTGGAACGCCACCCCCGGGGGAGAGGAAGTGCCGCCTCGACGGGCAGATCGGTGCCGGGCATCAGCTAGCAAACCAGCGGGAAGTCGGCCGGGCTTGGCAGGCGTCTTCGCTGGGGCAAAGTCAAAGCAAGTTGCGGGCCACAGCGTCTGCGCGATCGTTCGCCAGACCGGCTTCGACTGGCAAACCGTTGCCAAGCGGTCGCGGCTGGTCGTGCCGGAGCGTCAGGCGCTGGCCGAGCAGACGCGCAGTGGTGTGCAGCCGAGCCGGATGAAGGGCCACCGGCACCGGCATCGATGCCCTCGCTGCGTCATTCCGTCCGTGGGTCATTCCACGGACTGCAAAAAGCACGCGCCTGAGGCGATCTGGGAATCGGGGCAACGAAATGATGTTGTGAACGGCACACTGGCGTTCACGGCCCAGCCGGCGGTGATTCAGGCCGCATCGGCGTCCTCGATCGTCGCGAGATCGACCGGTTGCAGCGAGAACCACACCGGATCGCTGCTGTTGGCGCTGGCCCGCAGGATCGGTTTGATGGCGGACAGCAAATCTTCCAGCGACCGGAACGGCGCCAACGTCTCCTCTCCGTCGGCGGTCCGCATCAGGAGACCAAATCCGGGCTTGGCCAGCCTGGCGCCGACGGTTGCCGGGCCGCTTCCGGCTGCCCGCCGATGGACGGTCTCCACGCGGGTGGTTGGTTCCAACGAGCGGGAGGCCCCTGCTGCCGTAAACGCCGTGCGGGGAGGATTGCTCTCCGTATCGGGACCCGCAGGCGTTTGATCGCTGGCTGGGGCATTCGGATCACCCTCGGCGCAGAGTGCAGCAGCCTCCGGCCCGGATTGTCGCGGATGGTCGGATGGTTCGGCCGCCGGCGCCAGCGGTTGGGGAGCGTCCGCCAGGGCGGCGGCCTTTTCACAGTCGTGGACCGCCAGGCCCGCGCCGGCGAGGGGCTGTCCAGGGTCGAGCGCAAGAGGCGGCTGAGCCGGGCCACTCTGCGGTGGCCCCTCGGCTGGGCGGCGACGCAACTTCGCCAGCAGCGCGTATATGGTCCCCGGCGTGCAACCGTATTCGGCGGCGACGTCCGGCACCCTGTGACGGTCAACCTCGACCATCCGAAGAATCCTTGGATGGTCGGCTTGCTTGATCCGCGCCATGTCCACCTCCTGCTTTAGGGGCGGCGTTGCCGCCACGCCAGCGACTCGAACAGAACAAGAACATATTGACACCGTGCGGCCACGTAAAGGGTCCAAGCGCCGACCGGGATAGCACCCAATGGTTGCGCGGGAGCAAACGCCGGGTGGCTGCGCGGATGCCGGCAGAGTGTCGGCGCCGCAACGCTGCCCGGGCTGCGCCGCCGGGCGGGCCGATTGAGGGCGGCCCACAGCGCACCCACGCGCCCGTTGCTGCCGCCGCGATCGCCATGCCGAAGTCCGGGGGGCGACCTTCTTTGCACCCTGTCGCAGGACATCCAAAAAAAGCGACCGCACTCAAAACCGCCGGTCTGCGCGTGGTTTTCGCGCAAACTTGTTAATCAAGCCGAAACCAATCGGATGTGAAAAGTGGCCCCAGCCAGGATGAGGATAACAGGGGCTATGCGAAGTGTATGCCTTCGTGCCGGTTCGTTGGACGATAGCGCCACATCTTCAATCGCCGACAACGATTGGTTGCGCCTCCTGGATCTGACGCCGTCTGGATTTGCTGCGGGCTACTCCGCCAAGAACAGCCCAGGCGCTATGGCCGCATCGACGTCGAGCGGAGCGCTGACCAACCTCACGCTCGATGCCAACCACGGCACTCTGCAACGGGACGTCCTGCCGACGCCACTGACGCCGGGCGCCGCGGCCAGCGGGTTCGGCACCAGCGGGTTCGGCACTGGAATTGACATTGGCTTCGCCACTCTCGTTGCCAGTATCTCCATCGCCGCCACCGTATCCAACGCCGGCGCAGGATCGGCGAAATCAACCTCCACAGCCGCCCCTACGACAGTCTCGGTCGCGGCCCCATCATGGATCTCCTCACTGAGCGATTCGGTCATCAAAGCCGACATGACGGCGGCATCTGCAAGCGGCTCGGTCAGTGAAACCGCGATGGCCCGGCTATTCAGCGACCTCGGTGCCGAGCTGACAACCAACAAAACGACACTTTCGGCGAGCCAACTTGGCGACCTCAACAAGATCGCCGCCGATCTCAACATCGGTGAGACTGCATCGCCCTACGTCACCTATATCACCAATGCGCTGATCGATGGCAACGCTGCAAACGCAAGTTGGACCGGCGGGGCATCGTCAACAACCGCCCTCGGCAACCTCGCGGTTGGCTGCACTGCGACGCAGGTGAATGAACTCGACGGCAAATGGTTCCTTGGAACGGATCTCCCGAGTTCCAGCGTGACGATGAGCGGTGCATCCACGTTCAGCGTGTCGTACTCGGCGGTAACCAACCCGGTGTTCGGCGCGGCTGGTCCAAGCATGAATGACGTCAACCAAGGCTATCTCGGTGACTGCTACCTGCTGGCGTCACTGGCCGAAGTCGCCAGGCAGAACCCGTCGCTCATACAGTCAATGATAACCAATAACGGCAACAATACCTATGGAGTCCGGTTCTTCTTCGGTGGTTCAGCGGAATACGTAACGGTCAATAACGCCCTCGCCGATGGCGGAACAGTCTTCAACGGTGCGTCCAACATCTGGGCCAGCCTGGTCGAGAAGGCCTATGCGCAACTCCAGTCCAGTGGCGTCATAACCGGCAATTCAATCAATTACGGCAACTCGTTTTCGACTATCGGCAATGGCGGCGCTCCTGAGTACGCCCTGGAAGCGATAACCGGGGCGTCCACAATCACCGACTACTACGCCAGCGGCTCGTCATGGAACAAATATGTCTACGCCGACACCTTCGGTATCCAGTCATTCAACTATGGCTTAGGGACGGCTTCTGTGCTGTCGACACTTGTTTCCGCCATCGCTGGAGGCAGTGACGCAGTTCTGTGCTCCCGCACCAATGCCATCGACAGCAGCGGCAAGATAACGCTGGTCGCCAATCACGCCATGTCGATCTACGGCTATGACAGCAATACCGGACAACTCGAGATTCGCAATCCTTGGGGCACGCAGAGCTGGCAATACTGGGATACAACCTTCGAGGTGAGCCTGAATACGCTACTCGCTGCTGGTGATACGATCAGCATCGACAGCATGACCGCCGTCCCGTCGCCTATCATTGGCGCCCTGGTATCTGCGGCCGCCGGTCTGCAGGCAAATGCCGCGGTAACGTCGTTCTCGATCTTGGATAGCTCGACCAATGTCAGCGCCGCGTTCGCCAGCCTGGCCGCTGACACCAAGCTGTCGTCGATTACGCTGACCGACAGCAGCACACCGGCGCTGACCCTGACGGCATCGCAGTACAGCGCTGATGCGGGTGTTCTTGCCAAGATCACCAGCAAATACGCCCTGACGGTGACAGGTGTCCTGGTATCCGCCGCTGCCGGACTGCAGGCGAACGGCGCGGTGACGTCGTTCTCGATTCTGGATAGCTCGACCAATGTCAGCGCCGCGTTCGCCAGCCTGGCCGCTGACACGAAGCTTTCGTCGATTACGCTGACCGACACCAGTACACCGGCGCTGACCCTGACGGCATCGCAGTACAGCGCTGATGCGGGTGTTCTTGCCAAGATCGCCAGCAAATACGCTCTGACGGTGACAGGTGTCCTGGTATCCGCCGCTGCCGGACTGCAGGCGAACGGTGCGGTGACGTCGTTCTCGGTCTTCGATAGCTCGACCAATTTGGCGGGCAACATCGCCGCACTGAATGGCGACGGGAAACTTTCGTCGATCGCTGCGACCGACAGCAATCCCCTGCAAATTACCTATGCCCAGTTTACGGGAGACCAGACCGCTTTAGGCAAGTTATCCAACACCCGCAAGGTGTCTGTGAGTGGCGTT